>Ga0187894_10005218_pt1 | contig 13424 bp, 8 predicted proteins | sample GBC1701081metaG_FD_136650 | JGI IMG/M metagenome (GOLD analysis project Ga0187894, IMG submission 136650) | White microbial mat communities from a lava cave in the Kipuka Kanohina Cave System on the Island of Hawaii, USA - GBC170108-1 metaG ... | reverse complement strand
TCGCGCACGCGGCCCGCGATCGCGCCACGCGCCACCTCATCCTTTCGATCCTGACCGGCATGGTGGCTGTGCTCGCAATCCGCGGCACCTATCAGGTGTTGGTAGAGCACCCGAGGCTGGTGGAAGCATTCCGGGCGCAGCGAGCGCTCTCCGAGGACCTGGGAGTCGCACAGGCAGACTCCACGACCGCGCGCATCTTCGAGCGGCGCCTCCGGCAATCCGAAGCCACTGGCTGGTTCGGGCTCGCAAACGTCTACGGATCGGTGATCGCTGCGTGTCTGGTGGCGTGGTTCGGCCTCGCGATCATCGGGATCAGGGGGGCACGCCATCGCGCCATCGGGAGCGGCGAGGCGGGTCTAGCCTGTCTGACGGCCGTCGCGGCCGCCGTGGCGTGCGCGCAGTCGGGGTCAAAAGGAGCGATGGTCGCGGCGGCGCTGGGGATCGCGATCCTGCTGACGGCGCGATTCGCCTCCCGAGCCGTCCCGGGAATGCGCGCGCTCTGGCCACTCAGCGGAGTCGCGCTTTGCGGTTGCGCGCTCGGCGCAGTGGTCGTGCGTGGCATCATCGGCGAGCGCATCGGCGAACTCAGCATCCTGTTCCGCTGGCACTATCTCGTCGGCGCGTCGCGCATCATCACCGACCATTGGCTCCTCGGAATTGGCCCCGCCGGATTCAAGGACGCGTACATGCTCGTCCGACTTCCGGTCGCGGCCGAGGAAGTCGAAAGCCCGCATTCGCTCTTCTTTGATTGGGTCGCGACGATCGGGATCTTCGGCTGGGCGTGGGCCCTGGCGTTCGTGACGTGGCTTTGGCGGTGCGGGCGATCGCTGGCCATCGCCGCGCCCGTGCCGCAAGTCGAAGACTCATCGGCGAACTCCCGCGGTCGTCGATCGGTGGCGATTGCCGTTCCCGGCGCGTCGGTACTCGCTGCTGTGTGGATCGAGTGGCCCGCGCTCGGCGCTGATCTGATGCTCCTGCTTGTTCTTGCCGGAGCCGCGTGGGTGCTACTCGCGATGATCGGGCGGCGCCTCGCCGAGTGCGGCCGTGAGGACGCCGACCGTGCCTGGTCCGCTGCAGCGCTCATCCTCGCCGTGCACGCGATGATCGAAGTCACCGGTGTGATGCCAGGTTCAGCTGGTTGGATGATGGCCCTGCTGGCCGTCTCGGCCGCCGCGGCTGTGGCAACTCCGGCACACGGCGATCAGGAGCGGCAGCGAAGCAGTCGGTGGAGCGGCCTCGCGGGCGCCACAATCGCGATCGCCCTTGTCGTACTGGCCGTTTCGAGCGCCGTCTCCACGCGGCGATGGGAGAGTCATCTCGAGAAAGCCGCTCTCCTTGCCGGCGATGCCACAGCCGCCGCTCGAACGCCGACGCAGGCAGTCGATCCGCCGGCGCCTGCCTTGAACGCCGACCTCCTTGAGTCCGCAGCAGCCTCTCTTCTGTCCGCCGATGCAGAGCGGCCGAGCGCCCTTGAGCCCTTCATGACCGCCGCCCGCTTGCTCGCTCGAGCCGCGTCGGTGTTGGCCCAAGAGGGCGACACCGATCGCTCTCGCGACCTGGCGAAACGTGCGGCCGCCGTGGCAGAGGCGGGAACCCGGCGAAGGCCGGGATCCTCGCGAGCATGGGCGAACTTGGGCGGCGCGCTGGAGGCACAATCGGTGATCCTCGGTGACTTGACTCTCGACAAGTCGCGCGATGCCTGGCTGGAGGCCGCTGAGCGCGATCCGCAGGGCTTGGAGCCGTGTCTCCATCTCTGGGCCCTGTCGATCCGGCTGGGCGACGTCGCGGCCACAGAGCGATGGGCTCGCCGCGCACTCGAGATCGACGAGGCAATGCGACACGATCCCCTGAAGCGGCTGACCCCCGAGCAGCGAGGAGCCGTTCGCGCGAGCGTTTCCCGTACCGTTCCCTAGCGCCGCATGATTGACCGAGTTGGTCGACGGCTCGCGAGTCGCGGCGATCGTGCGTGCGTGCGCTTGACCGATGGCCGCATTCTGTTAGTATTGACGCTTCTCGCATCGCGCGAGGTTTCTTCTGACAATCGCCGCGGCGCGGAACACGAGGCTGGCGCTCGCGACGGGATCGGATCGGACCATGGATTCGGATGAAGAAGACAATTCGGTGAACCCCTGATCCGGGCCTTCGAGCGGCGGCGCGGTCAAGCGCCAGACGCCGAAGGCCGATGGCTCCCGGTCTCTTGGCCGGCGAGCGGCAAGAACTCAAAACAGCCAGGCACTCAGTGATCAGATCGACTTGGCCGCGGCGCACCCGGGCAGGGGGCCCGGCGGGTCGCCCGGTCTGAAGCAGCAAGGAACAAACGCCCGGTGCGGAGCCATCGCTCCACGCCCGGCTCATCGGACCACATCAGCACGCACTCTCAAAGAAGGCACGAGTCATGGACCTCTCGAAGATTCGCAACATCGGCATCTGCGCCCACATCGACGCCGGCAAGACGACGGTGACGGAGCGCGTCCTGTACTACACCGGCAAGAACTACAAGATGGGCGAGGTGCACGAGGGCACCGCCACTATGGACTTCCTGCAGGAAGAGCAGGAGCGCGGCATCACGATTCAGTCGGCCGCGACGACGTGCCCATGGACGCGCCACAGCGTCGATTACATGATCAACCTCATCGACACGCCGGGCCACGTGGACTTCACGATTGAAGTCGAGCGATCGATGCGCGTGCTCGATGGTGCGGTCGCTGTCTTCGACGGCAAAGAAGGCGTTGAAGCACAATCCGAAACCGTCTGGCGTCAGGCGGAGCGGTACAAAGTCCCGCGCATCTGCTTCATCAACAAGATGGACAAGATCGGCGCGGACTGGGAGTTCTCGTTCAATTCGATCAAGGAGCGTCTGGGCGCCAACGCCATCGCTGTCCAGCTGCCCATCGGCAAGGGACAGGAACTCGAAGGCATCATCGACCTCGTTCGCATGCGCGCCTTTTACTTCGACGCGAGCGAACTCGGCGCTGTCGTTGAGGAGCGCGACATCCCCGCGAACATGCGCGAGCTGGCCGAGGTCTATCGCCACGAACTCATCGAGCAGGCCACCCATTTCGACGATCACCTGCTGGAGAAAGTGCTCTCGGAGCATCAGGTCACCGTGCCGGAACTGACCGCGGCGCTCCGCAAGGGTGTCGTGACGCGTCAGTGCACGGCTGTATTCTGCGGCGCCGCTCTGCGCAACATCGGCGTGCAGCTGCTGCTGGACGGTGTGATCGACTACCTGCCGGCGCCCACCGATGTGGCTCCGGTGCAGGGCGTCAACCCGCGTGACCCGGATGAGAAGCTCTCCCGCTCGCACACCCTCGAGTCGCCCTTCTCGGCGCTGGTGTTCAAGGTCGTCGCCGACACGCACGGCGATCTGACCTACATGCGCATCTATTCCGGCACGCTCGTCAAGGGCACTCGCGTGCTCAATGCCAACAACAGCAAGCGAGAGATCATCAGCCGCATGTTCGAGATGCATGCCAAGGACCGGATCCCGCTGGAGCAGGCGAGCGTGGGCCGCATCGTGGCCTGCGTCGGGCTCAGGGATTCCTACACGGGCGACACCCTGTGCGATCCCGATCATCCGATCCAGCTCGAGCGAATGACCTTCCCCGAGCCTGTGATCAGCATGTCGATCGAGGCCAAGACGGCCGAGGACAAGCGGAAGCTGGGCGATGCGCTTCAGACCATCCGTCGTGAGGATCCGTCGTTCCGCAGCACCTATGACGAGGAGACCGGCCAGACCATCATCGCCGGCATGGGGGAACTGCACCTGGAGATCATCAAGAACAAGCTCGTGCGCGACATGAAGGTGAACGTCGATGTAGGCAAACCTCGCGTGTCCTACCGCGAGGCGATCTCCGGCTCGGCTCAGTACGTTCGTGGCAAGTTCGTCAAGCAGACCGGCGGCCGCGGGCAGTACGGCGACTGCACGGTCAACATCGAACCCTTCACCAAGGCGCAGGCCGAGGCGGAGGAGCTTGATTTCGAGAACAACGTCGCCTTCGAGAACAAGATCGTCGGCGGCTCGATCCCCAAGGAGTTCATCCCGGCGGTCGAGGCCGGCGTGCGCCAGACGGCCCTCTCCGGAGTCATGGCGGGCTATCCACTCATCAACATCAAGGTGACGCTGGTGGACGGCTCGTCCCACCCGGTGGATTCATCGCAGGTCGCGTTCGAGCAGGCCGGTCGCCTGGCCCTCATCGATGCGGCCCAAAAGGCCGGCATGACGCTGCTCGAGCCGATCATGAAGCTCGTGATCACCACGCCGGAGGACTACTTCGGGTCCATCACCGGCGATATCTCATCTCGCCGCGGCATGATTGTCGGCACGGAAGAGCGCGGCAACACGCGCCTCATCACGGCCGAAGTGCCGCTGGCCGAGATGTTCGGCTACACGACCACGCTTCGCTCGATGAGCCAGGGCCGCGCCACCAGCGTCATGGAGCCGCTGGAGTACCGCGCCTTGCCTCCGAACATGGTGAAAGAGGTCGTCGCGGCAGGTTCGTAAAGTGCTGCGCGGTACGATCTGCGCGTGGTTCGTCTGAGCAAGATCTACACGAAGGTCGGCGACGGCGGGCAGACCGCGCTCGGCGACGGCGTGATGGTTCCCAAAAACCATCCGCGTGTCGAGGCCTACGGCGAAGTGGACGAGGCCAACGCCACGATCAGCGCGGCGATCGCGCTCGTGGCCGCGGGCGCGAGCGGCCAGTTCGAGGCGATCCGCAGCGAGCTGATCCGCATTCAGAACGATCTCTTCGACGTGGGCGCGGATCTGTGCTTGCCCCGGACGCCGCAGGAGCAGACCGGGAAGCGCCTCCGGGTCACGCCGGAGCAGGTTTTGCGTCTTGAAGGCCTGATCGATCGTTTCAACGACGGGTTGCCGGCACTCAATTCGTTCGTTCTGCCGGGTGGTACGGCTCTCGCCGCCGCCCTGCACCTGGCCCGCGCGGCCGTGCGCCGCGCGGAACGGCGCGTTGCCGCCTTGCTGGCCGAAGAGCCGAATGCCACGAACCCTCAGGCGATGATCTACCTCAACCGTTTGAGCGACCTGTTGTTTGTTTTGGCGCGTTTTGTCAACCTGCCGGCTCACGGCGGCCAAGGCGACCAACTGTGGAAGCCGGGTGAGAACCGATGAGTCCATGGCGAACGCGACTGGGCAGCGGGGGAGCGGCATGACGACCTCGGTCACCACGGAATTTCGAGAAGAGTTTGAGTCCGAGCGCGAGCGATGGTTGCGCCGCCGATTCCTCTGGTACACGGGCGTCGTCATTGGGATGAATCTGCTCGGGCTCGGCTCTGGCCTGCTCGCCGTGAAGTTTGTTTCCAGCCTTGGCGGCGAGATGCCAGGCGGCTGGGCAAACTTCATGCTTTCAGTGGCGCTGACACTTCTGTATCTGGGAGCGTTCGCATACGCGCGCCGCCACCTCATGTCTCGCGAGCGGATGCTCCGGCTTGTGACCGTGCTCATCCTGATCTACGGCGGCGCCACAATCCTGGCGACACCGTTCATCGTTCCCTACCAGATTGATCGGCAAGCCGAACGCATCGCGGCCCGTCGGGCAGAGAGAGAAGCCGCGTCCGCAGCATCAGGGGAGCGCTCGGCGGCAGCTCCATCAGGCGCGGCGCAAACCCCGCAGTCACCTCCCGAGGAGAAGGTCACGGTACGAACCGGCGGTGGAATGCAGGTCGCTCTTGAGGACGAGGAGGGCATGTTTCTCGATCCGGCACAACGCGAAAGGATGGTCGCGCGCGCCATCGTGCTCAACAACAGCCTCGCGGCCATCTTCTTCCTCCACTTCTTCGCCTGCCTCTTCCTCCCATGGTCGCCGCGAGAGTCGATCCGTCCGATCGTTCCGCTCCTGCTTCTCAACGCGATCGTCGCTCTTTGCTACATTCGACTCGTGCCCGTGGGCGGCACGATCTCGATCGTGGCCTCGCCGCTCGTGGCCGTGCCGGGAGCTCTGATCTGCTGGTGGCGCCAGTCTCGATTCAAGGACCGCTTCCATTTCCGGATGCTCAAGGGCCGCTACGGCGAGATGAAGCAGGAGCTCGGCTATGCGCGCCGAATCCACGAGTCGCTCTTCCCGCCGCCGCTTCGTCAAGGCGCTGTGCAGTTCGAGTACCGATACGAGCCGATGCGCCAGATTGGCGGCGACTACCTTTATGCCCGCAGCGTCCCGCTCCCCGGGCGCAAGCTGCCGGTGCTCAACCTTGTGATCATTGACGTGACCGGTCACGGCATCGGCGCTGCTCTCACGGTGAACAGGCTGCACGGCGAGATCGATCGCCAGTTCGGTGAGAATCCCGAAACGGGCCCGGGCCGGCTGCTCAAGGGGCTCAACGACTACCTCCACCACACGCTCTCCAGTCACAGCGTCTATGCCACGGCGCTCTGCGTGCACGTCGATCCCAACGAGGGGAAACTCGCATGGGCCAGCGCGGGACACCCGCCGGCGTTCCTTCGCGGCATCGACGCGACATTGGATCGGCTTGAATCGACGGCGCTGGTGCTCGGCGCCTGCCGGGGCGACGACTTCGATGCCAACGAGCAGACGGTGCGATTCGTTCCCGGCGACGTGCTCATCGCCTACACCGACGGCGCCATTGAATGCCGCAACGCGCAAGGGAGGCTCCTCGGGGTCACGGGGCTCCAGCGCATCGTCGCCGGCGCTCGGCCGGATGAGGACGGCGGCTGGGCATCGGCCGTGATCCGCGAAGTCGACGCCTACCGCCACGGCCCGGTGCGCGACGACACGCTGCTTGTCGAAGTTTTCCGACCCGTGAAACTGTGAGGAACTGCTCGGCGGTCACTGCAATCGACGCGATCAGCCGAGGACGTCGGGCAGATCCTGCATGCCCTGCGTCAAGTCGCGCGGGCCGGAAGATGTGATCAGCACATCCGCCTCGTAGTGAACGCTCAGTGACCGGTCCGCCGTGAGAATGGGCCACGACGACGGATCATCCGACGTGTCGCCCGTCCCCGCCGAGATCATCGGCTCCACGGCCACGAGGTTGCCGGGCTGCCATCGCTGCATCGCCTCGGCCCACGGGCTCCTCGGATCGGAGACAACGTTGGCGATATACGGCGGGCGGTGCAGATCATCGCGGAAATAACCGTGACCACCCAGCCCGCGCACGCAGTGAAACCCAGATTCGCTCTCGACACAGATCTGCACAGCGCGGGCCCAATCGACGTACGGCGCGCCCGGCTTCAGGCAGGGGATTCCGCGACGCAGCGCCTCGCGCCCGCAGCGCATCAGACGCTGGGCTTCGGACGATGCTTCCTTGATCGCGTAGGTCCACGCCGCATCGCCGATCCAACCCTTGTGGACGACACCGATGTCGATCGAGAGCAAGTCTCCGGACTTGAGCGGGTCAAGGTTGAACGCCGCAGTGCCGTGGACGATGCACTCATTGACGCTCAGGCACGATTGACTCGGGAATGGTGGTCTTCGCCCCTGCCGGTATCGGAAGAAAGCCGAGCGGCACGAGAGCGAGGCAAGGATGCGTCCCACTTCGGCATCGATCTGGGCGAGCGTCTGCCCGACGCGGACAAAGCACGTCAGTCGCCGGTGCGCCTCCACGACGCACTGGGCGGACGCGTAGGCGGCATCGGCCTCCGCGGGTGTGAGTATCGGCACGCGTGACATCGGCGGGCCATGCTAGCGGAGCGCCAAGCGCTGCTGGTCGGCGCAACGCGACGGCGCGAGGAAGGAATCGCCGCCGGATGGTTGGCGGCGGTCGTGCTATCCTCGAACTCTCTCGCCGTGCGTGGGCGGGCAGTTCTTCGGGAGCAAGCGGGGATGGCACAGTTCAGTCTGCCCCTCAAGCAGGCGGGGTTCGGAAAGACATCCAGACGCGACCTTTGGTGGGTGCAGCCCTTGGCGGTATTCCTCGGGCTTTCCGCCTTCGTTCTCTACTCCACGTGGGCGGCCCTGCAAGGCGTTCACTATTTCGCCCATCTTGGCGCCCCGACGATCTCGATCGGGTCCGGGCTCAAGTCCGAAGCGCAGTACCTCTCGCCGATGTATTCGCCGGTCATATTCGACTCCTGGAAACTCAGCAAGCCGTCAGGTCACGCCTGGTTCGGTCCGTGGCCTGAGTGGCTGCCTCAAACGTTGGCGGTGATCCCGCTCACACCCGCGTTCTTCGTGCTCTGGGCGCCGGCCGGTTTCAGATTCACCTGCTACTACTACCGTGGGGCGTACTACAAGGCGTTCTGGGCCGACCCGCCCGCGTGCGCCGTGGGCGAGCCCCGGAAGACGTACCTCGGCGAGCAGCGATTCCCACTCATCTGGCAGAACATCCACCGATACTTTTTCTACCTCGCGGCCCTGTTCATCGTCGTCCTGTCCTACGACGCGGTGATCTCGTATTGGTTCAAGGATGCGGCCACCGGCGACGGCGGATTTGGGATTGCTGTCGGCTCGCTCGTGCTCACGATCAATCCCATCCTGCTCGGCGGGTACACCTTCGGCTGTCACTCCCTGCGCCACATCATCGGCGGGCGGCACGACTGCATTTCGGAAAGGGCAATCCAGCACGCGTGCTACCGCGGCGTTTCCTGCCTGAACCGGCGCCACATGCTCTGGGCCTGGATGAGCCTGTTCTGGGTTGGCTTCACGGACTTCTACATCCGCATGGTCTCGATGGGTGTGATCACGGATTGGAGGCTGATCTGATGGCTTCCGGCGGGGATCGCTATCAGCAGCATGAGCACGATGTGATCGTCATCGGTGCCGGCGGCGCCGGCCTTCGCGCGGCCATCGAAGCCTCCGCCAAAGGCGCCAGAGTCGCTCTGATCTGCAAGTCCTTGCTCGGCAAGGCCCACACGGTGATGGCCGAGGGCGGCGTGGCCGCCGCGCTGGCCAACGTGGACGACCGCGACTCGTGGAAGGTGCACTTCGCCGACACCATGCGCGGCGGGCAATACCTCAACAACTGGCGCATGGCCGAACTCCACGCCAAGGAAGCGCCCGCCCGGGTGCGCGAACTCGAGGCCTGGGGCGCGGTGTTCGATCGCACGAATGACGGCCGCATCCTCCAGCGGAACTTCGGCGGCCACCGCTACCCGCGGCTCGCCCACGTCGGCGACCGCACCGGCCTCGAGATGATCCGAACGCTTCAGGATCACGGCATCCACCAGGGCATCGAAGTCTTCATGGAGATGACGGTCATCGGCCTCTTGCAAGATGCGCCCGGAGCGCGCGTGGTCGGCGCGATCGGCTACGACCGCGAAAAGGGGCGCATCCGCGTCTGGAAGTCGCGCGCCGTGGTGCTCGCCACCGGGGGCATCGGCAAGGCGTACAAGATCACGAGCAACTCATGGGAGTACACCGGCGACGGGCACGCGCTCGCCTACGACGCCGGCGCTGATCTCATGGACATGGAGTTCGTCCAGTTCCATCCAACCGGAATGGTCTGGCCGCCGAGCGTCCGCGGCATCCTCGTCACCGAGGGTGTTCGCGGCGAGGGCGGGCGCCTGCTCAACAACCAAGGCAAGCGGTTCATGTTCGACGACATCCCGGAGAACTACCGCAACCAGACCGCCAAGGACGCCGACGAGGGATGGCGCTACGTCTGCGGCGACAAGAACGCTAATCGTCCGCCCGAACTGCTCACGCGCGACCACGTCGCTCGCTGCATCAACCGTGAGGTCAAGGCGGGACGCGGCACCGAACACGGCGGCGTGTTCCTCGACATCGCCTGGATCAAGGAGCGCATCCCCAACGCCGCGGAGCACATCAAGAAAAAACTCCCAAGCATGCACCACCAGTTCAAGGAACTGGCGGACATCGACATTACGAAGGAGCCCATGGAGGTCGGGCCGACCGTCCACTACGTGATGGGCGGCGTGCGTGTCGATGGCGACACTCAGATGTCCACCGTGCCAGGGCTATTCGCCGCGGGCGAAGTCGCCGCGGGGCTCCACGGCGCCAACCGGCTCGGCGGCAATTCACTTTCGGATCTGCTCGTCTTCGGCCAGCGCGCCGGCGAGTACGCCGGGAAGTTCGCCAGAGAGAACGGAGATGGGCGGGTGAACCCTGGCCAGGTCGAATCGCTCGCCCGTCGCGCCGTGGAGCCGTTCGACCGTCCCAACGGCGAAAGCCCGTATCAAGTGCAATACGCGCTACAGGACACGATGCAGAGCCTCGTGGGTATCGTGCGCACGGAACCGGAAATGGCCAAGGCGCTCGACGAGCTCGCCAAACTCAAAGCGCGTGCCGCGTCAGTGGGGGTGCCCGGCAACCGCGAGTACAACCCCGGCTGGCACACGGCCATTGATCTGAAGAATCTGCTCATCGTCGCCGAAGCCGTCGCCCGGGCCGCCATCGAGCGTCGCGAGAGCCGCGGCGCCCAGTTCCGTGACGATTTTCCGAACAAGAGCGAGGAGTGGGGGAAGTACAACCTGATCGTCCGGCGCGATGGGTCAGGCCAGATGCGGACCGTGCGGGAAGCCGTAAAGCCGATGCCCGGCGAGTTGCAACAGATCGTCGAGGAGCAGAAGTGATCATGCCCGGGCCCGCGACGCACAGCGCCCGCGTGACGAACCTCCGTCCGATGATCGCGGTGAGGGACCTGCCCGCGACGGTGCGCTTCTACGTCGAGAAACTGGGCTTCAACTGCAACGCTATGTTCGGCAATCCCCCCGTCTGGGCCGAGGTGGAGCGCGACGGCACTTCGATCATGTTCAACGCCCCGCCGCGCGCCGATGTAGAGCGCGATGTGCCCGCCAAATCGCGGGACTATCAGGTTTACTACTTCGACGTGGATGGCGTGGTCGCATTGCACGCGGAACTCAAGTCCCGCGGCGTCAACGTGACCAATCTTCGGATCACGTCGTATCAGATGAAGGAGTTCGAGGTTCGCGATCCGGATGGCTGCTGGCTGTGGTTCGGCCAGCCCACCGATGAACCGCCGACGGTGTGTGAGGAGTAGCCGATGCCGCGAGCGACTTTCCGAATCTGGCGCGGCGATTCAGGCAGCGGCGGCTTTACGGACTACCAGACCGAGGCCGAGCCGGGAATGGTCGTGCTCGATTGCGTGCACAAGATTCAGGCCGAACACGCGCCGGATCTTGCCTGCCGATGGAACTGCAAAGCCGGCAAGTGCGGTTCCTGCTCGGCGGAGATCAACGGCAAGCCCAAACTGATGTGCATGGCCCGCGTGTCGGACCTCGATCTCTCCGAGCCCGTGACCGTCGAGCCGATCAAGGCGTTCCCGCATCTGCGCGACCTGGTCACCGATGTCTCATGGAACTATCGCGCCAAGCAGACGATCAAACCGTTCAAGCCGCGCCCACCCGATGCCCCGGACGGCACGTGGCGGATGAATCAGGCTGATATCGACCGCGTTCAGGAGTTTCGCAAGTGCATCGAGTGCTTCCTCTGCCAGAACGTATGCCACGTCCTGCGCGACCACGAGAAGCACAACGAGTTCATCGGGCCGCGCCTTCTGATCCACGCCGCTGCGCTCGAAATGCATCCACTCGATACCGAGGATCGCATCGCGGACCTGAAGCAGAAGCAGGGCATCGGCTACTGCAACATCACCAAGTGCTGCACAAAGGTGTGCCCCGAGCACATCACGATCACTGACAATGCGATCATTCCGCTCAAAGAGCGCGTCGTGGATGAGTTCTATGACCCGCTCACCCGTTTATTCCGGGTATTCAAGCCGGCTCGGCCGTGAGTGCGCGGAGATCGGAACGCCCTCTCCGCCGGCACGGAGGGGCCCTGTAATTCCGAGAATTGCGTGGATCCGGGTGCACAGAGGCCAGGCAAACGCTCGCGGCTAGGCGAATGTCCGGGGATGTCATTGCCCGGCAAGGTGTGCGGTGCATATTGAATCGGGGCGGCGCCGCCCAATGCCGATTCTCGGCTGATTGTCCAGGCCAAGCGCTCTCGCGGAGTAAACGGGTTGCGTTACGACCGTGCTTCCGGGGATGGCGCTCGCCTGTGTCGTGCCTTGGGCAGGACTGGGCAGCTTCTGGTGCTTGTGAGTCTCGGGCCGCCAGGAGCGATGGGTCAGATTCCTCAGGCGTTTGTAGCGATCCATCCAACTCAGGAGAGTGCGCAGAAGGAAGCGGTGCGCCCCTATGCCGAGACGTTTGGGATTGGCGCTCGTGGAGGGTTCGAGTTCGACCTGGGCCCGGTGAACCTTGCCGCTGTCCTCGCCGCGGACGAGGCACTCGCGGCCGCGGGGGACAAGACACTTCGAATCGGGCTGCAGCGCGGCGCTGGCGCGGACCTTCGGCACGCGCGGTGGGTCGAACTCGAAGGAGGCCGCCTCTGGATACTCGACGTCGTTTCCCCCGGCGCGATTGGTGTGCGGTTGCACTTTGCGGGTGCCGAGCTGCCTGTCGGCGCTGGACTCGTCGTGTATTCGCCGATCAACGACTCGCAAGCGCACGGCCCGTACGAGGGCGCGGGCCCGCTCGGAACTGGGGATTTCTGGACTCCGACGCTCGCCGGTCCTCGCGCCCGGATCGAGTACTTCCTGCCGCACGACATCGAAGCGCCGTTCGGCGAACCCTTCATGATTGACGCGCTGATGCACCTCTACCGCGACCCACTCGCGGCCGCGCCGGAGCGCGAAGGCTCCTGCCACAACGATGTGATGTGCGAGGCCGGCTGGATCGACACGGCCAAGGCCGTGGCGGGCATCGCCACGACTGGCTCATTCTCGCTTTTTTGCACGGGCCAGATGCTCAACTCGCAGAACGCCGACTTCACGCCTTATTTCCTCACGGCGCGTCACTGCGTCGCTACCTCCGCCGAGGCCAACGGCGCGGAGATCTACTGGCTGTTCCAGAAGTCGTCGTGCGGCGCGGCCGCCCCCTCGATCTTCAGTGTGCCCCGTTCGGCGACTTGCACGATGCTGACCAGTGGCTCCTCATCCGACTTTGCGCTGCTGATGGTCGAGGGCACAGTGCCGCGCACCCAGATCGCGTGGGCGGGCTGGAACGCCGGCTCCGTCACGAACGGCACCGCCGCCGCCTGCATCCACCATCCCGACGGCGCCTTCAAACGCATCAGTTTCGGTTCCAAGGCAACCGCCGCTGCCAGTTGCGGCGGCTCCAACCACGTCCGGGTCTCCTGGTCCAGCGGCGCAACCGAGCCCGGATCGTCCGGCGGCGGCGCTTTCCGGACCGACACGCAGCAACTCTTCGGCCAACTTCACTGTGGCCCCTCCTCGTGCGCCAGCATCACTCACGACGATTACGGGGCGTTCTCCAACTCCTATCTGAGCCTTTCCGGCTATCTCTCGGGAGGTTCGGATGACACGCGAGAGGACAATGATTTCTGCGCTTCCGCCTATTCGCTGGGCGTTGGCGGCTACAGCAATCTCATCGTCAAGAGCGCGGACGAAGACTGGTACTCGTTCAACATCGATGCCGGGCAGTCGGTGACCATCTCGCTCTCGTT
>Ga0187894_10005217_pt1 | contig 13426 bp, 10 predicted proteins | sample GBC1701081metaG_FD_136650 | JGI IMG/M metagenome (GOLD analysis project Ga0187894, IMG submission 136650) | White microbial mat communities from a lava cave in the Kipuka Kanohina Cave System on the Island of Hawaii, USA - GBC170108-1 metaG ... | reverse complement strand
GTCGCGAAACGGGTAGGGCTGATCGGAGTAGCTCGCCGCGCCGGTCGCCTTCATCGCGACGTTCTCATACTTCGCGAGCGCCAGCACGTCCGCCAGATTCGCCCACCGCTCACTCGGGCCCGTGTCCCCTCTCGGGCGACCGAGGTGATCGAGGATCAGCTTGAGGTTCGGGTGCCGCCGGGCGACCTCGCCGACCTTCGGCAGGAAGTTCGCCGCCATCAGCGCGATCGGCAGGCCGGCCCGCTCCGCTGCCGGCCACAGCCAGTCGACGGTGCCGTCCGTCGGCCACTTCTCCTGCTCCGGCCCGATGAAGGTGAAGCGGCAGCCGAGCATGCCCGGGCGCTCTCTCCACGTGTCGACCAGCGCGCGGCTCTCGGGCTTGTCGAGGGGAAAGTTGCCGAGGATCGCGAACCGCGCGGGATGCGCGCGCGCGGCCTCCATGCAGAGCTCGTTCGCGTTCGGATCCCACGGCGTGTGCGGCGTGAGGATGGCGGCATCGACGCCGCCAGCGTCCATCTCCTTCAGGGCGTCTTCCTCGAGATAGGCGGGGATCTGCCGGTGCCACGGGCTGGTGGGGTTGCCCGCATTCCAGAGATGAATCTGCGCGTCGACGATCAGCATGGTCGGCTCCTTTGCTGGAAGGGGCGTGGGTCGCCGTACGGATAGAACTTCGAGATGTCGACATTCCGGTAGGGCAGCGCCTCGAGCCGTACCGTTCCGAGGAACGGCTGCTCCGGCTCGACCAGGAGGATCGTTTTCGCGAAGCCCGAGTCGTCGAAGCCGCGGCGGAAGTGCACGCGCGACTTGATCGCAAAGACCTTGAACTGATCGATCGTGAATCCCGGCCCCGTCAGGTCGAGCGGGTCCATGACCTGGGTGAGGTACTCGCTGATCAGCACGACGTTGCCTCGCCCGAAGGCGACGCTCACCCAGGGCCTGCCGGCGATGTGCGCCACGCCCGCGATCGTGCCCTTGATCCGCACCGGCTGGCCGGCGGACTCGTCTGCCAGGCCGCCAACGTCCATGTCGAACGGATCGCCGGCCTTCAAACCCTTGGCCACGACCGCCCCGACGGCGGCGCGGTCGGCGATGGTGGCAATCAGCACGTCGGCCAAGTCTTGCGCGATCACCTGCTGCAGGACCCACGTCGCCGAGCCGGAGCGGTCGGAGTGGTCGGCCAGCACCACGGGCCAGGCGCCGCGCGCCATCGCCTCCTTGGCGAGCTTCACGCCCTGGGGGATGGGATGCACCGTCGCCGTCTTCAACAGTGTTTCGCGCCTGCGCCATGCCCACGTCGCGACGTCCTCGGCGGCCTTTCGCGCGAGCTCGGGCTTGTCATTGGTCATCGCCTGGACCGTCATGCCGACATCCGGCACGTCGGCGAAGGGGAAGCCGAAGAAGACGTTCATATAGAGGTCGGGCTCCCGCGCTTCCCAGGTGAGGGCGCGCTGGACCAGGTCCATCCACGGTGAGGCGCCTGTCCATTGCAGCACCGTCGCGGTCAGGATCGGCACCTTCACCGTGGCGGAGGCGGGAGAGTAGTCGTCGCGGATCGCGCGGATCAGCATGCGCGCCGCGCGCTCGCCCTGCAGGCGGCTGTCGTAATGCGGGAAGTATTTCGCGCAGAACGCGAAGTCGGCCTGACGCAGGAACTCGGCGTCCTCGTTGCCGTGCGGATCGAAGGTGCCGGCGATGAAGGCTTCGCGGCCCACGACCTCGCGCACGCGGCGGGCGATGTCAGCCTCGGGCCGCGCCACGCCGCGCACGCCCATCGCGCCATGGAGGGCGAGATAGACGCCGTGCCATCTGCCACCGTTCTCGAGCTCGGCGATCATACGGCCGAGAAAGTGCTCGTAGGCCTCCGTCGTGATCCAGCCCGAGCCGGTACCGGTCCTGGGCCAGAGCGGCGACTCGATGCCGACCAGCTCGACGCCGGCATGCTCGCGCGCCACTTTCACGAAGCCGCCCATATACGACCGCGGCTCCCAGGCGAGCAGCGCCTCGCCTCTGGCCGGCGAACCGTCATGGACGAAGTCGTCGAGCGTGGTGTCGTTGGGCAGGAACGTCACCGTCTCATGGACGAAGTTCAGAACGGCGATGCGGATCGCCTCAGACGTTGCCGGCGGCATCGAAATCTTCGATCAGCAGCGGCCGGGCTTCGCTGGGTTAGCCAAGGCCGTGGATCGCGTTGTACGCGCGTCTCATCGACATTCCCTCCGAAGGCAAGCGAACAGCTGCGATCTTATCGTAGCGGCGCCCAGGCTGTGCGCGGAACTGGAGAGCCTCCGATGAGGACCCTCCTGAATACCGGTATCGCGCCCCCGGCGCCCGGCATGCCCGCCGCAGCCATCAGCGCCATCGTCGTCGATCCCGGCGCACCGCTCGTCATCTATGCGGGTGTGGGCGCCGCCGCGTTTCCGGGGCCGGAGGGGGGTGTGCTCGAGCGCACGGATGGCGGAGCGACCTGGACGGCCGCGAACAATGGGCTCACGAGCGGCCGGGACGTCCGTACGCTCGTCATCGACCCGAGCGCCCCCGCGACGCTCTACGCAGGCACGTTCGGCACCGGTGTGTTCAAGACCACCGACGGCGGCCAGAACTGGGTCCAGATGAACATCGGCACGACCGACGTGCTGGTGCTCGCCATCGACCCGCAGGCCCCGGCGACCCTCTATGCCGGGGTCGGCGCCGGCACTGGCGGGGCGGTGACGAGCACCGATGGCGGCGTCACCTGGAGCCCCTTCAACGCCGGCCTGCCGCAGCCGCCGAGCGGCACCTTCGTGATGGCGATCAGCCCATCCGGCGCCTGCCTGCACGCCGCGTTCGGCGGCGGGCTGTGGCACCTGACGACGCGGCCCGACGCCTGCGATGTGAGCGCGCCGCCGGTGCTGCAGACCACCCTGACGACCGCGGTGCTGCCGAACGCGCGGGCGGTCCAGGTCAACTCGCTTCTCAGCGTGAACGCGACGGTCATCAACACCGGCCCTGCAACCGCGCTTGGGGTCGGCATCTCGCTCGCCAGCCTCGTGCCGGTGAACTTCAGCTACTGGCGCCTCGACACGAGCGTGTTCCCGCCCAAGCTCGTCGAGCTCAACGCACCGGTGGACATCCCCGCGTGCGTCCCGCCGGCGGCGTGCCCGCAGGAAAACTTCGTGCTCTTCATGACGCCCACGGCGCCGTTCGGGCCGACGGAGGTCGTCTTCGCCTTCCGGGGAACCAACACGCCGGCCGCCCCGACGCTCGTCGGCATCAACACCCTGCTCGTGTTCTCCTCGGCCACGCCCACTCCGGACATGGTGGCGGTGGCCGGGACGTGCACCAACAACGGGATCGTGCCCATCCCGATGCCGGAGGTTTTCCCTTGCCCGGTGCCGGCGATACCGGACATCGGCTTCTTCGTGGTCGCGACGACCAACCCCGGCATCGCGGACACGATCACCGTGACGGCCGACACCGGAGGCAGCGCGGTACCGGTGGGCATCTCGATCTGCGAGACGAACCCCCTGTCGGGATTGTGCGTGTCCACGCTGGGGTCGAGCGCGGTCACCTTCGTCCCGGCAGGCGGCCAGCCGACCTTCGCCGTCTTCCTGACCGCCACCGCGCCGATCCCCTTCGATCCCGCCGCGAATCGGGTCTTCCTCCGATTTCGCCGCTCGGACGGCACGATCGTCGGCGGCACGAGCGTTGCGGTGCGAGCGCCGTGACCGGCGCGTCGCCGGGGCGCGGCTCGCTCGACGTACACGGGACTCTCGCGCGACCCGCTCGCGACAGAGGCGGCCGCCTCGGGCGCGTGAGTCTCGGCCATCGGCGCGACGGGGCTACCACCGGCGATCCATCCGGCGTCACTCCGTCGTGTCCCCGACGTTCGGATTGCACCCTGCCCGTGTTGATGTTGCCTTCGCGCTACGGCAGCCGCTCCTCCGCGGACACCTCACGGTTGTAGCCCTCGATGTTGCGCACGTGGCTTCGGAACGGCAATGCGGATCGCCTCAGTCATCCTGGACAGCCACCGTCGAGGAGGTGGCGCAGGGCGTGGGCGCCGCTCTTGGTGGTCCCGGCCCGGTGTTGCTGGGTCAACCGATGCCGTAGAAGCCGAGGGCGCCGCCCGCGAGCACCTGGTGCTTCGCCTCGGCAGACAGCGGCCCGAGCCGCTCGCTGAGCATCTGCGGCGCGCCCGGGAAGAAGCCGTCCTGGTGCGGGTAATCGGTGGCCCACATGATCTTGTGCGGTCCGATGTAGTCGGCGAGCACCGCGATGCTGCTCTCGACCGGCTCGAACGAGATCCAGCAATTGCGCTGGAACAGCTCGCTCGGCCTCGTCTTCGGCGCGGACTCGTTGAAGCCCTGGTCGTCGAAGTGCCGGTCCATGCGGTCGAGCCACGGTGCGATCCAGCCGCCGCCTGACTCGAGAAACGCGACCCGCAGTCGCGGATGACGGTCGACGACGCCACCCCAGATCACGCTCAGCGCGACCAGCATCATCTCCATCGTGTGCGAGATCATGTGGCGCGCCGCGCGGTCGTCCTCGAACCGGTCGACGCCGACGGTCGGCATCGCGTTGGTCGATCCCTCGTGAAAGCCGATCGAGAAGTCGAGGGCCTCGGCCATCTTCCAGAACGGTTCGTACATCGGGTCGCTGATCATCTTCTTGCCGTGATACGGGTTGGGCCGCAGGAAGCCGCCGCGCATCCCGAGCTGTTCGCGGGCGTAGCGCATCTCGTCGGCGGCCCGCTCGACCGACTGCATCGGCAGCATCGCGACCCCGAAGAGGCGCTCTGGATACGGCTGGCAGTAATCGGCAAGCCAGCGGTTGTAGGCGCGGCACATCCCGGCGGCCAGGCCGGGATCCTCGACGGCGCCAGCGAACAGGCCAAGACTGGGGTAGAGGAAGGCGGCATCGATGCCGTCGGCATCCATGTCGACGATGCGCGCGTGCGGGTCGAACCCACCCCGGCGCCCTTCGGCGTATTTCAACGTGTTGGCCTTGACGATCCCCTGCCGCACGCCGACGGAACCCAGGCTGCCGATCCCCCGCGGATTGCCCAGCAGCTTGCCTTCGACGCTCAGGCGTTCCTTGCCGTTCTCGTCGATGACGAAGCGCGGCCGGCGCTCGCGGAATTCGGGATCCATGTACGTGTCCCACAGGTCGACCGGCTCGAGGATGTGGCCGTCCGCGTCGATCACGTTGTATGCGCGCGTCATTGGCAATCCCTCCTAAGGAAAAGCAAGCGGGTCCATACTACCGAAATACACCCCGCGCGTGCGCGGCCCGGTTCGCGATACAGTAACGCGCGTGTCGTTTCTCGCTTCGCGCACCTGCTCGGCGCCGGAAGGCGTCGGCAAGGCCATACGTCGCCGCGAAGATCCGCGCCTCGTCACCGGCGCCGGGTGTTACACGGACGACGTCAACCTTCCCGGCCAGGCGTACGCGTCGATGGTTCGCTCGCCGCACGCCCACGCGCGCATCCTGCGTATCGATGCGGCGCCCGCGCTGGCGACTCCGGGTGTGCTCGCGGTGCTGACGGGCGCGGATCTCGTCGCCGACGGGCTCAACGCGATGTCGCATCGGCCGGTGCCGACGAATCCACACGAAGTGGCGCTCAGGAGTCCCGACGGCGCGCCGTTCTTCGTCGCCGATCCACTTCCGCTGCCCATCGATCGCGCCCGCTTCGTCGGCGAGCCCGTCGCGATGGTCGTCGCCGAGACGGTGCTTGCCGCGCGCGACGGCGCCGAGCGGGTCATCGTCGACTGGGAGCCGCTGCCGGCGGTCGTCACGTCGACGGACGCCGTCGTCCCGGGAGCACCCGCCGTGTGGGATGCCTGCGCGTCGAATGTCGCAGTCGAGACTCACGCTGGCGACGCCGCCACGACGGACGCCGCCTTCGCGCGCGCCGCGCACGTCGTCACGCTCGATACCCGCATCAACCGCGTGACCGGCGTACCGATGGAGCCGCGTGCCGCCGTCGGCGACTTCGACGCGTCGACCGGACGCTACACGGTCTACGCGGGATCGGGCGGGTCGTGGCGCATTCGCGGCGACGTCGCTGCCGTCCTCGGCGTGCCGGCGGAATCCGTTCGCGTCATCGCCCGCGAGGTCGGCGGCAGCTATGGCACCCGGAATCCCTGCTATCCGGAATACCCGCTGGTCGCGTGGGCGGCCAGGCATCTCCGTCGGCCGGTGAAGTGGACGGGCGATCGTCGCGAGTGCCAGCTCAGCGACTGCCACGCCCGGGATCTCGTCGTCCACGCGGAGCTGGCGCTCGACAGGGACGGAACGTTCCTCGCGTACCGCGCACTCAACACGAGCAACGTCGGCGCACACACCCTCTCCTTCATCCCGCTCGCCAAGGGAATCGGGATCTCGACGAGCGTGTACCATGTGCCGGCCGCGTCGCTGCGCGGGCGTGCCGTGCTCAGCAACACGGCGCCGACGTATCCCTATCGCGCGGCCGGTCGGCCGGAAATCATGTACGTCATCGAACGGCTCATCGATCTCGCTGCGCGCCGGCACGGCTTCGGTCGGATCGCGCTGCGTCGAAGGAACCTGGTGCCGTCGAGCGCGATGCCGTACGAGAATCCGGTCGGTCTCGTCTACGACAGCGGCGACTACGCGGCGGCTCTCGATCGGCTGGTCGAATTGTCGGACTGGAAGGGATTCGAGTCCCGGCGCGCCGAGGCGCGCCGCCGCGGACGGTACCGCGGCATCGGCTTCGCGCACTACATCGAGCTGAACACCGGCGACCCGCGCGAGCGCGCCGAGATCACCGTGCGGCCGGAGGGCCGGATCGACGTGGTCCTCGGCACGCTGTCCGCCGGCCAGGGACACGAGACGAGCTTCGCCCAGCTCATCGCGGAATGGTTTGGCGTCGAGCTCGGGCAGGTGAAGCTCATCACCGGTGACACGGATCTGATGCCGGTCGGCGGTGGGACGGCGTCCGGCCGGTCGATGCGGCTCGGCGCCGTCGTCATGGCGAAAGCCTCCGATCAGATCGTCGAGAAGGGCCGTCGCATCGCGGCTTCGCTCCTGGAGGCCGCGGAGCCGGACATCGAGTTCGCGCGGCGCAGGTTCACCGTGAAGGGGACCGACCGCTCCGTCGACCTGTTCGAGGCCGCCGCGGCCGCTGTCCGTGCCGGCGAACCGCTCGCCGGGACGTGCACCGAGGTCATGCCGGTGCCGTCGTATCCGTACGGCTGCGCGGTGTGCGAGGTGGAAGTCGATCCCGAGACCGGCGTCGTCGACGTCGTGCGACATACCACGGTGGACGACGTCGGGCGCGCGGTGAATCCGCTGATCTTGCACGGCCAGGCGCACGGCGGCATCGCCGCCGGCATCGGCCAGGCGCTGTGGGAGCTCTGCGCCTACGACGAGTCGACCGGTCAGCTTGCCGCCGCCACGTTGATGGACTACGCGCTCCCGCGCGCGGACGCGCTACCATCGTTCGTCACCGAGCTCAGCGAGGTGCCCTCGACGTCGAACCCCCTCGGGCTGCGCGGCGGCGGCGAAGGGGGCACGACGCCGGCGCTCGGCGCGGTCGTGAACGCTGTCGTCGACGCGCTCGCCGAGTTCGGCGTCGAACACCTCGACATGCCCGTCACCCCGGAGCGCGTCTGGCGCGCGATCCACACGTGACGGCGCTCTGCGCTGTCCGACCGGTGTCGCGTGACCGTGCCCAGACGCGGGCTCGTTCGCGGGGCGCGTGCTATCCTGCGGGCCCGTGGGGCTCGCATGATCGCGCCGCGCGCCGTCATTGAGGCCGAGTTCGACCGCCTGGCTGCCTTCGAGGACGAGGTCGGGCTCGACGACAGTGTTCACGCCTATCCGTGGCTGCTCGCCCGCCTGCCGGCGCGGCTCGGGCGCGTGGCCGAAGTCGGCTGCGGCACCGGCACCTTCACGACGCTCCTCGCTCACCGGGCTGGTCATGTGCTCGCGATCGACGTCTCACCGCGCATGCTCGAGCGGGCGCGCGCCCGATGCGCCGGGCAGCCTAGCGTCGAGCTTCGCCATGGCGACGCGCACGACTGGGCGCCGGCGGCGCGATCGCTCGACGCGGTGATCTCGATCGGGACAGCGCATCACCTCGATCTCGACGCGTTGCTCCCGCGCTGGACGGCGGCGCTCGCGCCCGGCGGCATCCTGTTGATTCTCGACATGCTCGACGAGCGCGGATTCGGCGGCAAGGCCAGACGGCTCGCCGGCCGGCTCTACTCGCGCTGGCGCCGATTCCGCCTCACCGGACGTCAGCGCCCCGACCCAGCTGTCATTGCCGCCTGGGCCGCTCATGACCGCTTTGGTGGTCACGCGACGTGGGAGGACGCGCGTCGGCGCGCGGCCTCGTTGCGACCGCGTGCGCGTGTGCGGCGTCACCTGCCCGGGCGCTACTCGCTCGAGTGGCGTGCTCGGGCCGACTCCGGTGCCGGTCAGTCGGCCGAGTCGCGCACCCCGGCCGACTCGAGTACCGAGCACTCGCCAGAGTCTCGCGCGCAAGCGGATCCGCGTGGCGAGCGCGTGCGGGACGCGGGTTGACGTCCTCCGTGACCACGACGCCGTCTGCTCTGGGCGGCACGGGCTCGCCGTCGCTTCTCCCTCCACCCATCATCCATCGAGGCCGACTCTGGCCATCCGACGAGCTCGCCGCCATCGCGGCCGGATGGCTCGAGCACGTGCGTGCGGCGTTGGTCCCCGACAGCACGCTGACGGCGATGCTCATGAGCAACCATCCCGAGACGGTGGCGCTCTTCTTCGCGCTGTCTGCGCTCGACCGGCCGGTCGTCGTGCTTCCCGCGGACCCGAGGGCATGGCGGAGCGATCCGCCCTTACCGGCGGCGACGCCGGTCTTCGTGTCCCCTCCGCTTCGCGCGCTGGCGACGGCGGGCGCATCAGCTTGCCTCCGTCTCTGTGAGCTGCCCGACGCACACTCGGCCGGGACGGCTCGCGAGCGCTTCTTCGCGTGTCCCGGATTCGTGAGCTTCACCTCCGGCTCGACCGGATTGCCGAAGCCGGTCTACATCACGACTGGGAGCTACCTCGAGCAGACGTCGGCGATCGTCGAGGCAAGCTCGCTCTTGCCCGGCGATCCCGTGCTCGGCACCCTTCAGCTCTCGACGCACTACGGGCTCGGCCAGGCGCTGATCTTGCCAACTGCTCTTCGCTCGGCGCTCGGCCTCGTCGAGCGCTTCGACCATCGCTCCACGTTTCGGCTCCTGGCGGAGCGGCCGTACACGTACTGGGCGGCCACGCCGCTGATGGCGGACGTGCTGGCGCGCGCGCCGCTGTCCGGGCCGCCACCCGCGGCGCCCGCGATCTGCCACATCAGCGCCGGTCGCCTTTCCGCTCGCACGTTTCACACGTTCGCCGAACGTTTTGGTGTCCGGCTCAGGCCGAGCTACGGACAGACTGAGAACGGATTCATCACTGTCGACACCGGATCACCGCCCGACATCCGTCCCGACCGCGTTGGCCGTCCCGCGCCGGGCATCGAGGTCCGCATCGGCGACGACCCGCTCGATCCCCTCCTGCCCGGACAGCCCGGGCGTGTCTGGTTCAGAAGTCCCTGGTACATGGAGGGCTATGGCTTTCCGCCGCGGCTCTTGCCTCGCGCCGGGCGAGAAGGCTTCTCGCCGACGGCCGACGTGGGATTCCTCGACGAGGACGGGTACCTGGCTCTCGCGGGCCGCGCCGACGACTGCTTCAAGACCGGCCTCGGGCATCTCGTCAGTCCCGGCGCGATCGCCGACAGCCTGATGAGTCACGCCGGCGTCCACGACGTCATCGTGATGCCGATCGACGAGCGCGGCGGCCCGCTGATCGGCGTCGCGGTCGAAGGCACCGTCGACTCCGGCGAGCTTCGCGCCGCGGCCGCCCGCGGACTCCCGCCGTGGCTTCAGCCCCACGTCGTCGTGGTGATGCCCGCGCTGCCTCGGTTGCCGGGCGGCAAGCCCGATCGCCAGGCCTGCCATGCGCGTCTGTCGGACGCGCACCGTGCCGGCGTCGCGTCGCCGTCCAGCCCGCGATGATGAACGCGATCACGCTCGAGCGCGTGCAAGCCATCGTCGCCCGCGTCGCCGGGCCCGCTCGCAGCCCGGCCGCGCCCGGACCCGACACGCCGCTTCAGGAGGGTGGTTTCTGGCTCGACTCGGCGAGTGTGCTCGAGGTCATCCTCGCGTGCGAGGCGGAGTTCGACGTCGCGTTCGATCCGGAGATGGACTTCGACGAGCACGCCCTGCGGACGGTGGGGACGCTCTTCAGCCTCATCGAGGCGAAGCGCCCTGGCTGAGGGCAGCCGCGATGCGCCAGCTCGCGGACCTCGCGGCAGCGTGGGACGCCCGGCCCTGGGGCTACTCCCGTGCCGTGTGGACGCTCGTGCTGGCGCTCGATGCGTTGCCCTGGCCGTGGGGCGAGGAAATTCTCGCGCGTGGCTTCGTGGCGCGCGCATTCGTGCGAGTGACACGGCTGCGCCGGGCGCTCGCGTGGGCCGGAGCACAGCCGAGCACACGCCACGGTGTCGATGGAGCGACGGCCCGCCACGCACTCGGCGGGCAACGCCGCATCGGACAGGAGGCCGGCGGGTTGCGACGCTGGTCGCTCGCCTGCTCTGTCTGTCGCCATCAAGGATTGTTCGTCGCGCGGTCCGCGTTGATCGGCGTCCGCGACCCCGAGGCCTTGCGCCGGATCGTCGTCGCGCGCGGCGAAGAGCATCTTGCCGCTGCCGGGCCCGGCGCGATCCTGCTCGGATTTCACCTCGGCCCCGCGCAGTCCTATCTCGTGCTGCGCGCGCTCGGCCACCAGTTGACCTGGGTGGGCGGCCGCGGGGCGTCTCCGGCGTGGGCACCGTCCATCCGCGACCGCTTCCAGCGCGAGCACGGCGATCTGTTCTATCCGGGCCGCGCCCACGTGTGGGAGCGGCGCCTGTACAAGGCCCGCCAACTCCTGGTTCGCGGCGAGCACGTGTTCATCAGTGCCGACGGGGGTGGCACCGAGGCCTTCTCGGTTCCACTGCCCGGCGGCCGGGCGTCGCTCGGCGCGGGCTGGTGGTTCCTGCGCCGCAACACGAAGGCACCGGCGCTGCCCGTACTGTCGCACCTGGAGGGACGCACGCAGGTCGTCACCATCCATCCCCCGTTGCCGCCACCGCTCGCGGATCCCGCGCTCGACACCGAGGCGTGCCGCGAGGCGATCGGCACGCTGCTCGCCGAGCACGTCAAGCAGTTCCCGGAGCAGTGCTACTCGCTGGTGTTCGGCCTGCCATCGGACGAGCCGCCGAGGTCTCGGCAGTGACTCGCACGTGACGATGTCGCGCGAACCCACGCCGTCCCCGGTTGCCGCGGCCCGCGGACTGCCCGACCGCGCCGTCTTCGTCGTGGGCATGCCCCGCAGCGGCACCACGCTGATGCGCGTGATCCTGAACTCGCACCCCGACGTGGCGATGTTTCCCGGCGAGTTCCCGCTGTGGCGTGATGTCGCTCCGGCCCACGCGCATCGCGACCTCTCCCGTGCAGACGAGCGGTGGCCCCTGATCGTCGCGCTGCTCGAGCACCCCCGGGTCGCGAGTGCCGGGGTCATGCTCGATGACCAGGCGCTCGCCGCGTCGCTCGAGGCGGAGCCGACCGTCACTGCCGGCACCGTGTTCGCGCACGCGCTCCGGCAGTACGCGCGCCAGGCCGGCAAGCCGCGGTGGGGCGTGAAGGACCCTCGCACCGAATTCCACGTCGACGCGATCCTGACCGCGCTCCCGGCGGCCGGCATCGTGCATATGGTGCGCGATCCGCGCGACGTCCTCGCCTCGCAGCGGGCGCGGTGGGGACGACCGGCCCAGCACATCGTCTCCACCGTGGAGGACTGGCGGCGCTCGGTCACGCTCGCCCGTCTCAGCGCACACGACCCGACCGACCCGGCGCGTCGCGGAGTGGGTCCGAATGCGTACGTGCCCGTGCGTTACGAGGACCTGGTCGCCGACCCGACCCGCATCGTTCGGGACATCTGCCATGCGCTCGATCTCGAGTTCGACCCGGCGATGCTCGACGTCGCCGGCACGTCGTTGTGGCCGCCGTCCACGATGACGGTCGGCGAAGCGGCGACCGCCGCTGAGGCCATCACGGACCGGAGCGTGGGGCGCCATCGGCGCGATCTGTCCGCCGGCGAGATGCGCTACATCGAGTGGAAGGCGCGGCGCGAGATGGCCGAGTGGGACTATCGGACCGAGGCGCGGCGCGGCGGTCGGGCGCGAATGGCCCGATGCGTCCTCGAGGAGATCGCGTGGCGCGCGGCACAGCGGCTCCGGGTCTGGCCGATGCTCGCCCGCGCGCTGGGCCGGTTGCCATCGGACCGCGATGCCCGACCGGTCCTCGAGCGAGGAAGCGGCTATACTCGGTCCGCTCGTCAACGCTGACCCCGGGAGCGATCGACACATGGACACACTCGCGATCGGATTCATCGGCCTCGGCCGCATGGGGGGCCCGATGGCGCGCAATCTCGCCAACGCCGGCTACCCCGTTCACGTGTTCGACGTCGACGCCCGCGCCCTCGAGAGCGCGGCCGCCGTGTCCGGAACGTCCACGCACGGTTCACCCGCGGAGGTCGCGGGCGAGGTCGCCGTACTCTTCACGGCGCTGCCGAACGACGACATCGTGCGGAGCACGTATCTCGATGCGCGAGGCGTGCTCGCCGGCGGCAAGCCCGGGCTCGTCACGTGCGATTGCTCGACGGTGAGCCCCGAGGTCTCGCAGGCGCTCGCCGCGGCCGCCCGGCACAAGGGCATCGCCCATCTGGACACGCCGATGCTGGGTTCGTCGCCGCAGGCCGAATCCGGCGAGATCTTCTTCATGGTCGGCGGCGATCGGGACAAGCTCGCCACGATCCAGCCGATGCTCGACGTGATGGGCCGGCTCACGATGTACGTCGGCTCCTCGGGCACCGGCAACCGGATCAAGCTCCTGCACAACGCGCTCGGCGCGGTCAATGCGGTGGCGGTGGCGGAATCGCTGGCGCTCTGCGTGAAACTCGGCGTCGATCCGCGGACGTACTACGACGTCGTCAAGAACGGCGGCGGGATGGCCTACTCCACGTACTTCGACCGGCGCGCCCTCCGGGTCGTCGAGGGTAACTTCGACCCGACGTTCACCCTCGACCTCATGCACAAGGACGTCACGCTCGCCGCCGGGATGGCGGGCACGCAGATCGAGCACATGCCGATCCTGCGCGACACGCTGGCCGCGTTCGGCGAGGGCAAGCGCCGGGGCTGGGGGAGCCTCGACTTCTCCGGCGTGACCCACGTCGTCGAGGAGCGCTTCGGCAAGAACATCTCCGCGCCGCGAGAGTGATCAGCTCGACCCCAGTGATCGAATTCGCCCTCACCTCGTTCACCGCGCTGTTCGTCACCATCAATCCGATCAAGGCGTCCGCGATCTTCCCCGCTCTGGCCGAGCACGCC
>Ga0187894_10005216_pt1 | contig 13428 bp, 5 predicted proteins | sample GBC1701081metaG_FD_136650 | JGI IMG/M metagenome (GOLD analysis project Ga0187894, IMG submission 136650) | White microbial mat communities from a lava cave in the Kipuka Kanohina Cave System on the Island of Hawaii, USA - GBC170108-1 metaG ... | reverse complement strand
CTCGACGCGTGGTCCACCGCCGCCGCGCTCGCCGCCGTCACCTCGTCGCTGGAGCTGATGGTCGCCGTGCGGCCCACGTTCCACGCGCCGGCGCTGCTCGCAAAGCAGGCCGCGAACATCGATCACATCAGCAACGGACGCCTGACGCTCAACGTCGTGTCGTCCTGGTGGGCGGACGAGGCGAAGCAGTACGGCGTCGCGTTCGATCAGCACGACGCGCGCTACGCGCGCACCGCCGAGTGGCTGACGGTGGTGGACGGCGTGTGGCGCCAGCCGCGCTTCTCGTATCAGGGACAGTTCTACCGCGTCGAGGACGTCGTGCTGGAGCCGAAGCCGCTGCGGCGTCCGCGGCCGACGATCTACGCGGGCGGCGAGTCCGAAGCCGCGAAGACGCTGATCGCCGAACGCTGCGACGCGTACGTCATGCACGGCGACGAGCCGGCGACGATCGGCACGCGCATCGCGGACCTGACCGCGCGCCGGCAGGCGACGGGGCAGCCGCCGCTCGGGTTCGGCGTGTCCGCGTACGCCATCGTCCGCGACTCGCAGGCCGAGGCCGAGCGCGAACGGCAGCGCATCACGGATGTCCGCCAGAGCGCCGCCGGCTACGAGAACTACCGGCAGTGGATTGCGAACACCCAGCTCGAATCGCAGGTGTCGCTCGAAGAGTATTCGGTGTCCAACCGCGGCCTGCGTTCGGGACTCGTCGGCACGCCCGAGCAGGTGCTGGAGCGCGTCCTCGCCTTCGAGGCGGTGGGCGTCGATCTGTTCCTGCTGCAGTGCAGCCCGCAGTTGGAGGAGATGGAACGCTTCGCGCGCCAGGTGATCGAACCCTATCAGCGGCACCGCACCGCGGCGACGATCGCCACCGCGGTGTCCAGCCTCGACGCGCCGCTCGCGTGATCGCGGGCGGCGGCCGCGTCGACTTCTATTGCGGCTGCACTGGTCCGAGCAGCACCGCGTTCACGAACAACAGACTCGTTGCGTCCGCGTACGCGCGGAAGTTGGGCTCTTCCGCGAAGGCGACGAGGCGTCCGCGGCCGATCGGCTGCTCGATGACAAAGGCCTTGTGCGCGAGCTGCGGTTTCGCGTCCGGCCAGACGAGGCCGCTCGCGGCGAGCGCGTCGGCGCCGGCGTAGCGGCCGACGTTGCGGCCCTTGTCGAGACGCACCGGCGTGAAGATGCGATCGCCTTCGACGACCGCTTGCACCTCGCCGTCGGTGCCGGCCGCGAGCCAGTGCTCGACGTCCAGCGTGACGCGCAGCAGCGCGCCGGGGACGTCGACGGGCCGCTCGCGCGCGGGCTCGATGGACTTGACGGGATCGATCGGCGGCGTGACGCCGTCTCCGCCAGCGGGCTTCGCGGGCGCGTCGATGTCCGGCGCGCCGCCGCGCAGTTCCGGCGTCGTTTCCAGCAGGCCGACGTCCGCGCGCGCGGCCCAGCGCGACGCATCCGCAATCGTGACGAGCGTGCCGCCGCTCGCGACCCACGTACGCAGCCGGCGGACGCCGTCTGCCGTGAACGCGGGCGAGTAGCTGCCCGAGGGCAACACGATGACGTCGTACCGCGTCAGATCGGCGCGCCCGAGCGAGCCGACGCGGACGACGGTCACTGCCATGCCGTACGTGCGTTCGAGCACGTAGCGCGCCCAGCCGGCGGACAGGCTCGACGTCGGCGCGTCCCACGCGAGCAGCACGCGCGGCGCTTTCAGCGTCGCGACGAGATTGCTGCCGAGCGACGTGCCTTCGTCCACGAACGCGCTGTCGATGGCCACGACCTCCGCGCCGTGCCGCGCGGCGATCTCGCCGAGCGTGCCCGTCACGTCCGCGGGATTGCCGTGCGTGCGGACGATGAGCGTGCCGAGCGGGAACTTGCGTCCGTTGAGCGTGAACGCGCCGCCGGACCATTCGAGCCGCAGGCCCTTGCGCAGCGCCTCCGCGGCGACCGCGGCGGTGGACGTATTCCACGGCAGCAGATAGCCCACGCGCGCATTCGCGAGCGCACGTGAGGACGCCGGCGTCGACGGTTCCGTCGATGCGGATGCGGCCGGGGACGCGGACGGCGGCGCGGGCGCGTACGGCCTCGTGCGCGCGGTGACGGCGGACGCGAGCGGCAGCACCTCGACGTCGCGCAGCAGCGGCAGGCTCCACGCGGTCACATCGTAAATCTCGTCCGGCTGCCGCGCCTGCCGACGTTTGTCCTGCCGCTGGACGAAGTCGTCCGCGAGCCGCACCTCCGCGTCGAGCAGGTTGCGCACGAGGCGTCCGGCCGGCTGCGCGGGCGACACGACGAAGCTGCCCGCGGGCGCCGTGCGGGCGCCGATCTTCGTCTCCTCATCGAGCACGCGCACGTCGATGCCGTTGCGCACGAGCAGCCGCGCGAGGCGCGACGTCGCGCCAGGGTCGCGTCCCGGCAGCAGGAGATAGTCGCGGACGGATCCCTTCGATCCTTCATCCACCGCCGATCGCCGGAACGCCACGTACTCGCGCAGGATCCGCTCCCGCTCCCGCGCGGCTGTCTCCATCGTTGTCAGCGCGGCGGTAAAGTGCTCGCGGATGCCGTCACGATAGGTGAGCAGGCTGCCGTCCTCGCGCCGCAGCGCGAGGCCGCGCGCGGACGCTTTCTCGTACGTCATCCCGATCGCGCCGTGCAGGATCGGCCACGACACGCCGTAGCCCGGATAGAACGCGTCGAACACCTCGCGATTGAAATACGGGAACCCGCGTTCGTCGAACCGCGCCGCGTTCGCGCGTCCGAACGTCTCGACCAGCGCGTGCTGCGCCGGCGTCATCAGCGGATTCGTCGGCTGCGCGGACGGCGGGAAGTAGAACGTCGAATCGCCGCCCATCTCGTGCAGGTCGACGACGACGTGGGGCGGGAAGTCGAGGAGGGCGCGCACCTTGCCGTCGCTTTCGGGCTGCGTCTGCGCGAACCAGTCGCGGTTCAAGTCGAACAGATAGTGATTCGAGCGGCCGCTGGGCCACGGCTCGTCGTGTTCGGCCGAGAGCGGATCCGGATCGAGCGTGCTGGCCTGTCCGGCCAACTGGCTGGACACGAAGCGCGCGCGGCCGTCCGGATTCTGCAGCGGATCGATCAGGATGATGGACTGCGCGAGGATCAGATCCACGATTGGATCGCGCGTCGCGGCGAGCAGATGATACGCCTCGGCGAGCGCGGCGCCGGCGGGCGAGATCTCGTTGCCGTGGACGCTGTGCAGCAGCGCGGTGACGACAGGCAGGCGCCGTACGAGCGCGTCGGCATCGCTCGCGGACAGGCCTCGCGGGTCCGCCAGCCGCCGCAGGTCCGCCTTGATCGCGTCGAGCGTGCGGAGGCGTTCGGGGGACGCGATGGCCAGCAGGATCAGCGGACGTCCTTCCCACGTGCGGCCGTACTCGACGAGCCGCGTGCGCTCCGGCGCGGCGGCCGCGAGCGCCTGGAAGTAGCGGACGATCTCGGCGGGCGCGGTGATGACGTCGCCCACGTCGTGTCCGACCACCTGGCGCAGCGTCGGGATCTTCGGGTCGTAGGTGGTGCCGGGCCACAGGTCCTGGCCTGCGGCGCCGCGCGTCGCGAGGAGCGACAGCGTCAGCACGGCGCAGAATCGAAGAAACCAGAGGCGCGAGCGGACGGACACGTAAGCGCGAAGAGAGGCACGACGTGAGGCGCGATGGGGGGCGCGAAGGTTCATCATCACGGCGAACACCGTATCGCGGCCGGCGCGCGGCTGCAAGAGGGCGACGTCATATGACACGGACGCGCCGCGAGACACGTCCGGTCGTGAGGCATACTGCTCTCGTGCGCTGCGTGCAGCGCGCTGGCGAATCCGCACCGCGTCCGAACCGCGATGCGCGCTCGTCAGCCACCGAAGCCTGTTGCCAATCATGACGCGTTCGTCTCACATCATCCCGGCTCGCCCGATTCCGGGCCGCATGCGCGGCGGCTGTTGCCGAATGGCCTGCTGTTGCCTGCCGGGATCCGTGTGCGTATGATCGATAGCTGACGCGCCTGCCGCGTTCGACCAAAGGCCATCGTTCCCTGCGGATGATGGCCTTTTTCGTTGTTTCCACCTCTCACATCGAAAAGCCCTCTTCCGCGGGATGCCGCCGGTCCGGACGCGTGCCGGGTGATGTCCGTGTGTGTGGAGGATTGACCGATGACACGAGTGTTCTGGAGCGTCTTTGCCGCGTTCCTGCTGGCGGCGGCGCCGGCGAGCGTGCGCGCGCAGGCGACGAATGCCGCGCTGCAAGGCGTGGTGACGGACGATCAACAGGGCGTGCTGCCGGGCGCGACCGTGACGGTGTCGAACGTCGACACCGGGCTGACGCGCGAATTGACGACGGACGATCGCGGCCGGTATCGCGCGGTCGCGCTGCCGCCCGGACGGTACGCGGTGAGGGCGGCGCTCGAAGGGTTCGTGCCGTACGAGCGCACCGGGCTCGTGCTGACGGTCGGCCAGGAGGCGACCATCGATCTCACGCTCGGCGTCGCCGCGCGCGCGGAGACCGTCACCGTCGAAGCGGGCACGCCGCTCATCGACGCGACGTCCAGCGCGCTGGGCACGACGGTCACGAAGGCGCAGCTCGATAACCTGCCGCTGGCGGGCCGCAACTTCTCCGCGCTCGCGAATCTCTCGCCGGGCATTACCGGCGTCGGCGGCGGAGGCGTCAACGCGGGCGGGCAATTGAGCCGCAACAACAGCTTCATCATCGACGGCACGAGCAACGACGAGAACGCCATCGCCGATCAGCGCGGCGGCTTCTCGCTCGAAGCCGTTCGCGAGTACGTCGTCTACACGAACCAGTTCGCCGCCGAATACGGCCAGGCCTCCGGCGCCATCGTCAGCGTCGTGACCCGCTCGGGCACGAACGCGATCGACGGCCGCCTTTTCGCCTTCCATCGCGACGACCGCTTCGACGCGCGGAACCCGTTCTCGAAAGCGCAGGGATCGGGCCAGGCGCCGTTCAGCGAGCAGCGCGCGGGCGGTTTTCTCGGCGGACCGATCATCAAAGATCGCTGGCACTACTTCGGATCGTACGAAGGGCTGCGCAGCCGCACGACGAGCGTGAGCACGTCGCCGCTGGTGCCCGCGGACGCGCGAGTATCCGCGCCGCGACAAGAGCGATCAGTACTTCTTCAAGACGGACTATCAGGTCGCGGGACGCCACACACTGTCCGCGCGCTACCGGCTGGACGACGGCCGCATCGAGGGACAAGGCATCGGCGGATTGAATCCGATCGAACGCGGCTACGACTACGAAGCGCGCTTCCAGGACACCGTCGTCAGCGCGACGTCCGTCCTCTCGTCGCGCGCCGTGAACGAGGCGCGCGTGCAGTACGGACGCGTCCACCGCTGGTATTCGGTGGACGGTTACGCGGACCCGAACGGCGTGTCGATCTCGCGCCCGTCCGGCAACTTCGGCAAGGCGAACAACATGCCGCAGGGCTGGGACGCGGTGCGTTATCAGTTCATCGACAACCTGTCGTACACGCTCGGCGCGCACGACTTCAAGGCCGGCGTCGACGTCCAGATCGATCGCACCGACGTCTGGTTTCTGGGTAACAAGGACGGCACGTTCGCGTTCCGCGCGGATCGTCCGTTCGACGCGAACGATCCGACGACGTATCCGTTCCAATACACGCGGACCATTGGCGACTGGTACGACGACCGGGCGAACGATATGTATTCCGCCTTCATCCAGGACAGTTGGCGCGCGACGCCGCGGCTGACGCTGAACATCGGCCTGCGCTACGACACGGAGACGCTCTTCACGAAGGCGGACGGCATCGACGTCGATCAGGATCTCAACAACGTCTCGCCGCGCGTGGGCTTCGTGTGGACGCCGTGGGCGAGCCGGCCGACGGTGGTCCGCGGCGGCTTCGGCGTGTATTACGATCAAGGCTTCAACAACATCACCGGCAACATCGGGATCGCCGCGCGCTCGACGTCCGTCACGGTGCTGAATCCCGGCTATCCGGATCCGTATGCGCAAGGCACCATTGTCGCGGCGAAGCCGAGCACCACCGTGGCCGCGCCGCGCATCGACACGCCGTCGACGCGCACGTACAGCGTCGGCGTGAAACACGAGCTGCGGCCCGGCCTCGCGCTGTCCATCGACGGCGTCCGCACGCTCGGCTACGATCTGTTCAATTCGATTGACATCAATGCGCCGGCCGCCGGCGGCGGGCCGCGGCCGAACGCGGACTTCCTGCGGGTCAACCAATATCAGACGACCGGCCGGAGCTGGTACGACGCGCTGCTCGTGTCGTTCGAGCGCCGCACCGGACGCGGGCCGCTGTTCAATCTGTCGTACACGCTGTCCAAGCAGATCCGGAACGTCGAGGACTTCGGCTTCACGCCGCAGGATTCGCTGAATCCGGGGCTCGAGCGCGCGCGTGCGACCAACGATCGCACGCATCAATTCGTCGGCTCGGTGACGTGGGCGCTGCCGTGGGATTTCCAGGTGGCGGCGCTGGTGCAGGCGCGCAGCGGTCTTCCGTGGACGGTGACGACCGGCGTGGATAACAATGGCGATACGAGCATCAACGATCGGCCGGACCTGGCCGTACCCGGCGGCGATCCGCGCGCCCGCGCGACGTACAATGCAGCCTTCACCGGCCGCGGCGGCACGCTCGGGCGCAACACGAACATCGGTCCCAGCTTCGTGCAGGTGGATGCGCGCCTGTCCCGGTTCTTCCGGTTCGGCGCGTATTCGTTCGAGGGCTTCGTCGAGGCGTTCAACCTGACGAACCGGGCCAATCTCGGACTGCCGGTCGGCAACCTGACCTCGGCGTCCTTCGGCCGGCCGACCGGGCTGGCGACGGGCGCGACGCCGCGTCAGGTGGAGCTCGGCGTGCGCTTCAACTTCTAGCACGCCTCCGGCTCCTATCGGAGCCTCGGCGTGTATCGTTCAGTGGCGACGCCGCTCGCGCGGGTCGCCACAGTGCTAGCCTCAGACCCGGACGGACTGATAGACGAGGAGATCTTCATGGCTCGAACGATGCCTGCGCGTGCGGATGGACGGTCGGGACTCGGGACGCGGTTCGCCGGGCTGGCGATCGCGTTCGCACTGGGTGGCGCGGGCGTGATGCCGCTTCAGGCGCAGTCGCCGCCGCCGGCGCCCTCGACGTCGCCGCGTCCGTTCACGGTGGACGATGTGCTCGCGGTGGTGACGGTGGACGACGTGCAGTTGTCGCCGGACGGGAAGGTGGTGGCGTACGTCGCGACGTCGCGCGATCTCGAGGAGAACGCGCAGAATTCGGAGATCTGGAAAGTCGCGAGCGACGGCGGCGCGCCCGTGCGCCTGACGCATCATCCGAAGGCGGACGTGTCGCCGCGCTGGTCGCCGGATTCGACGCGGCTCGCGTTCCTCTCGGGACGGACGGAGAAGGATCAGATCTGGACGATCGATCCGCGCGGCGGCGAGCCGGTGAAGCTGACGAACCACAAAGAGCGTATCTCGGGCTTTGCGTGGGCGCCGGATGGCAAGTCGATTGCGTTCCTCGCCGTCGAGCCGCGGACGGACGAAGCGGAGAAGCGCATCAAGGATCGCTGGGTCCCGCGCGTGGTGGGCGAGGACCTGCGGTCGACGGTGCTGTGGCGGATCGACGTCGAATCGCGCACGGTGCGGCAGCTCACGACGAGCGCGCGGCACGTGTCGAGCGTGGATTGGGCGCCGGACGGCTCCCGCCTCGTCTTCTCGGCCGCGACGTCCTCGGACCTCCTGGACGCCGATACGGCCGATCTCTTCGTCGTCTCGCGCGACGGCGGCGAGGTGAAGAAGATCGGCGGCTTCAGCAGCGCCGACACGCAGCCGAAGTGGTCGCCCGACGGCAAGCGCATCCTCTTCAGCTCGCGCGGCGATCGCGAAGGGACCGCGTGGAACAGCCAGCTCCATGCGCTCGACGCCGCGAACGGATCGATCCAGCCGCTGACGAGCGGCTTCGACGAATCGGCGTCCGGCGCGGAGTGGGCGGCGGACGGAGCGACAGTGTACTTCACCGCGGGACAGAAGACGCAGCGGCATGTGTTCGCCGCGCCGGGCACGCCGCTCACGCGCGGACGCTTCGTCTTCGGCGACGCGTCGTTCGATCGTAGTGGGAGGACCGCCGCGTTCGTGCGTCAGGCGCCGGGCGTCCCGTCCGACGTCTACATCGCGGACGTGAAGACGCTGGACGCGCCGCGCAAGCTGACCGACATCAACCCGCAGATCAGGGATCTCGCGCAGGGCGAGCAGGAGGTGGTGACCTGGACGAACGGCGCCGGTCAGACCGTGGAAGGCATCCTCGTCAAGCCGGTGGGCTACCGGAAGGGGACGCGCTATCCGCTGCTCGCGGTGATCCACGGCGGACCGGCCGGCGTCGACGCGGACGGCTTCATCCACCGCAAGTCTGCGTATCCGGTGCAGGTCTTCGCCGGCAAGGGCTACGCGACGCTGCTCGTGAACTATCGCGGCAGCACGGGCTACGGCGAACAGTGGCTGAAGGGAAACGTCGGCAGCCTCGGCGCGCACGAGTTCGATGACATCGAGACGGGCATCGACGCGTTGATTGCGTCAGGCGTGGCGGACGCGGATCGCCTCGGCTTCATGGGCTGGAGCTACGGCGGACACATGACGTACTGGGCGGTGACGCATTCGACGCGCTTCAAAGCGGCGAGCTCCGGCGCGGGCGCGACGAATCTGATCAGCATGTACGGCCAGACCGACATCCCGCATTTCTACACGAAGACGTACTTCGGCAAGGCGCCGTGGGACGATTTCGACTTCTACGTGAAGCATTCGAGCTTCTTCAAGGTGGGCGCGGTGAAGACGCCGACGCTGATCCAGTACGGCGAGAACGACGCGCGCGTGCCCGTGCCGCAAGGCTTCGAGTTCCATCGCGCGCTGAAGGAGCGCGGCGTGCCGACGCAGCTCGTGATCTACCCCGGGCAGGGTCACGGGATCGTCGAGCCGCGCTTCCAGAAGGATCTGCTGCAGCGCAACGTCGACTGGTTCGACAAATGGCTGCTCGGCGCAACGGGCGCGAAGCCGTCGACGTCGACGGCGGCGAGCGGAGGCAAGGAAGGCAAGTAGCCCCGCGCGCAGCGCACGCGCGGGGCGGGGTCTCGCTACGCCTGCCAGCCGCCGCCGAGCGCGCGATAGATCTCGACGAACGCGGACAGCTCGACGAGCTGCGCGCGGACGAGGCCGAGCTCGGCGGTGAACAGGCGTGTGTCGCTGTCCAGCACTTCGAGATAGCTGGTGGCGCCGCCCTGATACCGCAGATCGGCGAGGCGCCGCGCGTCCTGCGCGGACGCGACGAGCAGTTGCTGCGTCTCGCGGAACTCGCGCGTGCGGCGGTAGCCGACGAGCGCGTCGGACACTTCGCGGAAGGCCTGCTGGATCGTCTGCTGATAGACGGCGATGGCCTCCTGCCGGCGCGCGTCCGCGAGGGCGACCTGGGATCGCGTCCGGCCGGCGTTGAAGACCGGCTGGACGGCGGACGCCGCGGCGGTCCACGCGCCGGCCGTGCCGGTGAACAGCGCCGAGAGCGCCGCGCTCGCGACGCCGCCCGATCCCGTCAGCGTGATCTGCGGGAAGTACGCGGACTTCGCGACGCCGATCTCGGCGTTCGCCGAGACAATGCGCTGCTCGGCCTGCTGGATGTCGGGCCGGCGCGCGAGCAGCGCGGACGGCAGTCCCGACGGCAGATCCGGCGCGTGTGGCTGCTCGGTCAGCGGCCGGCCGCGCGCGATCGGTCCGGGGAAGCGGGCGAGCAGCACGCTGAGGAAGTTCTCCTGCTGCTCGATCTCGCGCTGCGTGTCGACGATCTCGCCTTCCGCGGTGTGGACGAGTTGTTCCGCCTGGCGCACGTCCACGAGCGACGTCGCGCCGCCGCGCTCGCGCACCTGCGTGAGGCGCAGCGATTCCTGCCGCGACGCCAGCGTCCGCTTCGCGATCTCCAGCTCCAGATCGAGCGCGCGCAGCGTGAAGTAGCCGGACGCGACCTGGCTCACGAGACTCGTGACGATCGCCCGCCGGCCCCACTCGCTCGCGAGGATCTGCGCGCGCGCCGATTCGCTCGCGCGGCGGAACCGGCCCCAGAAATCCAGCTCCCAGGCCAGCGTGCCGCCGATCTGCAGATAGCCGGTCGTGTTCGCATCGCCGCTCTGATTCAGCGAGCTGCGCTGCCCTTGTCCGGTCACGCCGGCGTTGACGGTGGGGAACTGGTCCGATCGCGTGATGCCGTGCTGCGCCTGCGCCTGCAGGATGCGCGCGGCGGCCACCTGCAGATCGAGGTTCTGTTCGAGCGCGATCTTGATCAGCTCCTTCAGCGGCTCGTCCGCGAACAGCGTCGACCAGTGCTGATCCGCGACCGACGCCGCCTGCACCGCGGCCTGCGCGGCCGGATCCGATCCGCGAAACGTGTCCGGCGGCGTGACGACGGGCCGGGTGTAGTTCGGGCCGACGGTGCAGCTCGCCGCCATCGCGGACAGCGCCATCACCAACAGTAACAATGCGGACGCCGCGTGACGGACGCCCATGCGGCGTCTTCCTTCCGTGCTCACGACGCGCTCCTCCTTCTTGCTCGTGACGTTCATGACGCGCTCTCCCCGGATGCCAGGTCCGCCGGCAGTTCTTCCTGTCGCACGCGCCGCGTGGCGAGGCGCTCGATCAGGACGAAGAGCAGCGGGATGAGGAAGATCGCGATCAGGGTCGCGGTCAGCATCCCGGTGATGACGACCGTGCCGAGGATGCGTCGCGCGGCGGCGCCGGATCCGGTCGCGAGCCAGAGCGGCACGCAGCCGAGGATGAACGCGAACGATGTCATCAGAATCGGCCGCAGCCGGACGCGCGCGCCTTCGAGCGCCGCTTCGACGAGCGTCATGCCTTCTTCCAGCCGGTACTTCGCGAATTCGACGATCAGGATCGCGTTCTTCGCGGCGAGGCCGATCAGCATGATGACGCCGATCTGCGCGTAGACGTCGAGCGCGTAGGCCCGCATCATCAAGCCGATGAATGCGCCGAAGACCGCGATCGGCACCGTCAGCAGGACCGAGAACGGCAGCGACCAGCTCTCGTAGAGCGCCGCGAGAATCAGGAAGACGAAGACCAGCGAGAGCGCGAAGACCATCAGCGTCGTGCCGGACGCGCGCTTTTCCTGATACGAGAGATCCGACCAGTCGTAGCCGATGTCACGCGGCAGCGTCTGTCGCGCGACGTCTTCCAGCGCCGCCATCGCCTGGCCCGAGCTGTAGCCCGGCGCCGCCGCGCCCGTCACCTGCGCGGCGCGAAAGACGTTGAAGCGGTTCGTGAACTGCGGCCCGAATGTCTGGCGCGTGGACTGCAGCGCCGAGAGCGGCACCATCGTGCCCGCGTCGTTGCGGACGTAGAACTGGCCGATCTGCTCCGGGCTCTGTCGGTCCTCGCCCTCCGCCTGCACAAACACGCGCCACTGCCGGCCGAAGCGGTTGAATTGATTCACATACAATCCGCCCAGGTACGCCTGCATCGTCTGATACACGTCGCCCAGCGCGACGCCCTGCCGGATCACCTTGTCGCGATCGACGTCCGTGTAGACCTGCGGGTTCTGCGCCTGGAACGGCGACGTGATGCCCGCGATCTCGGGACGCTGCCGCGCGGCGGCCAGGAACTTCTGCAGGTTCTGGTCGAGGAACTCGATCGATCCGCCGCTGCGATCCTGCAGCCACAGCGAGAAGCCGCCCTGCGCGCCGAGACCGGGGATCGACGGCGGCATGATCGCGAACGCGAGCGCTTCCGGCACCAGGCCGCGCAGTTGGCCGTTCAGGCGATTGACGATGGCCCGCGCGTGCAGCTCCGGCGCCTCGCGATCGTCCCACGGCGTCAGCCGGATGAAGTAGAACGCGTTGTTGCTCGCCGTCACGCGCGTGAGGAAGCTGAAGCCGACCATCGTGTTGTAGCTGTAGATGCCCTCGGTCTTCGCGAGCAGGCCCTCCACCTTGCGCGCCACGGCGTCGGTGCGCTCCAGCGACGCGGCCGGCGGCAACTGGATGTTCAACAGCAGATAGCCGTAATCCTCTTCGGGGAGGAAGCTGCTCGGCAGCCGGCGTCCCAGCAGGCCGGTCAGCGCGGCGAAGATCAGCAGAATCGCGATGCCGATCAGCGGCTTGCGGATCAGGCCGTGGCTCAGCGACACGTAGCCGCGCGTCGCCCGTTCGAGCCAGCGGTTGAACATGTCGAAGAAGCGGCCCAGCGGCCCGCGCGTCTTGCGGCGCGGCTTCAGCAGCAGCGCGGACAGCGCCGGCGACAGCGTCAGCGCGTTGAACGCCGAGATCAGCACCGAGACCGCAATCGTGATCGCGAACTGCTGGTTCAAGCGTCCCTGGATGCCGGTCATCACGCCGACCGGGATGAACACGGCCGCGAGGATCAGCGCGATGCCGATCACCGGTCCCGACACTTCCTGCATCGCCTTCAGCGTCGCGTCTTTCGGTGACATGCCTTCTTCGATGTGGTGCTCCACCGCTTCGACGACGACAATCGCATCGTCCACGACGAGACCGATGGCGAGGACGAGGCCGAAGAGCGACAGCGTGTTGATCGAGAACCCGAGCAGCGGGAACACCGCGAACGTCCCGATCAGCGACACCGGCACGGCGAGCATCGGGATCAGCGTCGCGCGCCAGTTCTGGAGGAACAGGAAGACGACGATGATCACGAGGACGAGCGCTTCGGTCAACGTGATCAGGATTTCCTTGATGCCTTCCGAGACGGGCAGCGTCGTGTCGAGCGTGTAGATGAAATCGAGGTCGTTCGGGAAGCGATCCTTGATCTCGCCCATGATCGCGCGGACGCCGTTCGCCACTTCGAGCGCGTTCGATCCCGGCGCCTGGAAGATGGCGATGCCGACGCCTGGCTGGCCGTTCACGCGGCCGCGCTGCTGATAGCTCAGCGCGCCCAGCTCGATGCGCGCGACTTCTTTCAGCCGGACGATCGATCCGTCCGCGGACGAGCGCAGGACGATGTCGCCAAACTCCTCGGCGGTCTGCAGGCGCCCGCGCGCGCGGACCGTGTAGGTCATTTCCTGGCCGACCGGTCCGGGCTGCGAGCCGATCTGGCCCGCCGGATTGACGGCGCTCTGCTGCTGGATGGCGCGCGCGACGTCGGGCACCGTGAGGCCCATCGCCGCGAGCCGATCCGGCTTGAGCCAGATGCGCATCGCGTAGTCGCCCGCGCCGAAGATGCGGACTTCGCCGACGCCGGGCACGCGGTAGAGCGCGTCGACGATGTTGATGTTCGCGTAGTTCGCGAGGAAGAGCGCGTCGTACGTGCTCTTCGGCGAGAAGAGCGACGCGATCATCATCGGGATGCCGGTCGACTTCCGCATCGTCAAGCCGTACTGCGTGACTTCGGTGGGCAGGTTCGGCTGCGCCTGCGCCATGCGGTTCTGCACGTTCACCTGATCGAT
>Ga0187894_10005215_pt1 | contig 13429 bp, 8 predicted proteins | sample GBC1701081metaG_FD_136650 | JGI IMG/M metagenome (GOLD analysis project Ga0187894, IMG submission 136650) | White microbial mat communities from a lava cave in the Kipuka Kanohina Cave System on the Island of Hawaii, USA - GBC170108-1 metaG ... | reverse complement strand
GGTCGCGTTCCTGTTCCTGCGTCGCGGCGTGCGGAGGCTGCGAGGAGCCGTGGAACGGCGCACGGCCGAGCTGCGGAGGAGCGACGCCGGGTACCGGGCGATCCTCCGCACCGCGCTCGACGCGATCGTCAACTTCGACGAGGACGGCAGCGTCGAGTCGTTCAACCCGGCCGCGGAACGCCTGTTCGGCTACGCGGAGTCGGAGGTGTTGCGCCGCCCCATCTCCGACCTGCTCCCCTCGCGCCTCGGCGCCGCCGGGATGGAGGACCTCGAGTCCTACCGCCCTCCCCCGTCGGACCAAGGCGCCGTGCGCGAGACCGTCGCGCTCCGGAAGGACGGCGTGCGCCTCCCCGTCGAGTTCACCGTCGGCGCGGAGCACTCCGAGGGGCGCCGCCGGTACACGATCGTCGTCCGCGACGTGGCCGAGCGCCGCCGCGCGGAGGCGCAGCTCCGGCTGAGCGAGCTGCGCAAGCGCTCGATCCTCGAGTCGTCCCTCGACTGCATCATCTCGATGGACGAGGAGGGGCGGGTCGTGGAGTTCAACCCGGCCGCCGAGGCGACGTTCGGCTACCGGCGCGCCGACGTCCTGGGGCGCGACCTGGCCGACCTCGTCGTGCCGCCGTCGCAGCGCGCCGCCCACCGCGCGGGCCGCGTGCGCTACCTCGAAACGGGCCGGCCCCGCATGATCGGCCGGCGCGTCGAGGTCTCCGCCGTGCGCGCCGACGGGACCGAGTTCCCCGCCGAGCTCGCCGTGAGCGAGGTGCGCGTCGAGGGTCGCTCCCTCTTCACCGCCTACCTGCGCGACATCACCGTGCGGAACCGGACGGCCGCGGCGCTCCGCGCGGCGAAGGAGGCTGCCGAAGCGGCCGCCAAGGCGAAGAGCGAGTTCCTCGCGAACATGAGCCACGAGATCCGCACGCCGCTCAACGGCGTGATCGGGATGACCGGGCTCCTCCTCGACAGCGGCCTCGGCCCCGAGCAGCGCGAGTACGCGGAGACCGCCCGGAGCTGCGGCGACGCGCTCCTCTCCCTCGTGCACGACATCCTCGACTTCAGCAAGATCGAGGCCAACCGGCTCGAGCTGGAGATCCTCGAGTTCGACCTCGGCAACGCGGTCTCGGAGGCGGTCGAGATGCTCGCGGGGGCGGCGCACGCGAAGGGGCTCGAGCTCGTGTGCCGCGTCGCGCCGGAGGTGCCGCGACTCGTCCGCGGGGACCCCGCGCGCCTGCGCCAGGTGCTCCTGAATCTCGTGGGCAACGCCGTGAAGTTCACGGAGAGGGGCGAGGTGCTGGTTTCGTGCGACCTGAGCCCCAGCGACGGCGGCGAGGTGGTGGCCGCGTTCACCGTGCGCGACACCGGCGTGGGCATCGACGCGGAACGACTCGGCGGGCTCTTCCGCGCCTTCGCGCAGGCCGACGCGACCACGACGCGGCGCTACGGGGGCACCGGGCTCGGCCTCGTGATCTCCCAGCGACTCGTCGAGCTCATGGGAGGCCGGATCACGGTCCGCAGCCATCCCGGCGACGGAAGCGTGTTCCGGTTCACCGTCCGCCTGCTCCGGAGCGAGTCGCGCTTGGAGCCCCCGGCCGCGCGCCCCTCCGGGCTGCGGATCCTCGTGGTCGACGACAATGCGACCGCGCGGCGCACCCTGCAGGAGCTCGTGGAGTCCCTCGAGGGCGCGTGCGACGCCGTGCCCGGCGCGGACGAGGCGCTCGTGGCGCTGCACGGGGCGGCGGAGTCCGGCCGCCCGTTCGCCGTCGCGATCGTGGACGGGACGCTCCCCGGCGGCGGCGGGCTCGAGCTCGTGCGGGCGATCCGCGCCGAGCCCACGCTCGCCGCGACGCGCGTGGTGTTCCTCTCCACCGCCGGAGGACCGGGTCGGAGCGATGCGACGGGCGCGGGGGCGCACGCGTGGCTCCTCAAGCCGGTGCGCCCGGCGCAGCTGCAGCGGTGCCTCGACCGCCTCCGCACGGGCGACGCCCCGCCGCGGAACCGTCCCGCCCCCCTCCCGGCGCCCTCCCCCGGAATCCGCTGCGCGCGGATCCTCGTCGCCGAGGACAACGTCGTCAACCAGAGGGTCGCGGTGCGGCTCCTAGAGAAGCTCGGCCACCGGGTGGACGTCGTCGCGAACGGACGCGAGGCGGTCGAGGCGGTCAGCCGCCTGCCCTACGACCTCGTGTTCATGGACGTGCAGATGCCCGACATGGACGGCTACGAGGCGACCGGCCTCATCCGGGCGTCGGAGGCGGGGGACGCCCGGCACGTTCCGGTCGTCGCGCTCACCGCCAACGCGATGCGCGGCGACGAGCAGCGCTGCCTCGCGGCCGGGATGGACGACTACCTCGCGAAGCCGATCACGTCCGAGAAGCTCGACGAGATCCTCCATCGCTGGTTGACGCCCGCCCCGCTCGGGCCCTAGCGCCGGGGCGGGGAAGCGATACCCTCTGGGGCATGGCGCGGCGCGCGTTCCTGGCCGGGATCCTTCTGGCCCTCGCCGCCGGCGCCGGAGAGCGGGAGGACTATCTCGCGACGGCCCGGCTGGCGATGGAGGCGAAGCTCAAGGAGGGGGACGCCCTTTTGGCGGCGGGGGACCGCGCCGGCGCCCTGCGGGCGTACGAGGACGCGGTCGCGCTCTTCCGCGACGCGGAGCGGCGGTTCCGGGGGGCCGGCCCCGCGACCGACTCGGAGCGCGACGCGCCGACCGCCGCCGAGGAGTCGCTGGCGCGCGCGCTGCGCTGGCTCGCCGCGCACCAGGACGTCGCCGAGAGCGGAGCGTGGGACTGCGACGGCTTCATGAAGCACGATCCCGCGTGGCGCCGGAGCACGGGCGCCGGCAACGGAAGGTACGACGTCGGCGTGACGGGGCTTGCGCTCCTGGCGTTCCTCGAAGCGGGGCACCGGCCGGGCACGCCGCCGTTCGGCGAGAACGTCCGGATGGGTCTTGCCTACCTGAAGGCGTCGCAGGACGCGGACGGCTGCATCGGCTCGCGCGAGACCAACCGCCACTTCCTCCACAACCACGGCGCCGCCACGGCCGCGATCGGCGAGGCGCTCCGCCTCACCGGGGACGCGGCGCTCCGCGAACCCGCGCAGCGCGCGCTCGAGTTCATCGCGAAGGCCAGGAACCCCGAGCTCGCGTGGCGCTACGGCATCCGCCCGGGCGAGAACGACTCCTCGGTCACGGGCTGGATGCTCCTGGCGCTCGACGCGGGCCGGCGCGCGGGGCTCGAAGTCGACGCGAAGGCGTTCGACGGCGCGCGCGTCTGGATCGAGAAGATGACCGATCCGGCCACGGGCCAAGGCGGCTACCTCCAGCGCGGGGGCGGATCCGCGCGTCCCGAGGGGAGGATCGCGACCTTTCCGTCGGACCTGACGGAGGCGATGACGGCGTCGCTCCTCGTGTCGCGCCTCCACTGCGGGGAGAACCCCCGCAGCCCGATGATGGTGAAGGGCGCGGATCTGCTCGAGCGGCTGCCGCCCAACTGGTACGGCGGCTCGATCGACATGTACTACTGGTTCTTCGGCAGCCGGGCGCTCTCGGCCGTCGGCGGGAGATCGTGGAAGGTGTGGCGGGAGGCCCTCGTGGCGATGCTGCCCGTGAACCAGGGGGAGGACGGCTCCTTCGACCCGGTCGACCCGTGGGGCGACGACGGCGGGCGGGTCTACTCCACCGCGATGTGCGCGCTCACCCTCCACCGGGCCGCGTCGGTCGGCGATGGGCCGGCGCGGGATTGAACCGCCGGGGCGGCGGCTCCGTTGTCCGGGGCAGGAGGTACGCCGATGCCGCGGAAGATCCCTGCGCTCGTCCTGCTCGCCGGTCTCGCGCTCGCGGGAGAGGAGGCCGCGCCCGACGCGGACGCGGAGGCGCTGCGCGCCCTGCGAGTCGCGATGGAGGCGAAGCTCAAGATCGGGGACGCGAAGCTCGCGGCGGGCGACCGCGAGGGCGCGCTCCAGGCGTACGCCGACGCGGTCGCGATGTTCGAGAAGGCGTCGCCGACTCCCGCCCGCGCGCGTGCCGCGGCCCCCCAGCCCCTCCCGGTTCGCCCCGTGGCCGCGGGCGACGCCGTCGATCGGGCGCTCCAGTGGCTCACCCGCTGCCAGAGCCTCGACGACGGTCGCTGGGACTGCGACGAGTTCGCGCGGCAGGCCGGCGGCGACGGGCCGGGTCGTGCGGAGCACGACGCCGGCGTCACGGGCCTCGCGCTCCTCGCGTTCCTCGGCGCGGGCCACACCGACCGGGGCGAGGACGCCCCCTACGCCAAGACGGTGCGCAGCGGCCTCCGCTGGCTCATCTCCGTCCAGGAGCCCGACGGTCGCATCGGCCACCGCCGCTCCACGCACTTCATCTACGACCAGGCGATCGCGACGGCGGCGCTGTGCGACGCCTTCGCGCTGACCCGGAACCCGCGCTACAGGGCGCCGGCGCAGTCCGCCGTGGACTTCATCCTCGCCGCGCGCAACCCGTACCTGGGATGGCGCTACGGCAGCCGCACCGGCGAAAACGACACGAGCGTGACGGGCTGGTGCGTCGTCGCGCTCGCGAGCGCCGAGAAGGCGGGCCTCGCCGTCGACCGCACCGCGTTCCAGGGCGCGCTCGCGTGGGTCGACAAGATGACCGACCCCGACACGGGCGCGGTCGGCTACGTCATGCGCGGCGGCATGAGCGCGCGGATGGAGGGCCAGCAGGAGCAATTCCCGCCGGATCGGACCGAGGCGATGACCGCGTCCGGCGTCCTCACGCGGGTGCTCTGCGGCGAGGATCCCGGGGCGACGCCCGCGATCGCGCGGGGAATCCGGCGCCTCGCGGCGAAGCCCCCGCGCTGGGACGTGGAGGACGGCTCGATCGACCTCTACTACTGGCTCCTCGGCACCATGGCGCTCGCGCGCGCGAACGCGCCGGAGCTGGAGGAGTGGCGCCGCTCGCTGCAGGAGGCGCTCAGGCCGAACCAGCGCGCGGACGGCTCCTTCGACCCCGTTGACGCGTGGGGGCCCGCGGGCGGCCGCGTCTACGCGACCGCCGTGGGCGCCCTCTGCCTCGAGGCCGCCTCCGCCAAGCCGGCGAATTAGAATCCACCCCGGCCATGGCCGGGCGCGCCTCCACCTTCGACCACGACGCGGACGTCGGCGTCCGCGGCGAGGGCGGGACGCTCGGGGACGCGTTCTGCGCCGCCGCGCGGGCGATGTTCTCGATCATGGTCGATCTCGAGGGGGTTCGGGGGACGGAGGCGGTGCCCATCGAGTGCTCCGCGCCCGACTCGGAGCTCCTGCTCGTCACCTGGCTCAACGCGCTCCTGGCCGAGGCCGACCTCCGCGGCATGGTGTTCGAGGATTTCGACGCGTCGATCGCGGAGGGGCGGCTCCGGGGGAAGGCGTGGGGCGAGCGGCTCGATCCCGCCCGGCACGTCCGCGGCGTGGAGGTGAAGGGCGCCACGCTGACGGAGGCGCGCGTCGTCCGCGCCGCGTCGGGATACCTCGCCCAGACCGTGGTGGACGTGTGAGGACCGACGACCTCGAGCCCGCAGGCGACGCGATCCGGGAGATCCGGCGCTCCGGCGACATGCGCGTGCCGGTCCGGTTCACGGGCGACGACGAGCTCCTCGCCGCGATGGACGACAAGGTGCGCGAGCAGATCGAGAACGTCGCGCGGCTTCCCGGCATCGTCGGGGCGGCGATCTGCATGCCCGACGCGCACTGGGGCTACGGTTTCCCGATCGGGGGCGTCGCCGCGTTCGACCCGGAGCAGGGCGGCGTCCTCTCCATGGGGGGCGTCGGCTTCGACATCTCCTGCGGCGTGCGGCTCTACAAGACGGGGCTCTCGGAGGCCGAGGTCCAGCCGCGCAAGAGCGAGCTCGCCGACGCGCTCTTCTCCGCGGTCCCCTCCGGGGTCGGCTCCGAAGGGAAGATCGCGCTCGACGTCGACGGGATCGACGAGGTGCTCCGCGACGGGGCGTACTGGGCGGTGCGGCGCGGCTACGGCCCCGAGGAGGAGCTGGAGCTCGTCGAGGAGCGCGGGCGCGTCGCGAGCGCGGACCCGAAGGAGGTGTCCAACGTCGCGAAGCGGCGGCAGCGTGCCGAGATGGGCACTCTCGGCTCGGGCAACCACTACCTGGAGGTGCAGGTCGTGGACCGCGTGTTCGACGAGCCCGCCGCCGCGGCCTACGGGCTCGCGCTCGGCGACGTCGCGATCATGATCCACTGCGGTTCGCGGGCCCTCGGCCACCAGGTGGGCACCGACTACCTCGCCGTGCTCGCCGAGGCGGCGCGGCGCTACCGGATCCCGGTGCCGGACCGGGAGCTCGCGTGCGCCCCGATCGGGTCGCCGGAAGGGAAGCGCTACTTCGCGGCGGTCGGCGCCGGGGTGAACTGCGCCCTCGCGAACCGTCAGGTGATCGGCGGGCTCGTGCACCGCGTGATCGGCCAGGTCTTCCCCGGCCAGCGGCCGCGGCTCGTCTACGACGTCTCCCACAACACCTGCAAGCTGGAGGAGCACCTCGTCGACGGGAAGCCCCGGCCGCTCTACGTGCACCGGAAGGGCGCGACGCGGGCCTGGGGGCCGCGCCACCCCGGGCTCCCCGCCCCCTACCGCGACGTCGGCCAGCCGGTGTTCATCGGCGGCACGATGGGGACGTTCAGCTTCGTGCTCCGCGGCACGGAGCGGAGCGCGGCCCTGGCGTTCGGCTCCACCTGCCACGGCGCCGGCCGCGCGATGAGCCGGAAGGAGGCGACGCGGCGCTGGACCGCCGACCAGGTGGTCGCCCAGCTCGACGCGCGCGGGATCGCGCTGCGCGCCGCGAGCCGCCGCGGCGTCGTCGAGGAGGCGCCGGGAGCCTACAAGGACGTCGAGACGGTGGTGGACGGCGCGCACCGGGCCGGGCTCTCGGCCAAGGTCGCGCGGCTGCGCCCGATCGCCTGCATCAAGGGTTGAGCGCGCCCGAGGACGGCGCGGAAGGCGGGGCCCGATTCGCGCTACACTTGCGCGCATGCAGGTCCACGAGAGCGTCCTCGGAGTGATCGGGGACACCCCGATCGTGCGGCTGCGCAGGGTCACCAAGGGGATCGCCTGCACCGTCCTCGGCAAGCTGGAGAACCTGAACCCCGGAGGCTCCCTCAAGGACCGCATCGGCGCCTACATGATCGAGAAGGCGGAGAAGGACGGCCGCCTGAAACCCGGGGGGACCATCGTCGAGTCGACCTCGGGCAACACCGGCGTCGCGCTCGCCATGGCGTGCGCGGTGAAGGGCTACCGGCTCGTCTGCACGATGCCCGACAAGATGAGCCAGGAGAAGATCAACCTCCTGCGCGGGTACGGCGCGCGCGTGGTGGTCACGCCGACCGCGGTGTCGAAGGACGACCCGCGGCACTACGTGCAGACGGCCAAACGGATCGCGGAGGAGACCTCGAACGCGGTCTACATCGACCAGTTCAACAACCCCGACAACCCCGAGGCGCACTACCGCTTCACGGGCCCGGAGATCCACCGCCAGACCGGGGGCAAGCTCGACGTCCTCGTGCTCTCGATGGGCACGGGGGGGACGCTCACCGGCGCGGGCCGGTACCTGAAGGAGCGGATCCCGTCGCTGCGGATCGTGGCCGCCGACCCGGAGGGCTCCATCTACACCTCGCTCGTGAAGACGGGGAGGGCGGGCCCCACGGACGTCTACAAGATCGAGGGGATCGGGCACGACTACGTGCCCGGCACGTGCGACCCCGGACTCCTCGACGACTGCCTCACGGTCTCCGACCGCGCCGCGTTCCAGATGTCGCGGCGGCTCGCCCGCGAGGAGGGGCTCTTCGTGGGGGGATCGACCGGCGCGAACGTCGTCGCGGCGCTCCATGTCGCGCGGACGCTCCCGAAGAGCGCGACGCTCCTCGTGCTCCTTTGCGACACCGGCGAACGCTACCTGTCGAAGCAGTGGAACGACGACTGGATGCGCGCGAACCAGCTCCTCGAGGAGGAGGACCTGCTCACCGCGGGCGGCATCGTGAGCCGGCGGGCGCGCGAACTGGAGCCGCTCATCGCCGTCGACGCAGGGACGAGCGTCCGCGAGGCGATCCGCCTCATGCGGGGCAACGACATCTCGCAGCTTCCGGTGCGGCGGAACGGAGGCCTCGTGGGATGCCTGCTCGAGAACCAGGCGATCGACCTCCTGTTCGCGCGCCAGGATCTCGACGCGCTGACGGTGGGGGAGGTCATGGGGCCTCCGCTGACGGTGGTCCCCGCGGACACCAACGCGGAGGCGGTCGCGGGGATGCTCGCCCGCGGCCAGAGCGCGGTCCTCGTCGACCACGGCGGCGGCAACTTCGTCGTGCTGACGAAGTTCGACCTGATCCACGCGCGCGCCGAATAGCGCGCCCCGCTCCGCTCGGGAATAATCCTCCCATGCGGAACGGCTTCGGCACACGGGCGATCCATGCGGGGCAGTCGCCCGATCCGTCGACGGGCGCCATCATGACGCCCGTCTACCTCACCTCGACCTACGTGCAGGAGGCGCCGGCGAAACACAAGGGCTACGTCTACGCGCGCGGCGACAACCCGACCCGGCGCGCGCTCGAGGCGTGCCTCGCGGACCTCGAGGGCGGGACCCGCTGCGTCGCGACCTCCTCCGGGCTCGCCGCCGCGACGATCGTGCTCACCGATCTCGGCGCGGGGACGCGGGTGGTGGCGGGGGACGACCTCTACGGGGGGACCCGACGCCTCTTCGAGCGGGTCTTCCGTCGTTGGGGCGTCGCCGCCGACTACGTCGACAGCTCCGATCTCGACGCCCTGCGGGCCGCGCTCGACGCCGGGCCGACCTCGCTCGTCTGGCTCGAGACGCCGACGAACCCGCTTCTGAAGGTCACCGACCTCCGCGCCGCGTGCGACCTCGCGCGCGCCCGCGGCGCGCCGGTCCTCGTCGACAACACGTTCGCCTCGCCCTACCTCCAGCGGCCGCTCGAGAGCGGGGCCGACATCGTCCTCCACTCGCTCACGAAGTACCTCGGCGGCCACAGCGACCTCGTCGGCGGCGCGCTCGTCGTGCGCGACGCGGCGCGCGCGGAGCGGTACGCGTTCCTCGCGAACGCCACGGGGCCCGTCCCCGGGCCCCTCGACTGCTTCCTCGTGCTGCGCGGGCTGAAGACCCTGCACGTGCGCATGGAGCGGCATTGCGACAACGCCGAGGCGGTCGTCGCGTTCCTCCGCGGGCATCCCAAGGTCCGGCGCGTCTTCCACCCGTCGCTTCCCGACCAGCCGGGGCACGCGGTGGCGCGGCGGCAGATGGCGCGGTTCGGCGCGATGGTGAGCGTGGAGATCGACGGGAGCGTCGAGCACGCCAAGCGGTTCGCCTCCGCCACGAAGCTCTTCGCCCTGGCCGAGAGCCTCGGCGGCGTCGAGTCGCTCATCGAGCACCCGGCGACGATGACGCACGCGTCCGTGCCCGCGGAGGAGCGCCGGCGGGCCGGGTTCCTCGACGGGCTCCTCCGACTGTCGGTCGGCATCGAGGACGCGGACGACCTCGTCGCCGACCTCGACGGGGCGTTCCAGGCGACGTACCGGTAGGCGGCGTCACGGACGCGGGTCGCGCGCGGGCGCGTCCCCGCCCCGGTGCGACCGGTCCTACCCCTGCGGCTGCTCCTCGGCGCGGCAGAAGTTCGGATCGGGCTCGATGCTGAGCACCTCGTAGGAGACCGTGCCCTCGGGGAGCGTGATCTCCACCGACGATCCCCGCGCAAGCCCGAGGAGCCCGCGGCCGACGGGCGAGAGGTAGGAGATGATGCCGCGCTCCAGGTCGACGTCCCACGGTCCGAGGATCGTGAACGCCTCGTCGAGGCCCCGGGTCCGGTTCGTGACCCGCACGCGCGTTCCGAGCACGACCTTGTCCGACGTCACCTCGCCCGGCTCGATGATGCGCGTCCGGTCGAGGTCGCTCCGGAGCTCCTTGAGCCGCCTCATGAGGAACGCCTGCTTCTCGAGCGCGGCGGAGTACTCCGCGTTCTCGGAGATGTCGCCGAACCGCGCCGCACGGCCGAGGTCCTCCGCGTTCTGCGGGATCTCGACCTCGACGATCTGGCGGAGCTCCGCCTCCCGCTTGTGGTAGCCCGGGCGCGTCGTGTAGATGAACTCCTCCGCGAGCTCGCCCTCCGCGCGGGCCCGCTCCGGGCTCTCGCGGATCGACGGGTGCTCGGACTCGAGGATGTCGAGGAGCGCCTGCTTCGTCGGCTCCGTGAGCCCGCGGTTGCGCAGGACCTTGGCGTGGAGGAACCGCGCGTAGTCGGAGGACACCCCCTTCGCGTACTCGGCGAAGAGCTTGCACCGGCGCGCGGTGAGGAAGTTGCGGGTCTGGCGCACGAACTCCTTGCTCGTCGCGTCGCCCGTCCGCCGCATCTCGAGCCCCGCCTGGTCGCAGAGGCGCAGGAGCTTGTCCATCACGCCGTCCGGGGTCTCCCCGGGGGCGAGGTCGCGCGCGATGGATCCGTCGAGGAGCCCCTTCGCGAACCAGAGGAACAGGTCGGGGCGCTCCCGGGGCGCGGCGGAGAGCTGCGCGAGGAACGCGATGGCGAGGTCGCGGCGCGCCTCGACGAGCCGGCGGAACGCCAGGTCGGCGATGCCGGGATCGTCCCCCTGGAGGATCGTCGCGATCTTGTCCGCCCACCCCTCCGGGGCGCCCGCGATGACGTCCTGCAGCACCCGCTTCCGGTCCGACGACTCCAGCGGGCCCAGCGCCGCGGCGAGGTCCGCGGTGGCGCCCACGATCGCGCGCGCCTCCTCCGCGGCCCCCGAGCCCCCCCCGCGGGTCACGTCGGCCTTCAGGTAGAGCAGCGCGAGCCGTCCCGGCGTGGGCCCGGTCTCGGTCGCCAGCGCCTTCTCGACCTCGCCCGCGACGGCCGCGGCGAGCGCCGGCGACAGCTCCAGCGTCCGCAGGTACTCCCGCGCGACGGCGGACTTCTCGAGCGCGGAGGCGCGTCCGGCCATCTTCTCCGCGACCTCGTCCTCGACGTTGAGCGCCTTCTCGCGGATCTCGAGGAGCGGCGACGCGCCCTTGCCCATCTTGATCCGCGGGTCCTTCAGGATCTCGCGCTTGGCGCGCGTCCACCACCGCGACCACTCGTCCTTGGTCATCACCGCCGGGACGAGCGCCTCGCGCACGTTCTTGAGCGGCGCCCGGCCCGCGTGCGACTCGAGGTAGACGCGGAACACGCGCGAGGGATCGTCCTGGATCATCGCGCGGAGCTCGTCCAGCCGGTAGTGCGTGTAGACGCCGAAGTGGTCGTCCGCGAGGCGCTCCAGGATCCGCGTCGCGGGCACGATGCCGATCCGGTGCCCCTTGCGCCGCTGGAAGTCGACCGTCAGCTGCTCCTGCTCCGGGTCGAACTCGACGACGCGCCCGTGCCCCCAACCGCCGCGGTGGAAGACGTACGCGCCCTCGTCGAACTGCAGGTACCGGTCGAGGGCCTCGACCTGCTGGCGCAGGTTGCCCTCGACGAGGATGCCGGACTTCGCGACGAACGCGTCGAGGTCGCTCCGGCTCGCGTGGCGCGCGCGGTAGATCGCGACGAGAAGCTCCCGCAGCCCGGGCGCGCGACCGCTCGCCTGGAGCGCGAGGCGCGCCGCCTTTTCCGCGGCGGCGGCGTCGCCCTTCTCGAGGAGCGCCTGCGCGAGCCCGACGGCCAGTTCACCGGCGAGCGCGCTCTTGTCGTAGCGCGCGAGCTGCTCCACGACGTGCAGCAGGTAGGGGTGCTCCTCGGGATGGAGACTGGCGCACTCGCGCCACGCGCCCTCGACCTCCGCGAACTCGCGGTTCGCGAGAGCGGAACCGATCCTCGATCGGAACGCGTCGGCCGGCATCGCCTCTCTCCCTTGGCTCTCGCCCGAAGGCGCCTCCGTTCCCGCCCCGACACGCCGTCGTCCGGCGGTCGCATCGCGGTTCCCCCGGCTCCGCTGCGGCGCCGCGCGTCCGGACGGGCTCCTAGACGCCGAACGGCCCCCTCGGGGGCCGTGGGGGGGCGATTGTCGCAACCGCAACGCGGTCCTGCAACCCGATCCCCGGGGGCGGCCCGCCGAAGCCTCAGGGGCGCGGGGGGGGCCTGCCCCTGCGCTCCAGGCGGAGGGAGCGCCGGCGCGCCGCGTCGGCCATGCGGCGGCGCTCCTCCTTCGTGCGCGGGAGGAGCGGCGGGACCTCGGTCGGGCGCCCGTCGTCGCCGAGCGCGACGAACGTCAGGTACGCCGACGCGCAGTGACGGCGATCCCCCGTGCGGCGGTCCTCCGACTCGACGCGGACGCCGACCTCCATCGACGTCCGCGCCGCGAGGTTCACGCTCGCCTTGAGGACGAGCACGCTCCCCATCGCCACGGGCGCGAGGAACACGATCTCGTCGATCGCCGCGGTCACGCACGGGCGTCGCGAATGACGGCCCGCCGCGATCGCCGCCGCGATGTCGATGAGGTGCATGACGCGGCCGCCCATGATGTTGCCGAGGGGATTCGTGTCGTTGGGGAACACGAGCTCGGACATCGAGACTCGCGAGGACGCTACCGAGCGGGGCCGCATCGGACGGCGCTCCTTTCTCATTATGAAAAAAACGCGCGGATCGGACGTCGACACGCTATCAGTTTGAGAAATCCGCGGGGAGTTCGCGAGCGCCTGCGCTTCGGATCGCGCGATTCGCGCCGCGCGCGCGGAAGCGACGATGCACCGCATCGCGTTCCCCGCACGCCGTTCGCGGAATCGCGCGAGGTCGCGCGCGACGCAGCGAATCGCGCGCACCTATCAATTTGAGAATCACGCGCGCGCCGGGAGCGCCGCAGACGCGCGAAATGGGCGCGTACGCGCGGATTCGCGACGCCGGGAGGATTCGGCACGGATCTTGTATCTCGCGACGTGACGTTCCGCCTGGCGGAACCCAACCATTCCGAAAGGAGCATCGACATGGCCGCACGCAGGAAGAAGTCGACGAAGAAGAAGGCGACCAAGAAGAAGGCTCGCCGCAAGTAGTCCGTCACGCGGCACGGGCGTCCCGGTCGCGAGGCCGGACGGCGCCCGCGACCGCGAGGCTCGTCGCTTCCGGGGCCCGCTCGTCGGGCCCCGCGAACTCTCAGGAGCCCCCGGTCTCCCCGGGCGCGCGCTCCCCCTCCTCCCGCCCCTCCTCCTCCATCTCCTTCAAGCGGCGGTAGAGCGTGGCCACGCCGATCCCCAGGATCCGCGCCGCGGCGTCCTTGTCCCCGCTCACCGCCTTCAAGGTGCGGAGGATCGCTTCGCGCTCGAGCGCCGCGAGCGGCTGGCCCACGCGGAACGGAATCGTCTCGGGGCCGGGGGACTTCGGCTCGTCGATCTCCGCGAGATCCGCGCGCGTGATCCGGTCTCCCGCCGCGAGGACGACGGCGCGCTCGATCGCGTTCTCGAGCTCGCGCACGTTGCCGGGCCAGTCGAGGCCCTGGAGGAGGTCGAGCGCC
>Ga0187894_10005214_pt1 | contig 13430 bp, 12 predicted proteins | sample GBC1701081metaG_FD_136650 | JGI IMG/M metagenome (GOLD analysis project Ga0187894, IMG submission 136650) | White microbial mat communities from a lava cave in the Kipuka Kanohina Cave System on the Island of Hawaii, USA - GBC170108-1 metaG ... | reverse complement strand
TGCATGGCGGCGGCGGCGCCGATCATGACCAGCCAGACGAAGAGGTAGCGCGGCACCTCGTCGATGCCGTCGATCGCCCCCCAGCCGAGGTAGCGCATGATGACCTGCAGGAACACCGCGCCGGTCATGACCGCAAGGATCAGCCCGCCGAGATGGCCGAGCCCGTCATAGACGCGCTTCCAGGCGCCGACCTCCTGCCCCGAGCCGCCGTGTGCGCCGCCGCCGTGCGGCGCGGCGGCGTCTTTCTGATGATCGTCGGGCATCCCGGCTATTTAACGGCAAGGATGTAGTCGACCATCTTGCGCGCGTCCTTGCCGGCTGGCGTGTTGTAGAAGTCCTCGTACACGCCCTGCGTGGCTTGCCGGAACGGCGTCGCGTCCGGCTTGGTGATGGCCACGCCCTTGGCCTTGACCTGGTCCTGGATGGTCTTGTCTTCGTCGAGGATGAACTTGCGGTTGAACGCGCGGGCATGCGCCCAGGCATCCACGACCGCCTTCTTGCCGGCATCGTCCAGCTTGGCCCACGACGCCTTGGACATGATCAGCGCCACCGCCTGATGCGTGTGGCGCACGTCGGCCACGTTCTTCACCAGGTCGTAGAACTTGTTGTGATAGAAAGTGTTGATGCCGCCCTCGGCGAAATCGATGACCTTGGTCTGCAGCGCCGTGGCGACCTCGGGGAAGGCGATCGGCGTCGAGATCATGCCCAGCGCCTTGAAGGTCGCGACCAGGATCTTGTCCTCCTGCACCCGCACTTTCTTGCCCTTGACGTCGGCCAGGGCGTTGATCGGATAGTGGCCGTAGATGCCGCGATAGCCGGCGGCGATGAAGCCGACCAGCTTGAAGCCCTTCTTGTCGAGCACGGCATCGTAGTAGACGGTCAGCGCGTCACCGCCATCGAGCGCTTTGAACACGTGCTCGTAATCGCGGAAGATGTAGGGCAGCTGGAACACCGACATCTCCGGCACCAGGGTCGACAGCGGCGCCGTGGTGATCGGCCCGAAGTCGACGGCGCCGAGCTGGATCTGCTGCGCCACCTCGCGCTCGCCGCCCAGCGCGCCGGAATGATGGTGCGTGACCTTGACCTTGCCGCCGGAGAGCTCGCCGAGCTTGTCGATGAACTGCTGTGCCGCCTGCGACGTGCCGTGCGCCGGCGGGTTGACATTGCCCATGGTCAGGTCCCTGGCCTGACCCCAGGCACTCGCCGCGCCGGCCAGCATCCCTGCCAGCACGATCAGGCATGCGCCGCTACGATGGAGTGCGCGAATCCGCATCATGACGTTACCCCCTTGCGTGCGTGGCCGGATTGTCGACCGGCTTCATGGAAGCCGCATCCTGCTTGATCGCCGCGGCGCGGGTCAAGGATGGCCGTTTCCTCCCCAAGGAAGTTGGGGAGGTGGCCCGCAGGGCCGGAGGGGACGCCACGTGGTCTTGGGAACTGAAACTCGCGGTCCTCAACTGGGTCCAGAGTTTTCTTGCAGGGACTGCGTCGACTCCCTATCCGGCCCTTCGGGCCACCTTCCCCACTGGGGAAGGGCTCATGCCACGCGGACGACGCAGCGGAAGCCGACGTGGCAGGCCGATGTGTCGACCGGCTGCGCATGGCGCGCGGCGGGACGATAGCGCCGGCAATAGTTGGGCGCGCACAGGAACGAGCCGCCCTTCAGCACCCGGCGCGGGATCCGGACTTGCCGGTCGCAGGCATCGTAGCTGCCCGCCTCCGGTCCGCCGCGCGGGTCCTGCGGGATGCAGCACGCCTTGGCTGAGTCCGACGGATGTCGCGCCGAATACCAGTCGCACGTCCACTCCCAGACGTTGCCGATCATGTCGTAGAGGTCGAAGCCGTTGGCCGGGAACGCCGTCACCGGCGCGGTGCGCTGATAGCCGTCGAGCGCCAGGTTCTCGTGCGGGAACTTGCCCTGCCAGGTGTTCGCCATGTGACGGTGGGCGGGCGTGAAGGCGTCGCCCCAGGCGAACTCCGCGCCGTCGAGCCCGCCGCGCGCGGCGAATTCCCACTCGGCTTCCGTCGGCAGGTCCTTGCCGGCCCACCTCGCGTAGGCCTCCGCATCGCGCCAGGCGACGTGGACGACGGGATGATCATCGAGCGCGTGCATGTGGCGGTTCGGGCCGTAAGGGCGCCGCCAGTTGGCGCCGAAGCGGAACGTCCACCAGTGGCGCCAGTTGCGCAGGTCGACCTCGCCGCGCGGCGGACTGAAGACCAGCGAGCCAGCCTTCAGCATGTGCGGTTGGGCGCCGGGATAGTCGGCCGGGTCCGGCGCGATCTCGGCGAACGTGACGTAGCCCGTGGCCTCGACGAACTTGCGGAACTGGCGGTTGGTGACCGGCGTGCGGTCCATCCGGAAGGCGCCCACCGTGACGCGATGGACAGGCGCCTCCTCCGGATAGTGCTTGTCCGACCCCATGCGGAAGGTGCCGCCGGGAACCAGGATCATGTCGGGATGCGGCGGTGCGTCCGCACCATGCGTCGCCGCGTCGGGTCGGGTCGAGATCATCGTATCGGGCATGTCGGCTGACCTCAGCGCTGCGCCGGGAAAATGATGAGCAGGAGTGGCGTCTTCCTCATCTCCCTGCTCCTTTCATCCCACCTAGATCGCCTTCAGCAGCGGCGGGCTCTTCCAGGCCCCGGACATCACCTCGGGCCTGGGCATGTAGATGCGCAGGACCAGGTAGAACGGCCCGTCCGGCGCCGGCAGCCAGTTGCTCTGCAGCGCCGCCTCCGGCGAGGTGTGCTGGACATGGATCGTCAGGCCGCCGTCGGCGTCGGTCGCAAGACGCGGCAGCATCGGCGAATTGATCAGGTAGCGGTTGAGCGGGTTGTCGACGAGAAGCTGGGTCTTGCCGTCGTACATGGTCAGCGACCAGAACGCTTCGGCGGGCGGCAGCTTGCCTTTCTCGAAGCGCAGCACGTAGCGGCTCATCGCGGCGTTGAGCGGTGCGCCGTCGCCGTCGACGAAGAAACCCGGGTAGATCGCCTCTTCGCGCGAGTTGCCGTAGATGCCAAGCTTCGCCCCGGCGTAGCGATAGAGGTAGTTGTTCCTGAGGAAGCCGCGGGTTCCGAACAGCTCGCCGCTGCTGATCTTGTGGGTATCGATCTCGGCCTTCTTGAAAGCCTCGAATGCCTTCACGCCATCCTCGATGCCGTCGTCCAGCGCCTTGCGCATCGCCGGCGAAAGCGCCTTCTCGTCGAAGATGCGCCCGGCGCCGACCCCGATCTTCGCGAAGCGCGCCATCAGCGCCGTCTCGCTGGGGTGGGTCGGCGCGAAGGCGAGCAGGAAATTGACGTACCGGAACATCGCCGAGGTCTTCGTCATGACATCGGGCTCGGGCTTCGGCCAGGCGATCGACGGCGATGGCGGCGGCGCCGGCCGCCCGAGGAATGCGCTCAGGGCCTCCACGCGGTAACCGCCCTGCACCCGCCTGACGTTGTCGAGGTCGTCGGGGCCGAACAGCTGCGTGCGATAAAGCGCGTAGGCGAATGCCGTCTCGCAGCGCACGACGCCGCCGATGCCGGCCGGCGCATTGCTGTCCTGCCACGACGGGCCGGCGATCAGGAAGCTGCCGCCCCTGCTGCCGGTTGCGCGCTTGCCGAGGTAGCCGAAATTGTGGGTGTAGAGATCGACGAGCTGGACCGTGTAGTAACGGTTCGCCTCGACCTCCGGCAGGGTGAGCACCACCGGCTCGGCGCGCAGATCCAGCCACGCGAATGAATAGGGTGTATCTGAATTCGGCGTGATGATCGCGGTGTCGCGCGGCGTGAAGACGTTGGCGGTGTTGCCGATGTGGTTGAACGGCGCCTTGAAATTGGGCGCGCCCCGCTCGACCGCCTGGGCGTGGCGCGTCTTGTAGCTCTCGACCATCGGGAAGCCGTACAGATAGGCGTCCCTGGCGATAGCCCGCGCTTCCTCGGGCTCGGTCGCCTGGGCACGGGCCGGCGCCGCCGACGCGACCGTGGCGAGGAACGCCGTCCGGCAAACAGCCCGCCTGGTGGCTATCATATGTTCCTCTCCGAGGGAGTTCCCTTGATCGCCTTGTGCGTCCGGTGCGACGCGCACGGGTGTCATCGGCATCCGCTGTCGACGTGACGTGTGAACGAACAACCGTCGTCCGAGACGTCCCATCCACCGCGCCTGGGGTCCTGCGCTCCCGACTTGCGGCCATTGTCAGTCCTGAGCCGGCAGCCGCTATCCGAAACACGAACGCCTCCCCACGCCGCGGATCCCTGAAACCACGGCCGCCGAGGGGCGGGTTTCTCCTGTCCGCGACACCAGGTGCCTTCCGGCGCCGGGGCCAAATCGAGGCGGACGATCGTGCGGCGCGCAGACCCGCGAAAGCCACCGGACCGCGGCATGCATGAGGACGCCGGCCATTCAGGTATCGGCTCCTGGCGCCTCTGCCGAGGGTTCAAACGAACCTGAGTGCAAATCCGCCTAAAGCCAGACGTTAACAACGACCTTCGATGGGCTGGCTCGGACCAAAATTGCCAGTTTCTTAAAGGAAAAAATAAGCAGCAAATATAACCCTATTGTCGTTGTACGACGACAGGACTACCATGTCGTCAATCGACGACAGCTTGGAATTCCCTTTGCATATCAAAGCCCCACTCGATCTCGGCTTGATCATCCGGGACAGGCGCCGGCGGCTGGGTTTGAGCCAGAGTCAGCTCGCCCGGACGGCCGGCGTCGGGCGTCAATGGCTGGTCGCCGTCGAGCAGGGCAAGTCGGGCGCCGAGCTCGGCCTGGTGCTGCGGACCCTGTCGGCCCTTGGACTCGCGCTCTCCGTCGCGGCCGACGATGCCGCCTCTGGCCCGGTCGTGTCGACCGACATCGACGCCGTGGTCGCGGCGGCCAGGAAGGACAAGACGTGAACGACCTTCTGGCCCTCGTCGCTGACGGCAAGGTCATGGGCGAGGTCCGCCGCGACCGGCGAGGCCGCCTGACGCTGGCTTACGATCCAGGCTGGCGCACGATGCCGGGTGCCTGGCCCCTGTCGCTGTCGATGCCGCTGGTCGTCGCCGAGCACGAGCACGGCCGGATCGAACCCTGGCTGCGCGGCCTGCTGCCCGGCAGCGAGGCGACCCTGGAGCGTTGGGGCCGCCAATTCCACGCCTCGCCGCGCGATGCCTTTGCCCTGCTCGCGGCGGTCGGCGAGGACTGCGCCGGCGCCGTCCAGCTGGTGCCGCCGGGCCGGGTTCCGGCGATCCTCGACGGCAAGCCCATGACCGTCGACTGGCTCACGCGCGCCGGCATGGCCGAGCGCCTGCGGACCTTGCGCAAAGACCATTCCGCCGCCCGCCAGGCACGCGACGCCGGGCGTTTCAGCCTGGCAGGCACCCAGGCCAAGACCGCCCTGTTCTTCAACGGGCAGCACTGGGGCGTCCCGTCCGGCCGGACACCCACGACGCACATCCTCAAGCTGCCGATGGACGGTCTCGACGGCCACGCCCAGAACGAGCATCTGTGCCTGTCCCTGGCGCGGGCGCTGGGGCTGCCGGTCGCCCGTTCGCAGGTGCTGACCTTCGAGGACCAGGTTGCCATCGTGCTCGAGCGCTACGACCGCGTCCGCGACGGCAGCAGCATCCGGCGCCTCCACCAGGAGGATCTGGGCCAGGCGCTGGGGCGTGCGCCGGCGCGACAGGACGGCAACGGTGCCGGCGCCAAACCCGCCCGGATGCTCGACGTCATCCGCGTCCATTCCGGCGAGCCCCAACAGGATGCGTGGACATTCGCGCGCGCGCTGATGTTGAACTGGCTGATCGACGGCAGCGATGCATCGGCGAAGAATTTCGCGATTCTGATCGGCGCCGGCGGACGGGCGCGCCTGGCGCCGCTCCACAACATGGCGAGCACCCTGCCCTGGCCCGATGCCGGGAAACGCCCGCCGGTCACGCCGGACGGTGTCGTGTACGCGTTCGAAGAGGTCGGCACACGCCACTGGTCGAAGTTCGCCGCCGAAGCCCGGCTCCCGGCCGCGCAGGTCCTGGACGCAGGCCGCGACATGGCGGCCAGGATCCCCGACGCGCTGCAGCAGGTCGTGGCCCAGGCACGCATCGAGGGCGTCAACCACCCTGTCGTCGCACGCCTGGTCGAGCTGTTGAGTGCTCGCGCCGAGCGATGCGCGCGGTTGCTGGCCGGCTGAGCGCGCAGCGCTCATCTCGCATCCACGCCCACGGCATGCCACTGCGATCGTGCCGGACACCAGACGGCGCGGCCTTCGAGTTCCATGGCCCTGGTGACGAACCACTCGGGCAGGCCGCGTTGGCGCAGCAGCTGGCGTATCTCCTCGTTGTTCGTGCTTTCCTCTTCGTGGCTGCAGGTGCCTGATGGCACGCAGTGCGGGCGATGGAAGCAGGCGCTTGCTCCGTCCTCGAGGGTTCGCTGGCCGCCCATGACGAACAGGATGGCGGCCATGCTCTCCACGCGGTGGCCGGCCGCCACGCGCGTCGGGATGCGCAGCTGCATGATCCGTCGCGCGATCTCGGGCTGATAGCGCCCGCCGGGCGACGTGGCGAACACCAGGGGGCCGCCCGCCTCGATCGCCGGGGACACGAAGGCGCTCACGTACTCGGGCGTCAGGCGCCCGGAAATGGCATGGGGCGGAGCGGAGGCGTGCACACAGGCGCCGAGCGCGGCGGCCACGGCGACAGTGGCGGCGCGGATCATGCGCCAGCCCGTGACCGGCGTCGGCCGGCACCCATCAGTCCCTGTCACCTGAAGCGCGCCCGGCGAGAGCGAGCCGCCGCGGACCGCCTCCGCGCTTCGCGAAAATGTGGTGCGTCAGGCGCCCTGCCGGCGCGTTTTTCGAGCGGTGGCAGTTCGCTCGCGGCAAGAGAGTCATCGGTGCTCATGCCGCGAGGATAGCCGCAAACGGCAACTCCACAAGGTCGCCTCCGGCGTCAAAATTCAGATTGCCGCCCGCGACGTGACGGCCTTGACATCTATTTTTTAACAGTTATTTTAAAACGATTGATCAACAAACAGGGATGACCTGATGGGCCGCGCGCGAGCCTATGACGAGGATGCCGTGCTGAACGGGGCCATGCATGCCTTCCGGCGCAAGGGCTATCTCGGCGTCTCGATACGCGACCTCGAACAGGCGACCGGGCTGAAGCTCGGCAGCATCTACAACAGCTACGGCGACAAGGAAGGCTTGTTCAGGGCCGCGTTCGCGCACTACCTCGAGGCTGTCCTGCGGCGCCGGATCAGGGATCACGCGCCGGCGACGTCGGGCCTCGCCGGCCTGCGCGCCCTCTTCCTGTCGCTGCTGCGCGAACCCGACGGCGGCTCGTTCGGCTGCCTGATCACCAACGCGGCCGTCGAGTTCGGCGGCGACCGCGCCTGTCCCGCCGGCGTCGGCGACGGGCTGCGCATCCTGTCCGACACCTTCGCCGACCGGCTCGCGGCGGTGCGGCGCGACGGCGGCTTGCGCCGGGATGTCGATGTGCGCGTCGCGGCATCGAAGCTGCTGGCGCTGTACCAGGGCATTCTCGTGCTGGTGCGCGCCGGTCATGACAAGGCGGCGCTGCGGCGCCTGATCAAGGACGAATTCGACTCGCTGGAAGGAGAGCCGAGATGACCCCGGAAGCCCTGTGGCAGCGCTACGCGGCCATCTGGTCGCTCGATGCGGCAAAGCGCGAGGCCGAGCTCGCGGCCTGCCTCGCCGACGACATCACCTACTGCGACCCCAACGGCGTGGTGGCGGGACGCGCGGCACTGTCGGCCTACATGGGCGGCTTCCAGAAGAGCGTTCCGGGCGGCAGGTTCCGCATCCGCGCCGTCCTGCATCACCACGACCGCACCCTCGCCCATTGGGCGCTGCACAGCCCCGACGGTGGTGTGTTGCAGACCGGTGCCAGTTTCGGCGCCCTGTCCGAGGCCGGCCAGCTCCACGCCATCACGGGGTTCTTCACCGCGCCGGGCCAGGACCAGGCGGCGTGAGGCCAGGCACAGCACATGCGCGGGCGCGGGAAGTCGCCGACAGCCTGGCGGAGATGGGACCGATCACGGTGACGCGCTTCTTCAGCGGCGCCGCGCTGCGGGCCGGCGGCGCGCAGTTCGCGTTCGTGATGAAGGGCTCGCTGTACCTGCGCGTCGATGCCCACGGCCGTGCCGAGCTAGAGGCGCTCGGCGCGGTACCCTTCACGTACGCCGGCCACGCGAAAACCGTCACCGTCGCGAGCTACGTCGAGGCTCCCGACCAGATCGTCGACGACCCCGACGAACTTCTGCGCTGGGCGCGGCGGGCGCAACGCGCGGCACTGGCCGGGCGCGCGCCGAAAGCATGCCCCGTCAGGAGGAAGAAGCGATAAGCGGATCCACTGCTTTCATGCCTTCTCCCCGCGAGCATCAGGGATACGAAGCGCGCCCCGAGGGGAGAACGTCGGAGGGGCTCACTCATGAGCGACATCGTGTCGAGGAACTGAGCCCCGTGGGCTTCGAGCGTTGATCGCGACTGGAGAGCCGGTCGTCGCGCCTCTCGTCTTCAATCCGTGTCCGCGAAATTGGCGGAAGGGGCCGGACTCCGATCGTCCTCTCTGGGCGAAGGATCGATGGGCTACCTGAAGCGTGACGCAGAGGCCAATCTGTCGTTGACGGGGATTCCGTTGTCCGCGAAATTGGCGGAAAGGGGCGAATTGCACCCGCTGGGGGGAGGATCGATGGGCTACGTGAAGCGTGGCGCAGGGGCCGATCTTTCGTTGACACAGATGGAATCGGTGGTGACGCGCCGTGATCGGGATTTGACGATCAGTGCGCGCACGCATGCGGTGCACGGCGTCGACGCGGCACTTCGGCGCGGCGAGGCCTGTCGTCATGCCAGCGTGCCATGGGGGGCTGGTCGGCCGCATCGGATGGTGCGGCCCCTTTCTCGTGAGGTGCTCCAAGGCAGGCACAGGCGCCCGGCAGGAGCGTTACCAGTGCGATGACCCGCATCTCCTCGCCGCCAAAGCCGATGCCAGCCCCGGGCTATCTGGCCGTCATCCGCACCATCGACCGTTTCACGGACGGGAGCCGCTTCGTCTTCGTGCTGCTGCTGATCCCGCTGATCCTCGCGAACGTGGTCGAGGTGTTCTGCCGCTACGTGCTCAGGGATCCGACGATCTGGGCGCTCGATGTGACGACGATGTCGTACGCGGGGCTGTTCATGCTGGGCGCGGCGCTGGCCTTGCTGAAGGGCGCCCACGTCCGCACCGACATGCTGTGGGAAGGCTTCTCGGACCGCACCAAGGGCATGATCGACAGCGTGGCTTTCCTGCTGTTCTTCCTGCCGACGATGGTCGTGCTGTTCATGATCTCGATCGACGATTTCCTCTATTCGATCTCGATCGACGAACGCGGCAGCTCCGGCGCCTGGACGCCGGTGTTGTGGCCGCTGCGCGGCGTCATTCCGCTATCCGCCTTCCTGTTGTTCCTGCAGGGCATCTCGGAGCTGATGAAGAGCCTCTGGGCCTGGCGCACCGGCGAGTTCCTGACCAGGCACGAAAAGATCGAGGTCTGACGCCATGAGCTACGCCGAGGCGCTTGGACTCATCATGCTTTTCGGCATGGTTGCGGTCATCTTCATCGGGTTCCCGGTCTCCTTCACGCTGCTGTTTCTCGCGATCATCTTCGGGGGCATCGGGCTGGGATGGGAGCAGACGTTCAACCTGTCCTACCTGCAAATCTGGGGCACGATGAAGGACGAGATCTTTCCGGCCGTGCCGCTGTTCATCTTCATGGGCTATATGACCGAGCAGGCAGGGCTGATGGAACGCCTGTTCGGCGCGCTGCGCAGCCTGCTCGCACCGGTACGCGGCTCGCTCTACCTGGCGGTCATCCTGACCGCGACGATCTTTGCCATGGCGACCGGTATCGTCGGCGCCGCCGTCACCATCCTCGGCATCATGGCCGCGCCGATGATGCTGAAGAGCGGCTACGACGCCCGCCTGTCGGCCGGCGCCATTGCCGCCGGCGGCACGCTCGGCATCCTGGTCCCGCCGAGCGTCATGCTGGTGGTGATGGGGCCGGTGATGGGCGTGCCGGTGAACATGCTCTATTCGGCCGCGTTCGGCCCGGGCTTTCTGCTCGCCGGCTGCTATGTCATCTACACACTCAGCCGCAGCTTCCTCAATCCGAAGCTCGGCCCGGCGATGACGATGGAGGAGCGCAAGTCCGCGTACGACTCGATGACCACGGAAAAGGTCAGCGCTCCCGTGGTCGGGTTGGGTCTCGTCTGCCTGGTGGTGATGGCCTACCTGGCCTTGGATGTGGCGTTGGGTCTGACGGCCATCCCGCGTCTGGCCGTTTCCGCTGGCCCGTTGGACATTTCGCTCGTCGCCGCGGTACCGGCGTTGCTGACGGCATTCCCCTACTTTCGCAACGCATACTTCCGCGCCATCGTGCTGGGCATCGCACCGCTGAGCGCGCTGATCGGATTCACACTGGGAACCATCGTCGGCGGATTGGCAACGCCGACCGAGGCCGCCTCGTGCGGCGCCTTCGGTGCCGCCCTCCTGGCGCTGCTCTATGGCCGGCTCAACTTCTCCTCGCTGACCAACGCCGGCATCGGCACGATGGTGACGTCGGCCATGGTGCTGTTCCTGGCCGTGGCGTCGACGGTGTTCGGTGCCGTGTTCACCAAGCTTGGTTCGGCGAACCTGATCACCACCACGCTGGTCGGCATCCCCGTGGGCGACTGGTGGAAGCTTGCGCTCATCATGGTGGTCTTTTTCATCCTGGGATGGCCGTTCGAGTGGCCGGTCATCATCCTGGTGTTCTTGCCGATCGTCCTGCCGGTGATCGAAAAGTTCCAGTTCGGCCTGAGCAAGCTCGACCTGCTGATCTGGTTCGGTGCGCTCACCGCCGTGAACATGCAAACGGCATACCTGAGCCCACCCGTGGCGATGTCGGCCTACTACCTGCGCAACGTCGTGCCCCAATGGAGTCTCGCAACGATCTACAAGGGCATGGCCGACTACATGGTCATCCAGGTGGTGGTCCTGATCCTGCTGCTGTTGTTCCCGGCAATCGCACTGTGGCTGCCGCATGCGGTGCGGTAGGCATCGCCGCAGCGCCCGCCCTGGCCCGTTCACTTGACTTTGGCCGTTCAGCCACCTCCTCACCCTGAGGAGCGAGCACAGCGAGCAGCCTGCCCTGAGCTTGTCGAAGGGTCTCGAAGGGTGGGGAACCACACCGGCGGCTCGAAAGTCCTGAACGCACCACCTCGGCTGGTCCCCATCCTTCGAGACGGCCGCCCCTGCGCTGCGCTCCGGGGCGGCCTCCTCAGGATGAGGAGCAGTGTGGGGCCAGCCAGCATTGGCGCCTTTGAGGGGCAGGGTTGGGGCGGGGATGCGCCTGCCACAATAGAGCAGGGCGGCCGAGGGCCGCCCTGCTCACAGAAACGCATCGGTCAGGCCGACCCTACTCCTTGACCGGCCAATAATGGTCCGCCTGCAGGGCGTAGGGCGGGAACATGAAGCGCTTGGCCGGCACGACCTTCGACGCATAGGCCCGCTGTGACTCCCAGACCTTCTTGAAGAACGGGTTCTTCGCCGCCTCCGCGGCGGCGAAGTCGTCCCAGGCCTTGAGGAAGGCCTTGTTGATCTCGGGCGGTGTCGTCAAGAGCTTCACGTTGTGTTTCGTGAACTCCTGAATGGCCTCGGCATTCTGCCGCTGCCAGGTCGCCCACCAGCGCAGGAAGGTCTCCGACGAGGCCGACTTGATGGCTTCCTTGTTCTGCTCCGGCAGGCTGTCCCAGACGTCCTTGTTGATGGCGAGCTCGGCGACGGAGGCGCTTTCGTGCATGCCCGGCGTGTAGTGGTACTTCCAGACCGTGTGCAGCCCGAGGCGCAGATCCTCGACGCCGCCCACCCATTCCGCGCAATCGATCGTACCGCGCTCGGCGGCGGGCAGGATTTCGCCGCCCGGCATGTTGACCACGGCCATGCCCATCTTGGCGTAGATCTGGGCAACGATGCCGGTCTGCCGGCACTTCATGCCGCGGAAGTCGGCCAGATCCTTGATCGGGCGCTTGAACCAGCCGAGCGCCTGCGGGCTTGGCGGAATGCTCGGGAACGCCACCAGATTGAGCTTCAGCTCCTTCTGATAGAACTCGTTCCACAGATCGAGGCCGCCGGCGTCGTAGAGCCAGCCGATGAAGTCGATCGCGTCCATGCCGGCAATGCCGGCCGGTGTGTTGGCAAAGAGCGTCGCGGCGGGGTTCTTGCCGTACCACCAGTAGGAGATGCCGTAGGCGCCATCGAGCACCTTCTTGTGGGTGGCATCGAGGATCTCGAAGGGCGGCACGACCGCGCCGCCGGGCAGCGCCTCGATCTTGAGGTTGCCCGAGGTCAACTTGTCGACCCGCTCGGCGAAGAACTTGAACGCGTCCTGCGAAGTGGCCGATGGCGGGACCGCCGACTGCATCTTCAGCGTTCGAGTCTGCTGGGCGAGCGCCGTGCCGGCGAACGCCATTGAGGCCGATACAGCCGCGACCAGAACCGCACCCCTCAGTGAGCTAGTCTTCATTGTGTGCCTACCTCCCAGCGTTGGGGGCGAGCCAATGCGGTCCCGCCCACAAACAACCCTATCGCGGGCGAGGCGCTTTCAGCCAGTGCGATTCTCCAGGGTCGAGCCTACATCACATCCCCATCCCGGGACGGAGGGGGCGCACTGCGCCATTCGCAGGAGAGCGCTGGCTGCGCCCGGGATAGCTGTGATTGTGTTCGCTACGGCCGGGCCACCTCGGGTGGCGTGGCGCGAACGCCGGCCGGCTCCTCCCGCGCCACGAAGCGATAGACGACGCCGGCTATCGCCGCGCCGACGATGGGCGCGACCCAGAACAGCCACAGCTGCGCGGTCGCCCAGCCGCCGACGAACAGCGCCGGACCGGTGCTGCGCGCCGGGTTCACCGAGGTGTTGGTGACGGGGATGCTGATCAGGTGGATCAGGGTCAGCCCCAGGCCGATCGCGATCGGCGCGAACCCCGCCGGCGCACGCGAGTCGGTGGCGCCGAGGATGATCACCACGAACATGAAGGTCATCACGACCTCGGTGACCAGCGCGGCGGCCATGTTGTACTTGCCCGGCGAGTTCTCGCCGTAGCCGTTGGAGGCGAAGCCGCCGATCTCGGCGCCGGCCTTGCCCGTGGCGATCAAATACAGCACCGCTGCGCCGGCGATGCCGCCCAGCACCTGGGCCGCGATGTAGGGGCCAAGATCCTTGGCCGGGAAACGGCCGCCGACGACGAGGCCGACGGAAACCGCCGGGTTGAGGTGGCAGCCCGAAACGTGGCCGATGGCGTAGGCCATGGTGAGCACGGTGAGGCCAAAGGCGAGCGACACGCCCGCCAGGCCGATGCCGACCTGCGGGAACGCGGCCGCCAGCACGGCGCTGCCGCAGCCGCCGAGCACGAGCCAGAAGGTGCCGATGAATTCCG
>Ga0187894_10005213_pt1 | contig 13433 bp, 19 predicted proteins | sample GBC1701081metaG_FD_136650 | JGI IMG/M metagenome (GOLD analysis project Ga0187894, IMG submission 136650) | White microbial mat communities from a lava cave in the Kipuka Kanohina Cave System on the Island of Hawaii, USA - GBC170108-1 metaG ... | reverse complement strand
TCGATGCCTCGTTCGGCGCGCTCTCGGACGCCACCCGACGCGGCGTTCTGGAGCAACTCGGGCGTGCGGACGCTTCGATCACAGCCCTTGCCGAGAGGTTCCACATGACCCTTACGGGCATGAGGAAACATGTAGGCGTCTTAGAGCAAGCGGGGCTCGTCACCACGGAGAAGGTCGGGCGCGTGCGGACCTGCAGGCTCGGCCTCCGCGGACTGCAAGAAGAGGCGGCATGGATCGAGAGGTACCGCCAGCTCTGGAGCGCACGCTTCGACGAGTTGGACAACGTTGTCGAGGAATTAACACGGAAGGAGAGAGTCGATGGACGAAAGAAGAGAAAGTGAGGCCACCCCGACGAAGAACCACACGACGGTGGAACGGAAGTCCGAGCTCGAACTCGTCGTCACACGAACCGTAAACGGTCCTGCGCGCCTCGTGTTCGAGGCGTGGACCAAGGCAGAACTATTCAGGAGGTGGTGGGTACCAAAGTCGTATGGGCTGACCCTGCTTTCCTGCGAAATGGATGTTCGCGTTGGGGGGCAGTATCGTTTGGTGTTTCGCCACGAAGATTCGACCATGGAGTTCTTCGGCACGTACCTCGAAGTGACACCGCACTCACGCCTCGTATGGACCAATGAGGAAGGAGACAACGGCAAGACCATCACCACGGTGACCTTCGAGGAAAACGCCGGCAAGACGTTGTTGGTCGTGCACGATCTCTATCCCTCGAAAGAAGCGCTTGACTCCGGATCGACGGGCGCGATGCCCGAGACGCTCGACCAACTCGACGAGCTTCTCGTCAGCCTGGGATCAAGCACAGAGACAAAATGACGCAGACAATCCATCCACCAAAGAAGCGTATGGCCGGCCGCGAGCGTAAGAACAGTGCCCAAGGCAAGCACCCTGCGAAGCTGCTAGTCGCCATGACAAGAAAGGCAAGCGCCGCGAAGACCGCAACAGGCCCCGAACCCGTGTGCGCGTACATCGCTAGCTTCGAGAGGGGACCAGAGATTCCCGTAGTGGGTGAGTTTACAAGGAGTGTTTTATATGAAACGGAATTACACCAGCATGCGGACAACAGCTTTTCTCCTGATGACGCTCGTGGCGACTGACGCGTCGGCGCAGCAGGAGCCAATGACCGGCTACGCGCCAATCAACGGAATCAACATGTACTACGAAGTCCACGGCGGCGGCGAACCGGTGGTGTTGCTTCACGGCGCGTTCATGACCATCACCAACAACTGGGCCGGGTGGATCGGCGAGCTCTCCAAAACGCGGAAAGTAATTGCCGTCGAAATGCAGGGTCACGGCCGGACGGCGGACGCCCCACGAGATATCACCTACGAAAACCTCGCCGACGACGTGGCCGCACTGCTCGATTATCTCAAGATCCCGCGAGCGGACCTTATCGGCTACAGCATGGGCGGAGCCGTGGCGATGCAGTGTGCGATCCGCCATCCGGACAAAGTGCGAAGGGCAGTCATCATTTCGTCCACGTTCCGCAGAGACGGCATGATCGCGGGAGCGCCCGAAGCTATCCAGAAACTCACGGCGGACGATTTCAAAGGCTCGCCCATTGAGGCCGAGTACAAGAAGCTGAGTCCGACTCCGGACGACTTTCCGAACTTCGTCCGGCGAATCGTCGCCACGGCCTCGAAAGGGCACGACTTCGGAGCCGACAAGCTTAAGGCCACCACGACGCCCATGTTCTTCATCCACGGCGACGCTGACGGCGTGCGGCTCGCGCACGTCGCGGAGATGTTTCGCCTAAAGGGTGGCGAGATCCACGGCGACATGAAGCCGCGCTCCGCATCGCGATTGGCCATCCTGCCCAACACCACCCACGTGACACTGATGCAGCGCATACCCATCATCGTCCCGATGGTGAACGACTTTCTCGACGCAAAGCCGTAGCCATGCTACGGTCCCGTGGCAGAAGTGGTCCCGTCTTTCTGTACAGGCTGAGCCGGGGGAGATAACGCGAGGCGACGGGCGAGTGGTTAGGCAGCGCGAGGCAGTCGGACGGCGGTGCAGTAGGTTTCGTCGGGGGTTTGGTGGTTCAATCGGCTGTGGGGACGGCGGCTGTTGTAGAAGGTGAGGTAGCGGCCGATCCGGGTCGTCGCGTGCGAGACGGAGTCGTAGGCGTGCAGGTAGACCTCTTCGTACTTGAGGGAGCGCCGGAGTCGTTCGACGAACACGTTGTCCCGCCAGCAGCGCCGCCCGTCCATGCTGATCTGGATGCCGTGCTGGAGCAAGCACCCGGTGAAGGCGGCGCTGGTGAATTGACTGCCTTGATCCGTGTTGAGGATGGTCGGCGGCCCGTAGCGGGCGATGGCCTCCTCGACGGCCGCCAGGCAAAACGTGGTGTCCAGCGTGATCGACACGCGCCAGCTGAGTACGCGACGGCTCGCCCAGTCCAGCACCACGACCAAGTACACAAAGCCTCTGGCCATCGGAATTCAGGTGATATCCATGGCCCACACGTCGTTCGGCTGCGTGACCACGCGATGGCGCAGCAGATAGGGGTACACCGGATGCGCGCGATGCCGTCGACTCGTGCCGGGTTGTGGGGCCTGCCCGGTGAGCCTCATGTGCCGCATCAGGGTACGCACATGGCGGCGTCCGAAGGCAATCCCCTCCCGCGCGAGGAAGCGCCGGGGCAGCCGCGCGCCCGCGGCCGGCTGGTCGAGGTGCAGCTCATCGAGTCGGCGCATCAGCGCGAGATCCGCCGATGGCACGTGGCGCGGCTGATAGTAGATCGCCCCCGGCTGATGCCGAGCGCGGCGGCTTGGCGCGCCAGGTGCAGCGCGTGCGTGCGGTCGATCATCGTTTGGCGCTCAGCAGGCCGGCCTTGCCGAGCGCGCGTTCTAGAAAACCATTCTCGAGCGCGAGCTCCCCGATCCTGGCGTGGAGCGTCTTCACATCGACGGGCGGTTCCGCGCGGCTCGGTGCGCCGCGGTCCACCGGGACGCATAGTCCCTCACTCTCGCGCCGGACGGATCTGCACGCAAGGCGACTCGTCGTGAGCGGTCGATCTACAACCAACGGTGGAAGCCATGAAGTAGGAATACGATTTTTCGAAAGCTAGGCGTAATCCCTACGCGCGCAGGCTGAAGCGGCAAGTCACAATTCGTCTCGACGAAAGCACCATTGGCTATTTCAACCGCCTGGCAGCTGAGACTGGGATTCCGTACCAGACGCTCATCAACCTCTACCTCCGCGACTGTGCCTCTTCGGGGAAGAGACTCGCCCTGAATTGGCTCAGTCAAGCGGGCGCATAACTCCACGCTGCACCCGACGGCGGGGGCGGGCGTTAGGGTTGGGAAGGGCAAGGTAGCCGCGCCCGCCGCGCGGTGAGCGCGGCTGTTCGACGTGCAGTTGAGTCGGCGAAGGGGGGTCGGTAAGCGATGTCGCCAGAGCTGAGTGCAAGACTAACGGCGAACGGTGATATCGCCAGGATCGGGATCGTCGGCGGCGGCCCGGCCGCATTGGTCATGGCCATTGCACTCGCTCGTCGTGGGATCTCTACGAGAGTATTCGAGCGCGATCTCCATCCCGAGTCGGTACCGCGCTTTCATCCGGATCGTTCCTACACCATCGATACTTCGGGGCACGGCCTCCGGGCGCTCCGGCATATCGACGCGACTTCGGTCTTCGACGAGCGGGTGAACCGGTTCAAGGGCATCAAGATTCTGGGGAGGATCTCGGAGGAGTGGACTGAACCTGGTTGGACTGGATCGCGCGGCGACTACTTGCGTGCGCTGATGGCGATTCGTCAACGATCGGCATCAGGACAAGATCGCGTTGCATTTCGAGTCCAACGTCACCGCGATCGACGTCCTCGCCGGGTCGGTGACTACACAGCCCAAACTGGGACCCGCGACTACACATACCTTCGATTTGTTGATCGGGGCCGACGGCGCAGGATCCCTCGCCGCTCGCTGGAGCAGCAGTCGCCAGGGTTCACTGTGACAGCGAGATCCTATCCCATGTAGGCGCAAGGCCATCCCGCTGGACCCGAAGCTGGCCGCAGCCTACGAGGGCAGCTACCAGCTGCCCCACCGCGTGGTCACCGTCACCGAGGAAGGCGGCCGCCTGTACATCAACGTCCCCCAGGACGCCCGGACGGAGCTGTTCGCCGAAACGCCCTCGCAGTTCTTCCTGAAGATCCGGCCGTGGATGCTGATTTTCGTGAAGGAGGCAGGGCGGGTCGTGCGGCTCGATATCCTCGATAGCGGGGAGATCGTGAGCGGACGGAGAGTCGTGTGGTCTGGAACAGATGCGTCTCCTCCGATCAGCGGAGAGACGAAGCGATGAGACGCGAGGAACTGTCGCGAGTGGTAGTATCAACGCTTGCGCGTTACATGCAACTTGAGGGAGAAAGCAAATGACGGCCAATGTCATCGTCGCCGAGCTCAAGAAGCTCGGCACCGCTCAAACCAAGAAGATGTGGATGACTCACGGCGCTCAAGAGCCGTGCTTCGGCGTCAAGGTCGAGGACATGAAGAAGATCCAGAAACGCGTCAAGATGGACTACCAACTCGCTCTGGATCTCTACGACACCGGCATCGCCGACGCGATGTACCTCGCCGGGCTGATCGCGGACGACGCGAAGATGACCAAGAAGGACCTGCAAAAGTGGATCGAAGGCGCCAGCTGGGGCATGGTCGCCGAATTCACGGTCCCGTGGGTGGCGTCCGCGAGCCCGCATGGACGAGAGATTGCCTTGAAGTGGATCGAATCCAAGGACGAGACCATCGCCTCGGCCGGCTGGCAGACTTACAGCAGCATGGCCTCCATCAAGGAGGACGCGGATCTCGACCTTGCCGAGATCAAGTCTCTCCTGCAGCGCGTGGCGAAGTCGATCCACCAGCAGCCCAATCGCGTCAAATACGTGATGAACAGTTTCGTCATCGCCGTCGCTTGCTACATCAAACCGCTCCACAAGCTCGCGGTCGATACGGCCAACGGCATCGGGACGGTGGCCGTTGACCTGGTCGGGGGGTGCAAGATTCCCTTCGCGCCCGATCATATCAAGAAATTCGAAGCACGCAGCGCGATCGGCAAGAAGCGCAAGTCGCCGAAGTGTTGATCGCATTGTCGACGCCCGCGGAGGAGAATCCACTATGACGGCGCAGCGGACGGAGCCCGCGCGCCGCCGCTGAACCGGACCGTCGGGCAGACAATCGGGAGCATCGTTGCTGAGTACTGCGACGAGGCAGATCGTGGTGCGAGAACTCGACCGCCTGCTGTTACAGGCTGAGCAGGCAGCCACCTCACCGCAGAAGCACCGACCGATTGGGCCTGCAGTTGGAGACCAGTTCGTCCCCGCCTGACTTCGGCTTGCAGGGGACGTGGGGCCGAGCATCTTTTCATGCTGCCCCACGCCCCTGAAGCTCTTTCGTTGGGCGGGCTGGACGCAGGGTGAACCCGAGTGCCGACAGGCTACTTTGGCGATCGTGAGTCGTGGTGCGAGGCCTGCCGCCTCGCCGCAGCGGGCGCGCGATGACCACCCCCTTCGACGATCTCGCCGCAGCGCTGCCCAACGCCGAGGTGCTGCTGGGTGACGCGGTGACGCCGTACGGGAAGGACCACCTCGGGGTGCGCGGGCGGCCGGGGGCGGTCGTGCGGCCGCACACGACGGAGCAGGTCGCGGCGCTCATGAGGCTGTCGGCCCAACGTGGCTTCGCCATCATCCCTCGCGCGGCGGCGACCAATCTGTGCGGCGCCTTCGTCCCGCGGGAAGACGCCGTGGTCGTCGACATGATGGCGATGAACCGCATCATCTCGATCGACGAGGAGGGACTGCGGGCCGTGGTCGAGCCCGGGCTGGTCAACGCGGCGCTGCAACAGGAGCTGGCGCCGCGCGGTCTCTGTTGGTCACCCGACCCCGCCTCGCGGCCTATCTCGACCGTCGGCGGCAACATCATGACCAACGCCGGCGGCCCGGCGGCGATCAAGTACGGCGTGACCTTCCACCACGTGCACGCCGTCGAGGTGGCCCTGGCCGACGGCCGGCTGGTCACGCTGCGCGAGGACGACGCGGTCGATCTGCTTGGGGTCGTCATTGGTTCGGAGGGGACGCTGGGCCTGATCACGCGCGCCGAGCTGCGGCTGCGGCGCCCGCCGCCGGCCGCCTGGACGGCGCTGGCCGCCTTTGCCCGCATCGAGGCAGCGGCCGAGGCCGTCTCGTCGATCGTGGCGGCGCGCATCGCCTGCTCGGCGCTCGAGCTGATCGACCGGCGCGGCGTGGAGGTGCTGGACGCCTGGCGCCCCTCGGGCTACCCGAAGGGCGCCGGCGCGCTGCTCTTCGCCGAGGTCGACGGCGGCCCGGAGGAGGTGGAAGCGAGCGCGGCGCGCCTGCTGTCGGTGTTGAAGCGCGCCGACCTGGCCGTGCGCGTGGCGCGCACCCCCGAGGAGCGCTCGGCGCTGTGGGCCGGGCGTCTGGCGTTCGGCATCGCGATGACCGCCGGCGGCAAGAAGTGCTTCGTCGGCGACGTCAGCGTGCCGCGCCAGAAGATCCCCGACATCGTCGCCCGCGTCGGCCAGATCGCCGCCTGGCACAAGATCGATGTCCCTATCGTCGCCCACGCCGGCGACGGCAACGTGCACCCCCTCATCCTCCACGAGGAGCGCGAGCGCAAGGCGGTCACCGCCGCCGCGTTCGAGATGACCGGCGCCGCCCTCGACCTGGGAGGCACCATGACCGGCGAGCACGGCGTGGGGAGCGACAAACTGCCCCACATGCGCTCACAGTTCACCCCCGCCGAGATCGCGTCCTTCCGGGCCATCAAGCAGGCGTTCGACCCCGACGGCCGGCTCAACCCGGGCATCCTGCTGCCGCCCGCGACGCCGGGGGAGCCCGTCGACACGCTGCTGGGCGGCCTCGTGCGCGCGGCGCTGGGGGGCACGGTGGGGGCGGCGGGGGGGCGCGCGGGGGGAGAGCGGGCGGCCAGCACGCAGCCGACGACGCGGCCGCACTCTTCGAGTGTCACGGCGGACGTCTCGCCCGGCACGCGACCCACCGCGCCCACAGCGGACGCCGCCATTACCATAGACCTGGAGAACTTGACGGTAGCCGTCGGCGCCGCCGCACGTTGCCACGACGTCCGCCGCCAGCTCGCCGCCGTCAAGCTCCGCTGCCGGGCCCTGGATGAGGAGGGGAGCGTGGGTGATGCCGTCCGTTCATCCGGGCGCCGCGCCACCGTGCGGCCCGCGCTCCTCTCGATCGAGGCCGAGCTGCCTCACGGCCGCGTCCGCTTCGGCAGCGCCGCCGTGAAGGACGTGGCCGGCCTGGACGCCAAACGCCTGCTGGTGGGAGGCGAAGGAGCGCTCGGCGGGGGGAAGGACGGAGCACGATCGCTGACGCGCGCCATCTTCCGGGTCGAGCCGGGGTAAGGACGGCCGGCAACCGCGTCAAAACTAGTGGCAGCGTGGGGCGGGTGCTATTCCGGCGCTGCGGCACGCGGGTCATTCGGAACGGCAGGCGACCAGGGAGGGGCTGGTAATGTCTGAGCCTATGCTGAAGAAGAACCGAGCGGCACCGAATGCCGCCGTAATACCGGTCCTGTACTATCCCAACGTCCGCGAAACCGTCGAGTGGCTCACGAACGCGCTGCCATTCAACGAGCGTCTCCGCATCGGCGACCATCGGTGTCAGCTCGTCCATGGCAACGGTGCAGTCGTTATCGCCGAAGCCGGCGGACACGCAGACGCAGATCCTTCAACGCTGCAGGTCCCCGCAGCGCACTCCGTGATGCTTCGTGTCACGGAGATCGACGCACTCTTTCGGCGCGCCAAGGCAGCGGGTGCTCGTGTTCTCGCAGAACCGGCCGATCACATGTATGGCGAACGTCAGTGCTCGTTCCTCGACCCATGGGGACGCCCGTGGACGCTCTCGGAAACGGTCTTCGATTCCGACCCCGCCGACTGGGGGGGCGAGCTTCTGAGGGAATAGGCGTGCACAACAATCTCCACAGCCGAGCCATCTCCACTGGTCGCCTAACCCGCCCATGCAGCCGACCGGCTCCGCCGGCAGGCGATGCGGCGCGTCAGGGCTCCTGGTTTGTGTATGATTGCGGCAACGCGGATGGACTTGTGGCGAGCGACCGGTTTGGAGCACCGATTCTCTCAAGCTAGCTGAGCACGCCCTTCTTGCTCAGCGCATGAGCGTAATACGCCAGGAATCCGCCGAAGATAGTGGGGATAACGGTGAGACCCAACCCACCCGTTTCGCCCATCACCTCCATCCCGCCAAGAAGAAACAGGCCGCCGAGAGTGCAAACGATCGCCCCGATCACTGAGGCGAGCAAGACATGAAGCGCGAGGCGGTTCTTGAGAAGCAACAGGAGGCACCCGATCACGCCACCGAACACGCCGATCGCCCAGAACGCAACGGCCCACAACGGGAACGATTCGAAGTACTCACGTTGCTGCGGGGGAAACCGGCTCATGACAGCTTCGACGTTCATCTGAGTGAGCATGAAGGAAAGCACACCGATCGAGCTCCACAGGCCTCCGATAATCCCGACCAACCACAAATGCCACGGCCTGCCCGGAGCCTTCGTCCCCCGCGCTTCGGACATGGTGTCCTCCTCACTCGTTTTCAGTCAGGTGTCAGCACCGATATCGACGACCCGGCTTGCCCATGGGCCATAGATCATCACTCGAACCCCCCCCAGGAGGAACACCATGATCGTTGAAGCGCAGGTAACCATCAACGGCTCCAAGGCGGCGATCTGGGCCGCAATCACCAACATCGAGAGCGCCTCGGAAACCATCAGCGGAATCGACAACATTGAGGTTCTCGAAACACCGGCAACGGGGCGAAAAGGGCCCTCCTGCGAGACCTAAACGATATCAAGTCCGCAGTTGAACGGGAATGATCGATGGAAGGGCTACGGCAGGGGAAGTAGCGATGATAGAAAGTGCTGTTCGGTGGGTCAGCAGATTGGTGCTGGTCGTGGCGGTTCTCGGGACGATCGGCTGCGATCGAGTCACCAAGCACATAGCGACGAGCATGCTCGCGGACATGCCAAGCCGCTCTTATCTTGCAGATACGGTCCGGCTCGGATACGTCGAGAATCGCGGCGGGTTCTTGAGCCTCGGCGCCAACTTGTCGCCGAAGGTTCGAGCCGTCGTCTTCACTGGTGCGACTGGGTTGATGCTGGTGGCCGTGACCGTGCTCGCGATCCGAGACAGGCGGCGCGGATGGCCTGCGATCGGTCTGGCGCTGTTCGTTGCTGGCGGCGCCTCGAATTGGATCGACCGGGTTCTTCGGGGCAGTGTCGTCGATTTCATGAATGTGGGCATCGGTCCAGTTCGAACTGGGGTCTTCAACGTCGCTGACATAGCGATCATGTGCGGGGCAATGATTGTCGTCTTCGCAGGATGTCGGCGCACGTCTGCAAGACCGAGTACCGCGACCAAGAGCGACGGCACGGTCTAACATTGCGCAGCACCCGACGGCGGGCGCCTGTGTTGGGGTTGGAAGAGGCAAGGTAGCCGCGCCTGCTGCGGGTGAGCGCCGCCGTTCGGTGGTTCATTCGGTAGAGTCGAAGGAGGTCCCGATGCGTTGCGTTGGCGTCTGGCTCGTCGCATCCCTGCAGCTCCTTGCCGTTCCATCCGTCGGAGCGACCCAAGGCGTGCCGGCACCGCTCACACCAGTGGAACACGTGTACGCGCAGCCGGGAGGCACGCAGCTCAAGGCCTACGTCTTCTCACTGGGAAAGCCCGGTGGAGAGAGACGGCCTGCAATCGTGCTGCTCCATGGCGGAGGCTGGGCGATGGGAGAGCCAGCGTGGGCGTTCTCCCGCGCGCAGCACTTCGCCAAGCGTGGGATGGTGGCGATTGCGGCACAGTATCGTCTCTCCGATCAGAAGGCCATCACCCCACACGAAGCCATGGCGGACGCACGTGAAGTGATCCGCTGGGTGCGAGCTCACGCAGACTCCTTGGGCATCGATCCGAAGCGCGTTGCAGCGTACGGCTGGTCCGCAGGGGCCCATCTCGCGGCCGCCGCGGCGATATTCGACGACGGCGCCCCGCGGGACAGCGACACCGCAAGGCCTGACGCGCTCGTCCTCGTCTCTCCTGCACTCTCACTGGTGGGGGATAGCTGGGTACAGCGTCTGCTGATCGGTCGGGGGAGCGCCCGGGACATCTCACCCGACGAGCACGTACGCAAGGGACTTCCCCCAGCACTCATTCTCCAGGGCGACGTCGATACGGTGACGCCTGTGACCGGCGCCAGGCGATTCTGTGAGCGTATGCGCGCTGCCGGCAACGTATGCGAGCTCCACGTTTATGAGGGGTTCGGCCATTTGTTTACGCCCGCAGGCACTCCGGATGACGGTTCGCCTCAGTCAGATCCGGCCACTTCGGCGGATGCCGCGCGCCGGGCCGACCGCTTCCTGGAGTCACTGGGATTCCTGAAATGAGCCGACGTGCGTGGTTGCCAGTCGTTTTTAGAGGGCCGCCGAGCAAACGGTTGCAGGGGATGGCACGCCGCTGCTGAACCGGCCCGTCAGCGCTCTGAAGACAGCATGCGTATCGGGCCCCGACTCACGGGAGAAATGACGATGCCTAAGAATTACGTTTTCGCGATGACATTTGCCAGGGTATACCCGCTATATGTTCAAAAAGCGGAACGCAAAGAATCGCACAAAACAGGAAGTTGACCAAGTCATCTGCTGGCTGACTGGCTATGACCAGGCAGGATTACGACAGCAGATCGAACAGGAAAACGATCTGGAAGCCTTTTTTGCTCAAGCGCCGGCCATTCATCAAAATAGTGCGCTCATCAAAGGCGTCGTGTGTGGTATTCGCGTGGAGGAGATCGAAGACCCGCTGATGAAAAAAATACGCTACCTAGACAAGCTGATTGATGAGCTCGCAAAAGGGAAAGCGATGGAGAAGATTCTGCGAAAGTAAGTCATTGTGCCATTGATGAAGTAGAGCGATTAGGATTGGCTTACACGATGAGATCGTCCACTGGAAGGCCCCTGACGAGCATGAACCGCCCCTCTTACCGCGTCGCCCTGCTCATGCTCCTCATCTGGGCCTTCGCTTGCGAGGCTCGACCTCCCAGGCAGCCGGACGCTTTGGCCTCCGGGCCGAGTGTCCGCTGGCCTATCCCGGCAGGCTGGAAGCACGAGACCTTCGCGCTGCCACCCGAGTTCGCACCAGAATTCCCCTACCATGGGACCGAGGATCTCCGCTTCATGCCGGGCTTCAGCTCTCCGGCCGCGCCCGATTATTGGTCCTATGATTTCGTCTGGTGGCTGGACCAGCCTCCTCCCTTCGACGCCACGAGCCTGGCCGCGGCACTCACGACCTACTTCAAGGGTCTCGCCACCGCCGTCGGCGGCTCCAGGTTCCACCTGGACCCTGCCCGGTATCACGCCATCTTGACCTCTGTGCCGGCCAGTGGGCCTCCTCGCCTGACCGGGCAGGTCTTCACCTATGATCCCTTTGCGACCGGCCTGCCCATCACACTGAATGTCGAGGCGGAGCTTCGGTCTTGTCCCGGGACCAGGCAGGTTGCCATCGTGGTGATCTTGTCGCCGAAAGACACCGCTGACAGCGTCTGGAAGGCCCTGCGTGCCACGGCAGGCACTTTGGTCTGCGCTTGACAGGTTTCCTGCTGAGGCCACAGGGGCCCCCTACCAAATGAGTGGTATAACTACCCGATCAACGTGACGGCTCCGTGGGTCACGCCGCGTGCGGAAGAACCGCAAGCGCCGTGCCACGCGGCCCGCAGGTTATCCAGGCGTCAGGCACCTTGCGTATCTTGAGCGGAGGCCTGCTCCCGAACAAAGTTTGCGCAAACCGAAGGAGCTCATGATGGCAACGCCAGGACGATTCATCGACGTCAGTCAAACCGTCGAGCACGGGATGACGACCTATAAAGGATTCCCTGCGCCGGTCATCTGCGATTGGCTAAGCCGCGAAGCATCGCGAGCAAAATACGCTCACGGCACGGAGTTCCAAATCGGCAAGATCGAGATGATCGCCAACACAGGCACGTACATCGACAGTCCGTTTCACCGCTATGAGAACGGCAAGGATCTTTCCGCCCTTCCACTGGAGTCTCTCGCCAATCTCGAGTGCCTCGTGGTGCGCGTTGATCCCGCGGTCAGCCTGGCGATCGATCAGATACCACTCACGGCGAGCCAGTTTGGCGGTCGCGCCGTATTGTTTCACACCGGCTGGGATCGGCATTGGCGCAGCGATGCCTATTTCGAAGGTCACCCCTATCTGACCGAGCGCGCGGCGGTGTGGCTCGCGAAGGCCGGCGCGGCTCTCGTGGGGATCGACTCGCTGAATATCGACAGCGTGGCAAGCGGGGAACGTCCAGTGCACACGGTCCTGTTGGAGAGCGAGATCCCGATTGTCGAGCACATGTGCGGTCTGGCTGCTCTTCCGGATGAAGGCAGCCGGTTCTTCGCCGTGCCGGTGAAAGTGAGGGGCTTCGGGACTTTTCCCGTGCGGGCGTTCGCGCTGGCCTGACGGTTAGATGAGGACACAGGAGGGGCTCCATGAACCGCTTCGTCGAGATTCGCTCCTACAACCTCCGTCCGGGCTCCGGGGTAGCCTTCCACACCCTGGTGTCTGAGAAAAGTCTCCCGCTGCTGCGCAAGTGGAATATCGACGTGCTCGCAGAGGGGCCCTCGCTCCACGACCGGGATTCCTACTTCCTGATGCGGGTGTATGACAGCCTGGAGCAGCGCCAACAGAGTCAAGACGAGTTCTACGGCAGTGCAGACTGGCGGCAGGGACCACGCGAGGCCATCATGGCCCTCATCGAGAGCCACACGTCAGTGGTGGTGGAGCTCTCGGAGGAATCAGTTGCCGCGCTCAGAGCCTCGCTGGCTTCCAGCCATCGATGAGCTCGAGAGCTAAGGTCAGTGAGAGCACCGATCCAGGATGTGGGCGATGACATCCGTGTGGCCACCCTCGCCGATCCCTTCTGCAATCTGCTTGGCCTCATTGAGAATCCGCACTTTGCCGCGGCCTGACATGCGCGTGCAGCCGGCTCGCGTCCGTCGCTTCGCTCGGGCCCGCCCGCCGCTGAGGCGTCACCCATTGGGAGTACATGAGGAAGCTGTCGCTCATTCCCGGAGGAGGAACGATGCCTGACGTGACTGTCAAACGCCTCGAGGAACTGGAGAGCTACCAGGGGCCAGCGGGCCCGCCAGGTCAGTTCCTCTACGCTGGAAGGAGCCTGGGTGTGACTGCATGGGGCATGAACGTCCTCAAGCTGCCGCCAGGCTGGGCCGGTTACCCTGAGCATGATCACGCCAAGGATGGTCCATACGTTAGTGTTTAAGCTTGCATTCCAACATAATCGAGTCCGAACCGCATTCTCCCTTTGGCGCGATCGCGTTCAGGATGTGCGCGCTGTGCGTTGTCCCAGAGGTAGCGAAGGATCTTCT
>Ga0187894_10005212_pt1 | contig 13433 bp, 11 predicted proteins | sample GBC1701081metaG_FD_136650 | JGI IMG/M metagenome (GOLD analysis project Ga0187894, IMG submission 136650) | White microbial mat communities from a lava cave in the Kipuka Kanohina Cave System on the Island of Hawaii, USA - GBC170108-1 metaG ... | reverse complement strand
AATGGGAAGAGATGAGCCGAAAGCTCGATCAGGAGCAGGCGCGGCGGCAGGCCGAAACCGAATGGGCGGGCGGCGCGCAAATCTTTGATGACAGGAAGACGATGGCGGAAAAAGATGAGGACGATGCGCCGTTTTGATTACTGACTCAGTATCAGTAGATCACGAAATCAGGGGAGAAGAGCATTTTCCATATTCCATTTGATATTTGGCATTTGACATTGCCAGAGTTCGGATCGAGTCAACGCCAATGAACGTTGGGCATTTTCTGGGGCAACGACAAATGCCAAATATCAGATGAAATATGGAAAATGAAATGCTTCCCCCATTGAGCGCTGCCGCTGCGGCGCGGATCGACGGACAGGGTGATTGACATCGGCTGACGGATTGAAATAATGAACTTGGTTGTTCTTCGCAATCTCACTCCTTCTCTAATCCTCTCCCCAGTGATTCAATCTACTCCCCGCTGAAAGGTCGTTATGAAAAGTTATTTTGCGCGCGTACTGGCGCTCTTAATGATTATCTTTTCAATTTTGCTCGCTGCCTGTGCGGAGACGAGGGTGGACGACGCGATGTTGACGGCCAAGGTCAAAACGCAAATGGCGGCTGACGGGCGCGTCAGCCCGACCCGCGTTAATGTGGACACTTTGAGCGGCGATGTTACGCTGAAGGGCGAGGTCCCTACGCAGGAGGAGAAGGACGCGGCGGAACAGGTCGCTCGTAAAGTTGAAGGCGTCAGGAGCGTCAACAATCAAATCATCGTTAATCCAACCGCCGCCGGCAGCGGATTGCCGACCGGAAATGAAATGAAACAGCAGGCCGAGAAGGCGGCCGGCAAGGTCGAGCAAGAAGTGAAACGGGGGGCTAGCGAGGCGTTCTTGCAAGGGGAGATCAAGGCGCGACTGATCGCTGCCGGTTACGGCAACGTCGCAGTCGTAGTTGAGCAGGGCATGGCGACTTTGAGCGGCGAGGTAGCGAGTGATAAGGATCGCATTGCCGTAGAGGCCATTGTCGAAAAGATCAAAAGCGTTGAGAAGGTCGATAATCAGTTAGCCGTGAAAGGGCAAACGCCCTCGATCTCTCCAACTCCCACTCCACCTCCCACTCCACGGATGTGAAAAGAGCGATGGCCGCCGCGTCCGACAAGAACGCGGCGGCCATCGCTTCAATCGAAAGCTCATTTGCTCTTCTATTACCGCAAAACCTCTTTCACTTTCGCGCCGATGTCGGCGGGGCTTTTGACGACGTGAATGCCCGCCGCCGTCATCGCGGCCATCTTTTCGGCGGCCGTGCCTTTGCCGCCGGCGATGATCGCGCCGGCGTGACCCATTCGGCGTCCCGGAGGCGCGGTCTGGCCGCAGATGAATCCGACCACGGGTTTCTTGACGTGTTGTTTGACGTATTCAGCCGCTTCTTCTTCAGCCGATCCGCCGATCTCGCCGATCATCACAATCGCGTCGGTGTCGGGATCGTTGTTGAACAATTCAACGGCGTCGCGCTGCGTTGTGCCGATGACCGGGTCGCCGCCGATGCCGATGCAGGTTGATTGGCCGATGCCGAGCGCGGTCAACTGGCCGACGGCTTCGTAGGTCAACGTGCCGCTGCGCGAAACCACCCCAACGCTGTTTTTGGCGCGGCCTTCGAGGTGAATGCGCGCGGGCATAATGCCCACTTTGCATTTACCCGGAGAGATGACGCCGGGGCAGTTGGGGCCGATCAGCCGCACGCCGCGCGATTGGACGTAGTGAAACGCGTTGATCATGTCGAGCGCGGGAATGCCTTCGGTGATACAGACGATCAGCGCCACACCAGCGTCCGCGGCCTCCATAATCGCGTCCGCCGCGAACGGAGGCGGAACATAGATGACCGATGCGTTCGCGCCGGTTTCGCGCACGGCGTCGGCCACCGTGTTGAAGACCGGGAAGCCTTCGTGCGTCGTCCCGCCTTTGCCGGGCGTGACGCCGCCTACGATATTGGTGCCGTAATCGCGCATCTGCTGGGCGTGAAAGGTTCCTTCCTTGCCGGTGATGCCTTGAACCAGCAGCCGAGTGCTTTTATCAACCAGGACGCTCAAGCTTCCTCCTTATGACTTCGGGCGACTTCGAGCCGATTGTTCAGCCGAGTCATCAATAATGAACCAAGGATGATGAATTGAATCGCGGGGCCTTCCGAAAATGAGGGCGCAGCATAGCACAGCGAAAATTCAAAAGGCAAAAGTCGGATATTCCCGCTGTCCAGCGCAGGTTGATCCCAAAAGTGTTTGCGCGCGCGCCGGAACAAATTCGCGTCAAGTAAGTGATCACTTACAAGTTTTGCTTGCCAGACCGCGCGCGCCTATGGTAAGTAAGCGGTTACTTACAAGAGTGATGTCGCATGACCGGCCCTGACGCCGTTCACGACGAATATTTATAGAAAAGAGGAGAGCTGAGAGACAGTACATATCAGCTCGAAACCGCCAGTGATGACATTGAAAAAGCGTGTTGATTCAGCGGAGCCGAAGCCGGCGCCGCGAATGGCCGCGGAAGACCGCCGGCAGCAGATCATCGAAGTGGCCGTGCGCCTGTTTTCGCAAAAAGGGTTTCGTGGGACGACGACCAAAGAGATCGCGATGGCGGCCGGCGTGAACGAAGCGATCATCTTTCGCCATTTCGCGACGAAGAGTGATCTTTACGCCGCGATCATCGACCAGAAAGCCAACTCCGGCGGGATGCAGACGTTGCAGCTCTCGCTCGCCGAGGCGATGGAGCGGAACGACGACCGGCAGGTTTTCGAGACCATGGCGTTTCACGTGCTTGAGTTTCATGAGCGCGATGACACCGCGATGCGGTTGCTGCTTTACAGCGCGTTGGAAGGGCACGAGCTTGCCGAGATGATCACGCGTAACTACATTTCGAAGACACACCAACAGTTGGCGGAGTACGTCAGGAAACGGATCGCCGCCGGAGCGTTCCGGCGAGTAGAGCCGATAATGGCGGTGCGCTGCTTTATGGGAATGGTCATCGGTCAAGTCATGAACAAAAAGTTCTTTCAGCGCGCGGGGGGCGTAATCCTGGACATCACGAATCGCCAGGCGGCGGAACGCTTCACCGATCTCTTTTTGGCGTCAATGACAAATCACAATTACAACGGCTACCGCACAAGACGTAAGCGCTGACACTCAAGGCGCCTTGAACAATAAATCGGCCGAAAGGCATAGGGGAAACATAAATGCGCGGACAGACTTCAATGCAGGAGAAGGGAACTTTGCGAACATCTAAAACACTCGTTCTGGCGGCGCTGGTTGTGGCCGTCTCGCTTGCGGCGGCTTGCGGCAAATCGCAGGCGAAGGACGAGTCCGCCGCCAATTCAAACCCGCAGCCCGCGGCGACGCCCACGCCGGTTGACGTGGCGACCGCGCCGGCGATCACGCGAAATTTACAGCGCGATGTGGAAGTCGTCGGATCGTTCGCCGCCGATGAAGAGGTGGTTGTCTCGGCGCAGGCCGCGGGGGAGCTTTCGCAGCTCGACGTTGATTTCGGCAGTTACGTCTCGCAGGGGCAGGTCATCGCGACGATTGACCAGCGCGACGCGAAATTGAAAGTCGAGCAGGCCGAAGCCACGCTCAAGCAAACGATAGCGCGGCTCGGGATGAAGGAGGGAGAAGGTTTCGACTCGAATCAAAACGCCGACGTGAGAGTGGCGAAGTCTCAGCTCGATTGGGCAAAGATGGAACTGGACCGAAGCGCGAAGCTGATCGAAAAGGGCGACATTCCGCGTTCGGCTTATGACGAGAAGCTGACCAATCACAACCTGGCGCAGGCCCGCCACCAGGCGGCGCTTGACTCGGTCAACCAGCAACTCGCGGTCGTCGAGCAGCAGAAGGCGGCGCTGGCGTTGGCCAAAAAAGCCGTCACCGACACCGTCGTCCGCTCGCCGATCAGCGGCGCGGTGAAAGAGAAACACGCTTCGCGCGGCTCTTACCTGACGGTCAACGGGAAGATCGTCACGCTGGTCAAAATCAATCCGCTCAGGCTTCGCGCCGACATTCCCGAATCATCAGCCGCCGCTGTGCGGACCGGACAGACGATCAATGTGACCGTTGACGCGTTCCCGAACCGCGCCTTTACCGGCCGCATCGTCCGCATTGGCCCGTCGTTGGACGAGAAAACCCGCGCGCTGACCGTCGAGGCCCAGGTCTCCAACTCCGGCAATCTTCTGCGACCGGGAATGTTCGCCAAGTCGCAACTGATCACATCCCAAAACGCGCCTGCCGTGATGATCCCGCAGCGCGCGGTCGTGACTGCGGCCGGGTTGAGCAAAGTCTTCGTGATCGAAAACGGCCGCGCATCCGAAAGGATAGTGAAGACCGGGGCGAGCGACGCCGACTTGATCGAGATCGTCGAGGGAGTGAAAGACGGCGAGACAGTCGCCACCAGCAACCTGGACAAGCTGCAAACCGGCGCCGTTGTGAGCGGCGGCAAGTAACCATTATCGATGAATCAACAGGAGAGGGAGGGAAAGATGCATAAGAACAAAGTCGCGCTCATTACCGGAGCGAACAAGGGGCTTGGCTTTGAAATCGCGCGCCAGCTCGGACAACAAGGCGTCACTGTCGCGCTGGGCGCGAGAGACGCCGCAAAGGCAACTGATGCGGCGGGTAAGCTGAAAGCCGAAGGACTTGACGCACACGCCGTGAAAATCGACGTAACCAACGAGGATGATGTCGCGGCGCTTCCAGCCATCCTTGAATCGAACTTCGGGCGCCTGGACATCCTCATCAACAACGCCGGCGTGATGCTCGATTGGGGCGGCGTTACGCTAGACGCGTTCCGCCAAACCTACGAGACGAATGTCTTCGCTCCTTACTTCATCACGCAGGCGCTGCTGCCGTTGTTGAAGGCCGGCCCGTCAGGGCGCATTGTCAATCATTCCAGCGTTATGGGATCGATGGCTGTTATGGGTGATTCGAACAGCTTGCCGCTGGAATTTGTCACGCCGGTTTATTGCTCGTCGAAAGCGGCGTTGAACATGCTGACTGTCACAATGGCGCGAACGCTGGAAGGCACAAACGTCAAGGTGAATTCGGCTCACCCCGGTTGGGTGAAGACCGATATGGGAACGGAACAGGCGCCGATGGAGATTGTTGACGGCGCGAAAACCGCCGTGGCTTTGGCGCTCCTGCCCGACGATGGACCGACAGGCGGATTTTTCCATATGGGCGAAACTCTTCCCTGGTAACAATTCCCTGGCAAACACGATGATGGAAAATGCCCATCTCACCTTCATAGGCGTTTCGAGAGGAGAGACATGCAAAAACTTGCTGAAATTTGTGTCCGCCGTCCGGTCTTCGCCACGATGCTCATTATGACCCTGATGGTGCTGGGCGTCTTCTCATACAACAGGCTGACGGTCGAGCGGTTCCCGCGCGTCGAATTCCCGACCATCACCGTCACCACACGGCTGCCGGGCGCGGCGCCGCAAGAGATCGAGACCGAGATTACCGACAAGATCGAAGAGGCCGTCAACACCATCAGCGGCATCGACGAATTGCGTTCGACTTCGTCCGAAGGCGTTTCGCTCGTCTTCGTGACGTTCGAGTTGGAGCGCGACTTGGATTCAGCCGCGCAGGACGTGCGCGATAAAATCAACCGCGCGCTGCCTAATTTGCCCGACACTATCGAACAGCCGACGATTGAAAAGCTCGATCCGGATGCTTCGCCGATCATGACCATCTCGGTCGCGTCGAACCGCAGCCTGCGCGAGATGACCGAATACGCCGACAAGGTGTTGCGGCGGCAGATCGAATCGGTCAACGGCGTCGGCCAGGTGCAGATCGTCGGCGGGCGCAAACGCCAGATCAACGTCTACCTGGACGGAGACAAGCTGCGAGCTTACAACCTGACCGTCGCGCAGGTGGAGCAGTCGTTGCGGGGGCAGAACCTGGAAGTGCCCGGCGGGCGCGTCGAGCAGACCGACCGCACGCTGACGCTGCGCACGCTCGGACGAGTTCAATCCTCCGCTGACTTCAACAACATCGTCGTCGCCAACCGCGACGGGTACCCGATCAAGATCTCCGACATCGGCCACACCGAAGACGGCGTGGAGGACGAATTGACCGCCGGGAGGTTGAACGACAAGCCCGCGCTGCTGCTGCAAGTGCGCCGGCAGTCGGGCACGAACACTGTGGATGTCGTCAACACGATCAAGGAGCGGCTCGCCGAATTGAAGAAAGGATTGCCCGCCGGCTACTCGCTCGATGTCGTGCGCGATCAATCGATCTTCATTCTCGCCGCGTTTCATGCCATTCGTGAACACTTGATCCTCGGCTCGATTCTGGCCGCGCTGGTCGTGCTGCTGTTTATGCAGAACGTCCGCGCGACGATCATCTCCGCGATTGCGATCCCGACTTCCATCGTCTCGACCTTCGCGGCGATGGATTACGCGGGCATCACGCTCAACAGCCCGTCAATGCTCGGCCTGACGTTGTCGGTCGGCATCGTGATCGACGACGCGATCGTGGTGCTCGAAAACATCTTCCGCTACATCGAAGAGAAAGGCTTCAAGCCGTTCGACGCGGCGATTGAAGCGACCCGGGAGATCGGCTTGGCGGTGATGGCGACGACGCTCAGCCTGGTGGTGATCTTCCTGCCGGTCGCGTTTATGCAGAGCATCCCGGGGCGGTTTTTCAAGAGCATGGCCTTGACCATGTCGTTCGCGATCATGGTCTCGCTGCTGGTCAGCTTCACGCTGACGCCGATGCTCAGCGCGCGGCTGCTCAAACGGCTGAAGCGGAAGACGGAGGAAGAGCCGCCTGAAGGCGGTACTACGAACGGTTATGCGGAAAAATCGTCGTGGATCATGCGCTTCCTGGATCGTTGGTACACCAGGATTCTCACGTTTTCACTGCATCATCGTTTGCTCGTGACCCTGGTCGCGATAGCCGTGGTCTCGTCCCCCTTCGGCTTTGGACGTTACGTCGGATTCAACTTCTTCCCGCAAGACGATCAGGACGAGTTTGAAGTCTCTTTGCGAGCGCCGGAGGGCACTTCGTTGCAGAAGACCCTGGACATCTCGCAACAGGTCGCCAGCGGCATTCGCGGACTCAAACACATCAGCTATACGCTGATGACGATCGGCGAAGACCAGCAGCGGACACAGAATCTGGCGAACATTTACGTGAAGCTGAACCCGTTGGCCGGCCGCCCGGTTTCGCAGTTCGCGATTATGGGTCAGGTGCGCGACCAGGTGCTGCCCAAATTCGCCGATTACAACTTGCGAGCGATAGTTTCGCCGGTCGCGGCCATCAGCGGCGGCGGCGGGCGATTCAACGCCGACATCTCGTTCATGCTCCGCGGCCCGAACCTGGAAAAGCTCGATCAATATTCGCAGCATCTGCTCGGCAAGCTCAAAGCGATGCCGGGCGTGGTGGACGCCGACTCATCGCTGATCGTGGGCAAACCGGAGTTGCGCGTCGCGATTGATCGGCAGAAGGCGTCCGACCTTGGAGTGAACGTCGCCGACGTCGCGCAGAGTCTGCGGCTGCTGGTCGGCGGCGATCAGGTCTCCACCTACAACGAAGGCGGCGAGCAGTACGAGGTTCACGTCCGGGCGAACGAGGATTTCCGCACCGATCCGAACGGCATCAGCAAATTGAACGTGCCTTCGCAGCGGCTCGGCGGCGTTGGTCTGGACAACATCGTGAAGTTGCGGGAGGCGGCCGGCCCGACGCAGATCGAACGCACCGGGCGGCAACGGCAGGTATTGTTTACGGCCAACCTCAGGCCGGGCTTTTCACAGAGCGTGGTGCTGACCCAGCTCAACGCCGAAGTCAAAAAGATGAATCTGCCGCCTGATTACGTCGCCGGCGTGTCGGGAAACAGCAAAGAGCTCCAGCGCACCGGGCGCGGCTTCATCATCGCGTTCCTGCTGTCGTTCATCTTTATGTACATCGTGCTGGCGGCGCAGTTCGAATCGTTTATCCATCCGGTGACGGTGCTGCTGGCGCTGCCTCTGAGCTTGCCGTTCGCGCTCGTCTCGCTGCTTATCACCGGGCAGGCGTTCAACATGTTCACGATGCTCGGTCTGCTGGTGCTCTTCGGGATGGTGAAGAAAAACTCGATCCTGCAGATCGACCACGCGAACGGCCTGCGCGCGAAGGGAATGGAGCGGCACGAGGCTTTGATCCAATCCAGCCGCGACCGCCTGCGCCCGATCCTGATGACGACGATCGCGTTCGTTGCCGGTATGGCGCCGCTGGCGTTCAGCACCGGCCCCGGCGCCGGCATCAACCGTTCGACATCCGTCGTCGTGATCGGCGGGCAGACGCTGTGTTTACTGTTGACGCTGCTGGTGACGCCGGTCGCATATTCGATCTTCGACGATTGGATCAACTCGCCGCTGTGGGGCCGCATTGCCGCGCGCTGGGGATCGTTGACCGGGCGGATGCGGCAAAAGGTCGCGACCGCGACGTCGGCGTTTTTAGGGCTGTTCGGAAAATAGGAAAGGAGAACTATGCCTGCGAAAGATATCTTTCACGACGCAGTCAGAACGGGATTGGAGAATGAAGGATGGATCATTACCGCCGACCCATTTAGGATCAAGCTGGATGAGAAACTCGAAGTTTATATTGATCTGGCAGCGGAGAAAATGATTGCGGCTCAGAAAGAGGGTCAAAAGATCGCGGTCGAGATCAAGAGCTTTGTTGGTAAATCGGTGATCGAGGATTTCCACACGGCCTTGGGGCAGTTCTTAAACTATCGCACAGCGCTCGAAATACATCAGGACGATCATCAACTTTATCTTGCCGTTCCGGTAGAAGTGTATCGGGATTTCTTCTGGCGGCAGCTTCCTCAATTGGTAATCCGGGAGCACAATATAAGAGTCATTGTTTATGATCCTGTGAAGGAGGTGATTGTCGAATGGATAAGTTAAATGAATATCGCGCCTGCGTGGAAGAGGTTTTGAAATGGTATGGCGACTTCAAACCGCGCGAGTGGGAAGAGTATGAACGACAGTTGATATTCGACCGTGAGCGAGATCATTACCAGGTCGTGGATGTAGGATGGAATTACCCAAATCGTATTCACGATTGTCTCGTGCATCTTGACATCAAAGACGGAAAAATCTGGGTGCAGCAAGATATGACTGATCCCGGAGTCGTCGGGAGGTTAATGGAGCGTGGAGTTCCGAAGGAAGACATCGTGCTGGCATTTCACGCGCCGTACAAACGCCCTTATACTGGCTTTGCTGTTGGTGAGGAAGCGAGATGAATCTTCAGCCATTCATTCAGACCGTTCAGATTGCGGGAGCTATTCCGATCATCTTTTGGCGTGGCTGGTTTTATTTGGTCCATTAGGAATAACCGTCGCCAAATGAATGCGCAGATTGGAAAGACGAACTCAATCGCACTCTGAGAAGCAGGCTTTTCAGAAGAGAATGGGAAGGTCTCAGAGACGAGTTTGTGTCTTATCCCAAATTCAGAGAGTTTGTTGAGAGAACGCAGAAGAAAGACAGTGTGGTTTAGTAATGGCGCTTTATCTGACTGAACAAGACGTCACTCAATTGTTGACGATGGAAAATACGCTCGCCGCGGTAGAAGCCGTTTTCAAGGCTCAGGCGACGGGCGACGCGACGAACGAGCCGCGCCGCCGGTTGCGAGCAGCCGGCGCGATCCTTCAGGTGATGAGCGGCGCCGTCGCAAATTTCGGCGAGTTCAAAGGGCTGCTCGGGCTGAAGTCTTACGTGGTTACTCGCAACAAGGCGAGGTTTTACGTCAACCTCTACGACGCCGAATCGGGCGAACTGCTCGCGCTCATCGAGGCGGACAAGCTCGGGCAGATGCGAACGGGCGCGGCCAGCGGCGTCGCGACGAAGTATCTAGCCCGCGCTGACGCCAGGACCGTCGGCGTTTACGGCGCCGGATGGCAGGCGCAGAGCCAGCTCGAAGCGGTGTGCGCTGTACGTGACATCGAGAACGTAAAGGTCTACAGCCGGTCGCCGGAGAGTCGCGCGCGTTTCTGTCTGGAGCTGAGCGCGCGGCTGAACGACGTAAACATCGCGCCGGTCGAGAAGCCGGAAGAGGCCGCGGACGCCGGTATCGTCATCACCATAACATCTTCGCGCGAGCCCGTGCTGCAAGGCTCCTGGCTCAAGCCGGGAACTCACATCAACGCCGCCGGCGGCAACTCGATACTGCGCCGCGAACTCGACGACGAGGTGATCAAACGGTCTTCGTTCATCGCGGTCGATTCGATTGATCAGGCGAAGATCGAAGCCGGCGAACTGGTCACGGCGGTCGAAAAAGGATTATTGACCTGGGAGCGCGTCAAAGAACTGCGCTACGTCGTCAACGGCGAGATGCGCGGCCGAGCAAACGACGATCAGGTCACGCTCTTCAAATCGCTCGGCGTCGCCATCGAGGATGTCGCGACGGCCGCGGTTTTATATCGAAAAGCAAAAGAGCAAAACGTGGGGAAGGAGTTTTGAAATGAAAAGGCAAAAGGCGACGATAGCGCTTGCGCTACTCGCCGCGCTGATTAACTTGATTCCGCCGAGCGCGTTTGCGCAAGATGAGGCTAAAGCAAATCCGCAATCGGCTTCTCAAACAGTTGGCCGCAATCCGCAATTAGAGGCCCGCGTCGGCGTTAATCCGTCGAAGCGCATGACGCTGACGTTGCGCGACGCGATGTTGAGCGCGCTTGAGAACAACCGCGACATCGAAGTCGAACGCCTGAACGTCCGGATGAACGAATTCGATCTGCGCGCGGCTCAGGGCGCTTACGATCCCACGCTTGCGGCGACGTTCTATTATGACCGCCGCGCGATTCCGGCGACTTCGATCTTCGCGGCGGACAAGACCGATAATTTGATCGGCACGGCCACGTTCACGCAGCGCACGCCGTGGCAGGGAAGCAGTCTCTCGGGTACCTTCGATAACAATCGCGCGACGACATCGAATCCGTTCAACGATCTCAATCCGCAATACACGACCAATCTGAACTTCACGTTCACACAGCCGTTGTTTCGCAACCGAACCATCGATTCCGCGCGCCGCCAGGTCAAGATTACGAAGAAGCGGCTGGACATTTCAGACAGCCAGTTCCGCCAGCGCGCGGTCGAGATCATCGCTCAGGTGCAGCGCGCTTATTGGGATCTGGTCTTCGCGCGCCGCGACCACGAGATCAAGCGCGAATCGGTCGAACTGGCTGATACGCAGCTCGAACATAACGAGCGGCTGGCCGAAGCGGGAACGCTGGCGAAATCCGACATCATCTCCGCGCGCGTTGAGCTTGAACGCCGCAAGGACGAGGCCGAAGCCGCCGTTGACGCGATCCAGCGCGCCGAGAACGCGCTCAAGGCGCTGATGACGCAAGCCGGCGCCGGCGAGATCTGGCAATCGGAACTCGTGCCGGTCGAACAACCGCAGATCGATTCCAGCGCTTCTTTTCCGCTTGAAGACGCGCTCCGGCTGGCGATGCGGAACCGGCCTGAAATGGAGCAATACCGTCTGCGCGGTGAACTCAACAAGATTGACGCCGAGTATCTGCGCAATCAGACCAAGCCGCAGGTGGATTTCTTCGTGACTTACGGCACGTTCGGACTGGCCGGCGCCCAACGCGACACCGCCAACCCGATTATCTCCAGCAACGCATTGCTTTACGGAAGGATCAACCAGCTTTCAGGGCTGGCCGGATTGCCTCCGTTACCGGTTATCAGTTCCGGTTCGACGCCTGAGGCTTTGATCGGCGGTTACGGGCAGAGCTTTTACAACCTGCTGAAGAACGATTTCCGCTCGTGGCGCTTCGGATTGAATATCAACCTGCCGCTCCGCAATCGGACCGCCGAAGCCAATTTCGGGCGGGCGCTGGCCGAAGGCAAGCAGATCGAAGTTCAGCGTCAGAGGACCGAACAGTTGATCGAAGTCGAAGTGCGTAATGCGCTGCAGGCGGTGGAGACGGCGAAGAAGCGCGTGGACGCCGCAAAGAATTCGCGGGTCAACGCCGAACTGCAATACCAGAGCGAGCAGCGCAAATTCGACGCGGGCCAGTCAACGAACTTCTTCGTGCTTGACCGCCAAAACGCGTTGTCGGCCGCGCGCGGGCGCGAACTGCGCGCGTTGACCGATTACACGAAAGCGGCCGCCGAACTTCAACGCGCCCTTTCGACGACATTGTCGAGCAACAATGTTGAGGTGAGATGAGGGGGAGGGGAGTGGGGAATAAGGGGAGTAGGGAGTGGGGAGTGGGGAGTGGGGGAAGAGTGAAATCCGATCTGCCATTCTTCCCCCACTCCCCACTCCCCACTCCCCACTCCCCTCCCACAACTGACAACACTCAACCCGGAATGCTAATATCTCGTTTCGCCAATAACTTTAAATTGTCTATTTGGAGGAGCGAGATTTAACTATGGCCGAAGAGAACCAGGGGAATTTTAAGGTTACCGACCGCCGTCTATTCAATCCCGACGGCTCATTGCGCGAAGATGCGTTGATCGAAGACAGCGCACCGACAGCCGCGCAAACGCCTGAACCGCAGCCCATCGTCAACCCCGTCTCCGCGCAACCCCAGCAGCAATTCGCAGCGGCTACCGCGCCCGAACTCCAGCCCATGGAAGAGGCGGACGCGGAGCCTGAGCACACCATGTTCACCGAATTTCTGATGGGCATCGCCTCATCCGCGTTCATCTATCTGGGCTTGGTGGAACATCCGGCGACGGGCCGTCGTCAGGTGGATATGATGGCCGCGAAAGAATCAATCGATATGCTGGTGATGCTGCGCGAAAAGACCAAAGGCAACCTCACGGGCGGAGAAGAGAAATTCTTCGACGATCTGCTGGCCGACCTGAAAATGCAGTTTGTCTCGATGAGGCGATAACCTGAAAGAGGGAGTGGGGAGTGGGGAGTGGGGAGTGGGGAAAGAAGGGCGGATCGGATTTCCTTCTTTCCCCACTCCCCACTCCCCACTTCCCGCTCCCTACTCCCTATGCGAATCACTTTTCTCGGAACAGGAACATCGGTCGGCGTGCCGATGATCGGATGCGAGTGCGAGGTTTGCGGGTCGAATGATCCGCGCGACAATCGTCTGCGCACGGGGCTGATGATCGAAAACCGCGATCGTCGCATGGTTATTGACGTTTCAGCCGATTTTCGCCAGCAGGCGTTGCGTGAAAAGATTGACCGGCTCGACGCGCTGCTGATCACGCACTGCCACGCCGACCATGTCTTCGGCCTTGATGACATCCGCCCGATCAATTTCCGGCACGGCCCCATCCCTCTTTACGCGAGCGAGAGCACATGGCGAGGTTTGCGGCGAGTCTTCTTTTATATCTTCGAGCGCGAACACGTCGGCGGAGGCTTGCCGCAACTTATTCCGCAGGTGATCGAAGGCGGGTTTGAAGCCTGCGGATTGCAGGTCACGCCGGTTCCGGTCACTCACGGCAAAGGAGAAGTTACAGGCTTT
>Ga0187894_10005210_pt1 | contig 13441 bp, 11 predicted proteins | sample GBC1701081metaG_FD_136650 | JGI IMG/M metagenome (GOLD analysis project Ga0187894, IMG submission 136650) | White microbial mat communities from a lava cave in the Kipuka Kanohina Cave System on the Island of Hawaii, USA - GBC170108-1 metaG ... | reverse complement strand
GGAATGACCGTTTAAGCAGAAGGTCAATGTAGTGATTGTAGGTACCCGCAGTCCATTCATCGCCGCCTTCCCCGGTAAACACGACCCGGCAGCCGCGAGATCTTGCCAGAGGTCTCAGCGGGCTGACTGTCGCTCCATTGGGGTATCCGGGAAAATCCTGATAAAGAGCCACCTGCTCAAGAAAACGATCTAGTCGCGCCGGCTGAGGCTCCACCTTGTGAGCGATTAGCCCCCACTTCATTACCACATCGTCAATGTAAGCGCTCTCGTCACACTCTCTGCCCGGAAACACCCATGAGAAAGTCTCGAAGCCGGCGCAATCAACGGAATTTTCCCTGATTAACGCCTGAGCCATCCCGACTACGGATGATGAATCCAATCCACCACTCAACTCGGAAGCGACCGGGCCGACGGCTCGCAGCTTACTCCGCACGGATTCACGAAACAGGTCATAAAAATGCTCAGTGTACTGTTCATCGGAAGCGTAGCGGACACTCTTTGAAGGATCTATATCCCAATATCGCTGAAATCGAATCCCGCCGGCGTCAACCACCAGGTAATGCGCTGGAGGAAGGCGCAATATGTGTTGATAGAGCGTCTCCCTGACGTCGTGAATGTAGCTCGTTAGATACTCGGCGATCATCCCCTCGTTTGGTTTGCGAGGCGCATCGGGAGATTCAAAGAGAGCATGAGGCTCGGAAGACCACAGGAAGGATTTGCCGTCGAAATAATAATAAAATGGCCTGATCCCCATGAAATCGCGGGCGCAGAAGAGCCGTCTGTAACGCCCGTCCCATATTGCGCAAGCGAAGTCGCCGACGAGTTTTACCGCGCATCCCTCACCCCAAGCTTCATACGAGCGGAGGACGAGTTCGGCGTCAGTGTCATCTCGTAAACCGGAGCCCGCGGCAATTAGTGACGCTTTCAATTCATCGCGATTATCAATGCGCCCATCCAGGACAAGGGATATTTGTCCGCTTTCGTTCGTGAGCGGTTGTTTTTCAAAGAGCGATTCCGGAGTCGTATGGAACATTCGATGTCCCATTCCAACCGACGCGTTAATCCACAATCCGCTTCCATCCCGCCCACGATGAGCAATCGCGCCAGCCATCGCTTCCAGCAGATTTTGGTCAACAGGGCGACCATCCAGATAGTAAATTCCTACGATACCGCTCATTTCAATCCAGGCGCGATATTCAAACCGCCCGGCTGCCTTTCGCGCCCCAAACCGCAGTTCACTTTAGACTCCCTGCTGATGGAGCAAGCGCCGTGGCGCAAGAATCCTTGCGGGCGATCGGCGAAGCAAATCCATGTATGACCACTTGGCCGACCTGCCGACTTACGCGTCGAGCCCGGACGAGGGCCGTTTCAGATTACTCTGTTTTTTAGGAATAGTTGTGGGGAAATAAATGTGAAGATAGGCGCTGCCACCACTACAATTCTGTCAACCACAACACCAGCGCCATCAGAGGAGGTAGGATCACAGCCTGAGCAAACATCAAGAGCTTACCCGGATTCAGCCGCAACAACCTACGCAGCTTTCTCACCGGCAACCTACGCCAATCCGCTCGCGACCGGCTTTTCGATCAGTTCCCACATACCTTGTCGAAGAGTGTCGGCCGCAACGTTGTATTCATTAAGCAAAGTCTCGCGGGGCGGCAGAATTGTATCTGAGGCCGTCAGCAGAGTCCACACTCGCGGCCACGATCTAATCAAGACCGAAATAACTTTCGCTTTAAGGATTAAAAATACCGACTCGTCTTCTTGACGTTCAGCGACTGTATCTCTTCGATAATTTCGCGACGTGAGTCAGGGCGTCTCGCCAACTCTCAAAGCGATGCGGGAACCGCTCAATCAACTGGTTTGCGATGACGCCTTGCCGCCGCTCGCCGTTCATCACCCCGAGGATGAATTGATCCATCGCGCCGTCTTCATTGAGCGCCGGAACGAATTCGTCGGACTGCCGGCGCAACTGAGCCGGTGAATGAACCGAGGCAAAGAAGGTTGATTGATTGAAGTTCGCTTTCACACTTTCAGGCTTTCCCTGATCGAAAACCCGGGTCTTCCATGTCCACACGTAATCATCGTCAACCAGGTCCGCTTTGATTTCAACATTGATTTGATCCGCGGGGGCAAGCGCTACGGAGGCAATCCATGGAAAGAAGGCTTTGCCGTATACGGACGCGCCTTGGCCCGGCGCGTTGCTAAACCCGACTCCGTCACAGAGCGTGGTGTCGAACCAAACGGCCATTCCGTGCGCTTCACCGGCTTGTTCAACCGTCCAATCAAGCCGCGCGTGAAAATTCACCTGATCGATGGCCGCGTAATCCACTTTCGCCCATTCTTTCGGCTCGACCAGCAACTGTTCGGGGTTCACTTTAGCGCTTCCCCAGCCGTTGATCGTCGCCTGCCGCGCTTTCAGCATATCGAAACCGTAGTTGTGATCGTCCCAGGGAGCGGCGTAAAAGCTATACGATTCCGGCGCCGAAATCACCGCCGCCCACAAGGTGTCTCGCTGAGGGATGAGAACGCCTCCATCAGCCAGCAATCGAGCGCGCCCGTCGGCCAGCGTCTTCAAATGACCGTCATAAAGTGGCAAGACTCCTCGCAGGTCGGAAACAATGACCTGGGCCTTTTCCGGCAACGCAACCTTCGTCGAGTAATCCTGAATGAATTCGATCCGGTCGGCGAAGCCGTTCGCGGCGGCGATCTCACGGGCGATGTGTATCGCGTCGTCCGGTTCTATCGCGTAAACGCGCCGCGCTCCGAAGCGGCACGCCAGCAAAGCGAAAATTCCCGTCCCGGCTCCCAGATCAATCACAACATCGCCCGGTTTCACACTTTGCCGCAACGCTTCGACATAGGGCTTCATGCGAACCTGATCGGCAATCATCGCTCCGTAATCCGAGATTGTGTACATAGGCTTTCAGTCGAGATCATCGAGAACTGCGCGATGAGTCTGATGCAACCGCGCAAAGTCGTGTGGATATGACAACCGCGCAAACTGAACTGTAGACGCAATCCACGAGAGAAGTTCGAATTCTTCCTTTATCCTTCGCGCGTCATCAAGCTCAAGGCGGTAACTGGCGCCCAGTAATTTCCCGAAAACTTCGCCCGTGGAGACTGGTGTGATCGTAATCTCCCCAGGATCGGGATCCGGGTACTGAGGCGCCAGGAGATAAATTTTGCGAAGAGGCAGCGCCTCTGAGGCGTAGGCGATACGGTTTTCCGTCGTATTCAGGCGATACTTGTCAACATAATGGGCGATCGGAGTCGCAACGGCCGATCCGTCAAACAGCGCTGATACGGATTCATCCCAAAGCCGGACTCCGGGATAACTCGGCACACAGTAAATCTGTCCGCCACATTTACGAAGAAGCAGACTGTCGTCGGTTATTAGCGGGTATCCATACCATTGGGGGCTGGCCAAGCTGGCGCTGAGTGTGGATTTGCCCTGTCCGGAATCGCCTAGAAATGCGACTGCCCCATTTCCAATCGCCACCGCGCTCGCATGCAAGACTACGCGGTCGTGACTGGCAAGCAGTCGAGGGAGAACCTGATCGAGGAAAAGATGGCGTATGGTTTCCACGGGCGCGCTGAGCGAGTAACAACTGATCCGCCGGCGATCCGGCGAGATCAGGAAATCCGCCATTCCGGAGAAACGCAGCGCATACGCGGAGCCGAGCCTTGCGCTTGAGAGCCAACACGAGCCGTCGGAGAAAAGTTCCTGGGGTGTCCAGTCCGCATCCTCTAGCGCGGGCAATGCGGACATCTGATCCGCCCCCAATCGGAAGCTGTACTCAGCTTTCTCAGGCTCCGGCGCGACTAATTCAAAAAGCGGCGCGTCGCTTTCTATCAACAAGCCGAAAGCTTTATATATCGGTATCAAGCGTAATCTCGAACGAGGGGCTCAGGCCATCATCCCCGGCATCATCATCTGCATCTGCGCCGCGTCCGCGAAGCTTCCATTCTGCATGGCCTGAGTTATGCCAATAACATTGCCATACTCAGTCAGGTTCGGTGTTTCATATAGTTTCCGGGGATTTGATTGTTGGGTTTTATCGTTATTCTGTGTTTTCTGCTCCACTACGTTTTACTCCTTGTGGGTGAAGTCTACGATGGCTCCAGTTCTGGTCTAAAACCGATCGGTGCGACGAACGTTTTTTCCCCCTCCTGATATCGTCCGACGCCAAAGTTCGACGCCGAAAATCATCCAAAGCGACCAGACATAAGTGACAGGGCCTTTAAATCCGGTCTCCGAAAAATTTTCCATCTGTTCGTACATCGAGTGAACCGCAGTTTCATTTATCCAACCGGCGTCGGCGATTTCCATTGAATCAAAAAGCCTGATTCCACCGAGCGCCTTCACCTGTTCGACAAACAGATTTGAAAATTCGGCTTTATCTTTGCGGTTCAGCACCGCTAGGGGAAGCGACTCTTTCATTGTATTTCGCAGTATGAATTTGTCCATTTCGCCGCGCCGCCGCTGCTCTTCCGGTAAAGCCAAACCGAATTCAACTATCCGGCGGTCACACAACGGATGTCTGATCTCCAATCCCGACCAGGCGGCGTTTCTGTTCCCAATCTCCTGGGAGTGAACACTGAACCCGTCCGCCAGCGCGGAGCACATCTCTCGCTGCGCAAAACTGGCGTATGGCGGCGCGTGCGCTTCCTGGCGCAGCCTCTCCGCCAGACCGCTTCGCCTGGCGAAATCCTCGTCAATCCATCTCGGCAATTCAGGCCGGTTCAAACATCTTCTTACGAACCGCTGCAAAAGTTTCGGCGCCACGGGCCACACGCAGATCCGCAGGCACTCGCGGGCGAATTCGCTCAAGCCCCTCAACCCGCCGTCGCGATACAGTTCGCCGACGACTCTTCCGAACTTCCGTTGAGTTAAAAGATCAATGTAGTGACGCCACATCCCGGTTAACCATTCATCTCCTCCCTCGCCCGTCAGGGCCACTCTGCATCCATGCGCTCTCAATGATCGCAGCGAATTCAGCGCGTTCTCGTTGGGATAGCCCGGAAAATCCAGGTAACGTCTTGCCTGCTCGATGAAGGCGTCCGCTGGGGCCGGCTTTGGCGTCAACGTGCGCGAAACCAGGTTCCATTTCGATACCACTTCGTTGACATAGAAACTTTCATCACATTCCCCGCCGGGAAACACCCACGAAACGGTTTCAAAACCGGCGTCGCCAGCGCAACCGTCTCGCAACAAATCCTGCGCCATTCCAACCACGGACGATGAATCCAATCCTCCGCTCAGGTCCGAAACTACAGGGCCGACGCTGCGCATCCTGCTCCGTACGGCTTCGCGAAACAGCTCATAAAAATGCCCGGCGTATTGATCGTCGGTCCGGTAGAGAATGATTTTCGAGGGATCAAAATCCCAGTATCGCCTGAACCGAATCCCACCGGAGTCAACGATCAAGTAGTGCGCCGGAGGAAGGCGCATGACGCCTTGATACAAGGTCTCGGTAAGGTTGCGGATGTAACTCGTCAGGTATTCACCGGCCATTCCCTCATTCGGCTGGCGAGACACATCGGGCGATTCAAAGAACGCGTGAAGCTCCGACGCCCATAAAAACGTTTTGCCGTCGAAGCGGTACAAAAAAGGCCTGACGCCCATGAAATCACGCGCGCAAAATACGCGCTGGAGACGGCCGTCCCACATTACGAATGCGAAATCGCCGATGATCTTCGCCGCGCAACCCTCGCCCCAGGCGCGGTAAGCGCGCAGAACGATCTCGGCGTCGGTGTCGGCGCGCAAATGAAGACCTTTGGATTCCAGATCGGATTTCAGCTCGTCACGGTTATCGACTCTCCCGTCCATAACCAGACAGAGTCGATGTTCCTCATCCGTCAATGGCTGCTTTTCAAAGAGCGACTCGGGAGTGGTGTGAAACATTCTGTGGGCCATTCCGATCGGCCCGTTCACCCACATTCCACTATCATCTCCGCCGCGGTGAGCGACGCTGTCGCTCATTCTTTGAATCAATTCACGATCAACGTGGCGGCCATCGGGATGGTAAATCCCCACGAAACCACTCACGGCGCGCCATACTCTCTCGATTGCATCGATCGCAATTTCGAAGCCGGCGCCGACAAATCAATCGCCCCGGAGAAAGGGGCGAATTCCGCAGCGACATCCAGGCGGTCATTTAAAACAACGCCGTTCATTTCCACCCAGGCGTGAGCTTTGAACTGTTTGGCTTCGTTCGATACGCCGATGCGTATATCAGCGGCGTATCCTCTTCGCCGCAACAAGCTCCACAGCAAAAGCGATCTCTCAAGACAATTGGCTCGGAGAAGCCCGTTGTTCGCCGCCGCGCAAACCAGGTACGAAATCCTTTCAACCCCCAACTCCGCCCGGTCTATATTCCGGCCAAGCGCCGCCAGACCAAGAAACCGTTGGCTGCCACGCAATCCGAACAGCCGCAGAACGACGCGGATGACGGGAAGCAGCGCCACGGCCTCGACGAAAATCAGTTTTTCATCGAAGCTGAGTGACAGGAATTTCTTCACCCGGCTATACACCGCTCACCTCCAGCAACCCTTTCGCAAGAAGTTTAGCGACCAGCTCGCTCAAATCCGCGCGCAATTTATCCGCGCTCACATCGTATTCATCCAGCAATCTCTCGTACGCCGCCTGAATCGAGTCGGAGGTCGTCAGCAGAGTCCACATCCGCGTCCCAATCTGATCAAGACCGAAGTAGCTTTCGCTTTTGAGGTTCAGAATCACGGATTCGCCTTCGATGAAATTGATCAGCGTGTCTTGCGTAACCACCAGTTTTTGATCGAAAGAAACAGACATAATTCAATCCAAATGAATCCTCAACCGCTTCAGCCCGACGCCCATACTGCGCAGATCGTCGAGTTTGCTTTCTGGCACCTTGAGGCTGGAGATCAAGACCTCGCTGACTCCGTGCGAATTGATCAGTTCGGGCAGGTCGTCACTGCTGAAGATTTGATAGCCGCGCAGCACCTTCCCTGTCTTTTGTATGTCATCGTCAATGAAGCCGACCGGCTGGTAACGATAGGCCGGATCGTTCAGCAATTCCCTGATCAAAATCTCGCCGCGATCTCCGGCGCCGTAAATCAGCACCGGTTTGGCGTCGGGCGCCGACGGTCTTCGCCCGACGATCAACGCCGCGAGCAACCGGAACGATAGGCGGCTGGCTCCGACAAAGAGCAACAGCAGCACGCCGTTGAGAATAAAGACGGCGCGCGACGGCCCGTGAAATTTGTAAATCAACAGCACGGTCACCCCGCTCACGACCGATCCGGCGAAGACCGATCCGGCGATCCTGACTATCTCGTCAACTCCGGCGTAGCGCCAGATGCCTTTGTAAACGCCGCCGGCCAGAAACAAAAATATCTGAATCGCCACAAGCAGCGGCAGAGTCTTGATGAAAATCGCGATCTGCTCGCCGGGCATATCGCCGTCGAATCTGAGCAGGTAGGCGCTGTAATAGGCCAGCGCGACCAGACAGCTATCCAACAGAATTTCAAATATCCGCCTGCGGTGCGAAAAGTCCGCAAGCACGTCCACAAGAGTGCCTGTCAGAGTGCCCGTCAGAGCGCCGTTCAGCGCGCCTGTCGCGACGGCGCCCTCTTCATAGACGCGCACTTTGCCAAGATACAGCCCGATAAACAGGACGCCGAGCGCGAAGCCCGCGATCAGCAGCAGCGTGACTTCGATGCGCATCTGCCTGACCGCCAACGCCAGCGCCCCTGAAATCGCGGCGAATAAATACAACATCAGCACCGCGCGGCGTTCGGACATTCCCAACGCGACCAGTCTGTGCGAGGTGTGATCGCGCCCGCCTTGCGACACCGGGCGGCCCGACAGTTTGCGCGCCACCGTCACCACGGAGGTGTCGAAGATCGGGATCATCAAAATCAACACGGGGGTCGCAAGCACCGACGCCAGGTTCCGCGTGCGCCCGAAATCGCTCAGCAGCGCGGTCCCGCTCAGCACGAACCCGATGAACATCGCGCCGCAATCCCCCATAAAAATCGAGGCCGGGTTGAAGTTGAACCAGAGAAACCCGGCGATCGATCCGGCCAGAATCAGCGGCAAAACGGCCTCCGATGTCTGTCCGTTGATCAGGAAAGAGACGGCCAGAAAGGCGCAGGCGATCAGAGAAATCCCGCCGGCCAATCCGTCCATGTTGTCCAGCAGGTTGATCGCGTTCGTGATTCCGACCAGCCAGAAGATCGTGATGAAATCATTGACGGGCGCGACACTCGTCCACGGCAGATGCAAGCCGCCGAAGACGGTGATCGAAGCGGCGACCATCTGCATGACGAGTTTGATATACGGTTTAAGCTGCTTTAAGTCATCAACAATTCCAGTGACAAATAAAAGCGTGGCTGCGATCAAGATCGGATACGCGCGTGAAAGATCGGGGGCGAAGATCAGGCATCCGATGACAAACGCCAGATAAATTGCGATTCCGCCCATCAGCGCTGTCGGCTTACGATGCCAGCGATCTTTCCGGGGAGCAGCGACAATTCCCAGCCGAAGCGCGCCATATCGAACCAGGAACGTAAACATCAAACTAAGCGCCGCCGTGATAGCAACGCTTACACCAAGCCTTATCATATTTCTCCTACGGGGAATCGAAATCTTTTAGTTAGGGCTTGTTGGTTCGCGGATTGAGGACACAGTCCGCGTTGCTGATTCACAGATCTTCAGCTTTGCTGTTAAAACCTGTAAAAAACCAGATGACCTATGTCTGGAACGAGGGAGCGGGGACGCCGAATCGCGTCGCCAGCTTTGAGCGCTGGTAATCTATCACACTTTCCAAAATCTCGTCCAAATCAAATGTTGGCTGATAATCTATTAGTTTGTGGATCTTGGAAATGTCTGGCACGCGGCGCAGCATATCCTCGAAACCTTCCTCATACGCCTGCTCATAAGGCAGGAAGACGATCCTGGAATCGGACCCGGTCAGCGATTTAATCTTTTCGGCCAACTGCAGAATCGTGACTTCCCTGTCGCTGCCGATGTTGTAAACCTCTCCGACGGCCTTCGGGTCTTCGATCAACCGCGTCAGCGCCCAGACCACATCCGAAACGTGCGTGAAGCAGCGGCTCTGCGATCCGTCGCCGTATACCGTGATCTCTTCGCCCGTGAGCGCCTGTTTGACGAAATTCGGGATCACCATGCCGTATCGCCCGGTCTGGCGCGGGCCGACGGTGTTGAACAGGCGCGCGATCACGGTCGGAACCTTCTTCTCTTTCCAGTAGGCGATGGCCAGAAACTCATCTATCGCTTTGGAGCATGCATAGCTCCACCGCCCCTTGTTCGTCGCCCCCATCACCAGATCGTCGTCCTCATGAAAAGGAACCCGGTCGCGTTTGCCGTAAACCTCGGAGGTCGAGGTGATCAGAACCCGTTTGCGTTTCTTGGCCGCATGGTGGAGCACAACCTCAGTGCCGCGGATGTTAGTCTCGATCGTTCTGACAGGGCTCTCGACAATCAGTTTGACGCCGACCGCCGCGGCCAGATGATAGATGACGTCGCACAGGTCGACCAGTTCGGCCACCAAACGATGATTCGTCACCGAATCCAGGTGGTAATGAAAACTTGGCAGATCCTTGATGCGCTCTATGTTCTCTATCGAGCCTGTCGAAAGATCGTCAATGATGTAAACCTCATCGCCGCGTTTGAGATGCTCCTCGGCAAGATGCGACCCAATGAACCCAGCTCCGCCTGTGATCAAAACTTTCATTTTATCTTTTCCCTTTTCTGAATCGGTACGGTACCGGGAGCGGTAGCGACCGGATACTCTCGAAAGCGCCTTCTCCGCCGGCGACCGGTCGCTTCCGCTCCCGGTACCGTATCAGAGCGCTTAAGGCGCACGGTGACCAAGCATTGTCTCAATGCTATGGAGAATGTGAATCAGTCGTGGAGGATGTTCTCTTTGGGGCAACGTCGCAACTTTCCGAATTCAGATTGCAATAAAGGTCATCAATATCGCCGATCAACCGCTCTTTTGACAACCTCGACAGGACAAAAGTTCGGCCACGTTCTCCCATTTCTCGTCGCAGATCGGGGCGCTCGATCAAGTACCTCAACCCGTTCGTGAACGCTCCGGCGTCGCGGCTCGGCGCGGTCACCCCGTGATCCCAGACGGTGAATCCGTCCCGCGTCTCTCGACGGCCGCCCATTAAATCCACCACGCCGCCGACCTCGGTCGAGGCCACCGCGCAGCCGCAGCTCATCGCTTCGATCAACGTCAACGGCGTCCCTTCATTCAATGAAGTCAGCGCCGCAATGTCGAAATCAGCGTAAAGCGACACCGCGTCGTCGCGAAACCCGGTGAAAGTGACAAACTGGCCCACCCCGGCGGTCTTCGCCCGCGTTTCAAGCCCTGCGCGCAGATGCCCGTCGCCGACAATCGCAAAATGCGCGTTGAGGTTCCCTGCTCTCAATTTCGCGGCTGAGTCGATCAGCATCTCGTGATTTTTGACTTCGCATAATCGACCGACCATTCCGATCAACGTGTCATCGGCGCCTATACGGATCTCTTCGCGCAATTGCCCTGGCCTTGCTCCTCGCCGGGCCTCTAGCCGGATATTGACCTCGTTGAAATCAATTCCAAGAGGAATGACCCCGAACTGCTCGAACCTCCCGACTTTGAATTTGCGGCAGATTTCGTCGCGTTGCTGCTCGCTGATGGTGACGATTCGATCCGTGCAGAACTTGGCCAGCGCGCGTTCGATCGTGATAAAGAGCCTGGTCTTCGCCGCGCCGTAATAGCTGTGAAAGACGTGGCCGTGATAGGTGTGAACCACGCTGAGTCTGCGAGGGCGCAGCCAGAGCGCCGACGGGGTCAGCCATTTGTAGATCGTCGCCGCCACGCGCCCCACCGCCCCAGCCTTGGCCTTGTGCGTGTGAACGATCTGAGGTTTCAGCCAAAACAGTTCGCGCAGGATTTTGAAGATGACGATGATATCGCCGAGGCTCAACTCACGGCTCATCTCCTCGATGACCAGCGGCTCCACGCCGGCGGCGCGCGCGAAGTATCCCATATCGCCTTCGCTCGCCGGAACGACACCGGTGATGAGCGTCGTCTCGAAACGCTCAGGATTCAGTCCCGCCGTCAACCAGGTGACGTGTTTGGCCGGGCCACCGATGTTGAGCCGGTCAATGATCCTGACGACGCGTATTCGCTCCATCGCTTCGTTATCGTCTCTTTCCACAGGTGGGAAGAGAGAGTACGGAAAAAACGGAAATAACGGAACGGACGGAAAGTATCAAAGGTTTTCGATACTTTCCGTCCGTTCCGTTATTTCCGTTTTTTCCGTACTCTCTCCTGAGCTCAACTTGTAACCGGGTCAAGTATATTTGCGCACTTAATGCGCTACCTGCCCTCCAGAAATTCGCGATGCCACAATTCCAGCATCAATAGATTCCAGAGCTGGAAGGAGTGATCGGCGCGGAGTTCGAGATGCTCGTCAACCAATCGCCTGACCTCCGGCTCGCGAAAATATCCTCGCGCGAGCGATTGCCGCGAAAGCAGCGCTTCCTGTAACAACTCGCGCAACGGCCCGCGGAACCATTGCCCGACCGGGACGCCGAATCCCATCTTGCGGCGGTTGACGTTTTCAGGCGGCAGCAGATCGGCAAAGGCCCGTTTGAGCAGATGCTTCAACCGCCTGCCGCGGAATTTGATTTCGATCGGCAATCGCGCGGCGAACTCCATCACTTCGTGATCCAGAAACGGAGAGCGCGCCTCCAGACCGTTCGCCATCGAAGTGATGTCGACTTTCACCAGCAGGTCGTATGGCAGATACGACGCAACGTCAACCGCCATCGTGGCGTCAACCGGATGCAATGGCGAATCAGACTTCGGCGATCCATAAGACCCGCCGCGCGACCCGCCGGCGAACAGATCCCTCAATAACTCGGCGCCGCTCCCGCCGGCATGACCATTCAACAGCCCGCTGAATTCGTGGCTGTAGAGCCGCAGCTTTGCTTCATCCTGAAATGTAATCACCCATCGCGGATAGCGCTCAGCCATCGGTTTGGAGGCCACGGCCAGAAACCTGCGCGCCTGGCGCGCGCGGCTCTTCGGGTTGATCGAATCGGGAATGACGCGGCCGAGAGCGCGCGCGGCCAGCGCCACGCCGGGAACCGATTGCATCCGCTCGGCGAGGTAATTCGCGAGGTAGCGCTCGTATCCGACGAAGCTCTCATCGCCACCGTCGCCGTTCAACGCCACGGTCACGCTCCGCCGGGTCATCTGCGCCACGTAAAACGTCGGGATCGCCGATGAATCCGCGTAGGGCTCGCCGTAATGCCTGACCAGTTTGGGCAAAATCGAAAGCGCGTCGGGTTCGACGATGAATTCGTGATGGTCGGTCCCCCAGCGTTCGGCGATCCGGCGCGCGTGACCGGTCTCGTCGTACGCGGCTTCTTTGAATCCGATTGAAAACGTTTTGACCTTCGCGTCTGAAAGCTTCGCCATCAAACCCACAACGATGCTCGAATCGATCCCGCCCGACAGAAAGGCGCCGAGCGGAACATCGCTGATCATCCGCAGCCGCACGGCTTCGGTCAGCTTCTCGCGCAAGGCCTCGCATGCGTCATCTTCGCTGATGCGGAGTTTTGGTTCGTAATTCAGCGACCAGTAACGCTCAACGCGTTTTTCAAACCCGGTCTGTTTCAGGTCGAGCGTCAGGTAATGCGCGGGCGGCAATTTATAAATGCCTTTGAACGCAGTGTGCGGCGCGGGCACGTATCCGTAGCCCAGATAGGCGTCGATCGCCCGTGGATCAACTTCGCGCGGAACATCTTTGTCCGCCAATATTCCTTGTAACTCCGAGGCGAAGAGAAACCGGTCGCCGATCCGGGCGTAAAAGAGCGGCTTTTTCCCCACGCGATCACGCGCCAGGAACAGCCGCCGCCGCCTTCGATCCCAAATTCCGAAGGCGAACATTCCACGCAGCTTCGCCAGGCAATCAACGCCCCATTGCTCGTAAGCGTAGATGATCGTTTCCGTGTCAGTAAGTGTGCGGAAATTGTGGCCCAGCCCCTCAAGCTCGCGGCGGAGTTGTTGAAAGTTGTAGATCTCGCCGTTGAACGTGATCAGGAGGTTGCCATCCGCATTCGACATCGGCTGGCGGCCCGCTTCGGACAGATCGATGATCGAAAGGCGGCGGTGCCCCAACGCGCAACGCTCGTCCGACCAGACGCCCCAGGCGTCAGGGCCGCGATGGGCCTGAGCGTCGATCATCGGCGCCAGTTGCGGCTCAAGCAATCCAAGCAATCCGGCAGTCTCTGAAACTATTCCAGCAATTCCGCACATAATCAGATGAATGTACCGTCAGTAGATCGCGAAATCGGGGAGGGAGACATTTGTCATTTGAGATTTGAGATTTGAGATTGGTCATTGCCCCGGAAATCGCTCAATGTTTATCGGGCATC
>Ga0187894_10005209_pt1 | contig 13443 bp, 8 predicted proteins | sample GBC1701081metaG_FD_136650 | JGI IMG/M metagenome (GOLD analysis project Ga0187894, IMG submission 136650) | White microbial mat communities from a lava cave in the Kipuka Kanohina Cave System on the Island of Hawaii, USA - GBC170108-1 metaG ... | reverse complement strand
CTCAAGGGCCCGGTGCTGGGGCTCTATGGCGGTGCCGACACCGGCATTCCCAACGACACCGTCGACAAGATGCGCGATGCGCTGAAGGCGGCGGGCACGCCGGCGGCGACCAAGTCGACGATCCACACCTATCCCGACACGCCGCACGCCTTCAACGCCGACTACCGCCCATCCTACCGCAAGGAGCAGGCCGAGGACGGCTGGAAGCGCGCCACGGCGTGGTTCAACGCCAACGGCGTCGGCGGCGGCAAGGTGTAGATATCCTCTCAGCCTTCTCCCCCAAGCCGGGGAGAAGGCTGAAGAGGGCCGGGTCAGGCAGTATCCTCAGGCGCGACACGCGGGGCGCCAGTCCGACCATGGGCATGCTCTTTCGAACGAAGCCGCCAATTCCAGGACGGCGTCGTCACCGAGATGACGCCCCATGATCTGTAGGCCCACGGGAAGGCCCGTGGCTGTCCAACCGGCGGGCACGTTGAGCGCCGGTTGGCCCGTCAGATTTGCCGGATAGGAGAAAGGCGTCCAGGCATCGTCGGCGACGGCAACGCCCGCGATGATGCCAGGTCCCTCCCAGTCGATCGGGAATGGCAGCACGGGAACGGTCGGCGTGACCAGCAGATCGAACTTTGCCATGAACCGGGCCATGGCATTGACCGCCGCCTTTCGGGCGGTGACGGCATCGCAGAAGACATCTCCGGCATAGCTCCGTGCGATCAGGTCTCGCACCGGGCCTCCAAGGTCGCACTCTCGTCCTCGCGCCATGGCGCGCAGGCCGGTGATGTCGGTCTCCAAGGCCACCAGTGACCGGAAGGTCTCGATCAGGTCGCCGAACGGTGAAGGCGCAAGCTCGACCTGGTGGCCCAATCTTCCTTCCAGGACAGCCACCGCTGCATCGACGATGGCCCGCACCTCGGGGTCGACGGGAAGATCGGCCCAGGCTGGACAATAGGCGATCCGCAGGCCGGGTCTGGGGTCCTGGTGAGCTCGATCGCGCCAGCTGCGGCGGTCCGCCGGAATGGACAACCGGTCGCGTGGATCGGGGCCACTGATGACGTCGAGCAGGAGCGCTGCGTCTTCGACCGACCTTGCCATTGGCCCGATATGCTCGATCGACTCCCAACCGGAGGCGCCGGGGAAGCGCTCGTCGCGACATCCCGGCCACAAGGGCACCCTGCCCATCGACGCCTTGAAGCCGACGATGCCGGTGAACGATGCCGGCACGCGCACCGAGCCGCCGCCATCGCTGCCGATCGCCAGCGGACAGATCCCGGCGGCGACCGCCGACGCTGATCCGGCGCTCGAGCCGCCGGGCGTGCGCTCGAGGTCCCAGGGATTGCGCGTCGTAGGGAACAGCGGGTTGTGGCCCACGGCGCCGAAGCCGAACTCGGAAACGTTGGTCTTGCCGATCACGATCGCATCGGCGGCCTTCAGACGCTCGACGACGATATCGTCGTGGTCGGGGACGAAGTCGGCGTAGAGCCGCGAGCCAAACGTGGTCCGCAGGTCCTTGGTCATGACGAGGTCTTTCACCGCCACTGGCACACCCGCCAGTGCGCCGACAGGTTCGTTTCGGGCGATGCGATGCTCGATGTCGGCAGCCGCCGCTATCGCTGTCTCCTGCGCCTGGGTGGCGAAAGCATGCAGCTGCGGCTCAAGGCGGTCGATCGCGTCGAACGCGGCCCGTGTCACGTCGACCGGTGAAACCTCACCGGTCCGGACCAGAGTCGCCAGCGCCGCGGCACCAAGCAGGGGAAACTCTCTTGTGAATGACATTTTCGAGTCGGTACGGCGGCAATCGCCTGGCGTGTCCGCCGCGACCACGCAGCCGCGGCGGACAACGGCTCAGGGCGCGCGCTTGATGGGCCGGAAATCCAGCGTCAGGTGGAACCAGTAGGTGTAGTCCTTGATCGACGTCTGCATCGCCACATCGCGGTAGTCGTTGATCAGGGGGATGCGCGGCACGTCGTCGAACGCCATGCCGATGAAGCCCTTGACGTCGCTGGCGTACTTCGCCGGGTCGGTCTCGAAGCGGGCGGCGTCGATCAGCGCATCCATCTTCGGATTCACGTAGTTCATGGCGTTGAACACCGAGTTGTTGCCGCCGTGATAGGTCCAGTAGAAGTAGTACTCGGGGTAGTTCAGCCACGCCTTGAAGCTCATGATGAGCATCGGCATGTCCTTCTGGTTCAGGCGGGTGTACCAGTTGGCGCCCGGCACCTTCTCGATCTCGATCTCGACGCCGATCTTCTTGAGGTTCGCCTGGGTCAACAGCGCGATCGGCTCGCGCGTCGCCGACGTCGTCACGTCGTAGCTCAGCGTGCTCTTGAAGCCGTTGGGATAGCCCGCCTCGGCCAGCAGCTTCTTCGCCTTGTCGAGGTCCGTGGTGAACGGCGAGGGCTGCGGCCAGTCTGACGTGGCCGGCTTCGCGCCGGGGCCGCCGAACATGCCGACGCCGCGGTTGAACAAGGCATTGTCTAGGATGTCCTTGTACGGAATCGCGTAGGCGATGGCGGCCCGGACCTTGGGGTTGTCGAAGGGCTTCTTGGTCACGTTCATGTCGATGTACAGCAGCTCGGCGTCGACCGGCGTGCCGATGACCTTCAGCTTGCCGATCTTGCTGAGCTCGGCGAAATCCTTGGGCGGCAGGTTGAACGACAGGTCGGCGTCGCCCTTCTCCAGCAGTGCGCGCCGGCTGCCGGCGGAGGAGATCTGCCGGATGACGACACGCGCCATCTCCGGTTTCGGCCCCGACTTCCAATCCTCGAACCGCACGAACACGATCTCGTTGCCGGGCCGCCAACTCTCGACCTTGTACGCGCCGCCGCCGGCATCGTTGCGGCCCACCCACTCGATCGCCCAGGGATCGGCGGCGGTGGCATGCTTCTTCGCCAGCTCCGAATTGATGATCATCGGCACCGGCACGGCGATGTTGGGCAGCGCCAGCTTGTTGGGCCGCGGGAAGTCGACCCGGAAGGTGTGGGTGTCGATCACCACGAACTGGCTGGGCGATTTCATCTCGCTGGCGCCCATCTGGATGGCCGGGAAGCCACCCACGGACACGGCGCGGTCGAACGACCACTTCACGTCCTTGGCCGTGACCGGCGATCCATCATGGAAAGTGGCGTTGCGGCGCAGGAAGAAGGTGACGGCCTTGCCGTCGGGCGAGACCTCCCATCGCTCCGCCAGTTCGGGCTCGAACCTGGTGTAGTCATAGCTCAACGTCCCGTCCGGCAGCGTCTTCTTCGCGTGCGTGATCAGGCGGTCATAGATGTTCCACGACACCTGGTGGGTCGGCACGTTCGCGGTCGGCGCGTGGATGTCCAGCGTCGCCGGGCCTTCTTCCTCCACGACGATCAGGACGTCCTTGCGGCTCTGGGCCTGCGACGGCGTCGCGCCGGCGACACCACCCAGGACGAGTGCCGTCGCGATAGCCATCCGGATGAGCAGCGCGCTGGTCATTGGGCTTCTAGGCATCATGAAGTCTCCCCTGAATGGGCGATGGGACTATCTTCGTGACTCCGCCACACGTACATGATTTATAGGCAAGTAGCATGCCATGACGTAAAACTCCCATTTCTTGGCGGCAACGCACCGTAAATAGGCCGCTCCGTCCCCCACACTCATGGCCGATTGCTGAACAGATTATGATGTATAATCATGCAACATGCCGCGTTTGCACGCAGCCGCCGATTCATTGCGCAGGGGACTGCCGTCAGCACGCCCCTGGCGATGGCACTGAATTTGCGATCGGCATCGCATGATTTTGCGACAAGTCGGCTGACCAGCATGCATCCGCATCTTGGCCCGGCGGGAGCAGGCGCATGACAGCCGGACAACATGCCGCCGGCACCTTGCTGCTGCGACGGATCCTCGTCGGCATACCCAGCCTCGTCGGAGTGGTCGTGGCCACGTTTCTGTTGACCCGTGCCCTGCCCGGAGACCCGGCGGCATATTTTGCCGGGCCGGCAGCGACCGCAGCGTCGATCGAGGAGATTCGCCAGCGGCTCGGGCTGGATCGCGGGATCACCGACCAGTTCATCCTCTATGTCCGTGACCTGGTCCGCGGCGATCTGGGTACGTCATTGCTATCCGGCCAGCCGGTGCTCGACGACCTGTTGCGGCGTTTGCCGGCCTCCCTGGAGCTGACGCTGCTGGCGCTGATGCTCGCGTCGGGCGTCGGCATTCCACTTGGCATCGCCGCGGCGCTGCGGCCGGGCAGCGGGATCGACGGCGTTTGCAGCGTGCTCGCGATGATCGGCCAGGCCGTGCCGACATTCTTCATGGGGCTGATCCTGGTCTTCGTCTTCTACTACACGCTGGAATGGGCGCCGGCGCCGATCGGCCGTCTCGACATCATCTACGCCCCGCCGCGGGCGCTGACCGGCTTCTGGTCAGTCGATGCGGCGCTGGTCGGCGACATCGACCTGCTGGGCCGTGTCCTGGCACAGCTCGTGCTGCCGGTCGTGACCCTGGCGTTCTTCGGCCTGGGTCCACTGGCGCGCATGACGCGGGCCAGCATGCTCGAGGTGCTCGCCAGCGATTTCATCCGCACGGCGCGTGCGGCCGGCCTGCCGCACCGCATGGTGTTGTGGACCTACGCGTTCCGCAACGCCCTGATACCGGTCCTCGGAACCGCTGGCATGGTCTTCTCCTTTCTGCTGGGCGCGAATGTGCTGGTGGAGAAGGTCTTCGGCTGGCCGGGCGTCGGCGCCTATGCGATCGAGGCGGTCCTCGCCTCGGACTACGCGCCGGTGCAGGGCTTCGTGATCGCGATGGCGATGCTCTATCTCCTGGTCAACCTGGCGATCGACATCTGCAGCTCGATCATCGATCCACGGATGTCGTTCGATGAGTGATGGAGCATCCTCGCTGGCCGAGGTCGCCGACGATCGCCCGCGGCGGCGCTACCGGGGGTGGGGCGGGATCGCACTGCTGGGGGTTTTCATCGTTCTCGTCCTGGTGGGTCCGTGGGTGGTGCCGCACGATCCGCTGGCGCCGGCGCCGGCGGCAAAGCTCAGTCCGCCGTCCGCATCGCATGTCTTCGGAACCGACCAGCTTGGCCGCGACGTCTTCAGTCGCGTGATCACCGCCACGCGCCTCGACCTCGGGATCGCGTTCGCCGCGGTGTCGATCTCGCTGGTGCTGGGCACGGCGCTGGGCGCCGCGGCCGGATGGGCCGGTGGGTGGACCGACCGCATCGTCGGCCGCCTGCTCGACACCATCATGGCCTTTCCACTGTTCGTGCTGGCGGTCGGTGTCGCCGCGGCTCTGGGCAACTCGATCTCCAGCGTGGTCATCGCGACTGCCGTCGTGAACCTGCCCTTCTACGCCCGGCAAAGCCGCGCCGAGGTCAATCGCCGGCGCGGCGCCGGCTTTGTCGAGGCCGCGCGCCTGGCCGGTACCGGGCCGGTGGCGATCGTGGCGCTGCACATCATGCCCAACGTTGCACCGCCGTTGATGGTCCAGTCGTCGCTCAACATGGGCTGGGCGATCCTCAACGCCGCCGGCCTGTCGTTCATCGGCCTTGGCGTCAGGCCGCCTCAGCCGGAATGGGGCATCATGGTTTCCGAAGGCGCGGCCAATATCTTCTCCGGCGAATGGTGGCTGTTCGTCTTTCCGGGTGCGGCTCTGATGCTCGCGGTGCTGGCGTTCTCCGTGGTCGGCGACACGCTGCGCGACCGCTTGGATCCGCGCCGCCGATGACGGACGATGCGACGGCACCGGACCAGCCGCCGCTGCTCGAGGCGCGGGGACTGTCGATCCGTTTCGGATCAGCGGGTCGTGTGCCGGCGACGGTCGAGTCGATCGACATGACGATCCGGCGCGGCGAGATCGTCGGCCTCGTGGGAGAGAGCGGTTCGGGCAAGTCGCTGTTTGCCCACGCTGTCGCCGGCATCCTCGATCCTGCCGCGGTGCTGGAAGCCGCGTCGTTCAAATTCGGCGGCGTCGACCTGCTGGCGCGCCCCGGCGATCCGTGGCGCGACCTGCGCGGCCGGGAGATCGGCATCGTGTTCCAGAATCCACGCGGGGCGCTGAATCCGATCCGGCGTGTGGGCCAGCAACTCGGCGACGTGATCCGGACCCATCGGCAGACGACGGCGATGGCGACACGCGACGCCGTGCTGGACGCCCTGCGGTCGGTGCGGATCCCCGATCCGGCGCGCTGTGCCGATGCGTATCCGGCCGATCTCTCCGGCGGCATGTGCCAGCGCGTGCTGCTCGCCATCGCCCTCGCCGGCCGGCCGGCGCTGCTGATCGCCGACGAGCCGACCACCGGCCTCGATACCACGACGCAGGCGGCTGTTCTGGAGCTGATGATCGAGGCGGCCGCGGCCCGGCGCATGGCGACGCTCTTCATCACCCATGACCTCAGCCTGGCACGTTCCTACTGCCAGCGTCTCGTGGTCATGCATGCCGGCCAGGTCGTCGAGGCCGCGCCGACGGCCGGTCTGTTCGACGCGCCGGCGCATCCCTATTCCGCGCGCCTGATCGGCGCGACGCCGGCCAACGCCCGGCAGGTCGCGCAGCTTCAGGGCGTGGCCGGCACGCTGCCCCGGATCAGCGCGCGGCTCCCGCGTTGCCGCTTTGCCGACCGCTGCGATCGTGTCACGTCGCCATGCCGGACCGAACCGCTTCCGCGCGTGGACCGCGGTGGCGAGCATCTCGTCAACTGCCGGCATCCGCTGTGACGCCGCTCCTGGAACTGCGTGGGGTGACGAAGCTGTTCGCGCTGGGCGGCGGGCGGATGCTGCATGCGGTCGACGGGGTCGATCTGGCAGTGATGCCCGGCGAAAGCCTGGGCCTTGTCGGCGAGAGCGGCTCCGGCAAATCCACGCTGGCACGTCTGGCGGCGCGCTTGATTGACCTGACCGCGGGATCGGTCCGGTTCGATGGCGAGGAGATCGGCAGACTGCCGCCGGCACGCTTCTCCCGCGATCCGAGGCGCAGCGCGATCCAGCTGGTTTTCCAGAGTGCCGATGACGCGCTGAACCCGGCCTTCAGCGCTGGCCGCAACATCGCGACCGGCCTCGGTGCGCTGCGCCTGACGGACGACATCAGGCGCAGCGTTCGTGTCGTCGCTGCCGAGGTGGGCCTGGACGAGGAATTGCTCGATCGACGCCCGCATCAGCTCTCCGGCGGACAGAAGGCGCGCGTCGGCATTGCGCGGGCACTGATCCGCGAGCCCCGGCTGCTGATCCTGGACGAACCGACGGCGGCTCTCGACGTCTCCGTCCAGGCCATCGTCCTGAAGCTGATCGACACCCTGCGGCGTACCCGCGGTATCGCCCTCATCTTCGTGTCGCATGACCTCGACGTCGTGAAGCTGATGTCGGATCGCGTGGCCGTCCTCTATCTCGGCCGTGTCGCGGAGGTCGGGCCGGTCGGCGAGGTGCTGGAACAGCCCTGCCATCCCTACACGCGCGCGCTGGTCGCGGCCCGGCCGGGCCGGCAGCGACCGCAGACCCTGGCGGGCGAGCCGCCGAGTCCGGTCGACACTGTCGCCGAACAATGCCCGTTTCACACGCGTTGTCCGCTGGCCGAGGCGCAGTGCCGTTCGTCGCGTCCGCCGCTTCGTCAACTCGACACGAGCGTGGCAAGCATCCGTGGCGTTGCCTGCCATGTCGTGGCCGGAGTCAATGGACCTGCGGCGTGTTCACCCAGATGATCCGCGCGACCGTCGTGCCCACGTTTCGGTAGCTGTTCGGCAGGTGCGCCTTCATGAAGAAAGAGTCGCCGGCTGTCATCCTGTAGGCGGTACCATCGATCGAGAGCTCGATCTCGCCCTCGAGCAGATATCCGACGCATTCGCCCTGGTGCGTGATCGAATCGTTCTTTGCGCCGCCAGCCTCCACGTTGTGGATATTGGCCTCGAGCAGGTTGCCGGCGGCCAGCGGCACGAGGCGCTCGTACGTCACGCCCTTGCCGCCGCGCAGGGCGTCGCCCTGTACGACGAGGCGGTCCTGCGGCCGCTGCACCAGCTTGTGCGTATCGATCTCCAGGCCGAAGAACGACGCCATGTCGCGGTCGAGCACGGTGACGATCTTGTTGAGCATGACCAGCGACGGCATGACCTTGCCGGCCTCGATCTTGGAAATCATGCTTTCGTCACACCCGACCTTCTGGGCCAGATCGCGCATGCGCATGCCCTTGAGGATGCGGGCGTGGCGCACGCGCGCTCCGACCTGAAGTGAATCCGGATCTACGTCCTGTTCCACCGTCCACCGAATCATACGGCGTCCGCAACGTGACGATCAGTCATGCCGCTGAACTCCAGTCAGGCACACTAGCCAACTGGGATCACGGCGCAAGCTCCATGTGCCGTGAGCGCGTCCCGGCACCTGCGCGACCGCCGGGATTACTCAATACTGCATCGTCGTCCTCAGCCCGATGACCGCGGCGTTCCTGATGCGGCGGCCGCCGGGATCGCCGGGATGGGCGGCCTTGCCTCCGGGCCGCCAGATGTACTGGAAGTCCGGCTGGACCGTCCATCCGCGCACGATCTGAACCTGGTAGGTGATCTCCAGCAGCACTTCGCTGGAGTGGATCGGCGTCGCGGCCCCGAAATCACGGGCATCGCGGTCGAGCGCGCGCGCCCGCTTGGAGACCCTGGCGTAGGCGAAGCCGAGGCCGAGCATGTCTTCGGCGCGGCCGGGGATCGCGCCTTTGAAAGTGAAACCGCCGTCGGCGTAGAAATTGACCGGGTTGCGGTCGCCGGGACTCACCGACAGGCGGGCGAAGGCGGCCAGCCCCTGGTCCGCCGTCTCGGGCAGGCGCCAGAGCATCTGGTCGGCGATGGCGTAGAGGCCGAAATTGCCGCGCCGGCGGCGCGCGATGCCGGTGCCGGCCGGGTCGGCCAGCGACAAGCCGCCGGTATCGTAGCGCTGGTCGTCGAACCGGCCGAAATGATACCAGCCCCCGACCTTGACCGTGCCCGGCAGCTTGGCCGCGTCCTCGTCCCAGTTGTAGGCGTAGCTCGCCTCGACGATCACGAACGGCGAATTGTGGGCCGGGGACCGCGTGCCGTGCCGGTTGTGCCGCAGCGGCTCGCCCGGCCGTCCGCCCGTCGGATCGCCGTTGAGCACCGCGCCGAGGATGTTGACCCCGCGCCGCGGCTCCAGCTTGACGCGCACCCCCGGGGCGGCCCACGGATAGATCGCACCGCCCGCCGGCAGGTTCACGCTGGTGATCGTGGGCCACCCGAAGGTGCTGTTGATGAACAGTGCGGCGTTCTCGCTGACCAGGAACTCTTCGTCGACCGCGACCTTCCCGACCCGCAGGCCCATGAAGTCGTCGAACATGGCCTGCTCCAGCCATAGTTCGCCCAGGCGGGTCGCGGGCAGCGCCTCGATGTTGCTGCTCATCAGGTTGCCGAGGAGACGGCGCGACGGCCCCCGCCCGTGGATCTGCCACAGCTGGGCATGGAACGTCAGGCCGTTGAGCCCGGCGAGCGTCTCCAGGTTCACGTCGAGCTGCAGGTCGAGCCTGCCCTCGTAGACGGTGCCGCGCTTGAGTCCGCCGCGCATGTTGCGGAAAGCTTCGCCGATATAGGTGACCGTGAAGCTGATGCCTTTGTCCTCCAGCGCCGAGCGCAGGCCGCCCGGATCGGCAAGCGGACTCAGGGACGCCGAGACGTTGAGCGCCGATACGCGCGGCGGTTTCGCAGTCTTCTCGGCCGGCTCGCGCGCCGGATCGGCCGGCGTCTGGGCCAGCACCGGCAAAGCGAGCAGGGCGAGCGCCAGCCCGGCGGCGGCGCACCGCATCGTTGTGATGGCCATGCGACGGAACTTCCCCCGGGCGCCAGTCTACGGAGCTTTCCGTGTCAACTCCATGTCACCCGCGCCGTCGGGGTCCGCCGATGGACGTGACAGCGAACGCCGTTTCCGGTGACGGGTCGGACCGCGCCGCTCCAGCGGCGCTCATGGCTGTCTCGATGACGAAGAGACGAGCGTCGCTGGAGCGACGCGGTCCGACCCGTCATCAGAAACGCCCGAGTCCTGCACCGACCCGCGATGCTCTTCAGTACCGGATCAAGTCCGCATGACGGCCACTCTACTCGGCACCCAGTTCCCTGAGCCTGGCCGCGAACTGCTCTGCGTCCCGCTTCCACACCGGGTGGTCCGGCCGTTGTGCCAGCAGAGCGAGGATGATCGATCGACCTGCGCGCAAGGCTTCCGTGGCCGTGGTTCGGTCGCCCGTGCGCTCGGCCGCGGCGGCGATCTTGCTGTGGCTGACGGCAAGGTCGCGCTGCCAATGGGTGTTTGTCGGATCGCGCGCCGCCAGGCGCTTCGCGATCTCCAGGCTCTCGCGGTAGCTGATCAGCGCCAGTGCCGGGTCGCCTCGCAGGAGCAGTACATCGCCGATCTTTTCGTGGCTGGTCTCGAGATTGCGTTGCCAATGGCGATTGGTCGGATCGCGCGCCACGAGGCGCTGGACGATGTCGAGGCTCTCGCGATGAGCATCGAGCGCGGCTGCCAGGTCGCCTTGCGCGATCAACGCGTCACCGACCTGGCCGTGACGCACCACAAGCTGATACTGCCAGCCTGCGTTCGCCGGGTCGCGCGTTGCCAGACGCCGGATGATCTCCAGGCTTTCGCGGTACGCTGCCAATGCGGCGGCTGGATCGCCCAGGGCCAACAGGGCCTCGCCCACCCTGCTATGGCTGAAGGACAGATCGCTTTGCCACAAGGTGTTCGCGGGATCACGCGCCACCAGGCGCTGCATGATCTCGATGCTGTCGCGATGCGCCTTCAGCCCGCCGGCCAGGTCGCCCGATTCCCGCAGCACATCGCCGATCTTGTCGTGGCTGACGGAAAGGTCGCGTTGCCACAGGGTGTTGGCGGGATCGAGCGCCGCCAGGCGCCGGCGGACCTCCAGTCCGTCGCGGTAGATTTGCAACGTATCGGCCAGGTTGCCTTGCGCCATCAGCACGTTGCCGACCTTGTCATGGCTGATCGCGAAGTTCTGCTGCCACTGGGTGTTGGCGGGCTCGCTCGCCGCCAGGCGCCGGCGGAGCCCGAAGCTCTCGCGGTAGCTTGCGTATGCGCCAGCCAGGTCGCCCTGGCTGCTCAGCACGTCGCCGACTCTGTCGTGGTTGTTGGCGATGTCGGCCTGCAGACGCGCGTTGCCAGGATCGCGCGCCAGCAGTTGCAGGCTGATCTCCACGGCGCGGCGGTTCATGCTCAGCGCGCCGGCGAGATCGCCCTGTGCCTTCAGCAGGTCGCCGGTCCGCCCGTGGCTGATGGCCAGGCGGCGTTGCCAATTGGCGTCGGCCGGATCGCGCGCCGCCAGACGCGACGCAAGTTCCATCGACGCCCGGAGCTGTTTCGCCGTGTCGTCCGTGGCGCCCAGTCGCAGATACAGGTCGCTGCGACGCACAAGCAGCTCCCACAGTCGATGGGCGAGGGCATCGCTGCTCTGTTCGCGCTCCAGCCTGGCCAGGACGGGCTCGATGCGGTCGAGCAGCGCCTTGGCCGCATCCTTCGGCATGCCGAGTTCCTCGAACTTGGCCACCGTATCGGTCATGATCGTGTCGACCAGCGCCAGCGCCTGCTCGAAATTGGTTTCCGCCCGCGCGCGGGCCAGCTCCGCCGAACGACGGCTTTCGATCGCCTGCCACGCGGCGGCGCCGGCACCGAGGGTGAGCACCGCCAGGACGCCGGCGATGACCCGAAGCCGCGTCGTGGCCCGGCGTTGGCGCCGGCGGGCCGTGGTGCCGGAGCCTTCGACATACAGCACCAGGTTCCCGTCGAGTTCCTCTCGCCGGCGCTTCAGGAAGTCCTCGGCCTCGGACAAGGGCAGGCCGGATCTCAGCAGCAGGGTGTCTCTGTCCTGTTCGTTCGCGGCCTGCCAACGCACCGCCGCTTCTTCCAGCCGCGCCCGCAGCTGCAGGTCGGCACGATCCTCGGCGATCTGCTCCCGCGCCCGCGGCCAATGCGTCAGCAGCGCCTCGTGCGCCACGCGCAGCGTGCCCTCGTCGGCCACCAGCAGCCGTGCCTGCGGTGCCAGCAGGGCCTCGATCAACCGTCGTTCGGCGCTGCCATCCGCGAACTGCCCCATCCCGGCATAGCGTGCCGTTGCCGCCGTGCGGGCACCCGGCCGCACCGTCACCAGCGCCCGCAGCAGCCGCGGCAGCGCCGCCTGCACATCGGGTGGCAGGCTCGCCAGCACGTCCTCGGCGCGGCGGCCGATCGCCCCCTCCAGGCCGCCGAGCTCGCGGTAGGCCGCGTGGGTCAGCACCCCCCTGTCGCTGCGGCGATGCCAGAGCTGATCCAGCAGGTACTCCAGCAGCGGCAGCGACGCCGCGTCGCCGGCGGCCGCCTCGCGGATCGCGTCGTCGACGCCGCGGCCGGTCGTTGCGTCGGCCTCGAACGTCAGGCCGGCCTCGCGCGCCGGTTGGCGGATGATCTGGCCGATCTCGGCAACGTCGGGCGGCGTCAGCAGGTAGCGCGATTCGCCGCCCGTCAGCCGCGCCAGCGCCGGCAGCCGCTCCAGCCGGTCGAAGAAGTCCGACCGCATGGTCGCGATCACCCACACCACGCCGCTCGCCGCCAGTGCCTCCAGCGCCGTCACGTAGCACTGGCGTCCGTCGGGCGTGATGCCCTCGGCCGTGAACAGCTCCTCGAGCTGGTCGACCACCAGCAGCAGGCGCGCTTCACCCTGGTCCGTCAGGCCGGCGGCGCGGCCCGCTGCCGACAAGCCCTGGCGGATCGGCCGGGCCGCGTCCTCCGGCGTCTTGCGCAGCAGGTCGCCCAACGCTTCGGGCGTGTAGCCCAGCGGCGCGGCCGCCAGCTCGGGCAGCGCCGTCTCGGCGAACAGCGCCGACGCCAGGCCGGACACGGGATCGCCTGCTGCCGCCGAAGCACCGGGCCGGGTGATCGCGTGCCGCACCAGCGCGGTGCGGCCGACCATGCCGGCCTCGCGCAGCTCCGGCAGGACGCCGGCCTTCACCAGGCTCGACTTGCCCGAGCCGCTGGCGCCCATGACCAGCACGAAGGCGCTGCCGCGTGCCGCCTGCCGCGCCAGCAGCTCGCGCACCTCGTTGCGCGCCCGGGTGCGGCCGAAGAAGATCGGCTCGTGCTCCGGCCCGAAGGCTTCCAGGCCGCGGTAGGGCGAGCCCTGGTGCCAGCGCATCGTCGCCGGCGCCTCGCCGCCGGCCGCGCCCGTCAGCCGCTGGCGCAGCAGGGCGCGCAGGTGGTCCTCCAGCATCGCCTCGAAGGCGCCGCCGTCGGTGAAGTTCCAGAACGCCGCCGTCGCCGACTTGCCGTCGGCGCTGCTGAACCAGCGGCGCATGAAGTCCTCGACCAGCTCGGCCTGGCGCTGATGCTCTTCCAGCGCCGCCCGGTCGCCCAGCGTCACCGTGACGTCGGCGCGCTTGCGGTAGAGTAGCAGGTCCGGCAGCTGCCGCTCACGATGGCTGGCCAGCGCGTCCTCGAACTCCCATTCCGT
>Ga0187894_10005208_pt1 | contig 13445 bp, 5 predicted proteins | sample GBC1701081metaG_FD_136650 | JGI IMG/M metagenome (GOLD analysis project Ga0187894, IMG submission 136650) | White microbial mat communities from a lava cave in the Kipuka Kanohina Cave System on the Island of Hawaii, USA - GBC170108-1 metaG ... | reverse complement strand
TAACATTGTGATCGACAAAAGTGTTTTGTATAAAAACCTGAACGGAAGACGGCGATGTGAGGCTCGCATCTTGTTCTCCTCTCGTTAGCGGCGACAGCCGTTGATAAACAATGCGGCGACTGATGTCGCATAGGTCGCCCCGCAATTGATAAAATTCGAGGCTAAGGTACAGCTCGCCGGCATAATATTTAATGATTGGTATTTACCCTGTTGCCAGTGATGATTTTTCAACGGGGGTGACTAAGTTCGCGCGACATTTGGCGTCCCGTATTTCCCGGAAGTCAGGACGGCGATTCAGCGCCATCGATTTCTGAACTATCAAATTGCTTATCCGGTCGAATATCTGGGAAGGGGTCGAGGCTGCGAAAGGGTCACTTCAATGCAAGTGAAGCGCTTTAGAGGTTCGCGGCCAACGCGGGCGGATTGTAGCTGCGTTTGCATGGTGAGTCAACAATCTTTTCTTCCTTTTGGCCTGATGTTAATAATTTAGCTCAACCGCGTCACGCTGCGGAGTTGAACGCTCGCGTTCAAAAGCCGGGATGTTGACCGGCCGCTCAAATCGAATTCGCAAAATCGTGCCCGGCTGTAGCTTGATGTCGTTGCCCTTGGTCATGAGAACTCCGCCGATAGCGCCAGCGCCGGCGCCCGCAGCCACTCCGCCGAGTCCGCCGCCCGCAGCCCCGATGATCAGGCCGCCAACGCCGCCGAGCGTCGCGCCTGTGCCGGCGTTCCGCGCCGTGCGGCCGCCTGAACGGCCGCCGCCGACTTTGCCTTCGCCGTCTTTCGACTTCAACTTCTCATCGTTGGCGAAATCGTCAATCGCCGTCACGACCGTGGAGACCTTCTCAATCCCGTAAGAGAGGCGCATGGTGTCGAAGATGACGGTGAGCGTAGCCTGCCTCTGCGGACGACGGGCCGGTTGGACCTGTGTGACGCGTCCGAAAAACTCGGTTCCGCGCGGGATGACGACGCGCCCGTCCGCGCTCCGCACCGGCTCGTAAAGCGTCGCGCTGACCTCGTCGCCGACCTCGCTCAGCTTCGAACTCAACTGAGTTTGCAGCGCGAGCCGCGCCTGCGCGCCTTCCGCCACAACATTGCCGTCATCTTGAGATTGTGTCAGCAGCGGGTTGTCTTTGTCTTCGAGCGGCTTCTGCTGATTTTGCGCTGACGCCGGCGCCACGGCCAGCGTCAGCAAAATCATAAGCGCGATTGCTCTGCGTAAAAATCCGGTCTCCATCTCGGTTCTCCTGCCTTTCGGTCTTGTTATGTTCATTGCTTCCCTTGAGCGTTAGGGCAAGCCATGTGCCGCAACCGGACTTGATTCAAGATCGCTTGAATCAGGCGTGTTTATTAGACTTTGCGACTGGCCGCCAGGAACGAACGCATTTCGCGGCTAGATGTGGGTTGGAGAGTGCGCCGAAATCCGACAAGAACCGAGGCCGAGGTCTCCTGGCGGTGTGACAGGAATGAACAATGCGACCAGCTTCTCCACGCCGCGTAATAATGACAATGCGCCCCCACTCGCCCTCCGTGGTTATGTTGTATAATCCGGCTGCCCTCGTTCGTTATAGTTGTTGTGTTTTTTACTGGTATGCGTTTCCTGGTTTCTTACTTAGCTCCGTTGCGCCTCGCCTCTTTTCTCGTGGGCGCCTTCCTTCTCTCGCTGACCCATTGCGAACTCAGGGCGCAAACGCCCACACTCCGTGTTGTAACACTCGATGAATCAAATCGGCCGGTAGCCGCCGTGCGCCTGGAACTCAAGCGCGCGGGAGCGGTGGTTGGAGGCGCCGTCACGAATGACAAAGGCGAGGCGGAGTTTCCACTTCCCGCGCCGGGGGCTTACGAAATCACGGCCGCCAAGGACGAGTTTGAAACACTGACGCAATCCGACCTTACGGTCGCGGCGGGCGCGCCGCTCGAAGTCCGGTTCGTCATGGTTCCCAAGATCAAGATCGGCGAAAAGATCGACGTGACGGCCAGCGCCGCGCCGGCCACGCCTTTGGAACAAGGGGCTTCTCCTTCGACCGACCTGCAGCGTCAGCAGGCGAAGGATTCAGCCGTGCGCGCGACCAACGTGGCCGATACTTTGCCGCTCGTGCCCGGTATCATTCGTACTGATCAGGGGCAGCTCAAGATCTCCGGCACGAGCGAAAACCGCAGCGCGCTGCTCGTAAACTCCGCCGACGTGACCGATCCGGCGACGGGCCAATTCGGCATGACCGTGCCGGTGGATGTTGTAAACACGATCAGTGTCTTCAAGACGCCCTACCTGGCGCAGTATGGACGCTTCACCGCGGGCGTGGTCTCCGTTGAAACCCGGCGGGGCGGCGATAAATGGAATTTTGAATTGAATGATCCTTTTCCGGAGATGCGTTACCTGAATGGCCATCTGCGCGGCCTGCGCACATTCACGCCGCGCATCACCTTCAACGGGCCGGTCATCGCCAATAAGCTCTGGTTCTCGCAAGGCGCCGAGTACCGCATCGACAAGCGGCGCGTGCTGGCGCTCTCCTTTCCGGTCAACGAGACGGTCACCGAGTCGGTCAATTCTTTCACTCAGGTCGATTACGTCCCCACGGCCACGCATTCGATCACCGGCACGATACATGTCTCGCCGCGGCAGGCGAAGTTCTTCAACCTTGATTTCTTCAACCGGCGGCCGGTCACGCCCAATTACCGGGCGCGCGATTACACGGGCGCGGTCATCGACCGCTGGACGATGGGACAGAATCTGCTCGAAAGCACTGTCTCGATCAAAAAGGCTGGGATCGACGTCTGGGCGCAGGGCGAGCAGGAGATGACGTTGACGCCGACCGGTAATCACGGCAATTACTTCAATTCACAGGACCGCCATTCCTCGCGCTACGAGCTGATCGAAACGCTCTCGCTCAAGCCCATCAAATATGCCGGCGCGCACAACCTGAAGTTCGGCGTCAGCTTCACGCGCTCGCACATTGACGGGCTTTACCAGGCCCGCCCGGTCAACATCAGGGACACGCGCGGCGAACTGCGCCGGCGCATCGAATTCGCCGGCGGCAGCGAATACCGGCGCGCCGATTTCGAGTTCGCGGCCTTCGCGCAGGATCACTGGCTGATTACGCCCAAACTCGCGCTCGATCTTGGCGCGCGCGTCGAGAGGCAGGCAGTGACCGAAACGTTCCGCATCGCGCCGCGCGCGGGGCTGGCCTGGACGCCGTTCGGCAATCAAAGCGCCGTGCTGCGTGGCGGCTATGGATTCTTCTACGACCGCGTTCCGCTCAACATCTACGCCTTCGAAAGAATCCCGGAGCAGGTGATGACGACTTACGGCCCGGGTGGCGTCATCCTTGACGGGCCACGCCGATTCGCCAACATCATCGATCGAGTCGCGACCAACGACACGCCCTTCGTCGTGCGCGACGATGCGAAAGGCAATTTTGCGCCGTACTCCGGCACGTGGACGGTCGAAGTAGAGCATCCAGTCTCGAAGAATCTGCGGGTGCGCGCTAATTACCAGGCGAGCAACTCATACGGACTGATGACGATCACGCCGAGGCTCTTTGAAGGGCGCGATGCGCTCGCGCTCGGCGGCGGCGGCCAGTCGCGCTATCGCCAGTTCGAAGTGGTGTCGAAGTTTTCCTGGCGCGAAAACCAGAGCCTGGTCTTCTCTTACGTGCGCAGCCGCATTCGCGGCAATCTGAACGAGCTTAACAACTACCTGGGCAATTTCCCGTTCCCGCTGGTGCGCCCGGATCAATACGTCAATCTGCCGGCCGACCTGCCGCACCGCTTCCTGGCCTGGGGCACGGTCAAGCTGCCGTGGAAGGCGCGCGTCTCGCCGCTTCTGGAGTGGCGCACGGGGTTGCCGTATGCGGTCTTCGACGAGGGCCAGAATTACGTCGGCCAGCCCTTCTCGGACAAGACGCGCTTTCCGAACTTCTTCTCGCTCGACGCGCGATTCATTCGCGAGTTCGAGATCAACGACGCGGTCAAGACATTGTTCAAGCGCAAACTCAAAAACCCGACTTCCGTGCGCGTGTCGGTCAGCTTCTACAATCTGACCAATCACTTTAATGCGACGGCGACGCACAATAATATCGCCGACCCGCAGTTCGGTTTGTTTTTCGGCCAGAACAGGCGGCGCTTCCGCGTGGACTTCGACCTGGTCTTCTAAGCGGCGCGCGCTGTCCGACAAACTTCAGTTTGTCGTTGCCCCCACAATGAGCGCGCTCCGGAAGCCACGACAAACTGAAGTTTGTCGGACATTTTTCGAGGAAAGAATATGGAGCGAAACCTTGTTCAAACATGATTTGATGGAGCATGCTTCCGCTTACGCTCCCACTTCCCGCCCCGATTTCGACCAACTCGCCCCCCGAACACATCTGTTACTGTTGCTGCTACTGACCGCCTTAATTTACGTCGGCAGCGCCTGGAACCCGTCATTGCAAGATGACGCCGACGCAGCGCACGCAGAGGCCGCGCGGGAGATCGTCGAGCGCAACGATTGGGTGACGCTGCACATCAACGGCGTTCGCTATCTGGAAAAAGCGCCGCTGATGTATTGGGCGGTGGCGTTGTCGTACAGGATTTTCGGCTTCACGGAATTCGCGACGCGGTTGCCGCTGGCGATTGGCGCGCTGCTGCTGGTCGCGGCGGTCTATTACTTCGGACGCTGGATGGGCGGTGGCCGGGCGGGCTTCTATTCAGGGTTGGCGGTCTGCGCCGGCCTCGGGGTTTACCTGTTCACGCGCATCATGATCCCCGAGGTGATCATCTCGTTCTTCCTGACGGTGGCGTTCTACTTCTTCCTGAAAGTTTATCTCGGCGAATTGGATGCGCGCTGGGCTTACGTGTTTTACGCCTGCATGGCGGCGGCGGTGCTGACCAAGGGACTGATCGGGATCGTCTTTCCAGGCAGCGTGCTGTTCGTATTCGTGTTGATGACCGGAGGCTGGAAGCGGTTGTGGCAAATGCGCCCGATTACCGGCGCGCTACTGTTTCTGGTTATCGCAGCGCCGTGGCATGCGCTGGCGATCTGGCGCAACGATAAATTTTTCTGGTTCTACTTTATCAACGAACACTTCCTGCGCTACCTGGGCAAACGGTACCCGGCCGATTACGACACCGTGCCGATCGCTTCTTTTTGGCTGCTGCATCTCGTCTGGCTGTTTCCGTTCAGCGTCTTTCTGCCGCTGGCGTGGCGGCGCGCGCGCGATCTGTGGAGGCCGACGGAACGCGAAGATCAGTTGCGGCTGTTCGCATGGCTATGGGCGCTGGTGGTGATCGGCTTCTTCTCCTTCTCGACACGCCAGGAGTATTACACCTTCCCGGCGTTTCCAGCGCTGGCCTTATTGGCTGGCGCGGGATTGGCGCGGGGCGAGAAAGAGAAATCGCGCTGGACGCTATCGGGACAAGGGCTGCTCGCGTTTTTGGGCGCCGCAGCCGGCGTTGTGCTCGGCTACCTGTTGTGGGCCTCACGTGGCGTCACGCCCGCGGCGGACATCTCACAGGCGCTCACGCACAACCCGGAGAATTACAAGCTGGCGCTCGGCCATATGTCCGATCTGACGGTCGAAGCCTTCGCCGTCTTGCGCGTGCCAGCCGCGGGCGCGGCGCTCTCGCTAACCATTGGATTCGTCGCCGCCTTCATTCTGCGATTGAAACATCGAACCGTGCAGGCCGGATTGCTCACCGCCGTGACCATCGCCTGCTTCATCTATTTTGCGCACATGGCGCTCGGCGTCTTCAATCCTTACCTCTCCTCGCGGCCTTTAGCGGCGGCCATCGCCGAGCGGCAGGCGCCGGGCGACCTGGTGGTCATCAACGGCGAGTATCAAGCAGGATCGAGCATCGGCTTTTACCTGCCGCAAAAAGTGCTACTCCTGAACGGGCGCATGACCGGGCTGGAGTTCGGCTCTTACTACCCGGACGCGCCGCCGGTCTTTATCGGCGACAGCGAGATCGCGCAACTGTGGCAAGGCCAGCGGCGAGTCTTTCTGTTCACGCACGACCGTGATTTTGAAAAAGTCAGGAAGACCATCAACGGCGAGATGTTTCGGGTGGCCGCCGCGGGTGAGAAGTCGGTTTACAGTAACAGGCCATAAGGAGCATTGGCTATCATCTCCTCGCCAAGAAGACGGAAGAAAGATTTTAGGTCTTAGGTTTTGGGTCTTGGGTTCTAGTTTACGGTGAAGCCTCCGGTCTTGTTCATTGCCGGCTTGAACCGCGCGGGACGACTGAAGCAAACCGTCCGCCTTCGAGCAATCGGTACCGCTCGTTGCGCCAGACGACCTCGCGTCCCGCAAAGCCGCCTACCCACGTGGCGAAGCTGAGCAAATCCTGCAGAGGTATCAGCCAGAACCGCCGCAGCGCAGCCCGGTCGTTAAGCAGGCGCAGTCCCAACTCATAGGCCATCCACAGGCGCGCCGCCACCACCGCCAGCAAGAGAGGCCCGCCCCACCAGAATGGCGCGGCGAGAAAAAACAGCAAGGCCCAGGGCAGGCCGTAGGTGAATCCCTGCCCGATGTACCCGGCGGGGCGCGAGAAGCGCGAGCTGCGATTCCAACGCAGGCGATGTTTGAAACTGCTGGTGAAACCCAACGCGGTCGCATGGTGGTTGACCACGTGCGGCAAGAGCGCGACTTCGTAACCGGCCTCGGACACCCACTGCCCTAGCACAAAATCATCGGCCAGGTAATCCGCCATCGCCGCGAATCCGCCGATCTCGCGCAGGCAATCGCGGCGGACCGCCATCGAAGGCCCAAGCGTGAATTTCATTCCTTCCAGATGATTGGCCACCACCACGCCGGCCATAAACTCCGTGCTCATCCCCAGCGCCTCCAGCTTCGACCATAAGTCCTCGCCGCTCACCCCCCGATAGAGATTGGTCGCCGCGCCGACTTTCTCCGGCATGAAGGCCATGGCAATGCGCCGCAGATAATCCCGGCCGACTGACGTGTCGCTGTCGGTGATCACCAGGATGTCGGCGCGCGCCGCTTCACCCATTTTTTCCATGCTGTAGACTTTGGCGTTCGCATAAGGCGGCTCGCCGGTGAAGATCAGTCGCGTCACGATGTCCGGGTAGCGCGCCGTCAGCCGTTGCACTACTACCACCGCCGGGTCGGCCGCGTCCCTGACGGCGAAGAGAATCTCAAATGACGGATAATCCTGCCGGAAGAAACTCTCCAGATGCCGCTCCAGCTCAGGGTCAGCGCCGCGCAGCGGTTTGAGTAGTGAAATTGAAGGCGAGGCGCCGACCTTCGGCTCCGACGCCACCTGCGCCTTGCATAGCTTGCGCGTGGCAAAGATCGCCAACAAGTAATAGACCAAACCTCCGACAGAGGCGGCCAGGAGCGGAGAAAGAAAGGCGAAATAGAGTAGTTTGGACATCTGTGGGATTTTACAGCGGTTTCAGTTGGATATTAATAGAACTCGGATGGCGCGGATCCGGCGAATAAGCGCGGATAAACACCGAATAAAGATCAGTGTCAATCCGCCGGATCCGCGCCATCCGAGTTCTATTAACCCGTACGCCGATATGAAAACCGTCCTTAAGGTTCGTAGTACCGGCTTCAGCCGGAAGATTCGTCAACCGAGCTTTCCGGCTGAAGCCGGTACTACGAACTCCCGCTCTAATTGACGGCGATGGTAGTGACGCTGCTCATCCGCCCTCCGAAAGCGATCACGAGAGGCACGGCGTTCCCCGTGGGCGCGTTGCCGGGGATCAAGACGTTGAGTTGCCATAATCCAACGAAGCCGGGCGCGAGTCCGCTGAAGCCCACGGTAGCGGTGGCGCCGCCGATCGTTACCGCCGGATTGGTCGTCGTGGCGTAGAGCGGGCCGCTTGGAGGAGCGACAACGCCTGAAGCCAGCGTCAGGGGTTGTTGCGTCTCCGGGTTAATAAATTGCCCGCCCTGCCCGTTCGCAAACACGATCACAAAACGCCCGCGTGACTCCGGCCTGAGGTTCGAGTTGAATGAAAAATCCTGATTGAGCGCGACGGCCTGGCCCTGCCCGTTCGCCGCAATGGCGAAGACTCCGGGCGCGGCCGGGCTGACGGTCAGGAATTCGCTGGCGATAGCGACGCCGTCCCTCAGCGTTTCGACAAAGGCCACTCCTGGCGGAGTTTCATAAGGCAATTGGTAGTTGATCTGGAAATTCTCGTTGTTCACGCCGACGAAAAAGAGCGGCGCGAGAATCCCATTCACACGAACCGAGACATTCGCGAGCTGCGTCGGCAATGGCGTACCGCCAGCCGGCTCGTTGATGTTGGTTCCCGCCGCGAATCCCGAGCCGAAAGCCGCGAGGATCTGGCCCGGAGCGGCGGCGCGCGCAAAGCTCGCGGCGTCGACCGAGGTCGAAGCCCTGCTTACGGGAGCCGCATAAACATTGGTGTCGGCCACTCGCAGCCGCACGGCGAGATTGTCATAGAAGACGCCTTCGCCCGTTTGCGCGACGCCGTTGCGCCGCAATTGCAGCTCCAGCCTGAAAGCGACATCCGAGTTATTCGGAGCGGCGCGATCCACGGCGAAGATCCCATTTCCGTTCGCGAAGCCGCTCCCCGAAAAACGCCTGAAGCCGTTGGTTGAGCCGCCAGTTGAGCCACCAGTTGAGCCTGTGGATGAATCAATGAGCAGCAGATTGGTGAAGCTCTGGTCATTGAAGCCGCTGTCGTCGGCGGTCGTAACCGCGGCGGTGTTCCTGTACGTCCGGACTCGCAAATAAGTCAGATCGCCGACGTTGTTGTTTTGATTCGTGTCGCCGGTGAAATCCGCGGAGACATCGACCTCAAACGAATCTATCGCCGCGTTGATCTCGGCGGCGAGCTCCGGGTTGGAGACGCGGCCGGTGCTTTGATTGACCGTCAAACCGGGAATCACAATCTTCTGCGTCGTCCACCATCTGGTGTCGTCAAAGGTACCGGCTCCGGGGCGCGACGTTGAACTCACGCCATAACTCGCGCCCACGCCGCTCGGATCGCCAAGGCTCGCCGTCGAGCCGTCACTGGCCGCGCGTTGCTCCGTCGTCAATTGCCACGCGCCCGCGAACGCGCTTCCGCCCGGCGCTGGATTGGGATTGTCCGGCCGCAGGCCCCAAGCCGATTCGGGAATGACGATGACTCCGTCTCCGCCCGGATCGGCGGTCGGCTCGAATCGCGTTCGATAAGTGATGATCCTCTGGTCGGCGATGATGGTGAACTGTGTGGTCGTGGGCGGCCCGTTGGCCGGCGTCATCGTGACGTTGAAGAGGATCGACTGTCCGGCCCGGCTGACGCCGTCATCGAGCAATGTGATTTGAAACGCGAAGGATTTTGCAGCTTGCGCCGCGATGTCGCCGAAGCTGAGCGTCGCGGCTTGCCCCGCGGATTGGCCGTTGACGCGAACAAGACTCGCGGGAACCGCGCTTGCCGCATCAACCGCGATTTGAACCATGACGCCCGTAGCCGGAATGACTGTCGGATCGGCGACGGTCAAAGTCGCGGTGACGGTTTCATTGCGGCTGATGAATCGGTCGGCGTTGACGCCTCCGGTGACACTCGTTGAGCCGAGGCTTGCGACGGCCTGCGCGCCGGCCGTGAAGTTGCCGGTCGCGATCAAGGCGTAACCTTGCCGGTTTGAATCAATCGGTTGATTGTCGGGCTGGGCGATCACCTGCGTCTGGCCGTTGCCCGGCACATTCGCGCCGATCACGCGCACCGTGTAAGTTCCGGGCAAAGGGAATTGGACGTAGACCGCCTCGACCGGATTGCGATTGTCGAAGGCGCCGCCGTTCGCCGGTTGCGAATAGGCGTTGGCGAAGTTGACGTTGCCGCGATAGACCGCGCCCTGCGGATCGATGACCTCAAGGTCGAGGTTGTTGACGAGCGCGACCGAAGCGCCGGCAACCGCTTTCGGGTCGCTCCAGACGAGCGTGATGCGCAGCGGCTCCACCGTGCTTACGTTCGTGAGCTGAAAGGCGTGCGTTTCGCTCGTCGTGATCGCCGCATTCGGCGCGGGCCGCGCGGAATCACTCGCCGTCGCGCCATTCCAGATGTCGGCCAATACTTTCAGCTCGCGCCGGTCTCCCATGAAGTAGAGCGCGTCGTCGAGCGCGATGCGGCCCCATCCCTGCCCGAAATTCGGGAGCGGGCCGCTGGCGCCGTTCGTTCCGTCGCTGGCCGTGCGCCTGCCGGTCATATTACGGCCCGAGTTGAGAATGATCGCTTTGACCAACGCGTTCGAGGGATTGAAACCATTCGGCGCGCTGCGCGCTCCGCTCGGATAATAACCATCGGTGAAATATTGCCGCGCGAGCAAAGCCGCCCCAGCCACCATCGGCGACGAGAAACTGGTGCCGGAGGTCAGCGCGAGGCTGCGGTTGTTGTCAGGGTCGGTTGGATTGACCGCGGCGTCGAGCGCGGTGCGTGAAGTCGAATTGCCGAAAGACGACGAGACGCCGCTATTTTCAGTCGCGGCCCTCACTGTTCCCGGCGCGGCGATGTCGGGCTTGAGACGTCCATCCAGCGTCGGCCCGTGATTGCTGTAGTCGGCCAGGTTCTCGACGTTTCCGCCATTGGTCGGGCTGTCGGTGGCGGCGACCACGATGTTGTTCTTGGCCGCGTTCGTGACCTGCCGCGTCCCGACCCCATCATTCCCGGCCGCATAAAAGATGTTGTAATCGCGCAGCCGCCACATTGCGTCGTCAATATCGGCGGCGTCTTCGTCATAACCGACCGGCGGATCGGGGCCGTAGCTGTTGTTGTGCGCGCGAACGCCGCTGCTATAAGCCTGCTGATGAATGAGCGCCTGGCTGACGAAATTGACTCCGGACAATTGCCCGCTCGGATGACCGGCGTCTTGAAAAACAATGCGCGCATCCGGCGCCACGCCGTCGCCGCTGGTTCGCGACGCCGCGCCGGGCGCGCTGCCCGTGCCGTCGGCGTTGAAGTCACGGCCCGCCGCCACGCTGGTGGTCGCCGTCCCGTGATAGCCGGCGTCGCTGTCATCGTAAGCCACCGCGTTTATATAGTTGGCGCCGCTCCTCTGGTTCGGATCGAGCGTCTGGCCGCCGTTCGGATTGGCGGGAGCGGAGATCAGGTTTCCGGCGCCAAGCAGGTAATATGCCAGGACCTTGTTGCCCGGATTGGTGATATTGACCGGCAACAAGCCGTTGACACTATTTCTGGTGGTCGTCGCGAACGATAACGTTTGCGCTGATGAGTCGCCGTTGAGTTTGAATTGAGCGTTGTCAGCGTCGAGCCCGCTGTCGGCGGCGCCGTACACCTGTCCGGCGCCTGTGAGTCCGTTGCGGTAGAGCGGAGTATCCGCCCCAACGAACCCTGTTTGCACAACCCTCACGCCGCTATCGTTTCGCAACCGGCGCGGCTGCCGGCGCTCGACCCATTCGATCCCCTCGATTGCCGCAAGAGCCGTAATCAGGCGCGGCAGATCAGCGCGTCCGACTGCGCCTACGCCCCACGTCCGCCCATCGTGGCGGTCTTCGATAATCAGATTGAACGCGCCGGCCGCTTCGCGAATGAGAGATGAGTCGGCGCCGCGGAAAGTGAGGAAAGAAATGGCGCCGGTCTGCTCCGCATTCGGCTCGGCGTTCAATCCGTTGGCGATCTCATCCGCCGTCCGCGCAAGCGCCGGTTCAATCTTCAGCCCCGCGCCATAAGCGCCGACCCAGCGAAACTCGCCCTGCCCTTGCGCCGCTTGAAACCGGCCAGCCTCCGCGCGAGGCGCTCTGACGATGTAAGCGTTGTTCGCCACATAACCGACAATCTCATACCCGCGGGCCCGCAAACTCCCGGCTTGCGCCGGCAGGATGCGATCCGGGTACTGAACGATGTAATACGCAGGCTCGGCCGCGGCCGCCTGGCGCGCGCTCGCGGCGAGTCTGGCGGAGCGCGCGGACAGACCGGTGGTTTCCAACTGCGTTTGGCCGATGCGGACGGCGGCCGGCTCGCTCTCAAGCGGATCGAAGGCGCCGGCGCGCAGGAGCAGGAACCGCGGGTCGCGCAGCTTCTCGTCAAGCTCGCGCATCTGCGCCTGCCATTGCGCTTCACTGCCGCTTGCGCTCGTGTGCGCCGTGATCCCGTTCAGAAAGAGAGCGAGGATGAAAAGCGCACAGGCGGTGAAATAGAAGACAGGCCGCCGGGAATATTGAATGGACATGATAAAAAACCTTCGGGTAAATGCCGCGAGCAGCGGCGCATGTGCGCCAAGTTAGGCGCTCAATCCGTTGGAATGGACTATTGGTCTTTAGCTCCGGAGGAGCGGAATGTTTATAGAAACGCGGAATGAAAAGGTTCTCCAGCTCCGGAGGAGCGGCATCCGGCACGGCAGATGCCGCTCCTCCGGAGCTGGAGATGTAACGCCAACGGGTTCTATAAACATTCCGCTCCTCCGGAGCTAAGAGACCGGCCCCTGATTCTTGATCGCTTAACTTGGCGCATATTAGCAGCGGCAAGCGTTACAGATCATCGTATTGATTCCGCCGGCAGCGGCATTGATGAGGCAATCGCCGCGTCGGTTGCCAAACCGGCATAGAGGTCAGGAAAACGCCGCAACGCGCGGAAACAAAACGCGGAAAAGCCGAAGAGCTTTTCGATCACCTTCCGCGCCTCCCTTTATTTCTGCGCGCTGCGGCGTTTTCCTCGCCATCCTGGATCGGTTTTCAGATCAGTGTTCTATCCAAGACCAGCTTTCAAAAACCCGCTCCTGAGCCGTCCGATCTTCGCCTGGTAACCGGGCAAGCCATGTGCCGCCGCGCTGTTTGAGTTCAGACCTGCATGAAATGGCCTTGTCTATTGGGCTTTGCGCTTGACTGGCGGAGGTGGCGGCGGCGCTCGGCCGGAAAGCTGCCGGAAAGCTGAAGGAGAGTGTGGCAAACCCCGACAACAATCAGGAACGAGATTTCAGCGCAGTGAGACAGCAATGAACAGTGCGCCGGGATCTCCCCGTCCCCTATTTTCCGGCCGGCGGAAAGCGGAACAGGAATAATGTGAGGCAGGAAAATGAACCGGCGGCTTCATTCCGCTTGTCAGGCGCCGAGGCATGCGAGAACATTTATTCGTCTAACCACATTCTCAAAAAAAAGCGGGATTCGGGACGGCAGGTATTCGCGCCCGATGAATATTCAATGGACAAGGCATGGGGCTGGTGCGCCTGCTGCCCGGCGTAGTGGACGCGGCCGCGCGCGAAGCGCCCGGCTGGAACAACATGGTCGGCGTCAACATCAACGGCAGCCGAGGCGGGGCGGGAAAATCTCAAAATGGAGAAGCAAATATGAATCAAACCACTCGCGTTTCCTGGTTTCCGGCTCTGCTGGCGGCGCTAATCATCGCGCTAATCACAAGCGCCGCGACGACGGCATGCGGACAGTCCGCCGCGCGCCAGCCGAAAACGCCGGAGGCTTTGCCCGCCGGGGAATTTGCTCGCCTGATCCGCGAACTATCGGAAGAAGGCGGGCATTTCCCTTCGGAC
>Ga0187894_10005207_pt1 | contig 13445 bp, 9 predicted proteins | sample GBC1701081metaG_FD_136650 | JGI IMG/M metagenome (GOLD analysis project Ga0187894, IMG submission 136650) | White microbial mat communities from a lava cave in the Kipuka Kanohina Cave System on the Island of Hawaii, USA - GBC170108-1 metaG ... | reverse complement strand
CTGCTCTCCCGGCGCAGCGTGCTGAAAAGCCAAAGCGAGGTGCCAATGCACGCTCGGCCATCGCATGAGGCCCAGCATCATGGCAAGCGCTGCCAAGGCTGCGAAGAACAAAGCCAGCCGCATCGACCCACGACGCACGGGGGCCAGAGCCTCAAACGCCGCCACGCCAGCCGGCAGCCATATCAACGGGAGGAGGGCGTAGACGGCCCATGCGAACCGCCCCGGCGAGCCTGTTGCGAGAAGGCTGGGCAGGACAGTCGCAGCGGGGCCATCGAGCACATCGGGATAATTGAAGCTCGCCGCGAGGTACGTGAACACGCCTAGAAATGCCAAGGCCCCGCCAGCAAGGCACAGGCCCCCCAATCGGATGACAGTGCGATTAGTCACGGTACCCCTTCGGCAGTGCGCCTGGGCGCTCAGGTTAAGCGGCGGCCCAGACGCGCGAAGCGCCGCTGGGACGTCCGCTTGAACCGTTGCTTGGGCCTCATAGCCATCGCCGTACCCGACAGCTGTAGTCGAGGAACTTTTTGCCAAACACGTTACTCAAGGCCGTCTCTTCGGGACGAATCTGGAAACGACTGATGTAGGCATGAAATGCGAGCGGCCCCGCAAGCGCTGCCGGCGAGGCGAGAAACGCGGACCAAGCGACCAAGACCATTAGCATGCCAAGGTACATTGGGTTACGCGTGTAGCGGAATATGCCGCTTGTGACGAGCGCCGTTGCTGCATCGGGCTTTAACGGATTGACGGTGGTTTTGGCAACACGAAAAGAGATTACAGCGGCCAGCATGACGCCCAATCCGACCACCAGAAAAAGCGTCGCGGTGCTGACTCGAACAGCGCAGGCGAGGCTGAGCGCTGGCGTGTGCCCGGCCAACCCCCACATCGCGAGCGCACACACGCTTCCTACGAGTGGTGGCGGAATCTTATGGTCGAGACTCATGAGATCAGTGAGGCCCAACGACCGCTGCATCGCATAGTTAGACTTATGAACTCCAGCCGCCCGAAATCAGTGTGACGCTCGGGCCGTCGATATCCCTCGCGGACTGCCAGCTAACGTGCGGAATGCGCCCCGCAGGATTCGCGGACCACGAGCTCCGGCGCGATGAGCGTCGCCTCGATGGGCCGGTCCTCGATGAGCCGGATCAGGTTCTCGACCAGGAGCTCGCCCGCGAGGCGCGTGTCCTGGCGGACAGTCGTGAGCGGCGGGTTGAAGTCCGCCGCGGAAATGATGTCGTCGAAGCCGATCACCGCAACATCCTGTGGGACGGACAGCCCGCGGTCCTGGAGGGCGTGGATCACCCCCATCGCAATCAGGTCGCTGGCTGCGAACACGGCGTCGAATTTCTCCCCGGAGTCGAGCAGCCCAATCGCCGAGCGGTAGCCCTCGGCCTCGAGGCTCTGTGCTTCCGTGTGCAGCTGCGGCAGCGGTCCGAGACCGGCTTCCTGGAGCACCTCGGCGAAGCCGCGATGGCGCATTTGGAACTCGGGGGAGCCGGCGCTCGCGCCGCCGGCGAACGCGATGCGGCGACGGCCGAGGCGGAGCAGGTGCTCAGTCGCGAGTCGTGCGCCGAGGGCGTTGTCGCAGCACAGGTAGTGGCCCGGCGAGTCTTCGACCACGGGGCCCCAGATCACGAAGCGCGACTCGGACTCCGCGAGATGGCGCAAGCGCCCTGCGTACTTCCGGTAGTCGCCGTAGCCGAGCAGGATCATGCCGTCGGCCCGGTTCGACAGCTCGTAGTCCGTGTGCCAGTCGTCGGAGAGCTGCTGAAAGGACATCAGCAGGTCGAAGCTGCGCCGCGCCGCGGCGCGGGCAATGTGGCCGATCATCGACAGAAAGAACGGGTTGATCTGCGCGTCGTCCGGGGACTCCTCGAACAACAGCAGCGCGAGCGTCCGGCTGCGTCGAGTGCGCAGGCCCGCGGCGCTGCGGTCGGTGCGGTAGTGCAGCTCGCGTGCGATCTCCTGGATGCGTGCCCGCGTCTCGGGTTTCACCAGCGGGCTGTCGCGCAGCGCGCGCGACACGGTGGCCTGCGAGACCTGGGCCAGCTGCGCGACTTCGAGCGAGGTTAGCTTTGGGGACTTCAAGCGTGCGATGCACTCGGCCGCATTTACAGCATCGAGTGTACCCCGTCGCAGCAGGCCGTCCAAACGGCCGATACGACCTGGTCTAAGCGGGCTCGGCGGTCGACCCGCGGCGCCTGCGCATCCACAGGTAGATCGGCACGCCCGCGAAGCCGAGCGCGAGCGCCCAGACGAACGGTTCCCAGCCGACGCCCTTGAATGCGAACGCAGCGAACGCGATGCCGCCCGCGCCCGCAAACCAGAGTCCTGGCGAGAGGCCGGCAGGATCACGCTTCAGCATCGCGAACAAGGCGAAGGAGCAGCAGATGTACAGGGGCAGGTTTGCGGCCGAGACGATCAGCGAAAGCTTCGTGAATGCTCCGACGAGCGAGGCGCTGTAGTTCATCACGCCGACGAAGGTCGCGAGCACGCCAGTCAGGATCAGCGAGGCCCAGGGCGCGCCGAAGCGGTTGCTGTCGCCGAGGATCGGGGGCAGCAGCCGGTGCGAGGCAAGCGTGCGTGTCAGCTCGCCGGACAGCAGCGTCCAGCCGTTCAGGCAGCCGAGTCCGCTGATGACGACAAACAGCGAGAGCCAGCGGCCGTTGCCGGGGCTGAGCAGGTGGTCGGCGATCGTCACGAACGGCGCGTCCGAGGAGGCGAGCGTATCCTGCGGCACGACCAGCATGCCGATCGCGACGATCGCGACGTACAGGGCCGCGACGACCAGCGTTCCGATCAGCGTCGCGCGCGGGATCGTCCGCTGCGGGTCCTTGACGCGGCCGGCGGCGACTGCTGCCGACTCGAAGCCGAGCATCGCATAGAGCGCCACGGCGGCGGCGGCCATGGACGCATGGCCCGTGAGCGGCGTGGTCGGCAGGTTCGGCGTGTACGCGCCGGGATTGGCGAGAATCGAGACCGCGCCCACGACCATGACCAGCACGAGCGGCACGATCTTCAGCAGCGAGGTCACGACCTGGACGCGGCCGCCGCTCTTGACGCCGAGCAGGTTCACCGCGACGAAGGTCCACATGAAAGTGACCGCGAGGACCGCGGGCGGGATCGATGCCGCCGACGGGAAGACGTTGATGAAGTAGCCGACGACGCCGATGGAGAGGACCGCGTTCGTCACCCAGACCGAGATCCAGTAGCACCAGAGCGCCGGGAAGGCGATGACCTCGCCGAGGGTCATGCGCACGTAACCGAACGGTCCGTCGGCCTGCGGGAGCTTGCGCGCGAGCGCCGCGAAGGTGAGCGCGAGGCAGATGCAGCCGAAGATGACGGCGGCCCATCCGGTCAGCGCATTGAGCCCAAACGGCGCAAGCGCCGCGGGCTGCATGAAAATACCCATGCCAATCGTATTGCCGACGACGAGGGCCGTGGCCATGCCGAGGCCCAGTTGCCGGTCGCTCATCGCGGTTCTCCTTGCTTGACCAGCATGCCTTTCCAGATGACGCCCGACACGTGTTCCAGTCGCCGGACGTCCTCGAGCGGGTCACCGTCGACGGCAATGATGTTCGCGAACTTGCCGGGCGCGATCGAGCCGAGCTCCTGCGAGCGCCCGAGCGACGCCGCGGCGTTCGTAGTCGCGGAGCGGATCGCCTCGAGAGGCGTCATGCCGTACTCGACCATGTAGGCAAACTGGCGCGCATTGTCGCCGTGCGGGTAGACGCCGGAGTCCGTGCCGAAGCCGATGCGCACGCCGGCCTTGACCGCCTTCGCGAAGTTCTGGCGCTGGATGTCCGTGGTCTCGCGGTTCTTGCGCAGGATCTCCTCCGGCCAGCCGTCGCGCGTGCCGACTTCCTTGATGTAGTCGCCGTTGTAGATGTCGGCCACCAGCCAGGTGCCGTGCTGGAGCATGAGCTGAATGCCCTCGTCGTCGAGGTAGGAGCCGTGCTCGATGGTTCGCACGCCCGCGCGCACCGCGTTCTTGATGCCTTCGGCGCCGTGGGCGTGCGCGGCGACGAAGGTGCCGGCGCGCGCGGCCTCCTCGACCGCGGCCCGGATCTCCTGTTCGGTGAACTCCGGCTTGGAGGGCGTCGTGCCGGCCGTGAGCACGGCCCCGGTCGCGATGACCTTGATGAAATCGGCGCCGCCGGCGAGCAGCTCGCGCACGCGCTGGCGCACTTCGGCTTCGTTCGCGGCGACGCCGCGGCGCATCTCGGCCGGGACCTTGAGCGCATCCGGAAGGCCTGTCACCTCGCCGCCGCCGCCGGGTGCGGTGACGTAGGCGCCCGCGACGAACATGCAGGGGCCTTCGATCTGCCGCGCATTGATGGCGTTCCTGAGCGCGACGTCCACGAGCGCGCGGTAGGTGCCCACGTCACGCACTGCGGTGAAGCCGGCTTCGAGCGTGGTGCGGGCGTGGGCGACGCCCATCAGCGCATCGCGCGCGGCCGAACTGGAGAGCGGCGCATTCACGTCCGCGGAACTGATGTCGCCGACCAAGTGGGTATGCAGATCGATGAGTCCGGGCAGCACCGTGTATGCGGACCAATCGACGAACCGGTCGCCGCTCCGTGAGCTCGCGGTCCACGGCGTGACGGAGGCGATGCGCCCGTCCTCGATGCGGATCGCGCGATCTGCAAGGTACGCGCCCTGGTCGACGTCGAGCATCCGGCCGGCGCGCACCATGACCGTGTCGGCGAGTGCCGCCGGCGCGAGAGCCGCGGCGGTTGCCGCGATGAGTACGAGGAACTTCGCGCGAATGGGATTCATGTCACTCCCTGTGGATCCGTCCCGTGGCAGCAGGCACCGAGCCTGTAGGCGGCATCATGATAAATGCTGTTAGCATGACGCCCCCAAGTATCGGTGCCGGCAAGGGTTCCGGCGAGGTTGAGGCATTTGTCCATCGAATTCCGAGTGCTTCGTAGTATCCTGACGATTCTTCCGGCAATCCTGGCCACCGTCGCCCATGCCGGCCCCCGGGCGCGCGATCTCGGCGTGCCCTTCGAAGGAAGTCCCGGGCCCCTCAACGCGATCACCGACGTCGCCGGTGTGACGGTCGGCCAGGTCACGCTGATCGAGGACCTCGCGGACGGGCGCAAGGTGCGCACCGGAGTGACTGCGATCCTGCCGCGCGGGCGCGCGACGATCACGACGCCGGCATTCGCGGGCAGCTTCTCGCTGAACGGCGCGGGCGAGATGACGGGCCGCGCCTGGATCGAGGAATCCGGGATGCTGGACGGGCCGGTGCTGCTGACCAACACGCACAGCGTCGGCACGGTGCACCAGGCCGCGATCGAGTGGCGCGTGAAGCAGGGCAACCCGGACTCCTCCGGCTACTGGTGGTCCACGCCGGTCGTGGCCGAGACCTGGGACGGCGAGCTGAACGACGTCAACGGCTTCCACGTGAAGCCGGAGCACGTGTTCGCGGCGATCGACGGCGCGAAGCCCGGCCCGGTCGACGAGGGCAACGTCGGGGGCGGCACCGGCATGATCTGCCACATGTTCAAGTGCGGCATCGGCACGTCCTCGCGCAAGGTCGACGTAAATCGCCACGGTTACACGGTCGGTTCGCTGGTGCAGGCAAACTACGGTTCGCGCTCCTCGCTGCGCATCGCAGGCGTGCCGGTGGGCCTCGAGCTGCCGACCAGGGCGCAGCGCGGCAAGCAGGACCGCGGCGACACCGGGTCCATCATCATCGTGATTGCGACCGACGCGCCGCTGCTGCCGCACCAGCTTGAGCGGTTGGCGAAGCGCGCCGGGATGGGGCTCGCGCGCATGGGTTCCTATGCCGGCAATGGCTCGGGCGACATCTTCGTCGCCTTCTCGACGGCGAACGCAGAGGCCATGGGTGGCGACAGGGTTCTCGCCGCCGAATTCATTGACAATGACAGCCTCGACGCGCTGTTCGAGGCCACCGTGCAGTCGACCGAGGAAGCCATCGTCAATTCGCTGGTCGCGGCGCGCGACATGACCGGCAACGCCGGCAACGTCGCGAAGGCGCTCCCGCACGATGTCCTTCAGGCGCTCCTCGCGCGCTACGGGCGCGGCGGCAGCACGCCGAGGTAGAGCCCGTACCAGTCGAGCATCCGCTGCATGCGGTCGCGCAGGTAGCTCGGCACGGTCAGCCCGTGATATTCGTTCGGGTAGATCACGAGCCGTGTCGGGACGTCGAGCGACTTCAGCGCCTGGTACATCTGCATGGAGCCGACGCAGGGGACGTTGTCGTCCAGCTCGTTGCAGAGGAACAACGTCGCCGTCGTGATCTGGTCGGCGTGGAAGAACGGATAGCTGACGCGCTCGAACGCGTCGCGGTCGCGCCAGGGCAGGCCCAGCTCGAGCGCGTACTCCCGAATGTACATGTCGACACCCCAGGTGCCGAACACGTTGGCTAGGCCGGCGCTCGACACCGCGGCCTTGAAGCGCGGGTCGCGGGCGATTACCTGGTCAGTCAGGATGCCGCCGTAACTATGGCCGCCGAGCCCGAGCCGGTCGGGATCGGCGACGCCCAGCTTGACGACGTGATCGACGCCCGCGAGCACGTCCGCCGTGTCTTTCTCGCCCCAGCCCTGGTAGATCGCCTTCGCAAACTCGAAACCGCGCCCCGAGCTGCCGCGCGGGTTGACGCCGACCACGGCGTAGCCGTTCGCGGCAAATACCTGCCAGTCTTCCATGAATTCGTGGCTCAACTGGTAGACGGGACCGCCATGGATGCGCAGGATCGTCGGATAGCGGCGGCCGGCGACGTAACCGACCGGCTTCATCAGGAATCCGTCGATCGACGTGCCGTCCGCGCTCTCGAAAGTGATGTCCTCGCTGCGTGCGAGGCGGCGGTCCTTCAGCCATTCATTGTTGTCGGCGATGACTCTGGAGGGGTCTGACCCCTTGACGGCCGCCGTCAAGGGGTCAGACCCCTCCGATACGGCCTCGATACGGTACGGGTGCAGGTCGTCCGAGCCGAGCACCGCGATGCGTCCGCCCGCGGCGATGTCGAAGGCAGCGTCAAAGCGCGGACCGGTCGTGAGCGGAGTGACCGCGCCGCTTGCGAGGTCGATACGCGCAAGGTGCGTGACGCGGCTCTCCTCGACGAGGGCAAGCAGCGCCTTGCCGTCTGGCGTGAACGCGGGCTTCGTGTGGAAGCCGTCGGTGCCGAGCGGCCGGGTGACCGCGCCCGTCCCTACGTCGACGACGGCAAGCGACCACGGCGCATAGTAAATCCACTTGTCGTCAGCCTGCTGCAGGTACGCGATCTGCCGCCCGTCCGGGCTCCAGGCGGGCGGTGACTCCAGGCTCGGGTCGTTGTCCGCGCCGGCGAAGGTCGTGAGCCGTTTCTCCTGCGCGCCCGCGCGGGCTTCGATCACGTACACGTCCCAGTTGAGGTGGCGATCCGGGTCCGCGCCGCGCTTGGTGACGTAGGCGATGCGCCCGCCGTCGGGCGAAAAAGCAGGCATCGACTCGTCATGCGAGCCCGAGGTGAGCTGCGTCGCCTTCCGTGCGGCGACGTCGAAAAGATAGAGGTGCTGGCGATGGTCGGTCACCCAGCCGTGGTAATCCTCCTTGAAGTAGTAACGGTTGATCTCGATCGGCGGGGGCTGCTTCGGCGCTGCCTCGCCTGCGGGCCGTTCGGGATCGCCCGCAATCACTGCGAGCCGCGCGCTGTCCGGCGACCAGTCGAACTCGGAGACGCCGTCCGGAAAATCCGTCAGCTTCTCCGCCTCTCCGGCCTCGGCGTGCATGACCCAGACCTGGGTCTTCGCGTCCTCGTCGCCGCGGTCCGACAGGAACGCGATCCACTTCCCGTCCGGGCTCACCTGCGGGTCGTATTCGTCGCTGTCCGGCGTGCGCGTGAGCGCGCGACGCCCGCTGCCGTCCCAGCGCGCGCGCCAGAGGTCGCTCTGCGCGGCGTCATCCTCGAAGTTTGCCTCGCTTGCGCTGTAGACGACCCATTCGCCGTCCGGCGCAAGGTCGAGGTCCGAAACGGCCGCAAGCCGCGTGAAGTCGTCGAGGCTGAACTTTGCAGGCTCGCTCGCAGCGGCCGCGAGAGTAAGCGTGAGGGCGGCGCCGGCGACGAGGCCGGCGAGGGCGTGTGGTCGGGTCATGGTCGGTTCTGCTCCTTCAGGGCGCGGCGAGCGCGCGGAACTTCGCGCGTGCCGCCTCTAGGTACGCGAGCGTGTCGGACTTTTCCTGCTCGCTGTTCCAGCCGCCTCGGGCGTTGGCCGCCTCGACGACGCGGTTCATCCAGGCGACGAAGTACGCGGCGTCTTCCGGAGCGGGCGGCGGCGGCGCCGGGAAGTAGACGGGGCTCGTCGTCGCGTAAGGGTAGAGATCGAGCACCCAGGGGTGCGGCGCGTCGTTGAAGGCGCGCAGCACGACCCAGCCGCCCGGCGCGAAGTCGACGTCGCCCGCCCAGTCGAAGCGCGTACGCTCGCCGTCGAGCTTGAATGACTTGAGCACCCGTCCGTTCTGCACGAGCTCCAGGTGATCCATCGCGATGGGCGAGCGCAGCGCAACGCGCACCGGCAGCCTGCCGCCGCGCTCGAGCGTGGCACCCGGACGCTGGCCATCCACCGTAAGGCCAAGGAGCGCCGAGTTGGAGACAAACGTGCGCCCGGACTTCAGCGCATCGCCAAGCGCCGCGGGCGTGCGCTCGCCATCCGTGTCGAGGAATACGCGCACCAGGCCGATCGGGCCGCGCAGCGAGGCGTAGTTCGCCATCGCGTCCGTGCCTGCGCCCGCCGGCAGGCGATAGCCGAGGTTCAGCAGGCGATACCAGATGCCGGCGGTGATGTGATGGTCGGAGAAGCCCATGACCTCGAGGTAGTCCACCTTGCCGTGGGCGACGGTCGCGGGCAGCTCGTACGAGAGTTTTTTCTCGTTCGGCGGGTCGATCGGGAAATCCGCGATGTGCACGTAGCCCACGAGGGCGTCCTGCGCATGCGCGAGATCGGCAATCGCGCCGTTGTTCGGCCACGGACTCTCATAGGCCGTATGCCGGTATGCCGTGTAATCGGGCAGCAGGAAGTGGCTCTCGAGGTTCAGGAGCCCCATGTGACCCCAGAAGCTCGAGTGATATTCCTGTGCGTGGAACAGGAGGCGCTTGCTGCTCGCCGCATCCGCGCCGCCGCCCGGCTTGAAGTACTCGATGTCTGGAATCCGCTCTTCCTTGTTGACCAGCAGGTTGTAGACGACATCGAGATCCTCAGCATCCTGCTGCGCGAGCAGGGTCTCGGGCGTACTGCGGTAATGGCCGCCGTAGTTCATGTGCACGTGCAGGTCGGCGGAGAGGAACCGGCCGAACGCGTCCGGCAGGTCGTTGTCCGGCAGCGGTACTGGCAGCCTCGTCGCCTGGCCGGCGGATAGCTCGCGCTCGATCGTGACGTGCTTTCTCCGGAAGCCGCTCTGCACCTGGATCGTCGTCTTCCCCGGTGGCAGCGTCACGCTGCAGGCGACGACTTCCGCGGGGCAGTGAAAGTAATGCACTTCGCTCGGAAACTGCGTACGGTCGTAGAGCTCGTCGCCGTGCATCCAGGACTGCGAGTCGCCATGCCAGCGCTTGTCACTGCCGAGCACGGACACTCGCGCCGCGATCGGCAGGCCGGCCGCATCCTGCGGCCGGATGTGCAGGATCGCCTGCGACGCGCTGCGGTCGGGCGGGAGCTGCGCCCTGACTTGCGTCCGCTTGCCGCCGAAAACATCCTGAACCCAGAGCGCGGTGTTGCCGCCCTCGTTGCTGATGTATGCGATTCGCTTGCCGTCCGGTGACCAACGCGCACTGCGGCGATCGAACTCGCCGTACGTCAACGGCAGCGGCGCGACGTCGTCGATCCGGGTCATCCAGAGCTGGTGCCACTGTCCCCCGTGGTAATTCGAGAACAGAAGCCGCTTTCCGTCCGGGCCGACTTCCGGGCGTGCGGCCCAGGATGTTTCGAGCCGGTGATTGTCGAGACACTGCGGCTCCCCGCCCGCGACCGCGATCGAGCAGATCCAGCCGGTGCCCCAGGGGATCTCGGCGTTCGTCACGTACCACACGCGTTGCCCGTCGGGCGCCCACGACGGATTGATGAAGTGATCGTGCGTCGAGTAGTAGTAGCGGTCGATCGTGCTTTCGCGCGGCGTGACCAGGTAGCGGACGTTCGCGAGGCCGGCGGCGGAGAGATCCGCGACCTTCAGGTTGAAATGGCCGCTGCCGGTCGTCGAGACGAAGGCGATCTGCCGGCCGTCCGGTGAAATGCGCGGCTCGAGGTTGACGTCGCCACCCGACGTGAGCGCCCGCTCGCGCCCCGTCCCGAGGTCGAGGCGCCACAACTCGAATGCCTTGCCGTCGTAGCGCGTGAAGACGACGGACTGCCCGTCGGGCGTCACGTCGGGCTGGTGGTCGTAGGCGCCGACGGCGTGTGTCAGCTCGACGGCGGTGCCGTCGCCGATCTTCTGCCGCCACAGCGAACCGTCCATGGCGTAGACGAGCTCGTCACCCGACGGCGTGAACGCGACCGACGACGGGCCGGTCGTGAGCTGCGGGATATACAGCTCGCGCCAGTAGTACCCGTGCGGTAGCGCCACCTGCGAGAGCACCGCCTCGCGCCCGGCGCCCGCCGCCGCCGCGGTGAAGAGCGGGGCCAGCAGGAGGAGGGCGCGGGCGGCCGGCCTCACGCCTGGCCCGCCAGCGCCTCGTCGAGCGAGTACCGGAAGTAGGTGAGCGCTTCGTCGACCTCCGCCTCGGTCACGGACAGGGGCGGCATGAATCGCAGCGTGGAGACGCCGCAGGAGAGCAGCAGCAGGCCGTTCTGGTAGGCGCGGTGCAGCAGGCGGTCCACCATCGCGCGCGCGGGCGAGCCGTCCTTCTCGACCATCTCGACGCCAATCATGAGGCCACGGCCGCGGATATCGCCGATGCAGGGGTAGTCGGCCTTCATTTCCTGCAATCGCTTCATGAAGTGCGCGCCGACCTTCGCGGCGTTCGCGGCGTACTGCTCGCGCACGAGGTCGATCGTCGCATTCGCGGCCGCGCAGGTGACCGGGTTGCCGCCGTAGGTGTTGCCGTGCGCGCCCCGCTTCCACTGTTGCATCAGGCTGCGCCGCGCGACGACCGCGCCGATCGGCAGGCCCGAGCCCAGGCCCTTGGCAAGCATCATGATGTCGGTCTCTACGCCCTCGTGCTCGGCGCAGAACATCTTGCCGGTGCGGCCGATGCCCGACTGCACCTCGTCGAACAGGAGCAGGATCCCGTGCTCGTCGCAGATCTGCCGCAGGCCCGCGAGGAAACCCGGCGGCGGCACGAGGTAACCGCCCTCGCCCTGCAGCGGCTCGATCAACATCGCGGCGACTTCCGAGGGCGGGAGGTTGCGCTCGAACAGCATGCGGATGTAGTCGAGCACGGCCTTGCCCTGGTCGTTGCCGGCGAACAGCGGGCGATACGGGTTCGGGAAGGGCACGTGCGTCACGCCCGGCATGGTCGGGAAGAACCCGGCCTGCTGCGTGTACTTGCTCGAGGTCAGCGACAGCGAGCCCATCGTGCGGCCGTGGAAACCGCCGAGAAAGCCGATGACGCGGCTGCGCCTGGTCACGTAGCGCGCGAGCTTCAGCGCGCCCTCGACCGCCTCGGTGCCGGATTGGCAGAGGAACACCATGCCGGGCTCGCTCATCGGTGCGAGTGCCGAGAGCTTCTCGCACAGCGAGGTGAACTCCTCATGCCAGTAGTCGCTCGAGATGTGCAGGAACTTGCCGGCCGCCTCCTGCACCGCCTTCACGACGCGCGGATGGGCGTGACCGGTCGCGCAGACCGCGATGCCGGCCGCGAAGTCGAGGAACCGGTTGCCGTCGACGTCCCAGGCTTCCGTGCCCTTGCCGTGCGACATCACGAAAGGGTAGTCGCGCGGGTAGGACGGCGAGGTGACCTTCGTGTCGCGCTCGATCATGGCGCGGGATTTCGGCCCCGGCAGCGCCGTCTTGATGTGGGGATTCCGGGTTGCGCCGGTGGCGCGGATGTTGGCATTCATAGCGGCAGCCTCACAGGTTCACGATGCGCCGCGGCGGTGCGGGTCTCGAGGGCGCGCAGCGCCTCGAGTTCCGTCGCCGTCGGCGGCGCGCAGGTTTCGACCTTCGGCAGCACCGCGAGCGGCCATCCGATCGCCGCACGCGCTTCGTCTGCCAGAATTCCGGGATAAATGGCGGAAAGTGCGAATTCTCCGGATTCCGCGTGCGGTTTCAAGATGCCGACGTCGGTGACGAGGATCGAGGGTCCCTGGCCGCCTGCGCCACTACCGGCGCGGCCTGAAAAGCGGCCGCCGCTGGTCTGGAAATCGATCTTCTTCACGAAGCTCCTGGGCGAGGCCTTCATGACGATGAAGACCTCGCGCGCGTGCGCGGCGATTTCGGTGGCGCCGCCCGCTCCGGGCAGGCGCGTCTTCGGCTTCTCGTAGGGACCGATCACCGTGCTGTTGAGGTTGCCGAACCGGTCGATCTGCGCAGCGCCAAGGAAGCCGATGTCGATGCGCCCGGCCTGCAGGTAGTCGCTGAAGATGTCGGGCAGCGGGATCACGCAGGTCGCGGTTTCGGCCAGCTCCCCGTCGCCGATCGAGAGCGGCAGAACGGTCGGGCGCGTGCCGATCGTGCCCGATTCGTAGATCAGCACGAGGTTCGGCGCGTGGGTCAGGCGCGCGAGGTTGCAGGCGGCGCTCGGCAGCCCGATGCCGACGAAGCACACCTGCCCGTCGCGCAGGAGCCGCGCGGCGGCCACCGTCATCATCTCGTCGCGGGTGTATTCGCTCACGCGGCAATCCTCCACGCCCTCAGCGTGCCTGCCCCACCCGCGAGATGCTGCGCCCGGCCCGCGGGATCCGGCGGGGTTTCCCGCTCGCGAACTCCGCCGGAACTTACGAGTTCGCTCCCGGGAACCCCGCCACCTCGCGGGCCGGGCGTGACACGCCACGGTGCATCATGCGCGCGCCGGCCGGGCGGGTCCCCGAAGCGAGCGCGTAGGTTCCGGCGGCGCGAGCGAGGGTCCCCGCCCGGCCAAGCGGGCGCGCCTGCTGCGATCCGGCGCATCACGCAGCCTCCCGGAGGCTGGCGAGGAACTCGCGGTGATCGTGCGTGCCGCGGACATGGCGGTCGATCCAGGTCGTGAACTGCGCGCGGTCGCGCGCGATCGTGTCCCATTTGAGGTAGAAGTCGTTGTCGCGCGCGTAGTCCCCGTGCGCATAAGACGGCCAGGCGCCGCCCGGGCAGTGCGAGATGGCCGTGACCGTGAAGTTCGGCAGCACGACGTTGTTCATGGCCGGCGGAAACTGGTCCACGATCTTCTCGACGGTGACGAGGAGCTTTCCGGCGGCAAGGCCGGCTTCGCGCGCCGCGCCGACGATGCCGTCGATCGCGACGTTGCCGCGACGGTCCGCGCGCTGCGCGTGCAGGATCGTGACGTCCGGGTTCACCGCGGGGACGGT
>Ga0187894_10005206_pt1 | contig 13447 bp, 8 predicted proteins | sample GBC1701081metaG_FD_136650 | JGI IMG/M metagenome (GOLD analysis project Ga0187894, IMG submission 136650) | White microbial mat communities from a lava cave in the Kipuka Kanohina Cave System on the Island of Hawaii, USA - GBC170108-1 metaG ... | reverse complement strand
CGGCGCGGCGAAACGTTACATCCAGCGCCCAACCGTCCGGCAATGCGCCGGGCAGATTCACGCGGCCGCGCAATACGCCCGTCGCCTGCGACAACACCACGCGCACTCCCGTGATCTGCTCGCCGGGGACGCGCCGCGTTGCAACTTTACATCCAGTCCTTCGATGTCTTCGTCCTTGACCTCGAACTCGATGGTTTCGCCGAAGTAGTTGCGCACAGGATCAGGCGAAGCGCCGATGCCGTAACGCCCCGGAGGCAACCCACCGAAGTAAAACTCCGCGCGTTCGTTGACCGGCATTCCCATACTCCACGCCCGCAACCGATTCGTCTGTTTATCAACGAGACTGAAATCGATGAGCGAACCGGGAACCGGTTGGTTGTTGACCGCGTCAATCACGCGGCCTGAAACGGCGAAGGTCTTTTCCAGCGCGCCCAGTTTGATGTCAATGTCCGTGACTTCCCCGCCTTCTTTGACCTCGATCAATTTAGCCTGCTCGACTTCCCTGGCGTCGGGGTAATAGACGCGCCGGTAGAACCCCTGCGCGGCGTCGGAGGTGGGGCCGCTCTGCCCGGTCTCTTTTCCGACGCTGACCAGGTAGCGGCCCGGCGGCAACCCATAATAACGATAGACGCCGCGATCATCGGTCTGCCACATATCGTAATTGATGATTATCGGGTAGTCCTGCCGCTTGCCATCCCGGCCAACATACATCAGGTTCACACGTTCGGCGATGACTGGTCTGTCGCCGGCGTCGGTCACGAGGCCAGTGATCACTCCGCCGCGTGTTAAACGAATGTCCTGACCTTCCAGCTTTTCGCCCGCCGTCACCGCGCAAACTTTGAACGGTTTGCTCTGCGAGGCGAACAGATCGTCGCCGGCGTAGATATAAGACGCGGCGATAAGACCATAACGCCCGGCCGCCAGACCTTTGAACTCATAGCGTCCGTTGTCGTCCGTACTGACGCTCTGTCGCCCAGGAGTTTCAGGGCTGCCGTAAGGGCCGGGCACGAGCGAAACTTTGATCCCGCGCGCGGGCTGGCCGCTGAGTGTGACGCGTCCGCCGATAGAGGCGTTCTGTTGATCGGCGGCGCCTTGCGCCAACGCTACAGCCGCCAACGATAAGACGATCGCGGCTGTGAAGAAAGGATGGGTCTTGTTCATACAACTTTGCGAACTAAACGGTTGGGGCCGGCGGCGGACGCAGTTCGATCGACATTCACCGCCGCGCTCTTGTTAATACCTGGCACGGTCAGTAAACGCTGAGAGCGCGGTTTCGCATGCAAAATTTTTGCGCTCAAGGAAGGACAAAGTAAGATTACGGAACAGACGCTCTGTTGCATTCTGTTCCGTAACCTCGGCTACCTACTTGATGCTGTCAGACTCAACCACGACCTTCGTCGTCATCTCCTTGCCGTCAACCGACAATTTGACCAGATAGACGCCCGGATCAAGCGTAGCCCCCAATAAGGCTCCGAAACGCCCGCCGCCGCCGCCGCCGCCAAATCCTCCTTGCGGCGCCCCCTGTTGCCCCTGCCCCTGGCCGGCCTGAGGTTGTCCGGTCTGCCCTTGGCCGGCGGGAGGTTGGAGTTCCGGGTTGCCGCCTGGCGGACCGAATCTTCCCGCGGCGCGCGGTGGAGGATCGCCGCGCAGATTCCACATCACACGATTCAATCCGGCCTCTTTCGTCCCAGCCAGATTGCGCACGACCTTACCGGTCACGTCCGAGATGGTGATCTTGACCTCACCGCCCGGCGGCGATTTCAGGTGGTAGCTGATCGCCGTGCCCTGCTGCGGGTTTTCTCCCCGGAAGAATTTGACCCCGCCGGCGTAACGGCTCAGCGATATATCATTCAGCCATTGCGTTCCGGGGCGCACGTCGAAGAGATGCGTGTCGGCGGCCAGCGCCTTCTCGTTCATCTGCTGCAACGGAGTGATGTCGTCAACGATCCAGACGCCGCGTCCGTGCGTGCCCGCGATCAGATCGTTGTCGCGCGGGTGGACCAACAGATCGTCAACGCGAACGACCGGTAATCCGGTCATGAACTTCTTCCACTCGGCGCCGCCGTTGGTCGAAACGAAGACGCCGAACTCGGTTCCGACGAAGAGCAGATTCTTGTTCTTCGCGTCTTCGCGGATGACGTTGACGTTGCCCGTGGGCAGGTTGTTCGTGATCGAAGTCCAGGTCGCGCCGTAATCGCGCGTCACGAAGATGTAAGGCTTCAGATCGTCGTTGCGGTGGTTGTCAATCGCGATGTAACAGGTCGCCGCGTCGAAATGCGAAGGCTCCACGCGCGAGACCAGATAATTGCCGGTTACGCCCGTGAGGTTGTTCGCCACATTCGTCCACGTCGCGCCGCCGTCTTTGCTCAACTGCACGGCGCCGTCGTCCGTGCCAACCCAGAGCGCGCCGGGAAGGATGGGCGATTCGGCGATTGTGGTGATGTTGCTGTAATTCGATACGCCGTCGTTCTTCGACGCCATCGGTTGATCGCCTGCGACGCCCATAATCGGCAGCTTGCCGCGATCAATCTGCTTTGTCAGGTCAACGCTCGCCGTCCACGTGTCGCCGCGGTCGAGCGATTTGAACAGCTTGTTCGCGCCCACGTAAACCACGCGGGGATTGTGCGGCGAGAGATGGATCGGCATGTTCCAGTTGAAACGATATTGCTCGCCGGCGGGCGGCGCGGGAACGATGTTGCTCTGCAGCGGGTTGGCTCCGCCAAAACCGCCTCCGGCCTGAATCATCTGTATGACCTGTTCCTGATTGGGTTGTTGCCCTTGGCCTGATTGACCGGCCGCTTGACCGGCCGCTTGACCGGATTGAGGCTGCTGAGCGCCGCCGGCTCCCGAAGCGCCTTCACGAGCCATTGCGCCCGGCCCGCGGGGACGCTGCGCGGCGCGCGGGCGAATCGACACGCTGCGGCCGGTTTTCAGATCGAGCCGCTGAACCGCCCCGTTCTGCGATTCGACGTAGACAGTCGTGTGATCGGTCGGGTCGATCTGCACGTAAAAGCCATCGCCGCCGCCGATGCGATACCAATCCGCGTTAGTGATGCCGCCGCCACCGCCGCCTCCTCCGCCTCCTCCACCGCCGCCTCCGCCACCGCGCGTCTGGCTAGGGCCGCACCAACTGCCGTTGTCCTGCAATCCGCCGCAAACATAGTAAGGCTTCCGCATATCCGCCGCGACCGCGTAGAACTGCGACACCGCGATGGTGTTGACGAACTCCCAGGTCGCGGCCTGATCGTAACTGACGTCCAATCCGCCGTCGTTGCCCAGGATCAGGTGGTTGGTGTTATGCGGATTGATCCACAACGCGTGATGATCGCTGTGCGCAATGCCCTGAACGACCTGGAACGTCTTGCCGCCGTCGATGGACTTATGGAAGGGAGCGCCCATTGTATAAACGATCTGGTCGTTCTTCGGGTCAATGCGAATCTGGCTGTAGTACATCGGGCGATTGTTGTTATTGCTCATGAGACTCCAGGTCTTGCCCTTGTCATCCGAGCGCCAGACACCGCTGCGTTTCGGATTGGGCGGTTGATTGGATTGCGCCTGCTGGCCGGCGCCACCGCCACCGCCGCCTCCTCCTCCTCCGGCGCCGCCGCCTCCTTGCCCTGTTTGTTCTTCACCGCCGCCCGCGCCACCGCTCGCGCCGACTTCGATCTGCGCATAGACGACGTTCGGGTTCGAGCGCGAGACATCGAGGCCAATGCGGCCCAGCAAGCCTTCGGGCAATCCGGCGCCTTCGAGCTTCGCCCACGTCTTGCCGGCGTCGGCCGTCTTCCAGATCGCGCATCCAGGGCCGCCGCCGTTGAATCCCCAGGGCGTGCGGCGGCGCTGGTACGAGGCGGCGTAAAGCGTCTTCGTGTCGACTGGGTCAATTACGATGTCGGTGAAGCCGGTGTCTTCATCAATGAACTTGACGTTTGTCCACGTCCTGCCGCCGTCGGTGGTCTTGTAAACGCCGCGATCCTTGTTCGGGCCGAACAGCCGCCCGAGCGCCGCGACGTAGACTGTGTTGGCGTCCTTCGGATCGATCACGATGCGCGAGATGGTCTGCGTATCTTTCAGCCCGACGTTGACGAAGGTCTTGCCGCCATCGGTTGATTTGTAGACTCCATCGCCGAAACTTGAACTCTGCCGGTTGTTCGGCTCGCCCGTGCCGACCCAGACGATGTTCGGATCGGATTGGCAGACGGCCAGGTCGCCGATTGAAGAGGTCGGATGTGTGTCGAAGATCGGCTCCCAGGTCGTGCCGTTATTGATCGTCTTCCAAACACCGCCGGTCGCAAATCCCAGATAGATCACATAAGGATTGCTCTCGACGACGGCGATGTCGTCAATGCGCCCTCCCATGCTGGCGGGCCCGATGGAACGCCAGCGGAAGCCCTTCAGAACCGGGTCATCGGATTGATTGATCGGCGTAGGCGTGGGACGGGCTTGTTGGCCGCCTTGTTGAGCCTGCGACGAAAATAAATTCGATATGCCGTATAACACCAGGCATAAAACGGCGCTCGCGCGCGCCAGACGTAGTGTGTTTCGCATAGCGGGGGTCCTTTCTGATGGTTTTCACGTGAGCGAATAAAAATACCGTGAACACGGCGAAGTCAACGGCTAAGACGCAACCAAGAGATTTTCGGTGACAACAATATCAGCGGGCGCCGCAGTGGGACCGGACATCTCCCTCTTTTGGGGGAGAGCAAATTGGCTCGCGCGGGTGATGTGCAGTCGCCGGCTTTCTTGTATCCTCGGGCCGCTTGATTAAACCAGATTGCTGAATGAGGCGAACGCTATGAAATATCGTACCCTGATGACGGCGACCGCGGCGATTGCGTTTACTTGCGGAACCCTGATTGTCCTTGGCCCGCCTGCGTTCATCGGTTATTTCCATTTCTATGAAGGCAAAGCGCCGCTGGCGCCATGGCCGCCTCCCCCGCAATGGGTCGCGTATTCTTTAGTCCGTGTGTTAGGAGGCGCGCTGATAATGATCGGGGTTATCGCCGGGAAGATGCGGAACCTGGACCGAGTCGAAGATCAGCGAAACATGGCGCGGGCTTTTTTCATGAGCGGACAGTTTATGGTGATCATCACCCTGACTCAGCAAACAGCGGTCTGGGAAACGAGGGGAGCATGGTTCATCATTTCAGCTATCCTGTTAATCATCTGCGGCTCCTTATACCTCTTATTTTGGGAACTCAGAACAATTCCGCCGGAGGCGCCGGCGACATCGCAAAATCCAGAAGCGCTCCGTGAGCAATGGATCAGGCAATTGAGTGAAGCTGCGGCTCAGCAGGAGCGCAATCGACTGGCCCGAGACCTGCACGATTCGATCAAGCAGCAAATTTTCAGGATCAATGTCGCCGCCGCGACCGCCCAGACCAGATGGGAAAACGATTCGGAAGGCGCGCAGCGGGCTGTCGCGGATGTCCGTGGCGCGGCGCGTGAAGCGATGGCTGAAATGGAGGCCATGTTGCAACATCTGCGTCCGGCTCCGCTCGAAAACGTCGGTTTGATCGAGGCTCTGCGGAAACAATGTGAAGCCTTGCAATATCGCGCCGGAGCGACGGTTACCTCCGAATTTGGCGAACTTCCCGACAACGAGATTTTGCCGCCCGGCGCGCAAGAGGCCATCTTTCGCATCGCGCAAGAAGGACTGAACAACATCGCTCGTCATGCCCGAGCCACAAACGTCCGGCTCAGGCTACATCAACAAAGTGATGGAGAAACGCCTGTGCTCTGGCTCACACTCCGGGACGACGGCGCCGGCTTCGACCCGGATCAATCGAATCCGGGGATGGGCCTGGCCAACATCAAAATTCGGGCGGACGAGATCGGCGGAACAGTTCAGATCGAAAGCGCTCCCGGCCAGGGCGCGAGCTTGACCATGCAGATTCCATTGATTTCGCCGGAGCTTGATAGATTGGAGCGGCAATCCAAGGTCAATCTTGCGGCCGGGCTCGCAATCATTTTCATTATGGGGCTGTTTAGTTCACAGCCGTCGTACTATCACCGCATGGTTGTGCTCCTTCTTCCCGCCGCATCGTTGATGTTTACGCAATTCTGGGCTGAATGGCGTTTCAGCAAAAAAATGAGGGCCGTGAAAAATGCTCCCTTGAAGAGATCTTTGACTCTGGCGGTGTTGGGCTATCAGCGAGGGTTCTTTTTTTTGGCCGCCTTCGCCTTTTGGGGGATCAACTGGGAGATGGCGCTGAATTTATATCGACAGAGCTCGAGAGGCGCCAAGTATCTGACTTTGCGGCTTGGGGCTGCGCTCTTCGTGTACGCGATACTGTTTGTATTCAACCGCATACATCGCCTCACGAAAGAGCTAAAGGAGAAGCTTGCCCCACAGGATTTTCACAGCAGCGTGAAACAAATGCAGGCGCGAACATGGAATGTCCTGCTGGCTGCGACTCCGATTATCGCGCTCGCCGTCTGGTTCGGAAGGGGATTACAGCCGTTGGGAATGCTCGCGTCTTTGCTTTTATATCTCGGTTATCTCGCCTGGTGGGGGTACCGGAAATGAAGATGAAAAGGTTTGTAGTTCCGCCTTCAGGCGGTCGTTTGTAGTTCCGCCTTCAGGCGGTCGTTTGTAGTTCCGCCTTCAGGCGGTCAGGCTCGATGATCCGAACCGACCGCCTGAAGGCGGAACTACAAACGATTTTCCGAGGAGCCTTCATGCCGTGTTGCGGCGCCCTGAAACGATCAAAAGCGCTGCGCGCCGATGTCCGACAAACTTCAGTTTGTCGGAGGCTCCCGGAGGTAACGTCTTATCGAGCAACCGACAAACTGAAGTTTGTCGGACATTTTTCCGAGGAGCGTCAGCAATGAATCAAATACGCGTAGTTCTGGTCGATGATCATCGCGTGGTCAGCCACGGGGTGCGGAGCTATCTTGAATCTTTCCCCGATCTCAAGATCGTCGGGATTGCGGCCAATGGCGAAGAGCTGTTGCGCAACCTCGATCAATGGGCGCCCGAAGTCGTGGTCATGGACCTGTTAATGCCGGGGGGAATGGACGGCATAGAAGCCACTCGTAAAGTTCGGACGCGCTCGCCGCAAACTCAGATAGTCGCTCTGACGGCCTCGATCGATGAAGCCCGAATGATAGGAGTGTTGCGGGCAGGCGCGATCGGATATGTACGCAAAGACGCCGAGCCGGAGATGCTGCTCGCCGCTGTACGCGCCGCGGCTGCAGGGAAGTCAATGATAGATCCGTCGGCGGCCGGAGACGCCCTGCAGGATTTCGCGCGCGGACAGGAGCCGGGAAATGAACTGACCGAACGCGAATTGGAGGTGCTGCGCAGCCTGGCCCGCGGGTTTACCAATCGCGAAATCGCCGAAGCCCTTTTCATCAGTGAGGAAACGGTCAAAACCCATATCAGCAATATTCTCGGAAAACTTCGCCTTACGCATCGCACACAAGCGGTGATCTATGCGCTCAAACAGAATTTGGTCTCGCTTGACGAGTTATAACGAATGGCAATCCAGGACAGCTTGAACGATAAAGAAGCTGAGGCGCCGGCGGCCTTCGCCCCGGTTACGAATCGGGAGAGGATCGTATCAATCGACACGCTGCGCGGAGTGGCGCTGCTCGGCATTCTGCTGATGATTGCGAGCCCTCTCTGGCTGCGCCATTTCCGCTTCGGGCCGATGGAGTGGGTCTGGCGTTCGCTGACTTACTGGCGCAAGCAACCGATGAAGATCGCGGTTCAGGAGCAGTCGCAGCAAGAGCTCTGAGCGCCGCAGTATTGAGGCCGTGAAGAAGGCGGGGAAGCGCCGCAGCGCCGGTATTAACGCAAAGGGGGATTTCATGAGAATATTAGCGGCGCCCTCCGGCAGACAATGTAAGGGCCTTTAGCGCCCAATTCAGGAGAAGGAAAATGAATCAACCTGTGTCTTCATTCGCTAAACGGATTCTGCGGGCTGCGATCTACGCCATCGTCGCGGCCCTTTGCGGCGCCAGCGTCCAAACCCAATCCGCGGACAGGACCATCAAACAGGCCGTCAAAGCCATGACCAATGGCAAAGGCGAGAAAGCTCTGCGCGAAATCAGATCGTGGCAGATCAAAGGAACAATCACCAACACGAAAGATGGGGCCGCCGGCGCCTATCAGGCGTCCGCGGCGCAGCCCAATCTTTACACCTCCGCGTTCGATCTGCGCGGACTGGAAGTGAGCATGGGCTACAACGGCAGATCGGCCTGGATACGCGATTCGCGCGACGGGCTGCGGACGTTGACCGGAGCGGCGAGCCGCGACTTCCAGACTGAAGCCCGCTACCGCAACGTGCGATGGCTCGATTACAAAAAAGAGAAATCGAAGCTCGCCGCCGGCGGGCAGGCGCAGATCAACGGAAAGCCCGCGAACACCGTTGTTTTGACCACGCCGAAGAACGTAAAGATCAACATGTACTTCGACGCCGCGTCAGGACTGCTTGTGCGCGAGGAGACGCCGGCGGGAGAGTTCAACCGGGTCTTCGATTATTCGGATTTCCGGCCCGTCGGAAATCTGATGGAGCCGCACGCGATCGCCATCACCGAAGGCGACGCGCGATACGAGATCAAGCTCGATCAGATCGTTCACAACCCTCAACTCGACCGGGCCGGTTTCGATTTCCCTCAAATATCGAACGAACCGCTGCCCGACATTCCGGCTTTGTTGAAGGAGGTCGGAAAGAACGAGGAAGAAATTGACAACCTCCTCGAAAAGTACACTTACACCGAGACGATCACCAAACGGGAGTTCGATTCAACCGGCCAGATGAAGGTCAAAGAGAGCGAGACCTTCGAGCGGACTTTCTACAAAGGCGCCCGCATCCGCCGCCTGGTCGCCAAAAACGGCAAGCCGCTTTCACCGAAAGAAGAGGCCGATGCGCTGAAGGATGTCGAGAAACGCATCCGCGGGATCGAAAAGAGAGAGGCCGAAAAAGAACGGAAGAGACGCGCGTCAGGCGAGGCCGCGCAGGGCGCTACCAATAACCCCGATGGCGATCCCGGCGACGATCCTGACGACGAGCGCGGCCAGCGCCGCTCAATCGCCGACGTGATGCGCGCTTCGAGGTTCGTCAACCCGCGCCGCGAACGCTTCCGCTCGCGCGACGTGATCGTCTTCGATTTCGAGCCTCTGCCGGGGTACAAGCCGCAAAAAAGTTACGAGAAACTCTTCGGCAAGATGGCCGGCGCAATCTGGGTTGACCCGGTGGACAAACAGGTCGCCCGCGTCGAAGCGCGTTTGATCGAAGCTTACAAGATCGGCGGTGGCATGCTGGCCTCTTTGAAAGAGGGCGCCAATTTAGTGCTCGAACAGGAGCGCGTCAATCAGGAGATCTGGCTGCCGACGCGCGCCGAGATCAATCTGGGAGTCCGCGTGCTGTTGGTCAAAGGCCTCAACATCAATCAGACGGTCATCTATGGAGATTACAAGCGGTTCAACGTCGACTCCGAAAAAGAGAAGCTGAAAGATCCCGCGCAATCAGACAAAACACACAAGCCGTGAATCCGGCGATGTACCTGAAGCAATACAGACGCCTGTACGAATGCAGGAGAAAAGCGCAAGCAGGGCTGGAGCGCTTTTCATATCGGTGTGCGTGTCAATAGAACGCGGATGACGCGGATGCGGCGGATTCACGCAGATCTTTTTCGGATTTTATCCGCGCTGATCCGCCGCATCCGCGTCATCCGCGTTCCATTGACATGTCCTGTACCGTACCGGCGCGCCACCCCTCAAAGGAATTACGGCGTGGTGTACTAAGAACCGCTCCAGAAGAGTTGGCGCCGGGCTTGCAAACAACAATTGTGTAGAAGCAGGACGCCTTGATAAGCCGGAAGCAATCTAACTGCCCTCCACTTAATTGTGGAGGACTGCGGCGGCGTTACGCCGCAGTGAAGGATCAGGAAATCGGCGGTGATGAGAACGTAATGCCGAGTAATCCTGCCGCGTAACGGCGAAGTAATAATATCCCGGCGTTGAAACGCCAGGACAGGGCGGCATAAACAGATTGCATCACGCCAGCGGCGGTCGAATTCATTCGCCGCTGACGCGACACAAAACCTATAACCCACCGCGCGTTGCAACGCACGGCCAGCCACATTAGCCGATACGCGGTCATAGCCTCTACGACAGCGGTACATTTTCATCACCACCCATAAGACTGTCAGATCAATGGAGGTAAACGTATGACAAGCAAAACAAGGTATTCCATCTTAATCGCGATAGCGCCGCTGATCATCGCGCTCGCCGGTTTTGAGTCCGGCGTGGAAGCGAAATCGCGAAAGAGATGCTGTCAGGCCGTTTCATGTAATCCGTGCCCCTGTCCGGCGCCGGCGCCGGTTATCACATACCAGGCGCCGGTTGTCTCTTGCCCAGCGCCGTGTCCGGTTATCTCGTGCCCGGCGCCGTGCCCACCGCCATGTCCGGTTGTCTCGTGCCCGGCGCCGAAGCCGGTTATAGTCACCAGGCGCGTGGTGTGTTGCCCTCGGGTGACGACCATCGCATGTTGCCCGGTCGCCTCTCCTCCTAAAGAAGAGGCTGTGACTCCAACGGCGGTCATTGAAGAGATGCCGATCGAGCCAATACCAGAGCCTCCGCCGCCTAAGCCGGTTATCCTGCCGGAGCCGGAGCCGGAGCCCCTTCCCCCGCCTGCTCCCAGGCCGAGCAGAATAAAGACCTAACGAGAATAACAGTTCACTGTTTACCGAGATTGCCAGGAAGTCTGTTTGAGCAAATTCCCCTCCAACTTGAAAGGTACCCGGGCTTGAAAGGTATCCGGGAATACCCGGGTTGGAGGGGAATTGATCATCAGGTATGATCCTTTCTCAGCCCTGGAAGCCTGAAGAGAGAATACGGAACAAACGGAAAAGAACGGAACGAACGGAAGTTGTCGGGCGGGTTCTCCCTACTCTTTTTTCCGCTTGTTCCGTTCTTTTCCGTTTGTTCCGTACTCTCTCTTCGCCGGGCTGAGCAGTTACAATGGAAAATGGAAAACGATTACACCACTCAAAACCCAGGAGAGATCAAAATGCGACCCGTTACCAGCCTTATACCGCGCATCGCCATTGCAGCGGCGTTCGTTCTTACGACGATCACAGTCCATGTCCAACCAGGGGCTCAACCAGGGGCCCAGTCATGGCAGCCCCCTGACGACGCGCAGCGCTGCCCTTCGAAGTGGGGGCCAAATGACCAGCGCGGTTCCGCCAACCACATGAAACCCGAAACCGTGCTGCGCGCGGCGAGGCTGATCCGTACAGGCGAGGTGATCGAGCTTGGCCACACTCTCAATTCTTCAATGCCGTTCTTCGGCGCGCGGCGCTTTGACGTGCACACCAAACGCACCTTCATGAACCCGCAGTCGAACCGCCGTGGCAGCAATGAAGAGATGGTCGTCGGCGAGATCGGCCAGGTAGGCACGCAATTCGACGGCTTCGCTCATCAGACCATCGGGAACAGTATGTACAACTGCTTCAAGGTGGACGAATCGGCGACCCGCAACGGTTTTGAAAAGCTCGGCGTCGAGAATGTCGGGGCGCTCATCGCGCGCGGCGTGCTGATAGACGTGGCTGCGTTGAAAAGCGTGGAGACGCTGCCCGACAACTACGAGATCACGGTTCAAGACATCGAGCAGGCGCTTCAGAAACAGAAGCTGACATTGCAAAAGGGCGACGCCGTGATCATCCACACCGGCTGGGGCAAACTCTGGGGCAAGGACAACGCGCGATACGCCAGAGGCTGCCCCGGCGTCGGCGTCGCGGCTGCGGAGTGGTTGGCCAAACAGGACCCGATGCTGGTTGGAGCCGACAACATCGGAGTGGAAGTCTCTCCCAACCCTGACCCAAAAGTCTCGCTGCCCATTCACCAGATCATGCTGGTGGCGCATGGCATTCATCTGCTGGAAAACATGAAGCTCGACGAACTCGCGGCGAAGCGTGTTCAGGAATTCGCCTTCGTCGTTCAACCACTGAAGATTCAGGGCGGCACAGGCTCGACCGTCGCCCCCATCGCCGTTCGCTGAAATATCATTATGACGATCCGCTTATTCTGGTTGTGCTTACTGCTGGCCTTCCCGCCCGCCGCGGCGGGCCAGCCCCCCGCTCCAACAAAGAACGGCATTCGCCCCAATATCGTCTTCATTGTGATAGACGATCTGCGCTGGGACGAGTTGGGAATCGCCGGGCATCCGTTCATCAAAACACCGAACATCGACCGCATCGGCAAAGAAGGCGCGATGTTTCGCAACGCGTTTATGACTACCCCGCTCTGCTCGCCTTCACGCGCCAGCTTTCTGACGGGCCAGTACGCGCGCGCGCACGGCGTCACCGACAATGTTGACCGTTCCGCCGCCAGCCATAAGCTCGTGACCTTTCCTCTGTTGTTGCATCGATCCGGCTACGAAACCGCGTTCATCGGCAAATGGCATATGGGAAACGACGACACGCCGCGTCCGGGCTTTGACCGTTGGGTGAGTTTCAAGGGACAGGGGACCTATCTCAATCCTGACATCAATGAAGACGGCAAGGCCATCAAGCCCGCCGGCTACATCACTGACATCCTTAACGGCTACGCGGTGGAGTTTATCAGGCGGCGGCGCGAGAAACCGTTCCTGGTCTATCTGGCGCACAAAGCGGTTCATCCGGAAGTGACCCAGAATAACGACGGGAGCGTCAACCTTGCCGACTCCGAGCGGCATATTCCCGCCGAGCGGCACAAAAATCTGTATGCGGGCAAATCCATTCCGCGCCGTCCGAATGCGATGCGCGCGCCGGAGGGCAAGCCTGCCTTGCAACGCCGGATCGGCAATCTGCCGCCACTCGGAGCCGACACAGGCACGCGCGACGAAGTGATCCTCGGCCGGCAGCGTTCGCTGATGGCTATCGAAGACGGCGTTGACGAAATCTTCAAGGCGCTGCGGGAAACCGGCCAGCTCGACAATACGATCTTCGTCTTTACCAGCGACAACGGATATTTCTACGGCGAACATGGTTTGAGCGTCGAGCGGCGCTTCGCTTACGAAGAGTCCATCCGCATGCCACTGCTTGTGCGCTATCCGCGGATCATCAAGCCGGGCGTGGCGCCCGCCGAGTTTGCGCTCAACATCGATCTGGCGCCGACGCTGCTCGAACTGGCTGGCGTAACCGCGCCAGCCAATATGCAGGGACGTTCGCTCGCGCCACTGCTGAAAGGGCGGAAAACCGCCTGGCGCAATTCGTTCATCATCGAATACTACTCCGACAAAGTGTTTCCACGCGTTGCGCAGATGGGCTACAAGGCGGTGCGCGAGCGGCGCTGGAAATACATCCGCTACCTGGAGCTGGACGGGATGGATGAGCTTTACGACCTGAAGACTGATCCCTACGAGATGAAGAACCTCATTAATCAGCCAGGCGCCGCCAAGGCGCGTGACCGAATGAAGGCAGAGCTGGAGCGATTACTGAAGGAGAGCCGGCCCGT
>Ga0187894_10005205_pt1 | contig 13449 bp, 2 predicted proteins | sample GBC1701081metaG_FD_136650 | JGI IMG/M metagenome (GOLD analysis project Ga0187894, IMG submission 136650) | White microbial mat communities from a lava cave in the Kipuka Kanohina Cave System on the Island of Hawaii, USA - GBC170108-1 metaG ... | reverse complement strand
GGTCGCGTCGTCGCGACGCATGGTCGAAGAGCTGGGCATCACGCAGGGGCTGCTCGAGACCGAAATGTTCGCCGGTCTCATCGAGCTGATCGAGGGAAACACCACCGCGGCAGAGCACAGCCTGCGCGCGGCCTATGGGGGCTTACGCGAGCACGGGCTCGGCATCGATGCGGCGCGCGCCGCAGCGCTGCTCGGCCGCACCTTGCTCGCCCAGGGTCAGCCGGCCGAAGCGGAAGTGCTCAGCCATGAGAGCGAAGCGCTCGCCGGCGACGACCTGCAGGCGGCGATCACCTGGCGCCGCGTGCGCGCCGAGGCGCTCGCCCGGCGCGGCGAGCAGGCGGCGGCCGTCGACTTCGCCCGCGCCGCGGTCGACATCGCCGCGGCGACCGATGCGCTCCTGCACCACGCCGACGCCCGCTTGGCGCTGGCCGTAGCATTGCGCGCCGCCGGCCGGCACGGCGAAGCGGCCGCCGAGGAGACGCGCGCCATCGAACTCTGGGAGGCCAAAGGTGCCACCGTGCTCGCCGAGCGAGCCCGCCGCGGCGTTGGCCGCGTCGCACTGGCGGTGAAGCCCGCGCCCGCGGAGCGGGACGAACCGGCGCGCCCGGCGCCACGCCGGGTGCGCGCGAACACGGCAACCGCGCACGTGACCCGGTTGTCTGCGGCCATCGCGGCGCGGGACGTCGACGCACTCACCACGTTGATCGCCGACGAATTTGACGAAATGGAAGTCGTGTATCATCCCACCCACTCGGTTTACGGGCGGGAGGAATTGCTCCGAATCTGGCGCGTGCCGATGGAGGAGCCGGATGGGGCGCTCGCGTTCGAGGTCTTGGCAACGCTCGGTGACTCGCTCGCGCTCTACCGCCAATGGACTTCTGCGAGCGGGGCAGCCGGCGAGAAGTTCGATTTCGGCGCTTACGAGATCGAGACCGTCACTCTGGTTGAGGTCGACGAGCACGCACGACGTCGGCGCAGCGAGGTTTTCGCCGGCGACCGCGTGGGCGACGCTGTTAGGCGGCTATACGAGCGCTACGCCGAGCTGCTCCCCGACGGCCCGGAGCGGGTTCGCGCCGCGGCGACAGCGCGCTCGATCGCGACCCGGCTGCGACCGTACGAGCCGGATACCGCCCGCGCGACGGTCGCGCCCGGTGTCGAGTTTGTCGACCACCGCATCGTCGGCATGGGGTCAGGACGCGGAGTCGAGACCTTCGTGCGCGCGCTCAGCACCGTGATCGAGCTCACCGACCACCGAGCCGTGGGCGTCTGCGACGTTCTCGCACTGCGACCCGACGCCTTGCTCGCTGACGTGACGTTCTCGGGCACCCTGCGCTCCGGTGGTGGTGCGTACGAGAACCGCTATCTCTCACTCGACGTGCTCGACGCCGACGGGCTGCTGACACGCGTCGAGTGGTTCGACCACGGCAGCGAGGCGGAGGCGCTGGCTCGGTTCGCCGAGCTGACTGGTGAAGCGCTGGAACCGCTCCCCCAGCCGCTCTCTTCCCTCGCAGAAAAGGGGCCCAGGGGGTCGGGTCTCGCGCGCCGGGTGCGCGCGAACACGGCAACGGCGCACGCCGCCCGCTTGTCTGCGGCCATCGCGGCGCGGAACGCTGACGCGCTCACCACGCTGCTCAGCGACGAAATGGAAGTCGTGCACCATCCGACCCGCTCGGTCTATGGTGCGCGAGAACTGCTCCGCACCTGGCGCGCGATCGTCGAGGCGCGAGACGGCACGCTCACGTTCGAGGCCTTGGCAACGTTCGGTGACTCGCTCGCGCTCTGCCGCCAATGGATTTCTGCGAGCGAAGCAGCCGGCAAGAAGTTCGATTTCGGCGCTTACGAGATCGAGACCATCGTTCTGCTCGAGGTCGATGAGCAGGGACGACGTCGGCGCAGTGAGATCTTCGCCGACGACCGGCTGGGCGAAGCCATCATCCAGTTGTACGAGCGCTACGCCGAGCTGCGGCCCGCTGGCCCTGCGCGCGAGCGCGCCACCACGACGGCGCGCTCGGTCGCGGCGATGCTGCTGCGGGAGAACGTCCTCGAGACGACTTTCGCCCCCGGCGTCGAATACACCGACCACCGAATCCTTGGCTTCGGGTCGCTGCGCGGAGCCAAGGCCGCCAAGGCCGTCCTCCGCGGATTCCGCGCCTTGACGGAGATCGCCGACGACATCTCCATGCGTGTCGACGATGTCATCGGCCTGGGCTCGGACGCGCTCATCGTGCGCAATACACAGACGGGAACCGTCCGCGCCAGCGGCGGTGCCTTCGAAAGGAAATTTCTCCAGCTCTTGGTCTTCGGAACCGATGGCCTCGTGACGCGCTGGGAGGCCTTCGACCCCGATCGCGACGTCGAGGCGCTGGCCCGCTTCGAGGAGCTCAGCGAGCCCCGATCTGCGAGCGTGTCGCAACCAGCTATCAGGCGCCGCGTGCGACCGAACGCCGCGACCGAGACCGCCGCCCGTCTCGACGCCGCGATCGGTGCCCGGGACGCTGGCGCGATGGCCGAAATCTACGCCGACGAGTCGGAGACCATCGACCATACCACCGGCGCCACCTTCGGCCGGCAGGGATCGCTCATCGGGTGGCTAGGGTTGCTGCTGGCCCAGGATGGGGCGTGCCGGCACGAGGCGCTGGCAACCCTCGGCGAGTCACTCGCGCTCATTCGCCTGTGGGTGTCGGGGAGCGAGGCAGCCAGCGAGACGTTCGATGTCGGCGCGTTCGAGGGCGAGGCCATCAACCTGATCGAGGTCGACGCCCATGGGCGATGCCGGACGGCCGAGGTATTTGCCGCCGATCACCTCGGCGACGCCGTGGTTCGACTATACGAGCGCTACGCCGAGCTCCTTCCCGACGGCCCGGAGCGCGTTCGCGCCGCAGCGACGGCGCGCTCCGTCGCGGTGGAATTCAGCCGCTCGAGGGACTCCGATCGCTATCTCGATCGCTATGCGACGGCGCTCGCCCCCGCCATGGAATCTGTCGACCACCGGACATTGGGGACCTGGTCCGCGCATGGGGCCGAGTCGTTTCTGCAACACTACCGCTCGTTGTTCGAAGTCGCTGGCGGCGTCGCCATGGGCGAAGACGACATTCTCGGCCTGCGGTCTGATGCGTTGCTCGTCCACCGGACTCACTCTGGCACCGATCGCTCCGGCGGCGGTGCCTACGAGCAGCAGTTCCTCGCGCTCTGGGTCTTTGGAATCGACGGCCTCATCACGCGGGTCGAGCAGTTCGACGCCGATGCCCAAGCAGCTGCGCTCGCGCGCTTCGATGAGCTTGTCCTGAGCCCCGTCGAAGGGCTGACAGCGAAACGGGCGACCGTAAGCGCTGCACGCCGGCGCGTACGGCCGAACGCCGCGACCGCCAACGCGGCGCGCATCGACGCCGCCTTCGCCGCGCGTGACGCCGATGCGTTCCTCGCCGTCTTCGCCGACGGGGCGGAGAGCGTGCACCATCCCACCGGTACGGTGTGGGACGGCCGTGCATCAATCGGCATGTGGCGCGGCCTCGTGAGGGCCAAAGATTCGACGCTCCGCAATGAATCGCTGGCGACCCTGGGCGAGTCGCTCGCCCTGTGCCGCCTCTCATGGTCAGCCAGTGGACTTCGCAGCGAGAAGTTCGATGTCGGCGCGTACGACGGAGAGGAGGTCATCCTGATCGAGGTGGATGGACGCGGGCAGCGCACGCGGGCGGAGATGTTCGCCACCGAGCATCTCGGCGAGGCCGTAGCCCGTTTGTACGAGCGCTACGCCGAACTCCTCCCCGATGGTCCTGCGCGGGTTCGCGCCGCGGCGGTCGCGCGCGCGGTGGCGACGCTGCCGGGCCCCCCTGAACACTGGCCGTTTGCGCCGGACGCCGAGGCCTGGGACCACCGCACCGTCGGGTTCGGGCCGCTGCGCGGAGCCGATGCGGTGGTGCTGGCCATCCGCACCTTGATGGAGCTCTCGGATGACTGGCGCACCCGCATCGATGAAGTACTCGACCTGCAACCCGATGCGCTCTGCGTCCGCGTGGCGAACTCAGGCATCCTCCGCGCCGGCGGCGGAAGCTTCGAGCGCACTCTCTGCCAGCTGTTCCTCTACGGCACCGACGGCCGCGCGTCGCGCTGGGAGCAGTTCGACGCCGAGAAGGACGCCGAGGCGCTCGCGCGCTTCGACGCGCTCGTGAGCCCAGTCGAAGAGCTGGCGGGCGAACTGCTGCCGCTCCGATACATCGCGGCCCAAGCTCGCCCGGTCCGCCGCCGCGTGCGAGCGAACGCCGCGACCGCGAACGCCGCGCGCTTCGAGGTCGCGATCGCCGCCCGAAACCACGACGCCGTCGCTGCGCATCTCGCGGACAGCGGCGAGGTGATCGACCATGGCCTGCGCATAACTTTCGAGCGGCAAGGATCGTTCGCCACGTGGCGCTCCTTGATGAAGGCCGCGGGGGGGACCTACCGGCTCGAGCCGCTGGCGACCCTCGGTGACTCGCTCGCGCTCTTGCGTCAATGGGCGTCTGCGAGCGCAATCAGCAGCGAGAAGCTCGACGTCGGCGCCTACGAGTACGAGAACATACTGCTGGTCGGGGTCGACGCGCAGGGCCGCCGGCGGGAGACAGAGATCTTCGCCGCCGACCGGCTGGGCGACGCGGTCGCCCGCCTGTACGAGCGCTACGCGGAGCTCCTCCCCTACAGCCCAGCATCCGACCGCGCCGCGGCGACGGCGCGCTCGGTCGCGGCGACCCTGGGTGCGCTCGACCTCGATCGCATGGTCGCGGCGGTGGCGCGCGACGTCGAGTACCACGACCGTCGGACTCCGATAGGGTCCGGCTTGATGCACGGCGTCCAGGGAGTCCGCGACTCGCTCGCAACGCTCTTCGATGCCGCCGACGGTATCGCCAACCGGGCCGACGACGTCCTCGGCCTGCGTGCCGATGCGGCGCTTCTGCGCGTCACGAACTTCGGTACGATTCGCGCCTCCGGCGGGACGTACGAGAGATTGTTCCTGCTCCTATGGGTCTTCGGCGCCGACGGACTGATGACGCTCATTGAGATGTTCGACGTCGGCCACGAAGGCGAGGCGCTCGCCCGCTTCGACGAGCTGATGAGTGAACCTCTCCCTCGGCCCCTCTCCGAAGCGGAGAGGGGAGCAAGAATTCCCCCTTCCCTCGCCGGGAAGGGGGCCAGGGGGTTAGGTTTCACGCGCCAGGTGCGACAAAACGCTGCGACGGCCAACGCCGAACGGCTGGTTGCCGCGATGGCGAGCGGCGACGCCGGCGCGCTGCAAGCCCTGTTGGCCGACGACATCGAGAGCACCCACTACCCGACCGGCGTCACCTACGGCCTGCAGGGCCACCTCGACAGTCTCCGCCTGCTGCTGGGGTCAGAAGACCTGGCATTTCAAATCGAGCCGCTGGCGACCCTCGGCGACTCACTCGCTCTGTGTCGTCACCCGGTCACGCTGGGTGGGATCGATCTCGGAGATATGCCGACCGGTTCCGCCGAGAACGAGCTCATCGTGGTGGGTCAAGTCGACCCCGCCGGACGCGCCCGGCGCGTCGACTTCTTTGCCGCCGACCGGTTGGGCGACGCCATCATCCGTCTCTACGAGCTGTATGCCTTGCTGCTGCCGGACGGCCCCGAGCGCGCCCGCGCCGCGGCGACGGCGCGCTCAGTCACAGCGGTCTGCAGCAGCTTGCGGGACTCCGATCGCTATGACCTCGATCGCTATGCGACGGCGCTCGCCCCCGCCATGGAATCTGTCGACCACCGGACGTTGGGGACCTGGTCCGCGCATGGGGCCGAGTCGTTTCTGCAACACTACCGCTCGTTGTTCGAGGTCGCTGACGGCGTCGCCATGCGCGAAGACGACATTCTCGGCCTGCGGTCTGATGCGTTGCTCGTACGCCGGACTCACTCTGGCACCGACCGCTCCGGCGGCGGTGCCTACGAGCGACAGTTCCTCGTGCTCTGGGTCTTTGGCAGCGATGGTCTCATCGCGCGCGTCGAGCAGTTCGATGCCGGCGCCGATGCCGCGGCGCTGGCGCGTTTCGATGAGCTGAGGGCCGAAGCGGCGAACGTATTCGGTGCGCGCCGGCGAGTGCGACCGAACGCCGCAACGGCTAGCGCCGCCCGCATCGAAACCGCGATCGCCGCGCGGGACGCCGGCGCGTTCGACGGCATCTTCGCCGACACCTTCGAGGCGATCAATCACCCGACCGGCAGCGCGTACGGTAGGGACGGAGCGCTCGCGACGTGGCGCTCGACGTTCAAGGCCCGAGACCTGACGTACCGACTCGAGCCGCTGGCAACCCTTGGCAACTCGCTCGCGCTGTGCCGGCAGGCGATGTCAGCCAGCGGGACCACAGGGGCGAAGTTCGACGTCGGCCCCTACGAGCAAGACGTCATCCTTCTGATCGAGGTCGACGAGCACGGGCTACGGCGACGGAACGAGTGGTTCGCCCACGACCGCCTCAAAGATGCCGTTGTCCGGTTGTACGAGCGCTATGCCGAGATCCTTCCCGCCGGCCCCGAGCGCACCCGCGCGGCGGCGACGGCGCGCTCGGTCGCGGCACTGGTGGGCGCGCAGTCCGACCTTGATCGCTATTCCCGAACGTTTGCGCCTGGCCTCGAATCCGTCGATCACCGCATCTTGGGGAGCTGGAGCGCACATGGCGCGGAAGCGATGCTGCACCACCTCCGCTCCTTGCTGGATCTCACCGACGACTTCTCCTCGCGCTACGACGATGTCCTCGCACTGCGATCAGATGCCTTCTTGGTCCCCGTGACTGTCTCTGGCACCGTTCGCGCCAGCGGGGGCGCCTATGAGAGGCCCTACCTCGGACTCTTTGTGTTTGGCGCCGACGGTCTCCTCATGCGCTGGGAGCAGTTCGACTCCGAGCAGGACGCCGAGGCGCTCGCCCGCCTCGACGAGCTGACCGGCGAAGTCGAAGCGACGCCTACGGACCCTTCGGTATCTCCCCTTGATAAGGGGAGAACCAAAGAAGGGTCGCTGCCGCTGGCGCAGCCCGCCCGCCGCGTGCAAGCGAACGCGGCGACCGAGAACGCCGCCCGCCTCGACGCCGCGATCGCTGCCCGCGACGGCGCTGCGATCGCGGCCATCTTCGGCAACGAGTCGGAGACCTCCGACCATACGACCGGCGCGATCTTCGGCCAGCAGGCAGCGATCACCTCGTGGCAAGGGATACTCCGGGCCCAGGATGGGACGTGCCGGCACGAGCCCCTGGCAACCCTCGGTGACTCGATAGCGCTCTTCCGCCAATTTCTTTCGGCGAGCGGGTTGGCCGGCAAGAAGTTCGACGTTGGCGCCTGGGAAACGGAGGCCGTCATTTTGGTCGAGGTCGACGCCCGGGGGCGACGCCGGGCGACCGAGATCTTCGCCCTGCGCCACCTGGGCGATGCCATCGCGCGGTTATACGAGCGCTACGCCGAGCTCCTCCCCGAGGGCCCCGCTCGCGATCGCGCTGCAGCGATTGCGCGCTCGGTCGCGGCGTCTCTGGGCCCGTGCGACCTCGATCGCATGACGGCGTCGTGGGCGGCAGGCGTCGAGCTCGTGGATCACCGCTTCGTCGGGTTCGGCTCCGTGCGCGGACTGCGTGCCGCGCGCGCCGCGCTCGGCGCGCTCTTCGAGGCCACGGAGAACATGGTCAACCGGGTCGACGACGTCCTCGGCCTGTGCTCCGACGCGGTCCTCCTGCGCATCACGAACTGCGGCACCCTCCGCGAAGGCGGCGGCGACTATGAGAGACCCCACCTGGCGCTTCTGGCGTTCGGAGCCGATGGCCTGACGACGCGGATCGAGCAGTTCGACTTCGGCCGCGAGGACGCGGCGCTCGCCGGCTTCGATGAGCTGGTGCTGCGCCCGATCGAAAGGCGGACGGGCAAGCCACAGGCGCTGGCCCGAACGGCGGAGAAGCCCAAACGCCGCCGCGTACGGGCGAACGCCGCTACCGCGCACGCCGCCCGCTTCGACGCCGCGGTCGCCGCCGGAGACGCGCAGGCGCTCCCCGCCCTGCTCGCCGACGACGTGGAAGTCGTGGACCATCCGACCGGCGTCATCTACGACCGGCAGGGACACCTTGTCACCCTCCAGGTGTTGCTCAGAGCCCAGCAACCGTACGTCGCGCGCGAAACGCTCGCCACCCTCGGCGATTCACTCGCGCTGGACCGCGAGCGGACGTCGGCAAGCGGGTTCGTCGGCGCCACCTTCGATGTCGGCGCTTATGAGATGGAGAGCATCGTGCTGGCTGAGGTCGACGCGCAGGGCCGACAACGTCGCCGGGAACGGTTCGCCACCAACCGCCTGGGCGATGCCATCGCCCGGTTGTACGAGCGCTACGCCGAGCTCCTCCCCGATGGTCCGGAGCGCGCGCGCGCCGCGGCGACGGCGCGTTCGGTCACGGTCTTGGGACCGGGGGCGGACTTCGATCGCTGGGCCGCGACGCTGGCGCCGGCCATCGAGTTCGTCGACCGGCGGAACGTCGGGTTCGGGGCGGTTCACGGAGCCGAAGCAGTGTGCCGGAGTATGAGGGCCATGCTCGAGCTCGTGGACAATTTTGCCGGGTCCTTCGACGACATCCTCATCCTGCGACCCGACGCGCTTCTGGTCCGCTGGACCAACTCGGGTAGTCTGCGTGCCGGCGGCGGTGCCTTCGAGAGACCGCTCCTCCTGCTCAGGTTTTTCGGCCCTGACGGCCGCGTGACGTATATGGAGCAGTTCGACGCCGATCGCGACGACAAGGCGCTCGCCCGCTTCGACGAGCTTGTCTTGCGCGCGGAAGGATCGACCGCCAAGTCGCCACCGGGGCACATCGAGAACGCGGTCACGCGGGCGGGGAACCGTCTCCGCGAGGCGATGGAGGCGCGCGATTGGGAGCGTTTCGCAATGCTCTTTCCCGCCGGTTTTCGCAGCATCGACCGCCAGCGGATGGCGCTGCTCGAAGCCGATCGCGATGGCTATCTGAAAGCCTGGCGACCGATCTTCGAGACGTTCACCTCCTCCGCACTCACGACCGAACTGCTCGCCACCCGCGGCGATCGGCTCGGGCTGGTCCATGTGCGCTGGACAGGCAGCGGCCAATCCGTCGGGCCGAGCGAGTTCGAGTGGCTCGAGATCTTCGAGGTGGACCAGAACGGTGATTTCGCCGTCGAGATCACCTTCGACCCCGACGCGTTCGACGCTGCCTACGCCGAGCTCGACGAGCGCTTCGCCGCCGGCGAGGCCGCACCCTACGCCGGCATCTGGGAGCTGCGTATCTCACGGGCCGTAGCGTCGCGGGACTGGAAGGAGATTGCCGCCTTGTTCGCTCCCGATTCTTTCATCGAGGACCATCGCCCCGTCGGGCTCCTCACGTTGCGCTCGGGCGACGAGTATGCGGCGAGCGTGCGGGCCCTGCTCGATCTCAGACCCGACGCCGCACTGCGCGTGTACCACGTCCTCGCCGTCGATGATCGACGGTCGCTCGCGATATCCGGGTGGGCGGGAGAAGAACCGGACGGGACGTTCGAGATTCAGGCCGTCGTCGTGACGTTGTACGACCGCGACGGAATTCGGCAGTGGCACCTCTACGATCTCGACCAGCTCGACGAGGCGCGGGCGCGCTTCGAGGCGCTGCGTCCCGATCCATCCTCCGCCGAGCTCCGGAGGACGGATCCATTGCGCATCCCGCCGAACGCGGCGACGCGAGCGATCGGTCGCCACCAGGAGGCATTCGCGAACCGCGATTGGCACACCATCGAGACGCTGTGCGCGCCGACGCTCCTGTTCGACGATCGCCGGCGAGGCATCCGCCTCACCGGCGATCGCGACCTGTTCATCGCCGGCGAGCGAGTGATGGCGGCCGGCGGGACCCGACTTACGTCCACGCTACTCGCAACCGCTGGCGACCGGCTGGCGCTCGAGCACCTTCGGTGGACTGGGCCCGGTGATGCGGTCGATTTCGAGGTCGAAAATCTCTGCCTGACAGAGGTAGACGCCGAGGGCCGCCTCGCGGCCGTCATCAGCTTCGACGTCGACGACCGGCGCGCTGCCAACGTCGAGCTGGTCGACCGCTATTCTCGCAACGAGACCGGACGTTGGGCTCCCGCCGGCGGTTTCGAGCTCCGGCGCGCGATCCTCACCCATGACCTCGCCCGGTGTCGCGCGCTGCTACCGGACGACTTCACGTTTCACGACCACCGGCGCACGGGGGCCGGCCGCATCGAGGGTGCCGACGAATACATCAAGTGGATGGCCGCACTGTTCGAGCAGTCGTCCGACGCCATCATCGAGACCATGTACGAAGTCACCACCGCACCCCACGGGGTGCTCGCCATCGCCCACACGTTCGGCACGCTCGCCGAGGGGGGCGCCTTCGAGTCGGTCTTCGTGCAGCTGGTCCACTGGCGCGGTGACCAGGTGGTCGGCGCAGAGCTGTTCGAGCCCGGGGACCTCGAGGTCGCGCGGGCGCGCTTCGAGGCGCTAAAGGGGACCGCGACGTGAACGTATGTCTCCGGCCCCGCGGCTCAGATTACCTGTTCACGGGTCAGGGGCGGTCAACTCCACCTTAGCAAAGCCTGTTTCTGGTCCAGGAAATGGGGTCAAGGAGAAGAAGAGATGGGTCTGCTCGACGGCAAGGTAGCGGTGGTGACCGGCGCAGGCCGGGGTCTCGGCCGCGAGGAGGCGCTGGCACTCGCCGCCGAAGGCGCGCGCGTGGTGGTGAACGACATCGGTGCCTCGGTGTCCGGCGAAGGGAACGACGCGTCGCCGGCGGCCGAGGTGGTGGCGGCGATCGCGAAGGGAGGCGGCGAGGCGATCGCCAACGGAGAGGACGTCTCGAGCTGGCAGGGTGCCTCGCGCCTGGTCGAGGCGGCTTACGCCAAGTTCGGTTCGCTCGACATCCTGGTGAACAACGCCGGCGTACTGCGCGACCGCATGAGCTTCAACATGAGCGAGCAGGAGTTCGATCTCGTCCTGCAGGTGCACTGCAAGGGGCACTTCGCAGTCGCGCATCATGCCTGTGTGCGCTGGCGCGAGGCAGCGAAAGCGGCAGGCGGCGCGACCTTCGGTCGCATCATCAACACGTCGTCCGAGGCGGGGCTGATGGGCACCGCCGGCAACAGCAACTACGCCATGGCCAAGGCGGCGATCGCGGCGCTGACGATCAGCCTCGCGCGCGAGATGGGCCGCTACGGTGTCACCAGCAACTTCATCGCGCCCCGTGCGCGCACGCGCATGACCGACACGATGCCGAACCACGACATGTTCGCCAAGCCCGAGTCCGGCTTCGACGCCTTTCACCCGGCGTGGCCGGCACAGCTCGTCGCCTTTCTCGCCACCGAGCAGGCAAGCGACATCAACGGCCAGGGCTTCGTCGTCTGGGGCGGACAGGTGTCGCTGGTGAAGGGCTGGCACTTCGTCGGCCAGATCACCAAGGAAGACGACGCCTTCAGCGTGCACGACCTCATCACGCGCAAGAACGAGCTCTTCGGCGACAAGGCGAAGCAGCCGGAGTTCATGTAGCTCGTTTGTGTAGCTCCAGGAGACAGGAGACAGGAGACAGGAGAGACGGGAGACAGGAGACAGGAGACAGGAGACGGACTGGCCCAGGTCGCAAGTCGCAGGTGCGCGGAAGAAGAATGGCGAGCTTGGACCAGGGACCAGTCTTATGAGGTACAGGCGCCGATGCGATTGATGACGGCGCGGACGAGGTCGTCGATCGCGACGGCGTCGCGGTTCTGAGGGTCGGCGGCTTCGCAGAGGCTCAGCGGCTCGCGCAGGAGGGCGATGTTCACAGCCAGCTCGAGCTCGCCGTCGGTGACGAAGCCGTCGCCGTTGCAATCGCCGGCGCAGGTCGGTGCTTCCATCGTCGGACTCGCCGGCGGCACGCCGGTGACGGTGGCAGTCGGCGGCACGGGCTGTGTCGGCGTGGCGGCGCCGCCCGGGTTGGTCGCGCTCGGCACGGCGGTCGGCGGCGCCGTCGACGTCGGTGTCGCCGCCTGAGGCGACGTCGGTGTCGCCGCCTGAGTCGTCGGTGTCGCCGCCTGAGTCGTCGGTGTCGCCGCCTGACCGGTCGCCGTGGCAACCTGTGTCGGCGGCCGGGTGGGGGTGGACGTCGCCGTGGGAAGAGGGGAGCCGCTCAACGAAGTCTGAGTCGGCGTCGGGGTCGGGACGCAGGTCGGAATGATGCGCGCCGTCGGCGTCGGCAGAACGCCCGTCGGCGCGCAGACCAAGGTCGCGCTCTGGACGACGTCGCCGAGACTGGGTTGATCGACGGCGGGGAGAACCGCCACGAGCTTCGCGCCGCTCAGCGGCGCGGTCCCGTCGAGCTGCGCACACGCGATCGGCGAACCCGTGACCATCGCCTGGATCGTGTTGGTGGAGCCGTTGACGTTGAGAGTGCGCCCGACCGCAGTGCCTGAAGTGCCGTACCATGTGACGGCCGGCAAGGCTGTCGGATCGTCACCGGTGCAGGGAATCTTGTCGGGCCCGTATTCAGGCGGCCCTGTCCCCGGGCTCGCGACGCAGAAGGGCGGATTGCCGAAGATGGAGAAACTCGACAGGCCGATTTCGAACGACACCGAACCCATCGCTCCGGTGCCGCTGCGCGCGACCATGAGCGCCGGTTGCGCCGCGGCCGAGTCCAATGTCGCCTGGACGTCGACTCCATCGAGCCGCGAAGAACCGCAGTCGATGAGCCCGCCACCGGCATTGGCTTCGCCCCAGCCGGGAATCTCGGCGGCGATGGTGCAGCTCGTGGCGATGCCCGGGATCACCGCCAAGGGGAAGAAAACACTCTCTTTCGGGATCACGAAGGGCACCGGATCGGCCGGCCGATCCGCGCGCAGACCGCCGACGCGCAGCGAGAGCTGACCGGACAGCGGCGACGGAATCGTGAAGAACGCGGCCTGGACGGTCTTCCCCGAGCCCTGCGCCAGCTCGCAGCGCAGCTCGCTTTCGAGCGTGCAGTTGGCGGCGCAACCGTCGCCCCCGACGGTGTTGCCGTCGTCGCACTCCTCGCCCCCCGAAGTCGCATGGTCGCCGCAGGTCTGTGCCAGGGCGAAGGTCGGGACGACGAGTATGAAAGCCAGAAGCACCCCGAGCCCGCTGCGCTGAACGATGTTCATCATCTTGATTGAGACTCCCCGGGGGCGCTTCGTCACACGTTCGAGCTGAGGATTCAAGACCAGTGCGACTATGGCTGGGCCGCGAACGAACAGCCGGCGAGGGCATTCGTGATGGCATCCTTGACTTCGTCGAGGCCGACGCCGACCGGAACGCCGGTGTCGAGTGACGAACAGGCGCCGATCTCGGCGACCTCATTCAAGATGTTCACCGCTAGGACGAGATCGTCGACGGTGACGCTGCCCTTGCTCTGACAATCGCCGGCGCAGGGTGCGACCGTCGGCGTCGGCGTGGCGCGTGATCCCTGTAGGATCGCCTGCACCGCCGGATCGGCTGCCGCCGTCGCT
>Ga0187894_10005204_pt1 | contig 13452 bp, 11 predicted proteins | sample GBC1701081metaG_FD_136650 | JGI IMG/M metagenome (GOLD analysis project Ga0187894, IMG submission 136650) | White microbial mat communities from a lava cave in the Kipuka Kanohina Cave System on the Island of Hawaii, USA - GBC170108-1 metaG ... | reverse complement strand
GGCGGTGATCTGTCAGAAGCTGATTGCTTCACTGATCCCGAATATCTCGCGCGTGCCCGTCTGCGAGGTCATGGTGGTCAACGCCCCGATCCGCAAGCTGATCGAGGAAGGCCGTGACTACGAAATCACCGGAATCCTGCGCGGCTCGAAAGCCGAGGGAATGCAGGATTTCACCACCGCGCTCTACGACCTCGTACAGAAGGAATGGGTCGAGATTCGCAGCGCCTATGAAATCGCGCCGAATCCTGAAGAGCTGAAAATGATGCTCAAGGGCATCCGATCAGGCAAAGCCTGATGTACGGGCCCTGACGCGTTCGCTCCCGCGTTCCGACGCCGCGACGCGCGATCGAGACTTGACGAATGCCGATCATCGAAGTCAATTCCGACGGCAACACGCACCGCGTGGCCCTGCTCAGCGGCACGCTGAGCGTCGGACGCCACAAGGACAACGACATCATCGTCGATGACACGCTGGCGTCGCGGCGGCATTGCGTCTTCACCTTCGACCGCGGCCGCGTGATCCTCAAGGACCTCGACTCGCACAACGGAACCTATCTCGGCCGCAATCGCGTCGCCGAGGCGGTTGTCTCCTTCGGCGACGTAGTGCGAATCGGCAAGACCACCCTCCAACTGATCCCCGACGAAATACAGGTGGATACGCCGAGGCATCCGATGCCCACCGCCGAAATCATTCTGGACGACGAACCGGAGGCCCCTCTCGCCGCTCGCCCGTCCGCCCACAAGGCTGCCGAGGGACTCTCTTCCACGGCGTCTTCCGCCCGAACCGCGGGACTGGGGCCGCTGACGCGACAGCTCGCCCCGATCATCCAGGCCAGCCTGAGCTGTCCGACGGTGAAGGGCGCCCCCAATTCTCCCGAGGACATCCGCCTGCTCGACCGCCAGAGCAATGCGGTGCAGATCGACTCGCAGTCGAACAGCCGCCCGGCCGAGGCGCTGCAGGCCTACCGCCAGCTTCTTTACGCGGCGTTCCGAACCCGCGCGACTGACATTCATCTGGAGCCGAAGGGAGAGGTTTACCAGATCCGCTTCCGCATCGACGGCCTGCTGCACACGGTCGGCGACGTATCCCCCAAGCTGGGCGTGACGATTCTCAACATCGTCAAGGTGCTGTGCGAACAGGACATCGCCAAGAAGGCGGTCGTCCAGGAAGGCTCGTTTTCGGTCGAGCTCGCCACGCGGCGGGTCGATTTCCGCGTCTCGATGACCCCCAGCATCCACGGCCAGAAACTGGCCCTGCGCATTCTGGACAAAACCTCCGTGCCCGATCGGTTCGAAGACCTCGGCATGGACGTCGAAGCCGTGCAGGAAGTGCGCCGCGTCTGCGGCCAGGACGCGGGACTGGTGATCGTCGCCGGTCCGACCGGCAGCGGAAAGACCACCACGCTTTACACGGCGCTCAAGGGGATCGACGCGCGGGGGCGAAACATCGTCACCATCGAGGATCCCGTCGAATATCAGCTCGAAAGCGCGACGCAGATTTCGATTGACGCGGGCAAGGGCATCACCTTCGCCACGGTGCTCTCGACCGTCATGCGGCAGGATCCGGACGTGATTCTCGTCGGCGAGATTCGCGACAAGGACACGGCGCAGATGGCCATGCAGGCGGCAATGACCGGCCATCTCGTGCTGACCACGGTGCACGCGCGCGACAGCGTCAGCATCATCTTCCGCCTACTGGACCTCGGCGTGGAGCGTTACCTGGTCGCCAATGCGGTGTCGATGACCATCTCGCAGCGACTGGTGCGCAAACTCTGCGATCATTGCAAGCGCCCCTACCGGCCGGAGGCGCGGCTGCTGTCGACACTCGGCCTGGAAGGGCGCGGCGTCGAACGCCTCTTTGCCGAAGTCGGCTGCGCCCGGTGCATGAACACCGGCTTCCACGGCCGGCTGGCGCTCTTCGAAATGCTCGCTTTCAGCCCGCAGATTCGCGACGTGATCCTCACCACGCCGACCATCAAGCAGATCCGCGCCGCGGCGGGCGAGTGGATGTTCCGCACGCTTCGGACGAGCGGACTGGCCAAGGCGATGGCCGGATTGACCACGGTGGACGAGGTCGAACGCGTCGCGTCTGATTCATCGCTATGACGGCCGAACCCGGCCGGGAGTGACGACTGCATGGATTTCGCCCTGACCCCCGCCCAGCAGGAGCTTCAGACCGCTGCGATCCGCTTCGCTCAGGACGAGTTGAGCGACGACCTGGCGGCCCGCGACGAGCAGAGCGTCTTCTGGCACGAGGGGTGGAAACGCTGCGCCCAGTTCGGCGTGCAGGGCCTGCCGATCGCGCCGGAGCACGGCGGCGGCGGCTGCGACCTGGTGACCACAATCGCCGTGATGGAAGGGCTCGGTTACGGCTGCCGCGACCAGGGATTGCTCTTTTCCATCAACGCCCACATGTGGACCAACTCGATTCCGATTCAGCGTTTCGGCAGCGACGAGCAGAAGCGCAAATATCTCCCGCGGCTCTGCGACGGCTCGCTCATCGGAGCCAACGGCGCGAGCGAGCCGGAGTCGGGATCGGACGTCTATGCCATGCGCACCCGGGCCGTCCGCGACGGCGACGATTACGTCATCAACGGCACCAAGATGTTCGTCACCAACGGCCAGATCGCCGACGTGATCGTGGCCTATGCGACGATCAACCCAGAATGGGGCGCCGCCGGCATCACCGGGTTCATCATCGAGAAGGGTTTTCCGGGCGTTCACGCGGGCAAGGCACTGCACAAGATGGGTCTTCGCACCAGCCCGATGTCGGAATTGATCTTCGACAACTGCCGCGTGCCCGTCGCCAACCGCCTCGGCCGCGAGGGGCGCGGTGTGGATGTCTTCAACTGCTCGATGGAGTGGGAGCGCAGTTGCATCCTGGCCACCTGCCTCGGGACGATGCGGCGGCAGCTCGAACAGTGCCTCGCATACGCCCGCACGCGAAAGCAGTTCGGACAGCCGATCGGGCGCTACCAGTCGGTCTCCAACAAGATCGTCGACATGAAGCTGCGGCTCGAAACGGCACGGATGCTGGTCTACCAGATCGGCTGGATGCGGCAGAACGGCAAGGCGGCCGACCTCGAAGCGGCGATGGCCAAGCTCTACACCTCGGAGTCCTTCGTGCAAAGCTGCCTGGACGCCGTGCAGATTCACGGCGGCTACGGGTACATGGCGGAGTTTCCCTTCGAGCGGGAGCTGCGCGACGCGGTGGGCAGCACGATCTATTCAGGCACGTCGGAAATTCAGCGCAACATCATCGCGAAGCGGCTGGGGCTGTAGGCCCGCGCGACTGTTTCAGAAGCGACTGGTAATCCACCTTGCCGGTCGAGGTGCGCGGAAGCTCCGTCACGAAGATAAAGCGATCGGGATTCATATAGGAGAGGAGCTGCTTCGCGCAGAACTGTTTCAGCTCCAGCACGCTCAGCTTTTCGCCCGGCTTGGGCGTCAGAAACGCGTCGATCACGACGCCTTCCGCCCCGTCGTATGCCACCGTCGCCGCCTCGTGAACGGACGGATGTTTGTAGAGTCCCGCCTCGATCTCTCCCAGCTCGATCCGGAAACCGCGGCGCTTGACCATGCGGTCGCGGCGGCCGAGAAAGAGCCAGTCGCCCCGCTCATCCGGGAGCACCACGTCGCCCGTGCAGTACCAGCGCCGACCGGCCGGATCGGTGTAAAACGCGCGGGCGGTCTGCTCCGGCAGGTTCCAGTAGTCGCGCATCACGGGGCCGGACTGCGCGATGTAGAGCACCCCTTCGCCGCCGACGACGGGCTTCATGTTTTCGTCAAAGACGATCGCCTCGACATTTTCGCAGGCGATGCCGATCGGGAAAGGCTCCTGCCGTTCGGCGGGGATCGTGTCGGGAATGCGATAGTAGGTGCAGACGTTGGTCTCGGTCGGGCCGTAGAGGTTGTAGTAGATCGGGTGCTTCCAGAACTGCTTGAGCAGTCGCAAATGCTTGACGGGGAAGACTTCGCCCGCGAAGTTCACGACCCGCAGCGCGCTGAAGTCATATTGATCCAGCCGGCCGTATTGCGCGAGCAGGGCCAGGATCGAAGGCACCGAGTACCAGGCGGTGATCTGCTGCTGCGCGATGAACTCCGCCAGCCGCATCGCGTCCTTGCCCAGGCTTTCATCCACCAGCACGATCGCCGCCCCCACCGTCATGGGCACGTAGAGGTCGAGGATCGAGAGATCGAAGTGAAACGACGCGTGGCTGCTGAAGCGGTCGGCGGGCGTCGGTTTCATCAGATCGGCCGCCCACAGCACGAAACTCAACGCGCTGGCGTGCGTGTGCACGACGCCTTTGGGCTGCCCGGTCGAGCCGGAGGTGTAGAGGATGTAGGAGAGATCGCCGGCCGATACCGGGGCGTCCTGCCCGCGGGGCTGGCCCGACAGCTGCGGCGCGCCGATCGACGCCGTCGCCTCGCCCGGGAAGGTGAGAAATGGCGCGACGCCCGGCCCCAGCCGCTCGGCGCGCGGCCCATCCGCGCAGATCACGCGCGTTGCGCAGTTGGCGAAGATGAACCGGTTGCGGTCGGGCGGCCCGGAATGATCCACCGGCACATAGGCCGCTCCCGCGCGCAGGATGCCGAGCACGCAGGCGACCGAGTTGATGCTCTTGGGCATGCAGATGCCGACGCGGTCGCCTCGCTGAACCCCCATCCCGCGCAGGTGCGCGGCGATGCGGGCGGAGAGGTCCTCCAGCTCGGCGTAGCGCACCGACTGCCCGTCGGACTGGATCACCGCCGGCGCGTCGGGGCGGCGCGCCGCGGCGTCGGCGAAGAGCGCGGTCAAAGTGTCGGGAACGGGGTTCACTTCTTCTTTCGCTCGACCAGCGCGGCGATGTCCGCGATCGTTTCGAAATCGGTCGACGCCTCATGCGGCTCGACCGTGATGCCGTAGGAGTCCTCGACGTAGGTGACGAGCTTCAGCGTCGACACCGAGTCCAGCACGCCGGAGGATTTGAGCGCCAGATCGTCGCCGACGTTGGCGGGATCCTCGCCCGGCAGAAACTCCTGCACGATATACTGCCGCAACTGTTCCTTGATTCCCTGGGCGTCGGAGCTCATTTCGGTGGTTCCTCCTGAGCGCGGGTCGGCCCATTGAAAATCGCCGCCATGCGCGGATTGGCCATCATCTTGGAATAGATCTCGTCGGCGATCAGGTGATGAGCCTTTGCCGAATAGTGATAGTCGCGGGGATGCACGTACATGTCCATGCCCCCGCCTTCGAGCGAATCATAGATCGGAAGTACCGCCAGACCCTCCTTCTCGGCGTCCTGCACGAGCCAGCGCAGCTTGCTGGGAATGCCGCGCGTGTCGTCGCGCAGTGCCAGGACGAGAAAGGGAATGCCCGACTGCTGTTCATACCGATGCAGCTCGCGGAAGCAGTCCTCCACCAGCGATTTCCGGTAGGGCTTGAGTTTCTTGAGGGAGACTTCCCGCTTGTCGGACTGCTTCGCGCCGGCCTGCCGGACGATCTCCTTCAGGAAATCAAAGTGCAGATTGCGTCCTTCGCGGACGCGCCGCCCAAGATAGTCGTAGTTGATCAGGCCGAGATCGAACCCCAGCACATCCACGATGGCGAGGTCCGGCTGGAACGCCGCGAACCGCTGCGTGGCCATGTAGAGCTTGTCCGGCAGGTGATAGCCATTCGCGGAAAAATTGATCACCTCGTAGCGCAGGCCGGTCTTCGGCGACAGTTCACGATTGAGCCGCTGCTCGATCTGGTAGGGAAAGGAATCCTTGAGCGGGACGCCATATCCCATGGTGTTGGAGCCGCCGCAGACCGTGATGCGGAAGACGCCCGGCGGCTTCTCCTTGGTGTACTCCACGTTGGAGCGCTGCCCCCACTGATTCATGTGGAAGTGGCAGCCCTTGTAGGTTCCGTCATAGCCGGGAATGTTCTCCCGAAAAAGGAAGGACTCAATCGGCTCGGGAGCGATCGGCTCCTTCTGCTCCGCCCACTCGGAGGGCAACTGCTGCCGCGACTGAAAGAAGCCCGCGAGCTGCATCGCCAGGCCGCCGCGCTCGTTGCTCTCGCGGTCCATGTCGAGCAGGCCTTCGTAGTAGTTGCGCGTGCGATTGTCGAGATCGATGTCGTTGGGGCCGTCGTTGCGGACGGTCTGAATGATCGACTTCACTCCTTCGGGCAAGGCGCGGACATAAGCGCCCGCCCCCGCCGCCGTCATCACGGCCAGCGACATCCATCCTCGCAGGGTTTCGTCGGTCAGCAGCTTGGGCATGTCCCTATTTCCAGTACTGCACGGTATCGAACCAGCCGGTCACCGATCCGTGGCTCCACATCGACCAGAGCACGGAGATCGTCAGATAGACGCCGAGAATGCGCACGGCCCGCATCGGGAGCGATGGCTGACGTCTCGCGGCCGGCGACTTGCCTGACGCGGTCTCGCGGAGCACCGTCACGCCGACCAGGACGCCCAGCAATCCCCAGAAAACGAGATCGGATTGCGTGACCTGGAACGTTCCCTGGAGCCAGAACCATTGGTAACTGTGCAGCAATACGGTGGAAATGAATACCACCGCCGTCGCGACGATCAGCGCCATGCGCTCGTTCTTTTTCCGCAGGCGGAAGTATACGGGGTAGTAAAAGACCTTCACCATGAAGTCTTTCCAGTAAATGTTGATCCGCCGCCAGAAGTCCGTGAAGCTGTCGGCCAGCAGATAATTGCGGTTTGCGTCGGGCAGCCGGTACCCGAACAGGTGCAGCAGACCGACCGCGACGTGAAACTGCCCCGAGATCCTGGTGTACATCAGGTACGCAGGCAGGATGAAATGCAGCAGCGAGCCGAAGTCGCGCACGTCGGCCGCCTCGATCGGCAGGAGGTGATAGACCAGGCGATAGGCGCAGAGTTGCAGGATGCCGCGGGTGATCAGCGTGATGCCGCGCTGCGCGGTCTTGTGGATGTCGTCGGCGTACCAGCTCTTCTTGAAGGTCGTGTAGTCCACGACGGGAAAGAGCATGAAGTAGAAATTGGGTGGCAGAAAGATGTACGTCAGGAAATCCATCAGCGTCTCGGGCTGACGGGCGGAGGAGACGTCATACGCGTAGACGATCATCCGGAACATGAACAGGCTGCAGAGCACCGGCCAGTGCGCGGCGGGCAGCACCGAGTTGTCCGACCGCAGCCACGCAATCCCCGCCGCGATAAGAATGATTGTTACCACGCGCGCCCGATAGGGTCCCTGCCAGCGCAGGCAGCCGAAGAGCAGCAGCGCCAGGAAGATCGCCGCGCCGAGCGACACCGCCGATCCGACGTAGTGCACTACTCCGACGGCCATGTTCGGATCGGGCTGCGCGATCAGGACCCATCCGACCGCCAGTCCCACGAGCACGAACAGAGACTTCTTCAGGTCGAAGGGAGCGAAATAATGAATGAGGAATCCGACGCCGCACAGGCTGAGCGCCCGCACGAAGAGCGGACTGTCGAGATTCAGCGCGCGGGCCACGAAGACGATGGCGCCATATTGGACCGCCAGCCAGCCGAACCGCGCGAAATCGATCCGTGCGTTGTTTTCCATCCGCGAACGGCCGGTGGCCACGGGTTTCGACGCCGCGGGTGAAGCCGGTACGGAGGTGGGCACAGCGGCCGAACTCATCAATGAAACCCCGATCGCTGAATGGCGCGGCAACGGGATCGAAACCGCGACTCCTTCCGTCGGCCGATCCGGCCTCGGGAATTGAGCCGATAAATTAGCGGAACTTAATGCGTCGCTCAAATATCGTGTGGATCATGGCCGAAACTTGAGCAATCACCGCGTCCCGGTGGCGGCGCCGGAGGAGTTCCGGGGCGGATTCGCTCCGCTACGATAGAGGCGGGAGGAGTGTTTTCATGTCGAATCCCGTGCCGACGCGCAGCCTGGTGGATCTGCTTCGTGACGGGCCCGTTCAGGCGCCCGGCGCGTTCAATGCCCTCTGCGCGCGGGCGATCGAGCGAGCCGGATTCTCCGCTATCTACGTCAGCGGCGCGGGGCTTGCCAACGCTGTCTTCGGATTGCCGGACGTCGGCATGACGACGATGACCGAGGCGGTGGCGCATGCACGCAACATCGTCGAGGCGACCATCGTGCCGATCATCGTGGACGCCGACACGGGATTCGGAGAAGCGGTCAACGTCGCGCGGACGGTGCAGGCGATGGAATCGGCGGGCGTCTCGGCGATTCACCTGGAGGACCAAGTGTTGCCCAAGAAGTGCGGCCATCTCGAAGGAAAGACGCTGGTCAGCCCGGAAGCGATGGTCGAAAAAATCCGCGCGGCGGCGGCGGCAAGGCGCAGCGATCATTTCACGCTCTTCGCCCGCACCGACGCGCGGTCGATCGAGGGATTCGAAGGAGCCGTTCGGCGGGCTCAGGCATACGTCGCGGCCGGCGCGGACGGGCTTTTCCCGGAAGCGATGGAATCGGCGGAGGAATTTGAGAAGTTCGGGAAAGCCGCCGCGGCGATGCGGACCGCGCGCGGCAAACCGCCCATCCTGCTGGCAAACATGACCGAGGATGGCAAGAGCCCGTTGCTGCCGTTTCGCCAGCTCGCGGGAATGGGCTACCACGTGGTGATCTATCCGCAGACGGCGCTGCGCACGGCGATGGGCGCGGTGACGCGCATGCTGACCGACCTGCGCGGCACGGGATCGCAGACCGCCTGGCTCGAACAGATGCAGCGCCGCAAGGATCTCTACGAACTATTGGACTACGATGGACTCGAGGCCATCGACCGCGCCGTGACGCAGCCCGGCGCGCGATGAGCTAGACGCGCGCCTTCGCCCATCGCCCGCTACGGAATCGCAGCGCCATCATCACCGATCGAAGCGTGAGATCGGTGTACATGCCGAGCCAGGCGCCGACCAGTGCCCACTGCATCACCGGCCCGCCGACGTAGGAGAGCGGAATGCGCAGCATGAAGACGCCCGCGACAGTGAAAAGGATCGGAAACGTCGTGTCCCCCGCGCCGCGCAGCGCCCAGAGATAGACGATCAGCACCGCCAGCGCCGGCTGAACCAGCCCCAGGACGCGCAGCGCGGGTACGCCGCAGCGGATCACTTCGGCATCGTGCGTGAGAATCCGCATCAGCCACGGCGCGGCCAGCAGATAGGTCAATCCCATGGTCGAGAGCAGCGCCATTGCCTGGCGGGAGGCCTCGCGGGCGCAGCGGCGCGACCGGTCCGGCTGCTGCGCGCCGAGATTCTGTCCCACCAGCGTCGCGGCGGCGATTCCCCACGCGGTGGCCGGCAGATAAGAGAGCGATTCGATTCTCACCCCGACCACATGCGCCGCGGTCAGCGTCTCAGCCGTGAAACCCCCACCCGCGTGTGAGACATTGTGAAGAAAGATGAAGTGGCCGCCGCACATCAGCATGCCGTCCGCCGCCGCGGGACCGCCGACCTTCAGAATCCGGCCGATCGCCGTCATATCCGGCCGCATCTGCGATGCCGTCAGTTTGAGTTGCGACCGGCCGCGGATCAGAACTTCCAGCATCATCACGCCGCCCACGCCGCGCGCAATCAACGTGCCAAAGGCAATCCCCTCCGCTCCCAGTTCCATCCCGAACGCCAGCGCCCAGGAGGCTGCCACGTTGACGATGTTCACCAGACCCAGAACGACCATCGGCGTGCGCGTGTCCCCCGCGCCGCGCAGGCAGGCCGCGCCGGCGAAGGTGACCGCCTCGATGACATAGCCGCAAGCGCCGATGCGGGTGAATCGCGCCGCCCGCAGCGCCGTGTCGCCTTCCAACCCGAACCACTGCATCAATCCATCGGCGGCCGATGTGGCCGCGGCGGCACCGAGCAGTCCCATGAGCAGAGCCACCATCACTGCCTGTCCGAGGATGTGATCCGCTTCGGCGCGCCGTCTCGCCCCGATGGCGCGGGCCACGATGGCGGTCGCCCCGGTACCGACAAGCATGAAGAGCATGCCGACGAGCCAGTCGACGTAGGAGGCGGTTCCCACCGACACGGTGGCGGGCGTATCGATCAGCCCGGCCATGAACATGTCATTCCATGCGACGGCGGCGTTGAGCAGTTGCTCGCCGAAGACGGGCAGCGCGAGCCAGAAGACCGTCGGCCGGATGCCCCCTTCCAGCAGATTCACGCCGCGGCGGCGCGCCGCAGGCGTGGCCGGCTCGCGCGGAATCTCCGGCGCGGCGGGCAGCGCGCGATCCGGCGCGGCCAGGGCAGCCTGCGGCGCGGAGGCGCTTTCGGGCGAATCGGGATGGGGTGGCATCGTCGGTGGCTCGGCCGCCGCATGGGTGTGCGGCGGATTCCACTATAGCAGCGCGTATTGCCCGCCGCAGAGCACGACATGATGCCCACGAGGACAGAGAATCGCCGCCCTGATCGCGTGTCGAGTGGATGAAACCCTGGAATGATTGACGAGGAATTCAGGATTGGGTCGTGAGCGAATCACCGCGCGACAGGCAGCGGCGATAGGCACGACGATTGTCGCGAACCCGCACGCGGGCCAATTCTGCCGACTTGCGCTGCCGTTCCACGAGCCAGAGCATCAATCCGCAAGACAGCAACATGAGGCTGCCGGGTTCGAGCCCGTCGGTCGCGCCAACCGGCTGAATCTGGGCCGGCGCGGTGCGGAATATGAAGGGCACCAACACCTCGTCGGAGCCGGAACGGCGCACCCCCGTGGTGGGACGGAGGCAGGTGGGTTCACACGCCGCCGCGGCGGAAACGACATGTGACTCAATATCGGCCATCGGAAGATCGGAGTGCGGCATTGCGTCGCGCCCCGGATGCGGCTCGCTCTCCAGCGCCGCGCGTGCCGTCTGCGCAAAGAGCGCGCCCCCGCCAGCAAGCAACAGAATGGCCGCACGCAAGACGTACACGTATCGCGCCCCATGCAACGTCCGGATTGCAGGGTCCGCTCAGGCGCGACGCTGCATCCGGCGAACAAAGGTACAATCCCGAGCGCGCCGGAAGCAAAGAATTGATGCGGCGCGAGTCGCCGGCTTGACAGCGGACAACGCGCGGCGCTAGTTTGACGTCGCGGAAGCGGAACCGGCGGGCCGGATGGTCCTCGAAACGCCGGCGTCACCGGTTCGGCCGCGCGGGCGCGAGACGGGGATGGACGATGGAAGTGCGGATGGACCTGGCGCGAATTATCATTTCCGATAATTCGGACCAGCAGATCATCGTCCTCCGCGAACGCGATGGGGAGCGGTCCTTTTCCATCGTCATCGGCGAGAATGAAGCCCGCGCCATCGAGCGTCGGCTCAATGGTGTGCGCTCCGTCCGACCGTTGACGCACGATCTTCTGACGCGCGTGATCGAACTGCTGCAGGGCGAACTGGAACGAATCGTCATCACCGACTTGAAAGACCATACATTTTTCGCCAAGCTCTTGATTCGTCACAACGGAGGACTGGTGGAGGTGGATTCCCGCCCTTCGGATGCGATCGCTTTGGGCGTGGCCGCGGACACGCCCATCTACGTGGAGGACCAGGTCCTTCGCGAAGTCTGCTAGCGCCGCGCTGCTGGGGTGCGGCGCGCAGTTGACAAAGCGCGGCGCGTATCGCACCCTACCGACCGTTTTCCGTCGCGCACCTGCGAGGGTATGGCTTGACTGCTGCCTTCATCTCAGACGTGGATCGCTTTCGCAGACGGCTGCGTCCCGCGCAGAGCGGACAGCCGGTGTGGGTCGCCGGCAGTCCCGCGGCGGTGGACTGCATGGGCGGACTCGGCGAATGGTCCGGATCGATGCTGCTCACGGCCACGCTGCGAACCGCCGCCTGCGCCGCCGCTCAACTTCGGGACGATCATCAGTTCGAGGTTCACCTGCATCGCGGCGGTCAGCCGCTCGATCCCGCCGTCTCGCCGCTGCGGCTGTCGATGGCGGCTGTTCTCGCGCACGTGGCTGAACCGACCAACGGGCGCGACCTGTGGTCCCAGAGCCCCGCGTCGCTGCATGAGTTTCTGCGGCCGATCTTCGCCGTGCTCGGTGCACTGGCGAGCGAGCCGGCCCGCCGGATCGCCGGCGGCGTCACCCTCGAAATTGACCTCACCGACGCCTATTCGCCGCTGACGGGCGGCTCGGCTTCGGTTGCTTCGGCGACGCTCGCGGCACTCAGCGCCGCGACGCACCGCATTGACGAGGATCGCGCGAACCTGACGCGCTACCTGGAGCGCATCGCCGCCGCGCCCGACGTCGATTTCGGCGGAATGCGGCTGCTGCTGACGGGAATGATCGGGCCGAAGCAGGGTCTGCTGCAGTGGCGGCGACAGCCGCAGCATCACACATCGCAGGTGGAGCTGCCCGCCGGCGTCATGCTGGCCGCGATCGAAACCTACCCGCTGCGCCCGATCCGGCGCGAGCGCGTCGCGGAATCGCACATCGCCGCCGCCATGGGCCTTCGCATCATTCAGGACCTGATGCGCCACGACGGCGCCAACGCCGAGTCCTCCGGCGCGAACCTGATCAACATCACGCCGCAGGAATATGTCGAGCGGTTCCGCAACCGGTTGCCCGCCAAGATCACCGGCCAGGCGTTCATGGACCGCTACGGCGCATCGCCGGACGTGCAGCGCCTCGATCCTGTCGCGATCTACAAGCCGCGATCACGGGCCGAGCATCACATCTACGAGAACCAGCGCGTGCATGAGTTCGAGTCTCACTTGCGCAGCGCACGTCGCAACGCAGACGAGAAATCGCTTCCCGTCGCGGGTGAACTGATGTTTGCCTCGCACTGGAGCCACAGCCAGCGCTGCGGGCTCGGCAGCGTCGAAACCGACGCCGTGTCGCAGTGGGTTCGCCAGCGTGGTCCCGCGCAGGGGTTCTACGGCGCGAAGCTCGCCAGCGGCTGGTCGGGCGGCCTGATGGTGGTGCTCATGGCCGACACGCCCTCTGCGCACGCGGGCCTAGCGGAGATTTCGAAACAGGCCGAGCAGCGTTTCCGGACCCCTTTCCGCGTCCACATGGGAAGCGATGCGGGCGCCGCGCTCACCGGAGCCCAGCCGCTGGATGGCACGGCCGGCGCCGCCGGCCGCTGATCACCTTCGGGCGCTTCGTTCCTTCGCCGGATTCGCGCATGCTCGCCACACCGACCCTCGTTCTTGCCGCCTCGACCTCGGGATTCACGCCGCAGGTGTTCGTCGGCCTGCTGGTATTTGCCCCGCTGATCGCCCTGTCGCTGACGTTGCACGAATTCGCGCATGCCTATGCCGCCGAACGGATGGGCGATCACACGGCGCGGTTGCTCGGCCGCGTCACGCTGAACCCGCTCGCCCACCTCGATCCGCTCGGAACGCTCATGCTTATCTTCGGTCCGATCGGGTGGGCCCGCCCGGTGCCGATCGATCCGTCCCGGTTCCGCAATCCGCGCCGCGGCATGATCGTTTCCGTGCTGGCCGGCCCCGCCTCCAATCTGCTGCTGGCATTCATCGGCGCGATGCTCATCCGCGCGATCGCGGGCTCCGGCGCGTCCCTCGT
>Ga0187894_10005203_pt1 | contig 13454 bp, 13 predicted proteins | sample GBC1701081metaG_FD_136650 | JGI IMG/M metagenome (GOLD analysis project Ga0187894, IMG submission 136650) | White microbial mat communities from a lava cave in the Kipuka Kanohina Cave System on the Island of Hawaii, USA - GBC170108-1 metaG ... | reverse complement strand
CGTGGTGCAGGAACACGATGCCCTTGCCCGCGGCGAGCAGCGCGCGCCAGCCGCGCTTCAACGCCTCGGGCGGGTCGACGAAGCGCAGCGGATCGCGCTGCGCGAAATCGATGCCCGGCATGTCGTAGAGCACGATCGCGTCGTATGGCGCCGCGAGGGCCGGACTGAAGAAGACCTCCGCGGCGGGATGCTCGACCGCGGTGACCGCGCAGTCGGGAATCGCGTCGAACAGCGCGTGGAATGCGTCGCGCGCGAACGGGTGGCCTTTGGTGACGAGCAGGACGTTCAGCTTCGCGCCGTAACGCATCGTCGACATCGCTCACCTCACGCGCGCGTGAACGCGACGCGCGCGATCCACAGCCAGCCCGCGATGAACGCGACGCCGCCGAGCGGCGTCAGCGGGCCTAACAGACGCGGCCCGCCGAGCGCCAGCGCATACAGCGAGCCCGAGAACAGCGCGATGCCCGCGACGAACAGCCAGCCCGCACCGCGCAGCGATGCGGCGACCGGCGAGAGCGCGAGCACCAGCAAGGCGACCGCGTGCACGAGGTGGTATCGCACGGCCGTTTCCCAGATCTCGAGCGCGCGGGCATCGAGCCGCGCGCGTAGGCCATGGGCGCCGAAGGCGCCGAGCGCGACGCCGGCCGCGCCAAGCAGCGCGGCAGCTACCAGAATCCCTCGTGCGCGGTCATCCAACAAGCTCGGCTCCTCGCGCGCGCGGGCTCATTCGCCGCTCGCCGCCGCCACCAGCGCGACGTCGCGGTCGCGCACCGAGCCGAGGTCGAACTTCTTCGCCGAGGCGAGCATCTTCGTCAGCGCCGCCGCGATCGGCGTCTTCGAGCGCTCGCCCGGCTTCACGCGCTCGAAGCGCACCGGGTTGATGCGCGCGACGACGTAGTTACGCAGGTATGGCGACTTCATCCCGCGCGCCTCCAGCAGCTTCACGATGCGCTTCACCTCGCTGTCGATCTCGAGCAGCCGCGCGGCGAGGCCTGCGCGCTGCGTGAGGCTCTTCGCGAGCGCATCCTCCGCGAAGCGGTCGACCTTGCGCAGCAGCGAGCCATAAGCGCCGCCCGCAAAGCGCCCCTCGCGCTCGTAGACGATGCCGAGCGTCAGCAGCTCGGGCGCCTCGAGCTGCGCGGTGTACGACGATTCCTTCGCCTTCGCGTCCCGCGCCGCGAGCGCACGCGCCATGCGGATCGCCTCGAGCGCACGGTCTCTCAGGTTGTGCGCCTTCTCGGTGTTCAGCGCGAGGATGCGGAACGCGAGCTCCGGGTCGGGCGAGACCAGCGCCGTGATCGCACGCTGGCCTAATACCTTGCTCGCCGCGAGCCGGTGGCGCCCGTTCGGTGTCCAGAAGCCGCCACCTTCCGCGAGCACGGCGATGATCGGATCGAGGAACGCGCCGGTCTCGGCGATCTTCTGCGCGAGCCGTTTCGCGTGCGTCGGCGAGAGATCGCGCTGGAACGGGGTCGGCTCGACGCGCTCGCGGGGCAGCGCCGCGATCAGAATCGGAGCATTGCCCTGGGGATCGCGATACGCGCCGATCACCGAGCCGCCCGCGGCTTCGACCGCGGCGGTCAGCCCCGCGAGCTCCGCACCGCGCGGATCGAGCGGCATCGCGCTCGGCTCGGGCCCGCTCGCCACGCCGCGCGGGGTCAGGCGCTTCTTCGCGCTACCCGCCTTGCGTGGCTTCGCAGCGGGCTTCGCTTCCGTCGACTTCTTCTTCGCGGCCATGCTTGCCTCGTCAGCGCGGCTTGCGCGGCGAGAAGAACAGCCGCTCGGCATTGGCGCGCAGGTATCTGTCGAGCACGCCCGGTCGCAGATCGAGGTTCTGTGCCTCGGGGACGCAGCGCTTGAACGAGAGCACCGGGTGATCCGACGCGAACAGAATCTTGTCCTGTCCGCGCGTGTTCATGAAGTGGATCAGCTCCGCCGGCAGATACTTCGGCGCGTAGGCTGAAGTCATCAGGTGCAAATTCTTGTACTTGATCATCAGCCGGATCGCGACGCTCCACCAAGGATCGGCGCCGTGCGCCATGCAGATCTTCAGCTCGGGCAGCTGCACGCAGACGCGGTCGAGGTGCAGCGGGTTCTGGCATTCGCCGGGCACCGGTGGCCCCGGGAGCCCGGTGTTGATCGAGACCGGCAGATCGAGCTCGATGCACTTCACGTAGAGCGGGAAGTAATTGGGGTGATTGGGCGGCGTGTCGGTGCTGAACGGCACGACGCGCGCCATCACGACCGGCTCATTCTTCGCGAGCGCTTCGAGCTCCCAGACCTCGCGCATCTGCCCGGTGGGCCGCAGGCTCGCGGAGTAGAACACGCGCGTCGGATACTTCGCGGCGAAGCGCAGCGCGTGCTTCGACGGATTCGCGACATCGAGCGTGATCACCGCTTTCTCGACGCCGGCTTCGTCCATGTCCGCGATCAGCTGCTCGGGATCGATGTTGCGGAAGAACTCCTCGCCGCCCTTGAAGTAGTCCTCCTTGACGCGCACCAGGAATTCCGGCGGCTCCTGCTCGCCCATCGTCACGTTCACCCAGAGGTCGATCGCGCGTGTGGTCATCGGCTCTCCGCTGAAGCACGCGACTGTATCGTGCGTGCTGCGAATCAGTGGAGGCGAGATGAGCGAAGCGAACAAGGCGGTCGTGCGCGGATACCTCGACGCGATGAGCCGCGGTGATCCCGCGCTGCCCGAGCTGCTGACAGACGACGTCAGCTGGTGGGTGCCGCCTTCGTCGCCGCTCGGCGGGCTGCGCGAGGGCAAGGCGAAGGTGCTCGAGCTGATGGCGAGCGGCGTCTCGCTGTACGACATGAGCGTGCCATTCCAGATCGAGATCGAGGCGATGGTTGCCGAAGGCGAGTGGGTCGCGGTGCAGATGGTGATGAGCGCGCGCACCGCGAAGGGAGCGCCGTACCGCAACTTCTATCACTTCGCGTTTCGCGTTCGGGGTGGGCGCATCTGCGCGGTGAGGGAGTACGTGGACACGCTCTACGCGCAACAGCTTCTCTTCACGTAGTGGATTCAGGTGGCGCCAGCGAGCGAGCCGCTGCGGTCGCGATGTCCTGCTCGTCCTCGATCGCGCCGACGATCTGCTCGAGCACGTCCTCGAGCGTGATGATGCCGTGTACACGGCCGCCCTCGTCGCGGACCACGGCGAGGTGGCGGCGTTGGCGTCGGAACAGGCGCAGCGCGTCTGCGAGCGAGACATCCGGCGCGATCTCGAGATGCGGACGCAGCGCATCGTCGAGGATCACCAGCAGCGACAGCGAGTGCAGATAGAACACGTCTTTCGCGTGGAGCACGCCGACGATGTGATCGAGCGTGCCGTCGTACACCGGGAAGCGCGTGAAGCCCTCTTCGCGGATCAGATCGAGCAGCGGCTCCATCGCAATGCCGCGCGGAATCGCCTTCACCAGATCGCGGGGAACCATCACGTCGGCGACGGAGCGATCCGAAATGCGGAACACGTTGGTGAGGATCTGCGCGGAGTCGCTGCGCAGCCGGCCGGTCTCACCGGCTTCGCGCACGAGCAGCGCGAGCTCAGCGGCGGAATGGGTGTTCTCGCCGTGGCCCGCGGGCGGAACACCGATGATGCGTACGAGCAGGTTGCCGGCGCGATTCATCACGTGAATCACGGGCCGAAACAGCCGGCCGAACCACAGCAGCGGCCGCGCGCAGAAGAGCGCGACGCGGCCCGGGCGATCGAGCGCGAGCGCCTTCGGGGCCAGCTCACCGACGACGACATGCAGGAAGGTGACGAGCGCAAACGCGACCCCGACGGCCGCCGCGTGCGCAGCGCCGCGGCTGTCGGCGCCGAGCGCGGACATGGCAGGCTGGAGCAGGCGCGCGAGCGCGGGCTCGCCGAGAAACCCGAGGCCGATGCTCGCGAGCGTGATGCCGAGCTGCGTGGCGGCGATCGCGTCGTCGAGCCGGTCGATCGCGCGTGCGGCCGCCACTGCGCCGGGCCGGCCCTCGGAAACCCAGATCTGCACTTGGCTGCGGCGCACCGCGACCAATGAGAACTCCGTCGCAACGAAGTACGCGTTCAGCAGGATCAGCCCGAGGATCGCGGCGAGTCCGATCCAGCTCATGCGCATTCACGCGGAGGCATCCGGCGCATCGTAGCTGCGGCGCCGAGCTCCGAGCCGTTATCTCGTCGCTACTCGCTGCGCGCGACCGCGAGCGCGACTTCCTGGCCGTGCGACAGCTCGAGCGTGTGGTTGTCGGGATCGGCGATCAGCGCCCAATAACCGACCGGCGGCTGCGAATCGGTCGGCCCCCACACCGAGCGGCCCTCCGCGCGCGCGTCCCCGGCCAGGCGATCGACTTCCTCCCGTGACGCGCAGCCGACGCCCAGGTGCGCAATCGGCAGCAGCGGGCTCGCGACGCGCTCGGCGTGAATCAGCACGATCACGAACGGCCGCGTTCCGTCGCTCAGCCAGACGACCTCGCCCGGATCGTTGCGCCGGTGCACGACATGCATCGCGGCGTAGCGCTCGTAGAACGCGACGCTGGCCGCCACGTTCGTGACGGGCAGGGCGATGTGCGTCAGTCCTCGATCCGACACGTGGCTGCGTCACTCCACGCGCCAGCTTAGAGCCCATCTCGGAAATCCGGGCCGCGCGAGCGAACACGTATCCGACGCTACTTCGAGCGAAACCCAACGAAGCGAGCGGGACGAGGACCTTTGCCCGGCGGCGGGCGGATGGTGGGCTCTAGTCGTCGATGCTGCCGTCGCGCGCGCGCTCGAAGCGCTCGTCGCCGATTGCACCGCGCGCGACGTCGGCGAGCTCCGGAAACGCGCGCAACGAGTGGCCGCCGTCGATCGTCAGGTTCTGGCCGGTGATCCAGCGCGACTCCGGCCCGCACAGGAAGCGGATCGCGTCGGCGATCTCCTCCGGCTCTCCGAGGTGCTTCAGCGGCTGCTCGGCGAGAAAGCGCTTCAGGATCTTCGGCGCGCTCGCGAGGAACTCGGTGCCGTCCGTCCTCGTGATCCCGGGCCGCACGGAGTTGACGCGCACGCCGAGATGCCCGAGCTCGTCGGCGGCGACGCGCGCGAGGTAATCAACCGCGGCTTTCGCCGCTCCGTAGGCGCCGAGGTAGCGATTCGAGAACGCGGCGGAGTTCGAGGACATCAGCACGATCGAGCCGCCGCCGCTCTGCGAGATTGAGCGGCCGCCGTACTTCACGGCGTAGAACGCGGGCATCACGTTCGCCTCGATGTCGCCGCGAAACGCGTCGTCGTCGAACGCGAGCAACGGCGAGAACGTGCCCGCGCCCGGGATGCAGACGAGCGCGTGGAGGCCGCCACCCTCCGCGACGAAATCGACCGCGCGGCGCACCTGCTTCGGGTTCGCGCCGTTACACAGAATTGCGTCGAGCGAGGCGCCCGGCGCCTCGCGCTCGAGCGTGACGAGCGCCTCCTGCAGCACGGGCTTGCGGCGCGCAGAGATCACGACGTGAGCGCCGTGCTGCGCGAGCAGCCGCGCAGTCGCGAAGCCGATGCCTCGGCTGCCGCCGATCACGAGCATGCGCTTCCCGTTCAGCGGGAGCGCGTGGGTTTCCGTCTTCATCGTTCCACCTTTCAGCGCGGCGTTCGCGTTCTCATGAAACCAGCAGCCACGCCTCGCCGCGTTCCGACACGCGCAGCTCGGCGCGGGCCGGCAAGCGGCAGCGCTGGCCCGTCGGCCCGCGTCCGCTGGCGAGGTCGAAGCGGTAGCCGTGCCATGGACAGACGAGCGTGTTGTCCTCGATGCGCGCGGCGGCGAGCGCGGCGCCCCAGTGCGGGCAGGCGGCTGCGTGTGCGACCCAGCGGCCTGCATGCTCGCGCACGACGAAGCGGTCCTCACCCACGCGTACCTCGAGCGGCAGCTGCGCCCGAAGATCCCGCACGTTCCCCAACAACTGCGCGGGACGCGCGCCGGGCCGAGGCGCTCGCGCTGCGACGCCGTCCAGGAACGCCTGCCGGTGCCGCATCATCGCCTCGTCTTCGTCCCAGAGCCGCGTGTAGAGCTGCACGAAAGCTGCGCCGACCTTCTCTTGCTTCTCGGGCGCGACAGCGGGCGCGAGGAAGCTGACCTCGATGTCGGTGGCGTCCGCGCCCGCGGAGGTGACGCGCGTGAAGATGTCGGTGCCCGCGCCGGCGCCGGCGAGCGTGCGCGAGTGATAAGAGCGCGCGTCGGATTCGAGCTGGAGCTCGAGATCGATCTCGGCGCCGTTCGTGAGGCCTACCTGCGCTTGCCAGCCGGTCGCATCGGCTCGGCTGCAGCGAATGCCGCGAAACGAGGCGGAGTGCAGGTACGGGAGGTGCTCCCAGTCGTGCACGTTCTCCCAGACACGTTCCTCGGAAGCATGCACGCGCCGCGTGTAGGTCGCGACCTCACGCAGCGCGCCGGACATCGTCAGCCCTTGCGCCGCAGCCAGGCGACCACTTCATCGATCGCGGCGTCGCGTCCTTTTTCCGCGGGGAAGCCATAATGATCGCCAGGCACGCTGCGGCGCGTGACGTCCTTCGACGCGAGTGAATTCGCGATCAGGTCGCTGTCGCTCGGGAAGATCGCGTTGTCGCCGTCGTACTGGACGACGAGCGCCGGCAGTGTCATGCGTGCGCCGGTCTGTGCGATCTCGGCACGCGAGCTGTTGCCCGACCAAGTCGAGAGCCACGCCTCGGGTGCGACCACACGCGAAAAGCCGACGGCGCCATAATTGATGATGTCCGGGCGCCGACCCCAGAGCGAGCCGTAATCGCGGCGGCTCGGGTCGAGCGAGAGGTCGACGTAGCGTGGATCGGCGTCGGTGCGGTAGAGCAGCATGAAGTCGGTGATCGTGGCGGCACGGCGATCGGCGACGGAACCGCTCTTCGCAGCGCGCTCGCGCGCAGCGGCCTTCGCGGCCAGGCGCGTGCGCGCGACGGCGTCGATGCGCGCCACGCGAGCCGCCTGGGCGGCGCGATAGCGCGCGAGGAACTCGGCGCTGTACGAGCTCGACTGCGGCGGCGGCGCGAAGCCGTTGGCGGCCTCGTACATGTCGAGCTCCGCGTCGCACGAGAGCGGGTCGCCTTCCTCGACGAGCGAGGGATCGATCGCGTGCAGCAGGTAGTGCCCCTCGCCCGCATGCGCGGCCACGTAGGCGATCGCGTCGGCCGCCGGCAGCTCGAAGGCGTTGAGGTCGAGCGGCTCGCCCCACGGCAGATCGCGCAGCCGCGCGCCGCTCGCAGCGAGCGCCTGGCTCAGATAGAACGTGTAGAGGGAGCCGCCGCCCGAGTTGCCGAGCAGCACGACGCGCGAGTAACGCGCGCGCGCGAGCTTCACGCCCTCAGCGACGTCGAGCAGCACGCGTTCGTGGATCAGCGTCGAGTCATTGTTGAGCCAGCGCGAGTTCTGGCAGAGCACCGCGAAGCCCGCGTCGACGAGGCCGGAGACTGCGTAGTGGCGCGAGAAGTTCGCGCGCGGGTGCATCAGGCAGACGACGCTCTCCTCGCCGCCGCGTGAATAGAGCCAGCCGTGCGAGATCGCGCGATCAGGCGTCGCGAGCTTGATCGGCTCGCAGCGCGTGCCGGTCGGCAGCGCGCGGTGCCACTCCGCCACCTCGAAGGCGTTCTCGTAGCGGCCGACGCGATTCGCCGAAGCCATGGCGCGATTCCTCCCCGCGAAGCGGCCAAGTCTGGCCCTTTGGGGTCAGACCCCAAAGGGCCACTCGCTTCACACGATGCGGCTCGTCTTGTTCCCCCAATAACGGTCCTTGATCAAACGCTTGTAGAGCTTGCCAGTCGGGTGGCGCGGCAGCTCTTCCATGAAGTCGACCGAGCGCGGGCACTTGACGCCCGAGATGCGCTCCTTGCACCACGCGATCAGCTCGCGCTCGAGCTCGGGGCCGGCGAGTGCCATCGAGACCGGCTGCACGACGGCCTTCACCTCTTCGCCGAACTCCTCGTTCGGCACGCCCACCACCGCGCAGTCCGTCACTTTCGGGTGACCGATCAGGCAGTCCTCGGTCTCCTGCGGGTAGATGTTCACGCCGCCGGAGATGATCATGAACGCCTTGCGATCTGTTAGGTAGAGCCAGCCCTCGGCGTCGACGTAGCCGACGTCGCCGAGCGTCGTCCAACCCTGCGGGCACTTCGCACTCGCCGTCTTCGCCTCGTCCTTGTGATACGAGTATCTCGCCGCGCTTTCGAAAAAGATCGTGCCCACCTCGCCGGCCGGCAGCTCTTTGAACTCGTCGTCGAGGATGTGCAGCTTCGCGTTCAGCGCGCGGCCGACGGAGCCGCGGTGCGCGAGCCACTCTTCCGAGTTGATCGCGACGAAGCCCTGGCCTTCGGTGCCGGCGTAATACTCGAACAGCACCGGCCCCCACCACGCGATCATCTTCTCCTTGACGTCGACCGGGCAGGGCGCGGCGGCGTGGATCGCGATCTGCAGGCTCGAGACGTCGTACTTCGCACGCACGTCGTCGGGCAGCTTGCACATGCGTACGAACATCGTCGGCACCCACTGCGAGTGCGTGATGCGGAATTTCTCGATCGCCGCGAGCGCTTGCTCCGCGTCGAAGTGCTCCATCACCACGACCGTCGCGCCGGCGCGCAGCATCGACATCGTGAAGCCGAGCGGCGCCGAGTGATAGAGCGGAGCGGGCGAGAGATAGATCGAGCTCTCGGTGGCCTTGTAGAGCCCGAGGATCAACGCGAGCAGCGGATTCAGCGAGCCGATCGGCGCCTCGGACAGCGGATGCTTCACGCCCTTCGGCCGGCCGGTCGTTCCCGACGAGTAGAGCATCGGGCCGCCTTCGGACTCGTCGGCGATCTTCGTCTTCGGCTGCTGCGCGGCCGCGCTCTCCCAGCGCTCGTGGCCCGCGACCTCGCCGTTCAGCGCGTAGCGCGCGATCAGCTTCGGGCACTTGCCGAGCAGCGCCGTCGCGACTTCCGCCTTCTCGCGCGAGCTGACGAACACCTTCGCGTCGCAGTCGTCGACGATGTACTCCACCTCGGGAGCCGTCAGGCGCGTGCTGACCGGCGTGTAGTAGATGCCCGCGCGCTGCGCGGCCCAGGCGACCGCGTGATAGTGAGCGTTGTTCTCCATGCAGATCGCGATGTGGTCACCGCGTTTCAGCCCGAGCGAGCGCAGCAGATGCGCACCCTGGTTGGAGCGCTCGTCGAGCTGGCGGTAGGTCAACCGCTCGCCGCTCGCCGCGAGGATCACCGCTGGCTTATCAGGGAACTTCTGCGCATGGACGCCGGGATACATCGAGACCTCCGAGCGGGATGCGTGAGCCGTGACGAGCCCCGCTGCGCGGAGCCCGGAACGGGTAGCGCGGCGGCTGCCACACCCGCTCGGCTCCGCTCGCTTCTCGCTGCGTGCGCCACTCGCGTGGCGCTTGCTGGCGCGGCGCGGACTCCCGCGGGTTCCTCAGGCGCGGATTCCTGCGGGTTCCTTAGGATGGGCCGCATGCGGCTGATCGCCACGCAGACGGACCCGGGCTGGGCGGCTCACGCGCTCGCGCATCTGCCCGAGGTGCTGGTCGATCCCGCGCATCTGGAACGCAAGGCCGCAGGCACCGCGGTGCGCCTGCTGTTCCAGTACCCGGATCGCCCGGCGCTGCAAGCGCCGCTCGCGGCTCTCGCGCGCGAGGAGCTCGCGCACTTCGAGGAGGCGCTCGGCCAGCTCGCGCGGTTGCGCGTTCCGTTCGGGCGCATGCAGCCGAGCCAGTACGCGGGCCGCTTGCGCGCGGCGGCGCGCTCGCGCGATCCGGAGCGCCTGGTCGACACGCTGCTCTTCTGTGCGCTGATCGAGGCGCGCAGCTGCGAACGGCTCGGGCTGCTCGCCGAGGCGCTCGCGAGCAGCGACGCCGAGCTCGCGCGCTTCTACGCCGGGCTCGAACGTGCCGAGGCCCGACACCAGAATGTGTACGTCGAGCTGGCCGAGACGGTCGCGGCGCGCGACGAGGTGCGCTCGCGGCTCGCGGAGCTCGCGAAACACGAGGCCGATGTGGTGGCGTCGCTTCCACGCGCGGCTCGGTTGCACAGCTAGGAACAGGATGGAGCGGCGCGTCGCGGTTAACGGCGTCGAGCTGGCGGTAGAAGAGTGGGTTGCTTCGGCCGCAAGCGGCCCCCAGGCCGCGCGCAGCGAGCCGAAGGCGAGCGAAGCCCGACAGGTTGGCCCGCTCGTGCTCGTGCACGGTTTCACCGGCTTTCGCCAAGACTTCGCGGGCGTGATCGACGCGCTGCTTCCGAGCGCGGAACGCGTCCTCGCGCTCGATCTGCGCGGCCACGGCGCCTCGACTCATACAGGCGACGCTGCGACGTACACATTCGAAGTGCTCGCGAGCGATCTCGTCGCAGCGCTCGCTGCGCTCGGGATCGCGCGCTGCGATCTGCTCGGCCACTCGATGGGCGGCATGCTCGCGCAGCGCGTCGCGCTGGCAGCGCCCGAACGAATCGCTTCGCTGCTGCTGCTGAGCACTTCCGCCGAGCCGCTCGCGTGGATCAACGAGGATCACATCAGGCTCGCCGCCTATGTCGGGAAGGAGCAGGGCATGGCGAAGCTCGCGGAGCTGCTGCGCGCGCGCGCTGGCGACGATCCGACGCGCGGCGAAGCCGATCGCCGGCTCGAGCGAGAGTGGGGTGCGCGAGAGTTCTGGGCATGGCGGGATGCGCGAATCATCGCCACCGATCCCGTCGCTTATCAGGCGCTCGGGCTCGCGCTGAAGCACGCACCCGACATTCGCGCGCGGCTCTCGGCAATCCGTTGTCCGACGACCGCGATCGTCGGGGCGCTCGACAGCGAGTTCGCCGAGGCGAGCGCGCGCGTCGCCGCCGCGATCCCCGGCGCGCGCCACGTCGTGATTCCGAATGCCGGCCACCAGCCGCAGCTCGAGGCGCGCGAAGCTTTCGTCGGCGCGGTGCGCGCTCACCTCGCGCGCGTGCGCGGGTAGCTCAGCGGCTCGCCCGACGCGGCGACAGCTCGAAACGTACGGGGATGCGCACGAAGCCGTAGATCTGCGGGAGCTCGCGCGCGTCGCGCGCGGCCGCTTCGGCGGCGTGATCGAGCAGCTGCGAGCCGCTGCTCTCGACCGTAATCACTTCCGCGGCGCGGCCGCTCGGGTCCACTCGGAACTGCACGCGCGTCACGCCCTCGATGCCGCGCTCGCGCGCGGCCTGCGGGTAGACGACGGCCGCCTGCACCCGCTCGCGAATCGCCTCGAGCCGCGCCTCGACACTGGGCTGTGTCGGCACGAGGTCGATCTCGGCGCGGGGCGGTGCTGCGCGCAGCGGCGCCGCGAACGCGGTGATGCCCGCGAGCACGATCGCCGCTGCGCGCGCGAGCGTCATCGCTCGAACGTGATCCGCGCGCCGGCGGAGAAGTTGCGCTCGGGCGAGGGGAAGTAGCCGACCCCGGAGAATGCGCTCTCGCCTCCCCACTCCGCGTAGTGGCGATTCGTCAGGTTTCTGCCAGCTCCTTCGAGCCGAAGCAGGATGCCCGGCGCGAGCTCGCGGCTCCACGCGACGTGCGCGTCGTACGTCGCATAGCTCGGAATGAAATCGCTCGGAGGAACGACGTCATTCGCGAGCCGCCGCTCGCCGACGTAGCTCGCATGCACACCGGCTTCGAGGCCGAAGGGCAGCGTGGCGCGCACGCCGACGTTGCCGCGGTGCCGCGGCGTGATCGGCAGCTGCTGGCCCACCAGCGTCGCGACGCTGTCCTCGCGCACTTCGACGTCGTCGAATGTGTAGGCGGCATACAGCTCGAGCCACTCGAGCAGCTGATGAGAGCCGCTCAGCTCGACACCACGGTGGCGGACTTCATCGACGTTGTCGTTGATCCCCGGAAAGAACGGGCTCAGTGGGTTCGGCGCGAGCGGATCGAAGAAAATCTCGTCGTCGACGAGCATCTCGTAGAAGGCGGCGTTCGCGCGCCATGCGTCCGAGGACCATTTCGTCCCGAGCTCGAAGCCCTTCGAGCGTTCCGGCTGCAGAGCCGGCGCGAATCCGAACGAACCAAACGCTTCATTCAGGTTCGGGAAGCGAAAACCCTCGGCGTAGCTGATGTAGAGAGCGCCGGGCTCCGAGAAGCGCCAGGTGAGCGCGGCGCGCGGCGACCACTCCTCGTCGTCGAAGTCACAGCGCAGCGCGGGACACTCGGGCAGTGGCGCAGAGAGCGCGCCCTCGAGATCGGAGTCGTCGTAGCGAACGCCGGCGGAGAGAAGAAATTCTTCCGCGACCGTCGCCTCTGCCTGGATGAAGACGCCGAGCACGCGCCGCTCAGCCTCGTTGGACGCAAAGCTCGAGCTGGAGTCGTAGTCGTCGTTGCGCACGTCGAATCCGCCGATCACGCGCAGCGGAAGCGAGGCGAGATCGAAATCCCGAGAAAGCTGGAGGTCGAGGCCGCTCGCGCTCTGACGATCACGCGACCCGAACGCGAAGAACGGGGACTGAAAATCGTTGCGCGCTTCGGAATGCCGGTAGTGCGGGACGGCGCGCATCGTGATCTCGCCGGGCAGGTTCAGCTCGAGCATTCCCTGCACGAAGTGCTCGCGTTCGCGGCCCTGATCGGAATTCTCGCCGGCTTCCTCTCCGTCGCGCGTGGCGTAGGGCGCGAACAGTGCGCCGGGCCGCGACCGCTCGGTCGAGCCGTAGCCCCCGCCGGCTCCGACGCGACCGAGATCGCCGAGGTCGTAAGTGAGATCGAGACGTGCGCGCTTGGCGTTGTAGTCGGAGCTGCCCGTGAGATTCGTAGACGCGAAGTTGCTGCTCCGCCGAGAGCGGAATCCCGCGGTGTCTTCGAACCCAGTGCTGATTCCGACGCCGAGCGCGCCGAACGCGGTGCTCGCCGAGGCGTCCACTCGCTCGCTGTCGAAGCTTCCGCCGCCGAAGCCGAGCCACGCGCGCGTGGTCTCCGCGGGCTGCCGCGTGAAGATCTCGATCACGCCGCCGATCGCGTTGTCGCCATAGACCGCGCTGCCCGGGCCGCGCACGACCTCGATGCGATCGACGTTGTCGAGCGGCACGAACGTCCAGTCGACGCAGCCGCTGTCGGCTTCGTTCGCGCGCCGCCCGTCGATCAGCACCAGCGTGCGGCAGCCGTTGCCGCCACCGTTCTGGAAGCCGCGCGCCTCGAGGCTGTAGCCCTCGGCGTTCGTCGTCGTGTTCGTCACGAACAGCCCGGCCTCGCGCCGTAACAGCTCGGGAACGTTCGCCGCGCCGCTGCGCTCGATCGCGGCGCGATCGATCACGCTGACGTTCGCGGGCACGTCGAGCAGATTGCGTTCGCCGCGCGTCGCGGTGACCGAAACCTCGCGCGTCTCGCGCACGATGGTCGGTTGTCCCTCGCCGGGTGCGTATGCGGGCGGAGCCGATGCCGGCTCCTCGGCGCGAGCTGTTATCGATGCCGAGAGAAGGAGGGTGAGAGCGAAGGCTTGAAGCGAGAGGTCGCTCGGGCGCGCGCAACGATTG
>Ga0187894_10005202_pt1 | contig 13456 bp, 16 predicted proteins | sample GBC1701081metaG_FD_136650 | JGI IMG/M metagenome (GOLD analysis project Ga0187894, IMG submission 136650) | White microbial mat communities from a lava cave in the Kipuka Kanohina Cave System on the Island of Hawaii, USA - GBC170108-1 metaG ... | reverse complement strand
GCGATCGGTCCGGCCTTCCCTGCAACACCCGCCGCTTCGCGGTCGGCCGGAGAATGAGCAGGTGCGAACATCCCCCGGATGTTCGCAGCCATGCCGGGGGCATGGCGACCTGCTCATGGCTGGGGGCGTCGAGCCCCTTGGACGGACATCCTGGTCCGCCCTGCGGGTCTCTCCTACCCAGCCGCCTTCTCCGGCCGATCACGGCCACCTCCGGGGCCGAGTGCGGACCCTGTAGCGCCGATCAGGAACTCGACATTGCCCTCGGGGCCGGTGATCGGGCTCGGGACGATCCCCGCCACCGTCCAGCCGCGGGTTTCGAGCCAGGCCGCCGCCGCGGCGCAGACCCGGGCGTGGATCGCGGGATCGCGGACCACGCCGCCTTTGCCGATCTCGTCGCGCGCGGCCTCGAATTGCGGCTTGATCAGCGCGATCAGTCGGCCGCCGGGCCGGGCGAAGCCGAGCGCGGCATCGAGCACCTTGGCCAGGCCGATGAAGCTGGCGTCGCAGGTGACGATGTCGACCGGCTCGGTGACGATCGCGGCGGTGAGGTAGCGGGCGTTGGTCCGTTCGTGGACGATCACCCGCGCGTCCTGGCGCAGCTTCCAGGCGAGCTGGTTGGTGCCGACGTCGATCGCGAACACTTTGGCCGCGCCGCGCTGCAGCAGGACGTCGGTGAAGCCGCCAGTCGAGGCGCCGATATCGAGCGCGACCGCGCCGGCGACGCTCCAGCCGAAATGATCGAGCCCATAAGCAAGCTTGACCCCGCCGCGCGACACCCAGGGATGATCGCGCCCGCGCAGATCCAGCGCAGCGTCGGCGGCGAGCATCTGACCGGCCTTGTCGATCCGGCGTTCACCCGAAAAGACCAGGCCGGCGAGGATCAATGCCTGCGCCCGCGCCCGGCTCTCGGCGAGGCCGCGGTCGACGAGCAGCTGATCGGCGCGGGCTTTGGTCATGTCATTCGCCGAGGTCGACGACGTCGTTCGGTGCAATTTGGTTCACGCGAAGGCGCGAAGACGCGAAGTCGGTGTGGTTATTGACGACGCGTTTAACGCCCTCCCGGAATGTGGCGCCACCGAAGTTCATCAAGAGGCCGAGCGGTCGCTTCGACAAGCGCAAATAGGTCAGCAGCTGCTTCCCGTGAACGGGCGCCAATTGCTCGATCGACTTGATCTCGATGATCAGCCGCCCCTCGAGCAGCAGATCGGCGCGAAACCCCACGCCGAGCGCCATGCCATCATAATCGATCTCAATCGGCTTCTGCCGCTCCACCGCCACGCCGAGGCGGGCCAGGCTCGCGGCCATGATGGCCTCATGGACCGATTCCAGCAAACCTGGGCCAAGATCCTTGTGGATCTTGAAACCGCAATCCACCGCCAATCGGGCGAGCTCCTCGATGTCGCGCACCATTTCCCCCTTCGCGCCTTCGCGCCTTCGCGCCTTCGCGTGAAATCAAGCGGCCTTATCGCGAAGGCGGGCGGAGGCGAAGCATCCGGGAGCCGCTTCCAAAGATCCCGACCGCGCTCATCGGGTCAGGAAGGGGTTCAGCAGCTCGACATCGAAGTGGCGAAAGTCGCGGACGTTGCGTGTCACCACGATCAGATCGTGGCGGATGGCGGTCGCGGCGACCATGGCGTCCTCATAGAGACTGTCGGGACGGCCGCGCATGAGCCGCGCCCAGATGCGGAACGTCTCGCCATCCATCGGCAGGACGTTGGCGGTTCGGCCGATTCCGTCGAGCCAGGTCTCTATCTCACCCGCCTTATCCGGATCCTGCGCGCGCGTGATTTCGATTCCCGCCTGAATCTCGCCAAGGGTCACGGCCGCGACATGGAGGTCGCGGTCGGGAATGCGTTCGATCCAGGCGGTGACGGCGCCATGCGGCTTGGGCTTGCGCCATTCGGAGATGACGTTCGTATCGAGAAGATACACCGGTCAGAAAGCCGGCGGCTTGCGCCGCTTCGCTCGTCCGCGCCGCGGAACAGGAATGGCGAAGCGCGGCGCGTCGGCGAGCAGCAAGTCCTTGAAGGACGGCCGCGCCTCCGCCTCGAGCCGCCGCCACACGGAGGCCGGCACCAGCACCGCCGCCTCGGCACCGCGCCGGGTAACGAGCTGGGGTCCTTCGGCGACGCAGGCGTCGAGCAGTTCGCTGAACCGCGCCTTGGCATCCTGAACCGGCCACGCCTTCATCATGGTCTCCTGACTAGACAGATGACCAGATAGCAGCCGTGAATTCGCATTTCAACCGCGCCGCGCACGGACAGGCTTCGTACTATTACTGAGGTTACAGCAGCTGGGAAAAGGACGATAAAGGCTCAGCTCGAGAGCGTGGGGGCACCAATCGAGCAAGGCTCCGTCGCTTAACCCCTTTTGCGACGGGGCCTTTCTTATGCCCGCGCGCCTTCGACGACCCCCGCGCTGTTGTGGCGCAGCGCCTTGAGCACGGTCTCGACGATGGCGTCGGCATCGAGCCCCGCCTCGGCATATTGCTTCTCCGGCTTGTCCTGGTCCTGGAAGATGTCGGGGAGCCGCATCGTCCGCAGCTTGAGGCCGGCGTCGATCAGCCCGTGATCGCTCGCCAGGGTCAGGACATGGGCGCCGAAGCCGCCGATCGCGGCCTCCTCGATCGTCACCGCCACTTCGTGGGTCGCGAGCAGGCGGCGGATCAGGTCCTCGTCGAGCGGCTTGGCGAAGCGCAGATCGGCGACACTGGTCGAAAGCCCGCGGCCGTCGAGCCGGTCGGCGGCCTTGAGCGCCTCGGCGAGGCGGGTGCCGAGCGACAGGATCGCAACCTTCTTGCCCTCGCGGACCAGCCGGCCTTTGCCGATTTCGAGCCGCTCGGGGACCTCGGGAAGCGGCACGCCGGTGCCGTTGCCGCGCGGATAGCGCAGCGCGATCGGACCGCTGTCGTGCATCGCGCAGGTGTGGACCATATGGACCAGCTCGGCCTCGTCGGCCGCGGCCATCACCACGAAATTGGGCAAGGTGCAGAGATAGGCGAGGTCGAAGCTGCCGGCATGGGTCTGGCCGTCGGCGCCGACCAGGCCGGCGCGGTCCATCGCGAAACGCACCGGCAGATTCTGCACCGCGACGTCGTGGACGACCTGATCGTAGGCGCGCTGGAGGAAGGTCGAGTAGATCGCCGCGAACGGGCGCATGCCCTGCGCCGCGAGGCCGGCGGCGAAGGTCACCGCATGCTGCTCGGCGATGCCGACGTCGAAGCAGCGATCGGGAAAGCGCGCCTGGAACTTGTCGAGCCCGGTACCCGAGGGCATCGCCGCGGTGATCGCGACCACCTTGTCGTCGCGCGCCGCCTCGGCGATCAGCGCGTCGGCGAAGACGCCGGTATAGCTCGGCGGACCGCCGCCCGGCCCCTTGTCCTGCTTGCCGGTGACGACGTCGAACTTGACCACGCCATGATATTTGTCGGCCGCCGCCTCGGCCGGGCCATAGCCCTTGCCCTTCTTGGTGACGACATGGACCAGCATCGGCCCTTCGTCGGCGTCGCGGACATTTTCGAGGATCTTGACCAGCAGATCGACATTATGGCCGTCGACCGGGCCGACATAATAAAAGCCGAGCTCCTCGAACAGGGTGCCGCCGGTCGCCATGCCGCGGGCATATTCCTCGGCCTTGCGCGCCGCGGTGTGGAGCGAGCTGGGCAGCTTGCGGGCGAAACGCTGGGCGAGATGGCGCAGCGTCAGATATTTGCCCGACGACACCAGGCGCGCGAGATAGTTTGAGAGGCCGCCGACCGGCGGCGCGATCGACATGTCGTTGTCGTTGAGGATCACGACCAGCCGGTTGCCGGCCTGCTCGGCATTGTTCATCGCCTCATAGGCCATGCCGGCGCTCATCGCGCCGTCGCCGATCACCGCGATCGCCTTGCCCGGGGCATTGGCGAGCTTGTTGGCGACGGCGAAACCCAGAGCGGCCGAGATCGAGGTCGAGCTGTGGGCGGCGCCGAACGGATCATAGTCGCTCTCGGAGCGCTTGGTGAAGCCGGAAAGGCCGCCGCCCTGACGCAGGGTGCGGATGCGGCCGCGGCGGCCGGTGATGATCTTGTGCGGATAGGCCTGGTGGCCGACGTCCCAGACCAGCCGGTCGCGCGGGGTCTCGAACACATAATGAAGCGCGACGGTGAGTTCGACGACGCCGAGCCCCGCGCCGAGATGGCCGCCGGTGGCCGACACCGCCGAGATCGTCTCGGCGCGCAATTCGTCGGCGAGCTGCCTGAGCTGTCCCCGATCGAGCTTGCGAAGATCCCCGGGCGTCTCGACCCGATCGAGAAGCGGGGTATGCGGACGGTCACTCATGCTGGCTTCTGGCTCCCCGGATCGGCATAGCGCCCGGGCGCCGCGCTGTCGAACGCTCAATCCGCGCGAGGCGCGGCTTGAGTCCGCTTGGCTGGGCGGCACCGGCCCGCTCCCCCACCCGGCCCGCCAACGACAGGCTATGCTCTGGGGGGCCGGGTGGGGGAGCGGGCCGGAGCGAACCCGCGTAAGCGGGACAAGCTACGCGCAATCCTCGCAGCGGCCGAGGACCTCGATCACCGGCCGTGCGGGAGCGAAGCCGGCTTTCCTGGCGGCGTCGCGGACGCCGTCGGAGAGCCGGTCGTCGTCGATATGCTTGGCCTGACCGCAGGTGTCGCAGATCAGGAAGATGCAGTCGTGCAGGCAATCGGGATGGTCGTTGGCGACATAGGCGTTGGCGCTCTCGACCCGGCGGGCGAGATTGGCGCCGACGAACAGGTCGAGGATCCGGTAGACGCTGTTGGCGGCGACCCTGCGGCTCTGGTCCTGCGAGACCTTCTCGGCGATGTCATAGGCCGAAGCGGGACGATCGAAGCTCGCCAGCGCGCCGAACACCGCGGCGCGCATCGACGTCCACTGCTCGCCCGAGCGCTCCATCGTCGCGCGCGCGGCCTCGGTGAGGTCGTTCCCCTGATGGCTGTGATGGACGTGAGCCATGGACTGGAATGTAAACCCTTGGACCCCCGCCGACAAGGCGCGCGGTCGGCGCGAGGGCTCAGATCACCGCGCGGCGATTGAGATCGTGGCCGAGGGCGAGGATCAGGACGCCGGCGACCGACCATATCGTCGTCATCCCGCCATGCTCCAGGGTCAGCGCGCCGGCCATGATGCCGAGGCCAAGGCTGCCGACCGCCGCGGGAAGCATGAAGCCATGGGCCCTGATCCCGCGGCCGAGCCCGACGACACCGAGCAAAAGAGCCAGCATCATCCCGACTTCGTGGATCCTTGGATCGAGCAGCATGCCGCCGGCCGAGGCGAGCATCGCGATCAGCACCGCGCTGGCGATGCAATGGACGAGGCAGAGACCCGACACGCCGATGGCGAGCCGATCGATCGCTCCGGTCCTCATTGCCTGTTGCAGCACGCGCGACTCCGTTCTTGCCGATACTATAGGCCCGCGCCGGCAAAGTTACAATATATCATTCGCCGAAAAAGTTCCGCGCATTGCCGCGCGATTGGCAAGCGGGCGCGGCTCGGCCATAGGGCCGCGATGTTCGCCCGACCCGACGCGCCCCGGCCGATGCCCCGCGCGATCTCCGCCTGGCTGCTCGCGATCGCGGTCATGATCGTGCTGATGGTCGTCGTCGGCGGGATCACCCGACTCACCGAATCGGGGCTCTCCATGGTGCGCTGGGAGCCGATTTCGGGGACGATCCCGCCGCTCGACGCTGCCGACTGGCAGGCCGAGTTCGACCATTATCGCGCCACCCCGCAATATCAGGTGCAGAATGCGGCGATGACCCTCGCCGATTTCAAGGCGATCTTCTTCTGGGAATATGTCCATCGTCTGCTCGGGCGGTTGATCGGCCTCGCTTTCGCGCTTCCCTTGCTCTGGTTCTGGTGGCGCCGCGCGATCCCCGCCGGCTACGGCCCAAAGCTGGCCGCGATCCTGGCGCTGGGCGCGGTGCAGGGCGCGATCGGCTGGTGGATGGTCGCCTCGGGGCTGGTCGACGTTCCCCAGGTCAGCCATATCCGGCTCGCGGTCCATCTGCTGACCGCCCTTTCGATCTTTGCGGTCACGATCTGGGTCGCGCTCGACCTGCGCGATGGGCCGGCGCGGGCGCCTCTGCTCGGACTCTGGGCGCTCTGCCTGCTGTTCGTCCAGTTCCTGTTCGGCGCCTATGTCGCCGGGCTCGATGCCGGCTTCGCGTTCAACAGCTGGCCGCTGATGGGCGACGAGTGGTTTCCGTCGCAGACCCCGATGATCGAGCCCTTCCTGCGCAATTTCGCCGACAATCCGGTGGTCGTCCAGTTCGTCCACCGCTGGCTCGCCTTCGTCGTTGCCGGAGTCGCGGTCTGGCTCGGCATCCGCACCTGGCGCGCCGGCCAGCGCCAGGACGGCGCGCTGCTGATCGGCGCGGTCGCCGTCCAGCTGCTGCTCGGCATCCTGACCATCCTGTCCGGGGTCCAGATCGACATCGCGGTGGCGCATCAGGGGATGGCCGCCCTGCTGCTCGCGGCGACGATCGCCGCCACCCATCGGCTCGGGGAGCGAAGACCATGACCACGGCACCTGCCTCGATCGTCAGCGTCTACGCGACCTTCGCCGATGGCGAGGAGGCGCGGCGGATCGCGCGAACCGTGATCGACGAGCGGCTCGCCGCCTGCGCCAACATCCTCGGCCCCTGCCTTTCCATCTATCGCTGGCAGGACAAGGTCGAGGAGAGCGAGGAGGTCGCGGCGATCTTCAAGACCAAGGCCGACGGCGCGGCGCGGCTGGTCGAGCGGATCGCAGCGCTGCACTCCTATGACGTGCCGGCGGTGGTCGCCTGGCCCGGCGAACATGGCTCGGCGCTGCTGCGCGACTGGGTCGAGGAGTCGATCGGCTGAGTCAAGGTAATATAATACCACTCAGGAAACGCCAGCATTTCCTTGACTTTCCGAGGCCCGGCTGCCAATTGCCCGCATCCGCGCCGCTCGAACTGGGCGGCGCAGCTCATTTCAGGAAAAGGTCCGGAGCCGATGAAGGCGCTGATGAAGACCACCAAATCGGTCAAGCCCGCCGAGGTGGAGAAGAAATGGCATCTGATCGATGCCGACGGGCTGGTGGTCGGGCGGCTCGCCACGATCGTCGCCAATATCCTGCGCGGCAAGCACAAGCCGAGCTTCACCCCGCATGTCGATTGCGGCGACCATGTCGTCATCGTCAATGCCGACAAGGTGCGCTTCACCGGCCGCAAGCTGGCGCAGAAGACCTATTACAAGCACACCGGCTTCGCCGGCGGGATCAAGGAAGTGACCGCGGGCAAGGTGCTCGAGGGCCGCTTCCCCGAGCGGGTGCTCGAAAAGGCGGTCGAGCGGATGATCCCGCGCGGCCCGCTGGGCCGCCAGCAGATGCGCAGCCTGCACCTCTACAATGGCGCCGACCATCCCCATGGCGGCCAGAATCCCGAAACGCTCGATGTCGCGGCGATGAACCGCAAGAACAAGGTGGGTGCCTGATGTCCGATACCCGTCAATCGCTTTCCGATCTCGCCGGCCTGACCGGCGCCGAAGCCGCGCAGCCGGCGCCCGAGGCGCCCGAAGCCGCCGCCGCGGAAGCACCCGAGGCCAGCGCGCCGGTCGCGCCGCAGGCGCCCCAGACGCCGCTGCGCGAGCAGCAGCTCGACAAGCAGGGCCGGGCTTATGCCACCGGCCGCCGCAAGGACGCCGTCGCGCGGGTCTGGCTCAAGCCCGGATCGGGCAAGATCGTGGTCAACGGCCGCGACCAGGAGGTCTATTTCGCCCGTCCGACCTTGCGGCTGGTGATCAACCAGCCGTTCGACATCGCCGAGCGCCGCGACCAGTATGACGTGATCGCGACCGTCTCCGGCGGCGGCCTCTCGGGCCAGGCCGGTGCGGTCAAGCACGGCATCAGCCAGGCGCTGACCCGCTACGAGCCGGCGCTGCGCGGCACGATCAAGCAGGCCGGCTTCCTGACCCGCGACAGCCGCGTCGTCGAGCGCAAGAAATATGGCCGCGCCAAGGCCCGCCGCAGCTTCCAGTTCTCGAAGCGGTAGCGGGGTTCGTTCCGGCTTTGAAAAGGCGGTTCGGCACGTCCGGGCCGCCTTTTTCTTTAGCGCTTTCTGTCGGGGCGTTCGCGGAACATCACGGTCTGCCGGATCAGCTCGCCGAGCCAGCGATGGCGGAGCGAGAGGACGAAGGCGAACAGGCCGTGATTGCAATCGACATGGCTGACGCAGAGCGTCCCCGGCGCGGCCCAGCGCGGAATGCGCAGGCGCCAGCGGCCGATGATGAAGAAATAATGGTCGCTGACGAATTGCAGCGCGCCGTCGGCGACCCTGGCGCAGAGCGCGATGCCGAAGCCGCGGCCGACATGTTCCTCGAGCCCGGTCGGGCCGGCGAAGCGCTTGCACGAGTTGATCACCTGGGGAAAGCCGCGGCGCCGGCCATAGAGTCGCGTCCAGAACTGACCGCCGCCGGCGGCGTCCTCGGTCACGCTGACCAAAGCCGGCAGATCGGCGTCGCGCGACAATGGCAAAGGCGCGCCGATCAGCCGCGCCGACTGGGCGAGCAGCCAGCCCGCGGCGCTGATCCGGCATTCGACGATCTCGCCGGCGAAGACGATCGCGCGGCAATCGGCGATCCGCCGGCCGAAGCGCGCCCGGACCGCTTCCGGCAATTCCAGCCAGGCGGCTTCGCCGAGCAGGGTGCGGAAGCGCAGGTCGCCGAGCTCAAGCGAGGAAGCGGCACGGCGGACCGGAAAGGCGAGGATCGACGCTTTGTCCGCTCCGCTCTGCATCGGCGCCTCCCCGCGCGTGCCGGCAGCTCAGCCGCCGATTGTCATCCCAATCCCAATCGTCGGTCTAATCCCAATCGTCGCTCTTCCGCCCGAAGCTCAGCAGATTGACGACCTTCGAGCCCATCCGGATCAGCGCCATGATGTTGGGTGCCGGCACGCTCAGCATCTGATCGTACCATTGGTTGATGGTGTCGACGAAGCGCTGCATCTCGGTGAGCCGGGCGCGGGCGGTGGCGCTGACCCCCGGATCGCCGTCGGCCGCGGCGAGACAGGCGCGAAGCGCCGCCGCCGCCGGATCGATCTCGCGCTCCTTGCGGCCCTGCGCGATCCGGATCACCATTTCCCAGAGCTCGGTCTCGCCTTCGAAATGGTCGCGGCGATCGCCCATCTTCGGCACCCGGCGGACCAGCTTCCAGCCGATCAGCTCCTTGAGGCTGTTCGAGACGTTCGACCGTGCGATCCCGAGGGTGTCGGCAATGTCCTCGGCGGTCAGCGGCACGTCGGAGAGATAGAGCAGCGCGTGGATCTGGGCGACCGAGCGGTTGACGCCCCACTCGCCGCCGAGATCGCCCCAGCTCAGGATGAAGCGCTCGACTGCCGGCGACAGCGTCCGCGACTCGGCCGCAATTTCTGTCATGACAGAAATTTGTGAAGACAACCGGGGCGCGAGTCAAGGTTGCGCCGCGGCGCCGGTTCAGGCTTAATCAAGGCGCCTCGTGAAAGGGTCGAGCGATGGGCCGGGTCGTCATCATCATGCTGCTGCCGCTCGCCCTGGCGGGATGCCTGGCGCGGACCGCGATCGGCATCGTCACCTTGCCGGTCAAGGTGGTCGGCGCCGGGGTCGATGCGGTCACCACCAGCGAGGCCGAAGCCGACCAGCGCCGTGGCCGCGCGCTGCGCGAGGAAGAGGAACGGCGCGGCCGCGAAGCCCGCCGCCGCGAACGCGACGAACGCCGCCGGGCGCGCGAGCAAGCCGAGGACGCCGAACCCGACTGAGCGTCCGAGCGTCCGCGCACCGCCGGTCAACAACCGAATTTTAAGGTCGGTGCGCTATGTCGGCGCGATGAGGCGGCTGAACAAGCAGGACCTGCCGGGAACCGCAGAGGCCGAACGCGCGCTGTCGCTGGGGCGGATGCTGGTGCGCGACTTCCTGCACCAGGATGACGAACGCGAAGAGAGCGCGGCCCGCGAGCGCGTCCGCGCGCTCCAGCCGCTGCCGGCTTTTTTCCTCGGCATCCACGCGATCTGCGCCGCCGCGATCCTGATCTCGCTGACCCCGGCCTTCGTCGCGAGCAATATCGCGCTCGCCGCGCCGCTCGCCGGCCTGCTGCTGATCGACCTCGCCTGCTTGATCTTTCTGCTGCGGCGTCCGGTACCGAGCTTCTCGCCGCATGTCGCGATTCGCTGGGCGGCGCTTTACGCGGTCGCCGCCACCGCTTTGTGGTGCGCGGTCATCACCGGCGCCGGGGCCGAGCATGGCCGCGAGTCGGCGCTGCTCACCTTGGCCTTTGCCGGCGGCATTCTCGCCGTTCCGGTTGGCTTCCTGACCTTTCCCGGCCTCGCCGCCCTGGGCAGCATCGCCTGCGTCGGCGGCGCGATCTTCCTCTGGGACCAGCCGGAAGGCGCGGGCGCGGCGGCTCTGCTCGCATTGTGCACGATCTGGCTCAGCGTCCGGCGGACCGCGGACCGCGTCGCCCAGTTGCGCCGCCGGCTGGCGCTGGACTGGAACGCGCAGCGCGCCGGCCGCTTCATCGAGGAATTCGAGCAAGCCGGACGCGGCTGGTTCTGGGAGAGCACGGCGCGCGGCGCGCTTTCCTATGTTTCGGATCAGCTCGCCGCCGACCTCAAGACCCCGGCCTGCGACCTGATCGGCAAGCCGTTCACCGCCCTGATCGGGTCCGACGAGGGCAGCGCCTCCGAGCCCTCCGAACGGACCCTCGGCTTCCACCTCTCGGCGCGCCTTCCCTTCACCGACATCACCGTCCGCGCCAACACCAGCGCCGAAATCTGGTGGTCGCTGTCGGGAACGCCGAGCTTCGACGAATATGGCCGCTTCCTCGGCTTCCGCGGCATCGGCACCGATCTGACCCAGCAGCGCCAGTCCGAAGAGGAGATCAACCGCCTCGCCAAATATGACGCGCTGACCGGCCTGCCCAACCGGGTGCTGATGCGGCGCACGCTCGACGAGGCGCTGCAGAGCAAGAGCGGCGCGCCCACCGGCTGCGCTTTGTTCCTGATCGATCTCGACCGGTTCAAGAATGTCAACGATACGCTCGGCCATCCGATCGGCGACGCCCTGCTCAAGCAGGTCGCGCAGCGGCTGACCTCGGTGATCGGCGAGCAGGGCCAGGTCGGCCGGCTCGGCGGCGACGAATTCAAGGCGGTGCTGCCGGGCGTCGACGACGACGCGACCCTCGCGACCCTCGCCGATCGGCTCATCCAGCAGATCTCGATGCCCTACATGATCGAGGGCCACAACATCTCGATCGGGGCGTCGGTCGGGATCGCCATCGCCGCGGTGGGCGCGACCTGCGCCGACGCGCTGGTCCGCAACGCCGACCTCGCGCTCTATTCCGCAAAGGCGGCCGGCCGCGGCACCTTCTGCTTCTTCGCCCCGGAAATGCACAGCGAGGCGCAGGACCGGCAGCTATTGGAGAACGATCTCCGCAAGGCGATCGGCCGCGGCGAGCTCGAACTCTATTACCAGCCGGTGGTCAACGCCCAGACCGAGGACCTGGCCGGGTTCGAGGCGCTGGTGCGCTGGCAGCATCCCGCGCGCGGCATGATCTCGCCCAGCCTGTTCATTCCGCTCGCCGAGGAATGCGGGCTGATCCTCCAGGTCGGCGAATGGGTGCTGCGCACGGCGTGCATGGAAGCGGCGAAATGGCCGGAAAATGTCCGCGTCGCGGTCAACCTGTCGCCGATCCAGTTCACCGATCCGAGCCTGCCGGCGACGGTGGTCAGCGCGCTGGCCAATTCGCAGCTCGCCCCGCGCCAGCTCGAGCTCGAGATCACCGAGGGCGTGTTCCTCGTCGAGAGCGAGTCGACCGACGACATGTTCTCGAGCCTGAAATCGATCGGCGTCCGCCTCGCGCTCGACGATTTCGGCACCGGCTATTCCTCGCTCGGCTATTTGAAGAAGGCGCCGTTCGACAAGATCAAGATCGACCAGAGCTTCGTCCGCGGCGCCGCCAAGAAAGGCAGCCGCAACGCCGCGATCATCCGCGCCATCGTCACCCTCGCCGAGGATCTCGACATGGACACCACCGCGGAGGGCGCCGAGACCCATGACGAGCTGACCATGATCCGCGAGCTCGGCTGCTCGCACATCCAGGGCTATATTTTCGGCCGCCCGATGCAGGCCGAGGAAGCGGGCAAACTCGCCGCGCAGACCCAGAAGGTCACGGCGGATGGCTTCCAGTTCAACCGCCCGCCGCGCCAGGGGCTGCTCAAGGTCGCCAATCTGCAGTGGAACGGGATGAACATCCCGATCCGGGTGCGCAACATCTCGACCGGCGGCGCGCTCCTCGAGAGCGATCGGACGCTGCCCGACGAAGCGAAGGTCCAGCTCGATCTGCCGGGCTGCGGCTGCCTCGGCGCCGAAGTACGCTGGTCGGGACCGCGGCGGATGGGGATCCAGTTCGAGGAAGAATTCGACCTGCGCCGCCTCGGCCCGGGCAAGGCGGCCAGCTTCGGCGCCAAGCTGCCGCAGCAAAATTACATGCCGCTCAAATATTCCGAGGGCGCGGTAGACAAGAAGCCGTTGCGCGCCTCCGACCTGCGCTACTGAGCCGGCCAGCGGCGCTCCTGAAGGTCCGGAACGCCGCGCCCGAGCGGGTGTAGCTCAATGATAGAGCAGAAGCTTTCCAAGCGAGAGGCTGTCCAGCAAGCACGCCACCTGCTTGCAAACCCGGCCGCTTCAAGCGAGATGCGCCAGAGACACATTGGCAGCGGACGTGTCGCCTGAAAGGACTCGTCATTGGACCAGTCGAATGCTGAAGCCGAATTGATGGACCACCTGGGTCAGCTGGTGCAATTGCCGGCGACCTTGCGCTTTCTCGAAGGGGTGTGCTTTGCCTTGCGCGCGCAATTGCGCGCGACCCCGGAGGTGAAGTCCACCCACCTCGCTTTGCCTCTCGAGATTTACGGGCCAAGCCTGCCGGGCGACATCAAGTCGAGCTGGGTTTTTGTGCTGCGCGCCGGCGGCTACGCCCATCCGGCAGAGCGGCATCCGAACAGCATCCAGCGTGTGTTTCGCTCGACCTCCCCGGTGTGATGAAGTCTGGAGGCAGGATCGATGGGTGCCGTGCCCTCTCGCTCCCGGCAAGGGTCAGCCCGGCTTGAGCATCCCCCTTCACGAGTGGCACCGCCCCGCTCCGCCTGACGTCGATTGGGGTGTCGTCTCCTTTCATTACGGTCAGCCTCGGCGACCTCATCGAAGAGGTCGGTGATCCGTCCACCGGCAACGTGGAGGCGGCGCGTCACTACGTCAGCAGCTAGAGTCGCGCGCAGCTCGCATCGCAGGGTCGACGTTGACCAGGCGCGCGTCGTTAAAATTGTACCTTCACGCGGGCCTCTTGCTCAGTCGCGGAATACCACCGTCTTGGCGCCGTTAACCAGGACCCGGTCTTCGAGCAAATAATGAACCGCGCGCGCGAGCACGCGGCGCTCGATGTCGCGG
>Ga0187894_10005201_pt1 | contig 13458 bp, 7 predicted proteins | sample GBC1701081metaG_FD_136650 | JGI IMG/M metagenome (GOLD analysis project Ga0187894, IMG submission 136650) | White microbial mat communities from a lava cave in the Kipuka Kanohina Cave System on the Island of Hawaii, USA - GBC170108-1 metaG ... | reverse complement strand
TGACGCCTGAGAGTTGCGTTTCGATTCTTCGAGCTGCTTCAACTCATAGCCCGTCTTCTCTTCGATCAACTCGATTTCGCGCAGACGTTCTTCGGAGAGCAAACCCTGGCGATGCAATTCGCGGTTGCGCGCGGTGGCGGCTTTCGCCGCTTTGTATTCGAGGTTCTTGATCTCCCACCGGCTCTGCAGATCAATCAGCGTATTTTCCAGATCGAGTTTGGCTTTCGACTGCTGGTTCTGTTTCAGCTCGATCTGCTGGTTCAGTTTCTCAATCGCCAGTCTTGATTCGTTCAGGTCGAGTTCCAGGATCGGCTCGCCCTTCGCGAGCGTCGCGCCAGGGCGTTTCAGAATCTTCAGCACCCGCGCGTTGACCGGGCTTGAGATCACCTGCTCGAATTCGGGGACGACGATCCCGGAGGCAGTGATCTGAGCCTCCATCGGTCCAACGTCAATCTTGGCCGTGCGGATGCGCGTGCGCGCTACGGTCGGTTTGATCAACCGCGGTCCCCAAACGAAGGCCGTCGTGACCAACGACGCCAGCGCGACGGCCAAAAACGTTCTTCGCAATATTTGTTTTCTGCGAAACACAACGTCAATCTCACGGTCCATCGCTTATCCTCCACTCGGGCACTCGGGCACTCGGGCACTCGGGCACTCGGGCGCTCGGGCATTCGGGCACTCGGGCATTCGGGCCTTGGCGCCAGCCAGTTTTGAGCAAACATCATGCCAATCGTGGAAAGGCCGATTTCAACGGGCTTTCGAGGATTTTGTGGGTGGCTCTGTGCGGAGGTGTACAGCGGACTGTTCGGAAGCGGACAACCGCGTGATTTACGAAATTCTGGAATCGGAATCTAAGAAAATGAAGAATGGACGTGGCCCGAGCTTCGCGGTTGAGGCGCCAAGTCTCGGCTCATCAACGCCTGAGGTAAAAGCGTTCGACTATGGCAAGGCGATTGCGTGTTTACCAAGCAGATGTTTAACAGCAGCCGTTTCCTACCCCCTTGTATACGGCGCAAGAGAAAACTTCCAATGCAGGAGAAAATTTATGCGGAAAATGTTTTTCATCGGTTTGTTCGCGGCGGCGTTACTGCTGATCGCTCCGGCGCAAAATGCGCAAGCGCAATCGGAGACGCCGAAAATCGAATTTGGCGCGCAATATACGGTGCTGCGCCTGCGCGATTTCGACACCACCGATTCCGGCGTGGGTGGTCGCATCACCTATAACATCACAGACAGCTTCGGAATTGAGGGCGAGTTCAATTTCTTCCCGGAGAAGCGCGCCAACTTCGCAAATCCTTTCTATCTGGACAGCCGCAGAACGCAAGGTTTGTTCGGTGTGAAGTACGGGATGCGGTCTGAGAAGGCAGGTATCTTCGGCAAGCTCAGACCTGGATTCGTTCATTTTGGCGAAAGCACGCTCAATCCGGCTATTCAGTTCATCCTGCCGGTCCCGCCAACGGCAAGCTCAACCGAATTTGCGCTCGATATCGGCGGAGTTTTTGAACTATATCCGACGCGGGCGGTCGCATTGCGATTTGACCTGGGCGACACAATTATCCGCTTCGGCCATTTTGGCGGAGCAGGCGCGCCAAGCGCCACCACCCACAATCTGCAATTCACCGCTGGCGTCGCGTTCCGCTTCTGAAGCTGAAGCTCCGCCGGCCGGATTCTCACCCCCGGCGGAGCTTTCACTGAATGGCCTTTTTCAGAAGAGCTATCTGCCCCGCGTGATAGAGGTCGTGCTGGATCACGCCGTGCAGCAAGAAGTAGTTCGAGTAACTCGTCCCCGGCGTGATCTCTTCCAGCTTGACATCGTCAATTTTCTTGATGCTTTCGCGTAAGCTGCGATGGCTTGCTTCGAGCGATTGCAGCGTCGCCCGCCAGGCCTCCTCGCTTGCGTCGGTCACGGGAGGGAAGTTGGTCTCGTCGGGAATTTCCATCACTCCCTCGCCTTCCAATCTTCGCCGCGCTATCTGTTCCCAGGTAATGACGTGATTGACGAGTTCCCAGATGCTGTGCGCGTTCGGGATCGGTTTGGCCGCGGCCTGCTCGGCCGTCACGCCTGCGAGCAGTTCGCGCAAAGACGGGCCGTGCCACGCCTGGCCTTCCTGAGCGCGTTTGAGTTGGCTGTTGATGCGATGTGTTTCAGTCATACTTTTCCTCTCAACTTTCTTTTCCCCTCAACTTTCATATCAGTGGGCTTTGATCGTCGTTTCGGCCACTAAGATCCATCAGGCAGAAAAATGTAGGACAGAAAAATGGCGCCTCTTATTTTTCTGTCCTACATTTTTCTGTCTGGTGGCCGACTACGGGAAACCGCTCCGCAGGCCAAAAAACGCTCCGCCGACGAGCGCAAGCAGAGCCAAGGCTGAAATGATCGCGCCTCGGCGCGCAGCCGGGGCAGTGTAACGCATCTCCACCCGATGCCTGCCTTCGGGCACGATTACGCTGCGCAGCAGGTAATTGGCGGTGAAGATCGTGGTTGGTTGGCCGTCAATCTTCGCTTCCCATCCGGGATAGCTGATTTCGCTCAACACCAGCGCGGCCGATTTGTCCGCGACGGTTTCGATTGCCAGGCGGTTCGGCTCGTAGCTGACGATGCGCGCTTCGGCCGGCGCTTCAAAGTTTCCTTGTGGCAAGTCGAGCCGCGCTTTGTCATCAACTTCAAGCAGAGCGGTCTCGCGCGGGTTGAATGGTTGTTTGCTTTCGCCGCGGACCTGGCGTAGCGCTTCATCGGCGCCGATGACTTCGACTTTGGGAACGAGCCATGCTCGCGGCAAAGCGCGCGGGTTCTCATAAATCTGTACATCGTCGTGGTCGTAAACTTTGCGCCAGTGGTCGGGCAACCGTCGTGTCAACAGGGTCGCGCCGTCGCCTGACGAATCGTAAAGCGTGACCTTCCAGACGATCAGCGTTACGCCGTCGGCCACGCATTTCAATTCGACGCGGTCCACCGCGGTCTTCTCGCCCAGGTCGAATTTGGTCCAATAACGAAGCGCGGGGAAGCTGTTCCGATCATCGCCTGGAGCGCTGGCGAAGACGCGCGGCAGCGAGTGGCGGATGACCGGCTTGACGTCCGCGCGCTCGTGGGCCCACTCGGCGGTGTCAATTCCGGCTTTCAACTCACGCTTGATAGCGCGTCCGTCGTCAGTGTGGATGATCATTTCAACGACGGTCGCGTCTTGGGGCAGATGAGTCGAATTCGCCATCGCCGTCACCAGCGAGAGTGAGTCGACTTTCGCCGATGTGCCCGTGAGCGCCGCCGCCGAGCCGGGCGCCAAATTGAATTGAGCGTCGGTTGCGGCGAATCGCGCGCCCTCTTTCTCAACCCATGCCTGTTGAGCAATGGGTTGAAGCACAAAGCGGACATTGAGCAGATCGAGCGTCCGCCATCGCGGGTCGAGGATTTGCGGGTCGGGAGGCGCGTTGAAAATCGGCGTTTCAAAAGCCCAGCCGGCGCCGAAGGCCAGGTTGTAACGCTTCATCATCAACGGCTCGTAACCGGCGGCGTCGTGAAATCCGCGTCGCGCCGCCAAGTTGTATGGCTCGTGCCGGCGCAAGTCCAGATCGGTCCAAGGGCTCCACGACGTATAGATGCGGTCCTGCTCCGGCGCTCGCCCTTCGAGAAAGCGCGCTGGCGGCGAGACCTGGGTAAAATGCGACGCGGGCTTGTTTTGCGGAAACCACCAGGTGGACATCATCAGGTACTGTTCCCAGAAGCAGGCCAGCATGATTACCGCCGCCAACAACGCGCTCCGTCCCGCCGCTCGCATCTTCCGCCAGCCCCACCACACGGTCACGAGCAGCAACAGAGTGTAAGCGAGCTTGGCGCCGAGCAGTGTCGTTTCAGCCAGCCCGGTTGGCCAGAACGAAAGCCCCATTCTGACCGGGTAGCTGAGCCGCCGCGCCAACACTATTGCCGCCACGACGCAGGCGGCGAGCAACAACGCGCCGATCACGTTGTTGATTTGTCGCGGCGGCGCCTTGTAATCTTTATTGTCAGTCCCGTCATTCGTTGCGCGAGCGATGGAGCTGGCCGCCACGTCCCAACCGAAGGCCGCCAGCATCGAGACCGCCAGCGTCCATTCGAAAGCATGCCGCCAGGGATGACGAAACAGGTTGACTGCCGGAATGTGGTAAATCAACCGGTAGAGCGGCGTATGATCGCCCATCATCAACAACAGCCCCAGCGCCGCCACCACCATCCAGAAGTAGACGCGCAGGTGTCGTCCGCGCGAGCGTAGCGCGGCGACGATCGCGACCGGAGCGAAGATGGCGGCCAGCAGCGCTACGTATGGCGTCGCTTCGTAGTTGAAATGGTAGATTGGGTTGATGAATGACCACCAAACCTTCAATGGCGCGAAAGACGCGGCGCTGAAGGCTTCGTAGGGAAGCGCGCGCCGGACGCTGAGCCGCTGCGCCTGCATCGTCTCGAAGATCTGAAACGCCGCCACGCTCGCGCCCAGGGCGACGCCGCTCACGCTGACCAGCAGCGGCCTCGACGCTCGTAGCGCCGTTCGCATCGCCTCGCCGAGTCGGAAGGGACGAGTCGATTGATCGCTTCCGCCTCGGCGATGCGCTACAAACAGACTGAGAAATGCGCCATAGCCAACGGCGATCAGTCCCGCATAAAGAAAACCCTGTCCCAGGCCGGTCAAAACGGACATGGCGTAGGCCGCGCTCGCGCCGGCCAGGCAGAGGAGGAACCGCCCCGTCCGCGCTCGTTCAATCGCGATCAACATCAACGGGAGCCACATTACCGCGTTGTTGAACATCCCGTTCTGCCCCAGGGCGCTTATCATCATCCCGCCGTAAGTGAAGCTCAAACCCGCGAGTAACCCGGCCAGTCGGCTGCAATTGACCGTGCGCAGATACGCATAGATGAAGGCGGGCGTGAGCAGGAAAGGCGCGAGCACATAAATCTCTTCGGCGATGTGGCCGGGCAAAAACAGGTAACCCCAGGTCAACGGGTAGCCAATCCCGAGTTGCGCCATCGAAAGCAGCGGGTAACCCGACAGGATATGCGGCGTCCACAGCGGCGGCGCGCCGCCTCGAATCATCTCCCAAGCCACCTGCCGCATCGGGTAGGAATAGACCAGCGCGTCTCCGCCGACGAAGTAGACACCGGAGAAGACCGCCGGCCAGAAGAAGGCGACGAAGAAGACGACGATGACGACGATTGGGGCGGCTTCAGCTTTAAGTGTGAGGAGTAATTTCACCATTCTTTTTTTCGTGAAAGCCGTGGGAATCGTTCAGGTCGTCCATAACGACGTCCTGAAAGGATGAAAGCGCACCACGTAGTAACGAATTTATTCGTTACGTCACGTAACGAATAAATTCGTTACTACGTGGGGGCCGCTTCGCCGGCAAAAAATGAATCCACCAGAGAGCGCGAGCAGAGTCAACGCTGAAATGATCGCGCCTCGGCGCGCCGCCGGGGCAGTGTAACGCATCTCCACCCGGTGTTTGCCTTCGGGCACGACCACGCCTCGCAGCAGATAATTGGCGGTGAAGATCGTGGTTGTCTGGCCGTCAATGGTCGCTTCCCATCCGGGGTAGCTGATTTCGCTCAACACCAGCGTGGCCGGTTTGTCCGCGACGGTTTCGATTGCCAGACGGTTTGGTTCGTAACCGGCGATGCGCGCTTCGGCCTTGTTTTCGAATTCGTTTTGCGGAAACGCGATCTGCGCTTTGTCGTTGGGCTCGATCAATGCGGTTTTGCGCGGGTCGAAATGTTCGCCCTCGCCGTGAATGCGTCGCAACGCTTCTTCAGCGCTCACGATTTGAGCTTTCGGAACCAGCCACGCGCGGGGGAGCGCGCGCAGATTCTCGTACAGATCCACCTCTCCGAAACTGCCCACCCTGCGCCAGCGCTCGTATGGCAAGCTCGCATTTCCGATGGGCGTCGAGCGGCCTGTCGCCGAATCGAAGAGCGAAGCGCATTTGATCACCACCGCGCCGCCCTGCTTTAAGTAGTCCAACTCGATCCGCTCGAACTCCGCGCGGGGGAAATTGAGCCGGGCGAGGTAGCGATGCGCCTGAAAGCCCTCCGCGTCCCAGCTCTCGGCCACCTTCGCCCGTCGGTGTTTGATGGCGGCGCGAACGTCCGCGCGATCATAAGCCCATTCGGCGGTGTCTCGCCCCGCCAGCAACTCGCGCTCGATCACGCCTCCGTCTTTTGCGCGCAGTTTGACTCTTGCCACCGGGGCGCCGTCAGGTATCTCTGTTGAATCCGTCATCGTCGAGATGATGGCCAACTCCGTGGCCGGCGCGCTTTCCGCATCCAGGACGGGATGCGCTCCCGGCGCCAACTTCACCTCTGGCGCGTCAATGGCGAAGCGAATGCCTTCCACTGTTAAGGCCTGGCCGTCCTGGCCGTCGGATAAACTTTTACGCTCGCGCAGCAGGTATTTGACATTGAGCAGATCCAAACCCTGATCGTGTGTCGCGAACACGGTCTGGGCGCCGATCACGCCGAAAATATCCATACTCCCGGCCGGGCCTCCGGCCAGCGTGGCCAGCCGGGATAAGCGCATCGGATCGTAGCCGGTCACGCTTTGCAATCCGTGCGGAATGGCCATGTTGCCGTGAGAGAGGTTTTCGTAATTCGGGTGATACGGATTGGCCGCATGCGTCACAACGCGAAAGCCGCGCAGGTCCGACTCACGCTCTTTGATCGCTTTGACCGCCGGGGGATCATTCAAACGTTCCACCAATTCGTATCCGGTCGAACGCCAGTAGGTGAACCAGCCGAAGAAGGCCAAATCCAATTGCAGGACGACTATGACCGCCGCGGCGACAAGCTTCGTTTGCCGCCGCGCGTAAAGCCATAAAGCGCCCAGGCTCAGGGTGAAGAAGATCAGCGGGACGTAGATTTCAGAATTGCTCAACGATGTCGCTCCTGGCGGCGGCGGCTGCAGCGATCCCAGGCGATGGGCAAAGAAGCGATAGGCGACGGCCGTGGCTACGACGATAACCGCGATGGCGGTTGAACTGTAGAGAAACGCTTTCCGTGAGGCCGGCCCGTCTCTTGCAATCGCATTCATCCCCAGCCCCGCCAGAACGGCCATTGCAAACGTGAACCCGTAAGTGTGACGGTAAGGTCCGCGAAAGAGGTTGTAAACCGGAACTTGGTAGAGCAATTGATGGAGATCAAAAGGAAGATGGCTGCCGAAGCTCAGGAATAACGACACAATGGCTATGCCGGCCCAGAACCAGACGAGCCGGTTCGATTTCGCCGCCAGAACCGCCATCATCGCCAGCAACAGCGCGAGCATCCCGACATAGCCGTGAACATATTTGTGCAGCCACCAGTGATCCCATCCGGCGACGCTGTAGATTGGCGGCAACGCTCCGCCGAAGAAATATGGCGCAATGAACGACAACAAACGGCGGGGCGGCAGCGAAAAAGTCGCAAACGTTTCGTAAGAAATGGCCGCGCGTTCGCCCTGCAGTTGCAACTCTCTGGCGGGCAAAAACTGAACGGCTGACAGCAGCGCGCCACAAACAACCATTACCACGACTGCCGCCGCAAAGCGTCTCCGCTCGCTGAAGCTTTTCGGACGGTCCGCGCGAATGAAGAGCGAGAAGATGAGATACGCTCCGCACACCGGCGCGATATGCGCTGTCGCCTGCGGTAACCCGGCGAAGAAATGCAGCGCGATGACAATCGCCCCGCAGGTCGAAAGCCGCCACGCCTCGCGCCACGATTCGGCGCGGTAGAGCTTCTCCATGACCCACAATATCCAGGGGAGCCAGGCCGCCGCCGCGATGAAATTGACCTGCTCCAGGTGGCTGATCATAAAACCGCCGAAGGTGAAAGTGATGCCCGTCAGCAAGGCCGCGGCTCGATCCATTTGCAGCGCGCGCGCGTAGAGGTATGTACCAATCAGCGTTAGTTGATAAGTGATGATGATGACCGCATTGATCGCCACGCCGGGCGGAAGCGCGGCAAAGAGCCAATTGGGCGGGTACAACACACCCGGCTGCGCGCTCGCGAGCAAAGGCATGCCGGCGAAGGTATGTGGGTTCCAGAGCGGCAGCGTCCCCTCCGCGATCATCCGTCCGAGCAACATTCGCATCGGCAAGCTGTAGAGCCAGGCGTCGCCGGCGGCCAGCGCCAATTGGCCTTTTACCGCCGGATAAAAATAGACCAGCGGAAGCAGCGCCAGGATCGGGGCGATGAGCAGGCGCCGGGTAATAAAGCGGCTGTTGATGATTGCTTGAATTTTCAGCCCCATATCCTTGTCTTCACGAACGCGGCGATAACGAAAAGCAGGGCGCATGCGGAGATCAAAGCTCCGGCGCGGAAGGCGGGCGCGGTGTAACGCATCTCGACGCGATGCGCGCCGGCGGGCAGCAGCAAACCTCGCAAGAGGTAGTTTGCCGTATGGATGTTCGCCCTTTGACCGTCAACCGTCGCGACCCAGCCGGGATAGTTGATTTCGCTGACGACGAGCACGGACGGTCTGTCGGCCTCCGTTTCGATCACCAGGCGATCAGGCTCGTAGCCGGTGATGCGCGCTCCGGCCCCGCTCTTAAACTCTCCGCCGGAGAGTTGGCCGAGTTCTTCAGGCGCGATTTCAAGCAGCGCGGTTTCGCGCGGATTGAAGACCGCCTCGCCCTCGCCGCCGGCGCCCCCTTCGCCCCCTCCCTCACCTCGGACGCGGCGCAAGGCTTCTTCCGCGCTCACCGCCTGAGCGCGGGGCGCGAGCCACACGCGCGGCGCCACACGCCCGTTCTCGTAAATTTGCACTCTGTCGTGGTCATAAACTTTCCTCCAATGCTCCGGCAGACGCTGTGTCAATAAAGAGGCCGCGCCGGTCGCCGAATCGTATAGCGTGACTCTCCAAATGAACAAAGTCGCCTCTCGCGATTGAGAGATAAGTTCCACTCGATCCACTGCGGTCTTGGCGCCGAGTTCGATCCGTGACCAGTAGCGATAAGAGGGAAAGGAATTCTGATCGTCGCCGGGCTGGGCGCTGAAGATGGGGGCGAGCGTGTGCCGGATGACCGGCTTGACATCGGCGCGTTCGTGCGCCCATTCGGCCGCATCCACCCCCGCTCTTACCTCGCGTTCGATGGCCCGCCCGTCAGCGGTATGGACGATGAGTTTGGCGACCGTTTCTCCCTGCGCCGCGCCACTGGAGTTCGCCAGGTTTGAAACAAGCGAGAGCGAATCAACCGGGACGGCGCTGCCAGTCAGGTTGACTGAGGCGCCGGGCTTCAAGTTGATTATCGAGTCCGCGACGGAGAACGTCACTCCGTCCTTTTTCATTGTTGCGCCGTGTATGGGGCCGGAGTACTCGACCAGGAACCTGACGTTCAACAGGTCCAGGACCTGCCAGCGCGGACTGAAGACTTGAGGATCGGGCGCTGAGCTGAACGACGGCGCTCCGAGCGCGCCGAACGCGCGCGCGTAGCGTTCGAAGGTCATCGGTTCGTAACCGGCGGCGTTGTGAAAGCCGCGCCGGGCCGAAAGGTTGTGCGGTTCGGCGCGCGGCAGCTCTAAAAAGAAGTTGTCGGCCATAGAGGTATAGATGCGGTTCTGCTCGGGCGCATAGTTTTGCAGGAAGCGGGAAGACGGCGCGGTTTGAGTGAAATACCTCGCCGGCCTGGTGAAAGGAAACCACAAACGCGAATGCATGATGTATGGTTCAACGAAACAGGCCGTCAATAGCGTTCCTAACAGCATCGCGCCGCGCCAGCGAGACGCGGCCATCCGCGCGCTCCAGATCGTCGCCAGAAGAATCGAAACCGCGAACCCCGCCTTCCAGGCCAGCCAGGCCGGCTCCGAAAGCCCGGTGTATTGAATCGGCGAGCCGGCGACAGGCCGTGTGGCGCGCCACCAAGCGATCCCGACCGCAACGCTCAGAGCGAGTAAGCCGGTTGCAACCATGGCGTCACGACGGCTGAGCGACGGGGCGGTCTTGCGCGCAAGGAAGAACTCCCGGCAGGCGTCCCAGCCGTAAGCCGAGAGAATGGCCAGCGAGAACGTCCATTCAAAAGCGTGGCGCGAGGGCACTCGAAAGAGATTGAAAAAGGGAAGATGATAGGCGAGGCGATAAAGAGGGGTCTGATCGCCAAGCATCAGCAGGTAAGACAACACGGCCGCCCCAAGCCAGAACAGGAGCCGCCTGTCGCGATGCGGGCGCCTGACCGCGATTACGATCGCGCACAGAACGCACAAGGCGGCGAGCGGCACAACGTATGTGCTCACTTCCAAAAAGTTGTGAAAGGGGGCGATGAATGACTTCCACGTCATGATCGGCGAAAACGCCCCGCCGCTGAAGACCTCGTAAGTCAACGAACTGCGTACGCTGCGTTGTTGCGCGCGCATGGTCTCGAGTATCTGAAAGGCCGCGACGCCCGCCGCCAGCGCGATTCCGCCCAGGCACGCCGCCAGCGGTCGCCAGCGCCGCCAGGCGAAAAGCGGCGATTCCCGTTGCATCGCCACGGACAAAAAGACCGCGTAGGCGATGGCAAAGAAGCCAACGTAGGTGAACCCTTGCCCGATCCCCGTCAGCAGCGCCATCGAATAGGCGATGGTCATCACCAAAAGGCAAGGTATGAAGCGGCTCTTCCGCGATCGCTCGACGGCGATGAGCGTCAATGGCAACCACATCACGGCGTTGGGCAAAAAACCGTAGGAGCCGATCGGGCTGACCATCATCCCGCCGAAGCCGAAGCTGAAACCCGCGAGCAGAGATGCCAGGCGGCTGCGCCCGATCTGGCGCGCATAGGCGTAGGTGAAGGCCGGCGCGAGCAGGTAAGGCGCGAGCACGTAGACCTGTTCCGCCGCGTGACCGGATAAAAACAGATAACCCCACGTCAGCGGATAGCCGATCCCGAGCTGCGCCATCGAAAGCAGCGGATAACCGGAGAGTAACGCGGGCGTCCACAACGGCAGCGAGCCATGCCGGATCGCCTCCCAGGCTATGGTCCGCAGCGGGTACGAATAGACGATCGCGTCGCCGGAGACGAAAAAACGGCCTGTCAGAGTCGCGGGCCAGAAGAAGATGGTGAAGAAAACGATGATGACTAAGAGGGCGGGAAATTCGGGCTTGAGTTTTGCAAATAGTTTCATCGTGTGGAATGGTGAGGGGCCAATTCTTCGTACTAAGATTTGATCACCGTGAAGCCAACGTCTTCGGCTACGGTGGCGAGCCGGTCGTCAAAACATACGAAAACTTTGCGGCGGGGGTTATTGCCACACGAAATCAGAGCCGCGGCTAACTGCAACGCATCACCTGTGCGCAATGGATGGTTGTCCAACAGTTGTGTGGCCAGATCGCGGACCTTACTGTCAGGCAAAATTTCAACCCACTTCTTGCTCAATATTTCAAGCTGTCGGATAGCGCGTTGTTTATCATTGGCGTCGAGCAGACCGTTGCGGTTGGCGCGTGCAAATGCGCTACGCGCTTCGGCAATTGTCCCCCACCAAACGACCTGTCGAGAGTACTTGCGTAGAAGTTGACGTGCCCGTGTCGAGGCTGACTCGTGCACGCAGGTCGGAACAATTGCGCTGGCACCCCAGAACACACGATTCGTTTTCATTGTCAATCCTCGTCACGATCCTCGCTTACTAAAGCAACCAAGTCCTTTGCTGAGACATTGAAAGGCGGCTCAGTCCAAAACTCGGGCGGCAGCGGGCCTTCTTCCAGCGGCAGACGGGCCTTTCCCTCGGCGGCCAATTTAGCAAGATATTCATCAATCTCATCGCCTTCATCATCCCTGCTGAAGGGGATAATTTTTGCGACGGGTTGATCCTGAACTTCAATCACCACCTCTTCGCCAGCCAGCACTTCGCCCAGGTAACGGTCCACGTCATCTTTCAATTCTTTGACGCTAACACTTCTCATTCGATACCTCCTTGCGGTTCGTCAGTCGCGGGTCAACTGCCGGTATTTTATCCGATGCGGTTGATCGGCGTCCGCGCCGAGCCTCGCTCTGCGATCAGTTTCGTACTCCGAGTAGTTCCCGTCAAACCACATGACCTTGCTGTCACCCTCGAAGGCCAGGATGTGTGTGGCGATGCGGTCTAAAAACCAGCGGTCGTGGCTGATGACGACGGCGCATCCGGCGAAATTTTCCAGCGCCTCTTCGAGCGCGCGCATCGTGTTCACGTCCAGATCATTCGTCGGTTCGTCGAGCAGCAGAACGTTCGCGCCCGATTTCAACATCCTCGCCAGATGGACCCGGTTGCGTTCGCCGCCGGATAAACTTCCGACCTTCTTCTGCTGATCGGAGCCTGAAAAGTTGAATCGCGCGACGTAGGCTCGCGAATTGACCTGGCGATTGCCGAGCTGAACCGTGTCCTGCCCGGCTGAAATCTCTTCCCAGATGTTTTTGTTTGCGTCCAGCGATTCGCGCGATTGATCAACGTAACCGAGCGTGACTGTCGAGCCGGTCTTGAACGCGCCGCCGTCGGCCTGTTCCTGACCGGTGATCAAACGGAAGAGCGTGGTCTTACCGGCGCCGTTCGGGCCGATCACGCCGACGATGCCGCCGGGCGGCAGTCTGAAAGACAATCCTTCAAACAGCAGCTTGTCGCCGTAACCTTTGCTGACGTTTTCAGCCTCGATCACGACGTCGCCCAGCCGCGGCCCCGGCGGAATGTAAATCTCAAGCTCTGACGCCTGCTTCTCGACTTCCTGGTTGAGCATGGATTCGTACGCCTTGATGCGCGCCTTGCTCTTGGCGTGGCGAGCCTTCGGCGCCATCCGGATCCATTCCAGTTCGCGTTCGAGAGTCTTCTGCCGCGCGCTTTCGGACCTCTCTTCGCGCCGCAACCGCTCCTGCTTCTGTTCCAGCCACGAAGAATAATTGCCCTGCCACGGAATGCCTTGCCCGCGGTCGAGTTCCAGAATCCATCCGGCGACGTTGTCCAGGAAGTACCGGTCGTGCGTGACGGCGATCACGGTGCCCGGATATTTCTGCAAATGCTGTTCGAGCCAGCCGACGGTCTCCGCGTCCAGATGGTTCGTCGGCTCGTCGAGCAGCAGGATGTCCGGCTGTTTCAGCAGCAATCGGCACAACGCGACGCGGCGGAGTTCGCCGCCCGACAACACCTTGATCGGCGTGTCGCCCGGCGGGCATCGCAGCGCGTCCATCGCCATCTCCAGGCGGCTGTCCATATCCCAGCCTCCCATCGCGTCGAGCTTCTCCTGGACTTCGCCCTGCCGTTCGAGCAGTTTGTTCATCTCGTCGTCCGACATCGGCTCGGCGAATTTGGCGTTGATCTCCTCGAACTCTTTCAACAGATCAACGACCTGCTGAACGCCTTCCTCGACGATGTCACGGACGTTTTTGGATTCGTCCAGCTTCGGCTCCTGTTCCAGATAGCCGATGGAGTAACCGGGCGAGAGAACGGTCTCGCCCTGATACTCCTGATCGACGCCGGCGATGATGCGCAGCAGCGTGGATTTGCCCGATCCGTTCAGGCCCAGCACGCCGATC
>Ga0187894_10005200_pt1 | contig 13460 bp, 9 predicted proteins | sample GBC1701081metaG_FD_136650 | JGI IMG/M metagenome (GOLD analysis project Ga0187894, IMG submission 136650) | White microbial mat communities from a lava cave in the Kipuka Kanohina Cave System on the Island of Hawaii, USA - GBC170108-1 metaG ... | reverse complement strand
TTTGGCCGCCTCCGAAGGATCAACTGGATGAACGTCTTCACCCTGCCTGATGACTATAAGAACCCTTCGGAACCCGATCTCAAGCAGACTCAGAGTCGCCGACGATAGCAACGAAGCCAGCGAAACTACTATCGTCGTAGATATAACCGACGCGCCAAGATCCATGGCGAAACGCCCCGCCCGGAACGGTTCCAATCACCATCCGAAGTGAAGTGGTCCCATGAGAATCGGGATTTATAAGCGCCCGATTTAAGTTACATTCAAACCCGAGTGAAACACGTAAATAGGTTGCTAAGCGAAAATCCGTGCGCTAACCTCGCCGTCCTACGAAGATGAGCAAGAAGGATCGCCGGGCTCGGCTGGCGTAATGATGTTGTTGTATGTGAATTAGTGGGAATAAGAAAACTCAGACTGAGAGCGGTAGCCGATTCTCAAGCCGAACTACCGCTCTCACGGAACGCACAGGCACCCACAATTTGCCTCTGGGCTGCGCGCGCTCCAAACTACATCCACATGTAAAGGAGCAGGTGTTGAATAGGGCGCGAGGGCAAACCCGCTAGTGAGATACGCCCGATTAATTCGGGCGTTTTGGGTTTCCTCCGGGTCGGCGCGCAGTGTAAGTGAAAATACATATAAATACAAGAGCGCATCTTCGTCAGGAGTTGTGGCCTGATGGGACGCTCACGCCGAAACAAGCCGAAGAAGTTGAGTGAGAAGCTGTTGGCGATCAGAAAGCGTCTAAATATGAGTCAAACACAGATGGCTAGAGCGTTGCAGTTGAAGGTTCACTACTCAGCAGTCTCCAACTTTGAACTCGGCACACGCGAACCAGACTTGCTTGTCGTACTGCGCTACTCACGACTCGCCGGCGTGCCGATGGAAAGTATCGTCGACGATCAAATGAATCTGCCGGAATGATCGTAAGCCGAAAGAACGTCTTTTCGTTTGCACATAACTTAAGCCTCACAACACCGCTGCGAAAGTTAGTAGTGTCCGCTGCAAAAGTTCTTGCATTTTTCAAGACTGCGTGTAGTATTGCGGCGCTGCCCTACCGTCCTAAAGGTAACCTCGGGCAGCCCGACGTGATCGCACGCCATATCGCTCTTCGCTCCAGAGCAGATTACGTTCAACTTGATACATCAGCAGGCTTTCTTAGCCCAGCGTTTTCGACTGTCAACCAATAACTCCCAGAATTTATAGGTTCCTCGCGGATGAGTGTAGATGACTGAAGACAAAGTCGTCGGAGGAGAATGTCATGATTCCACGCAAGTATCTTGCAAAGCTCAAAATGGAATTGGCCGGCACACTGCTCGAAGCGGGCGATCCCGGCTACGATCAGTCGATCGTTATCGACAACGGACGTATTGATCTGCGGCCGGGAGTCGTGGTCATGTGCGCCAACGCGCAAGACGTGGCTACGGCGTACAAGTTCGCCATCGAGCATGAAATGCCGTTTACCGTGCGCGGCGGCGGCCATAGCGCGGCCGGTTATTGTTTGAACCAGGGCGGGATGGTGATCGACATCACCAACATGACCGCCAAGCGCCTCGATCTCGATCGGCAGGTCGTGTGGACCGAAACCGGTAACCGCTGGCGCGATCTTTATCTCTTCCTTCAAGCAACGAACACCGGCTTGATCCCGATCGGCGGCGGCTGTCCCACTGTCGGCATTCCGGGTTTCATGCTCGGCGGCGGTATCAGTTTCGTTTCCCGCTCGTACGGCCTCAGCGTCGACAACCTTCTCTCAATCGATCTCGTTACACCGGACGGCAAACTGCGGAGAATCTCCGCAGAGTCGAAGTCAAAAGAGGACAGAGATCTCTGGTGGGCCTGTCGCGGCGGTGGTGGTGGAAACTTCGGGATCGCCGTTGCTTTCGAGATTCGTGTGCATAAACCAAACACGCCGACGATGCTGGTGGGCCAGATCCGCTATCCCATCGAGTACGCACAGGAAGTTCTGGGTTTCTACAACGAATGGATCGAGAAGGCGCCCGACGAACTCGCCGTCTACGGCTTCATGGGGAAAGTGGCGCTGCCCGCGCATCCCGACACGCTCGTCAACACCGTCGGTCTCACGCCGATCTTCAACGGCAACAGCCGCGAGGGCATGAACCTGATCGCTCCGATTCTCAAGTTCCCAAACATCTTTATCAATCTCTACGACATGACGCTGCCTGACTTCGAGATCTACAACGGCCTGCTCACGATCGTCGGCGGAATGAGTGGCTACATCCGTTCGGGCTTCATGGCGCCGAAATCGTTTACGCCGGCATGCATCGACGTGTTAACGAGCTCGATGACGAGTGCGCCGTCGCCTAACAGTCTCCTGGTCTGGACGCACATGGGCGGCAAAGTCACCGAGGTCAAGAAAGAAGCGACTTCCTTCTGGCATCGTGATGCGCGATTCCTGTGGGAAGTGAAAGCAATCTGGCCGCAGACGGATCAAACGGTGCAGAACGTCAACTGGGCGTATCAGCTCGGCGAAGGAATGGCTCCGCACTCGATCGGCGCCTACTGCAATTACATCGATCCGTTGTTGCACAACTGGCCAACCGAGTTCTACGGCGACAACTACAAGCGGCTGGTCCGAATTAAGAAAGCGGTCGATCCCGAAAACCACTTCCGGTTCCAGCAGTCAATCGGATCTCCGTTCAATCCGGACGGCGAGTATCCACCGAACCTTGCACCACTGTATCGCACGTTCCTGGTTTGATTCGAGATGAAGGAGGAGACCTCGGAGATATGGGAAAAATCGTAACAATCATAATGCTCGTAATCGCCGCCGTGACAATAGTCATTACAACGTCGATTACGTCGACGACGGCTCCCGCTGCCGACCCAGCGATCGTTCTGAGCTCAAATATTCCGGGTGATGCGCAGTTTGGACAGCTTCCACCCAACGCGACGAACGAAGAGAAGCTGTTGGCCATTCAAGGCGACTTCGACATTTATTCATGGAACACCTTCATCGCGCTCAACTGGCCTCCATTACCGAATGGTAACGGCGATCCTCAAAAGACGATCGGCCAGTACGGCGACAACGACACCGTGTGGGAGCACTACCGCAACGTCGAGGACATCTTTCTTCCCGGCGGCGCGAAGCCAACCTATAACGGACCGGTGAGCGTGCCGACGCAATGCAAGGCCAGCTACAAACCGGGAATGAAGATCATCAGCCAGGTTGGAAAGACACCGACGGTGCTGACTGCTTTCAGCCAGCCCTTCAACACCGGCCCACTCATCGATCAGAACGGCAACTACACCCGCTACGAAATTCTCGTGAACAAACCGATGTTCGATTACATCCTTCAGAACACGCTCTACTCGAAGGCCGGACAGAAGGTGTTTTCGGGCGCGGTGAAATTTCCGTGCGGAGTCCTCGGCGGTCCCGAAGGCGCGATCATGGTTAAGGCCGCGTGGAAGGTCATTAGCCCTGCCGACAAGAACCGTTTCCACACGCAAACAGTGCTGGTGTACTCGCCTGCTTCGCAAAATCCGAAGTACCCGGCGTCGTGCAGCAAGAAGCTCATGGGCCTCGTCGGTTTGCACATCGGTCATAAGACCAACTCGGCTTCACAGTGGCTCTGGTCCACCTTCGAGCACGTCGATAACGCTCCAACCGAAGCCGACGTCTCGAGCGGAAAGCTGAAGGCGAAGTACAACTACTACGACCCGAAATGCTCCGCTGCGAAATGTCCGCCAAACCAGGTGCCACCTCGTCCGTGGAATCCGACAAAAGTCAGTGCCTTCCACAGCCAGGTAGTGCGGATGAATATGTTCAAAGGCAATGAATTCGCATTCACGAGTGCAGCAGCACGCAATGCCGATGCGTTGAAACTTCTTCTCGGCGTCTCTGCCAGTTCTGTCTGGCAGAACTACGAGTTGATCAGCACGATGTGGCCGACCAACACGGGACAGTGCCAGGCGAGTCCGGGTGATCCGCTCGGAACGCCGGCGCCGAACTTTCTGGCGAACACCACCCTCGAGACTTATATCCAGGGCATGGTTCCCAACGTCTCGTCGAACTGCATCGAGTGCCACAACAACGCCACGATGACGACACCAGTGCCGTCTGATTTCACTTACGTCCTGCAACGAGCGCAATAGAGGAAAGAAAGAAACGACTATGACCACTCCACCAAATAGCGGCGGACCCTCGGAAGCCGTCGTACAAGATTTCGCCAACATGTCGGCAGCCCTAACGGGATTTCAGCCGAGCTTTATCAGGCCGTTCCTCGATCCGGTGAATCTCTCCGGCACTTTCTATGAATTCGCCGTCGCCCAAGTCGGACAAACGATGATGGACGCACTGATGAGCGCGTTCGACGCCCTCAGCAATCAACAGCCGCCGCTCTCGCCGCAACAGATCGCCAACACGCTGCTCGAAGTAGCGAGCTCCACTCCGTCGCAGCAGGCACAGCTTTGCCAGAGCATCGTGGCGATGTGGTATCTGGGATCGTGGTATCCGCCACCATTTCAGAAAGACGGTTTGCAACAGGTCATCTCGTCGCAGGCCTACACGAAGAGCCTGGCTTGGAACGTGGCCCAGGCGCACCCGATGGGATTCAGTGCTTTCACTTTCGGTTACTGGAGCCAGCCACCCGGATCGCTCGACACGTTTGGCGTCAACACTGGAGGTGGACAATGAGCAACGGCGCTTCTCCGCAATACGACGTCGTCATCGTCGGCGCCGGCGCCTCCGGCAACTTGATCGCCAAACAGCTCGGACTCGCCGGCAAGAAAGTGCTCATCCTCGAAGCGGGACTTGCTGTGCCCGACAGCCGCGAGGAGTACATGAACAACTTCTATCTCGCGCTGGCGAAGACGCCGGAATCTCCGTACCCGGCGTTGGCCGGCCGCACTGGCAACAAGGATCATCCGGTCGGTAAGCTTCCGGATCCGGCGACGCTGCCCACACCGCGCGCGACAGTTCTCGGTCTCGGCGGTACACCTGACGTCAGCTATCTCGTGCAGGCGCAATCGTGGATCGCAACTCATCCCGATTCCAAAGAACCACCGCAGAATCCACCGACCGAGCCAGACGGCGACGTGCGCGGTCTCCAGTTCTCGAGCACCTTCGAGCGCAACGGCGGCGGCACCTCGTGGCACTGGCTCGGCACTTCGCTGCGCGAACTCGAGAACGACATCCGCATGTACACGAAGTACCAGCACGCGGTCGATTGGCCGGTGACCTACGGCGAGATGCAGCAGTTGTGGGCGCTCGCGGAAAAAGAGATCGGTGTCGCCGCGAGTGTGGTCCAACAGGAACCGCTCGAAGTCGTCGGTTTGGAATACCCGCCGGGCTATCAATATCCGATGGGCCCGATCCCGACGAGCCTCGTCGATCAAACCATCAGCCAGGGCGTCTCCGGACTCCAGGTGCCGGGTACATTGCCTGACACTCCCGGTGGCTCGGATCCGCAGATGTACGACGTCTTCGTCACACCGACACCTGCGGGTCGCAACTCCGAGCCGTACGACGATCGACGCGTTTGCGCGGGCAACACAAACTGCATTCCCATTTGTCCGATTCAAGCGAAGTGGGATCCGACTGTCACACTCGGCAAAGCACTCGACACCGGCAACGTGACTGTGAGTTATCAGTCAGTCGCGTATAACGTCGCCGTCGACGCGAACAACAACGCCACCGATATCGACTATTACGTGTGGTCGCGTGACGGCCAGGGCAACTTGCAGAAGGTGTCGAAGTCCGTCACCGCAAAGATCTACGTTCTTGCGTGCCACGCGATTGAGAACGCGAAGCTTCTCCTGCTGTCGAACAACTGGAAAGGCATCGCGAACAAGAGCGACCAGGTCGGACGCAATCTTATGGACCATCCGCTGTACTTGACCTGGGCGCTGGCGCCGCAGCCACTCTGGGGCTATCGCGGGCCGCTGGCCACGGCGGGTATTGAGTCGTTGCGCGACGGCGAGTTTCGCAAGTACCGCGCGTCGTTCCGCATGGAGATCGGGAACGAAGGTTGGAACTTCTCGGTTGGCGATCCTTACACAACCACTCTCGACTTCATCACCGGAACGAATAACTCGGGTCTGAACAATGGTGGTCCAAACGGGTCGGCCCAACGGTTAGGCGGTACGGCGTTGGCGCTGAAACTCAACAACCTGCTCACGCGCCAGTTTCGCATCGCGTGCATGTTCGATCAGTCGCCGTTGGCGGAGAACCGCGTCCAGCTCGATATCAATCAAGAAACCGGCAAGCCAAACAACACTGACGGCCTCGGTCTGCCGCGGCCGAAGGTCGAGTACGGATTCGATCCCTACACGATGGAAGGTTTCCGCATGGCCGCGTACGTCTGCTCGAAGATCTACGAACAGATGGGCGCGCAGGAGTTCACGAAGAATAACGTCGGCGGCACGGGCGACTTCACGTATCGCGGACAGAACTATCACTACTACGGCGCTGGGCACGTCGTCGGAACGCATCGCATGGGTCCCGATCCATACACGTCCGTCGTCGACGCAAGCCAGCGCTCGCACGACGTGCAAAACATGTGGGTCGTCGGCAGTGGTAGTTTCCCGACCGTGTGCACCGCAAATCCGACATTGACGTTGATGGCGCTGGCTTTCAAATCGGCAGACAGCATCATCGCAGCCCTTAAAGCGTAGCAGCCTCAAAGGAGAAACTGGTCCATGTATATCGTTGACGCCTTTTGGTCCATCATTCCCGGCAATGAAGCAAAAGCTTATGCAGCGCTCGGTGCGCTTGCGGCGCAAGTTGAACAGGAAGAGCCCGACACGTGGATGTACCTGATCCACACTCCGAACCTTGATCCCGGGGTCAACACGTTTCCGATGCCGGGGCCGCAGCAAGTGGCTTTCGTCGAAGGTTTCAAGAATCGCAAGGCGTTTCAGAAGCACCGCGATTCGCCGATCTTGAAGGAGTTCTTTGCGAAGAACGGCTCGTACTTTCTGAACATGTATGGACCAACGGTGCCCTTCATGATGTTGCAGACGCTGGAGATGATCGACGGCTTCATTCGTCCCGGCGCGGACGTCATGACAGCGTGGCAAGTTGAGGCGCGCTGGGTGATGAAACCGGGTAAACGCGAGAAAGTGCAGCAGGCTCTTAAGGGCTATGTAAACGACGTGCGCACTGAGGAGCCGGAGACTTTGATGTACACCGTGAGTGTAGCCGACACCAGCCCGCAGTCCATGGCCCTTCCGCCTTCACAGGTCGACGCGCTCGTCTACAACTCATCATGGACCAACCAGCAGGCCTTCTTCGATCACGGCAAAGGACCGGTCTATCAGGACTTCCTCAAGGAGCACGGCCACCTCTTCGTCCAGGCCGGCCCCGGCTCCACGACGCATCCTTACATGACCACGTCAGTCCTTAAGCGGTTCGCCGGTTTCTTCCGGAAACAGGCGTTCATCAAGTGATGAGTGGACAGGATTGCAGGATTAACAAGATTGGCCCGCGAAAATAGCCGTCTTATCAATTCTGCAATCCTGTCAATGTTTCGGGGAACTCGAGTAGTGGGTCAGTTTTGAGCTGAAGCATCTAACGCCGGAGGCGTTTACCAATTTCAGCCCAGGGTGGCGTTCCGCCAACCCTGGGACTAAACGGTTATTTTGGTACCAATGCTGAAAGCATTGGCAAGTGGCGCCTTCCTCGCGAACGCTTTCAGCGTAGTAATCCTTCTCGCCCTGTGCCCCAGGGTTGTACCAACCCTGGACTCAAACTAGTAAACGCCTTCGGCGTTCAAATTAGGGCACTACTAAGAACACAATTTGATTGACTTTCCCAGCCAACACAAATATCCTGCCGCCGCTTTGAAAGGCTGAAGCTCTCACGAGACCTCGCTCGCACCCGTTTACCAGCCTCAAGGCAATGACGATGATCCCAGGTCGTTTCCCAACCTCTGCGCTTGCTTGATAAGCCCAGTAACCAACCAACTTCTGTAGGTCGAGACTCACCATGAATGAAAGAAACTTTGAGAAACCAGTAGCGTGGTTGCTCGGGAAGCAACTGCTTGGCGGCATTAAAGGCATGCTTCTCTACACAGCCTACGGCGCGAAACTCGATCCTCGCGACTGGATGACCGGTCAAGAGATACCCTTCGACGACAACGGTGACGATGAGTTCTGGTTCGATTATCTGTCGGACGCCGGCGACGGCTCGAGGGCGATGTACAGCATCGCGTATCTCGCCTTGAGCTCCTTGTGGACGAAGCTGGATCAAAACACCTTCGCGTTGCCCGCCGACGCGGACAAGCGAAAGGTGACTACGCTAAAAACAGACGGCAACGATTACAAATATGAACTGCCACGAGGACAATTCCTCTTCATCGGTGGCGATACTTCCTATCATGCGGCTGACTATCTGACGCTGGTCGATCGCTTTCAACGTCCTTTCGCGTACGCTTACCAGGATCTGCGTAAACGAAAACTGATCGACGACAGTCAGCCACGCCGACCGATCATCGCTATCCCGGGTAATCACGATTACTACGATCAAGTTGACGGATTCCGCCGCCAGTTTCGTAAACCAACCAGAGATGAGGGACCGTTCCCACCCGAGGATGGTCCTTACAAAAGCGCGCCTAAATTCGCCTCGTTAACCATCGCCGGTTTCAAGCGAATCCAGGAAGCGAGCTATGTCGCTTTGCGTCTTCCCTTCAACTGGTGGTTCTGGGGACTCGATACCGAACCCGGCATCATCGACCGCCGCCAAAAAGAATTCTTTTCCAGGTTAAAGACCAACGGAGAACAAACCGGCATCCCGAAGAAACTCATTGTCGCTACCTGTTCTCCGAGCACTGTCTTCGGCCACGTCGCAGAACTGGAAGACGAAAAGGCCACCAAGTCAATGCGCGAATTGGGGCTGAAAGCTCCATTCGCCGCGCGAAAATCCGGCGAGAAACCGGATCTCAGCAAGAGCGGCGACACAGAGCTGAGTGAAGAGCAATGCCGTCTCGATCTTTCCGGAGACGTTCATCACTACGCGCGTTATTGGGGACCAGCGGCGCATGGCGTTCCGCGCAAACACTTCAAGGCTGGGCGTCCCTCGGCCGACAGTTATGCCTCAGTCGTTTCCGGATCAGGCGGCGCGTTTCATCATCCCTCAACGACTTACGACGATGAAATCTGCGAGCAAGTGCTCTACCCGCCTGAAGATCGCTCACGTGAGGCGGTCGGAAACACGCTCTTCAAATTCTGGAATGTCGTCAACGGCGGCTATGTGTGGCTGGCCGGATTCATCATGGCATTTGTGATCTACTTCTGTATCACTGCGCCGCTGAGCAGCAGACAGTTCATCAGTCACATTGGCGTCGTCAATGCTCTCGACGTCACTAAGACCAAAAAACCGGAGCCCATCGAAGCGACAATTATTCAACCGGGTGCGCAACCTTGCGACCCAGTCAAACCGCTTGTGCTCTGGAGCTCACTCGGTTTGGTGCAAAACGAATGGCAACCACCGCCAGGATGTTCGCCGGAAACACCCGGCTACATCTTTACCGCTCAAACATGGCCGCTCGATCTGATATTGGGCCAGGTGTTCATTTGGTTGTCGCTGGCGGCTATCGTTGTCACTTTCATCCTCGCCTTATTCACGGACAAGATTTTTGACAACAAGAGTCCGTTTGAACAAGGAAGTGATCCCGACCGAAAACTAATCCCGATCGTCGGCATTACCGCCGCGCTGGTGATTATCGGGCTACTCAGCATTCAACCTTATCGCTATCACATCACTCCCTTCGTCAATAGTCTCCTGGTGCTTTTCTCGATCTTCGCGGCCGTCACGGCGATCTTTCTCAATGTTCGCTACAGCGAATACCTCTTCAAAAAGAGTTTCGTTCCGAAAGAGAAAAAGGGGCTGGCGGGGACGCTCGAAAGGATCGTTCAAGACTATTTGCCGTGGGTTCTGTGGCTGCTCGCGATAATAGTGCTCACAGCGGGTTTGTGGTTCTTTGGCAAAAACAATCTGCCCGCATATCTGATCACCGACATCATCTTCATCGTCGTGCTGATTGCGGCCACGATCGGCATCGTGTTGTTGCCGTTTAAGGTTGCGGGCCATCTGCTCTACACCAAGCCGAAATGGCTGCGAGTTGTAGGGAAAGCCGCTATCGGCATTTGGTTCCTGATCCTGCAACTGCTGGTTCCTTACATTCTCATCCTGAACGGCAACTACATCATGTGGGCGGCGGCCGCAGTTCTGGTCGTGGCGCCGATTCCACTGGCGCAGTTTCTTTTCAAGCGAAACAGCCGCGTCGGACTAGCGCTCTTGTGGTTGGTCTACGGCGCTGTGATGCTGGGTCTCCCGTGGATCACAAACTGGGCCTTGGGCAAGTTCCCGGGTTACGAAGGCTACTCACTGATCTTCCCTAACCCGCAGGGGTGGTCCACGTTGATACCGGCAATTCTCGCCGGCATCATTGGCGCCATCATCTGTTGCCTCTGGACCGGTTGGTACTTCGCGGTGTCGTTCCTTTTCAACGGCCACAACAACGAGGTTGGCGGCACCGCTCGCGTCGAAAACTTCAAAGAGTTCATTCGCTTCCGGCTGACCAACCACAGCTTGACGGGCTACGTTATCGCAGTGGACGACGTAAGTTTGATCGGAAAAACCGAGAACGGCCACGTCAATGACGGCAGCGATCTGCAAGTTAGGCTGATTGACGTTTTCCACCTTGTTCCCAAACCCGCCGCTGCATCGTCAAAGACGACTGCGGAATCTCCAGTTTCTATCGGAGCAAAAACATGAAGTATCGAGGTTATTTCTACGTCGCCTTTCACACGACGCTGAACATCATCTTGAACGCCCTCACGTTCGGCCATTACCTGTGGCTGGAAGGCAGGGTCTTGCATGGTCTTTTTAGAAACTGGGGCAGGCGCTTTCGCTATCGTCCACAGCGATTCGAACAGCCGGCTTCAGAAGAAGAGCTCATCTATTTAATCAAACAGGCCAAGGACCTTCGCTTCTTCGGCTCGGCCCACTCGTTCAACGACGGCGTGGTTGCCGATACCACGCTGGTCTCTTTGGATCGCTACGCCGGCGTAGTCCGCGAAGACCCCGCTAATAAAAGACTCACAGTTAAAGGCGGCACGCGGGTTCGCGACGTTGTGCGTCTGCTGCTCGATCGGGGTTGGGCATTCAAGGCGCTTCCCTCTCACGACGCTCAGAGCATCGCCGGCATTCTTTCCACCGACGTTCATGGCACCGGGCGCGATTGGGGATTTGTCAGCGAAACGATTGTGGACCTTAAGATCATAGCTGGTGACGGCCAGACGAAGACTGTTGTACCGACGGATGATCTGTTTCGGGCGGCCATCGGAGGCGTTGGCGCGGTGGGAGTGATCTCTGAGGTCACAGTTCAGGCGGTCGATCGCTTCAATGTCGAGCAGAAGTTTGAAATCTCCGATCTTTCTTACGTCGAGAGTCACCTTGATGAGCTGCTGTACCACAACGATCACCTCAGTCTTTATCTGTTTCCCTTCACTACGAAGTGTCAGATCAGCAGTTGGAATCGAACCACGAAACCGAAATCGTTTCTTGGACCACTGCGAGAGTTTATTGCCATTTCCTTTGATGCGTTACTGGCGGCGTGGTTTGGAAACCTGATGGCCTACACCGGAACGCTCAAAAAGCTCTCGCATTTTACGCACGGACTAAAAAAGGGCACGGACCTGGTTATGGAGAGCAACAAGGCATTCAATCGAACGATCTATCACCTGCACCAGGAATTGGAATTCACCGTGCCTTTTGAACAAACATTTGAGATGTGCAGAAGGTTCGTGGGTCTCTACGAATACATGTATCTCGAGAAGCCATTGCCATATCCATTGTTCGAAGTCCGCTTCACACCGGCCGGACACGAACGAACGCTTATCGGAGCCGGCCGTGGACGAAGGTCGACCTGGATCGACCTTGTAATCGACGACTCACATGGATTTGAAGAGTACTATGCGGCTGCTGAAGAGTTGATGAAGGAAGTCGGCGCACGACCACACCTCGGAAAGTTTTGCCAGGCACACACGCCGCAGGACATGGAGATACTTCATTCAACATACTTCACCAAGTTCCTGCAAATTCGCGATCAGCAGGATCCGCAAAGGAAGTTTACGAATGTGTTTACCCGCAGGCTATTTGGAGCTTGATGGGTGGTCAAAAAGGAGTTAGCTAACCATGACAACCTTTCCGATTGTGTTGGTACATGGAATAGCCAGGTTTGACATTCTCGCAGTGATCATCCGGAAGAAGCTCAATGTCCCGGATGATGCTCCTGCCGAGCAGGTCGACTATTTCAAGGGCATTAGAAGTCGTCTGGAAGAAAACGGGTTTGTTGTCTCGGCGCCAAACCTGAGATTTGCGGGATCCCTTGATTCGCGCGCCGAGGGACTGCGCAATCATGTCAACGAGGTGATCCAAAGAACGGGAAGCCCAAAGGTTCATATCATTGGCCATAGTATGGGCGGGCTTGATGCACGTCATATGATCGTCGACAAGGGAATGGCGGATCGCGTTGCAACCCTTACGACCATCGGAACGCCACATCATGGGACACCGATAGCGGATCGAATCACGCAGCCCGGAGGCGCACTGCTATTACAGGTCCTGGATCGAGTTGTCGATGTGGATGGATTTGCGGATCTGACAACCGTTGCGTGCGAGCAGTTCAATCAGCGGGCGCAAGACGCGGAAGCGAAAAACGGGGTTGCGTATCAGACCTTCTCGGCTTCGGAGAATCTACCTGATGTTTTTGCGCCGCTCGTTCCTTCATGGCTCATCATCCGCGATCAGGAAGGGAAAAATGACGGTCTCGTTTCAGTTCGTTCACAGCAATGGGTTCGCGAATTGATCGCCAACGACGGCACGCGCAATCCGATAGGGCAACGAGAGTTTCCTTTTCCTGCCGATCACTTGAATGAAATTGGCTGGTGGGATCCGGAGGAGATAATCAGTCCGTTGTTTTCGGGTGTGAGCATCGTCAAGCAGGCTTTGAATTACGAACAGCAGGTTCGCGACCTCTATCTCCAAATCGCTCAAAGCCTGCCGTGAGACAAATTCATCCACAGATTACACAGATTGAAGCCTTCTGCAACGAAGCCGCCAGCGCGCTGCTGAACCTACTCGCCATCACTTCCCTCAGCGCGTCCGTGGTTCTACGCAGGAACGTCACGACTTGAACGGCCAGAAGATCGGAACCAACCAGATAACGATCGCAAACACGGCGATCGTCAAGCTTGAACCTACTTTCAGAAAGTCCAAAAAGCGATAACGTCCGGGTGTGTAAACCAGAACGCAGGCCGGCTCGAGTGGTGTTAGAAACGAACACGAAGCCGCATACGTTACCGTTACGGCAAACGTTCGCGGATTGTCATTCACCTTGACTCCGTACGTCCTTGCGCATAAATTCAACCTGCAAAACTACCCCTCTCGAATTGCAAGGAGTCCACAGAATGTACACACGATCGTTACTATCCCTCGTGCTGCT
>Ga0187894_10005199_pt1 | contig 13461 bp, 9 predicted proteins | sample GBC1701081metaG_FD_136650 | JGI IMG/M metagenome (GOLD analysis project Ga0187894, IMG submission 136650) | White microbial mat communities from a lava cave in the Kipuka Kanohina Cave System on the Island of Hawaii, USA - GBC170108-1 metaG ... | reverse complement strand
GAAGGCGCGACCGATCTGGTGATTGAACATCTGATCAACCGCGCCCGCTCGCGTAAATCTCGTTTGAAGAGCCTGGGTTACAATCATTCTTTACCTTGAATGAAATGTGACATTGTCGAGGTAATTACCATAAAAGTTTGGCAAAATTGCTGTTGCAACATTACAATTAAGTGGGGCTCCGGCGTAATTTGAGGCCAGAATTTACAAGATATCAATCAGATCCTTGACATGCTAAGGGTTCATTCCTCGAGCCACTTGATGGAGCATCAGCAATAATTATCCGGTCACCCACAATAGGCTGCAGTTGTTGACCAGCCCTTTCATCCATGCCGGCTCGACATCGAAGACCTGATCAAGCCGGTCGAAGAAAGGCTCGATGCTCACGCTGCGGCGCCGATAGATCTCGCGATCGCAACGGTAGCGGTCCGCTTCGCGTTGTCGTCTGCTAGGCGTCCGCTTATTGACTTCTTTCGGTACGAGCAAGCAGCGCGTCAGTAGATCGTTCTCATACCGCTTGATCCCGGCGTGCAGTTTCGGGTCATCGTAGGCTTCGTCGCCCAGCGCTCGCCGAGTATGGGAGGGCAAATTCTCCTTCAACTCGGCGGCGACCTTGGCGTCAGCCTTCGAGTTGGTCGCCACCTCCGCCCGGATGGGGATGATCGCGCCGCCGGCGGTGGCGTTAACTGTGACGTGCGAGCCGTAGTCCTGTACCCAGCCTCGATAGGCCGATACCGACCAACTGCTGTCGCAATCCACGTCGCGCAGCCTTTGAGGGATTTGGCCCTTAACGCGGTCAGCCTGATGCCAGAGCGGGCCTTGCGCTTGGATCATCTTCTTGTCGACGGCGACCACTTCGGGGCAGGTAGTAGTTTGCTTGATGACTTCTTCCCTCCAAGTTTGAATCCGCAGCTTGAGCGTCGGGGCGAGTTTCTTAAGCGGCTTGCGGATGGTCTCGTCGTCAGGCATTCGCTCAAGCCCGCAGGTGGCGCGCGCTTCCAGATGCGCTTGCAGGTAACTGTAAAGCGCGGTGAACCGTTTGATCTTCTTGAGAATCATCGGAAGAAAGACCTGAAGCATGACCAGCTCACTGAAGGCATACGGGCGGCCCAATTTCGTGGTCGTGGTCGGCGCATAGATTTCTCCGACCTTTTCGAGTAGTTTCAACAAGAAGTTGTTGGTAGTTTCCATCTTTGCCTCCTTAACTCCGTCAAGGCAAAGACTATCAGATCAGCCGCTTGGCCCAGGCGATTGCGCCGGGCCTCAATTAAGTCAAGGGGGCGTCAGGAAGTGTCAACATATTAAGACCAGGCTTCTTGACCAAATTATCTTTTCCGGTTTTTTCCTGCCGGACCAGGCTCACAGATCAGGTGGATTAGAGGGAATTTTGAACTACGCAATCTTTACCATTAATCTAGACCGGTGTGTGTCGAGTTGGGAAGCGGGCGCCAGGTCAATATATGGATACTCTGATGAAGAGATCATCGGGCAGCCAGCCTCCATCTTTTTTACACCTGAGGACACTTTGAGTGGTCAGCCAGAGCTGGAGTTTAAGGCTGCCGAGACCGATGGGCGGGCGGAAGGCGAACGCTGGTATGTTCGTAAGGGCGGCGCGCGTTTTTGGGGGAACAGTGTGCTTGTGCCGCTCGTGAGCGGAGCCGGGGACCTACGCGGCTTCGTGAAAATCACGCATGACATCGTCAAACAAAAACATGTCGAAGAGTCGTTCCGTGAGGAATTGGAAGCGCGAACTGAGGAGCGGACCAAAGGGCTTTTACTGGCTAACGAAACACTGCAAGAGCACATAACCGAACGCGAGCGAATGGAAAAAGCATTGCGCGAGAGCGAAGAGCGCTACCGCGCTTTCGTCGTGAACAGTTCGGAAGCGATATGGCGCTTTGCGCTTGAGCGGCCGGTCCCGCTAGGCCAATCCGAGGACGAGCAGATAGAATACTTTTATCAATATGGTTATCTGGCCGATTGCAATGGCGCAATGGCGCGGATGTACGGCTTCTCAAGTCCTGATGAGATGATCGGGATTCGCCTTGGCGACATAGTTGTGCGCTCGAATTCGGAGAATATCCTCTTCCTGCGTGACTTCATTCGATCCGGCTATCGGTTGACCGATGCGGAAACGGTTGAATTGGATAAGGATGGTAAGACGAAATACTTCTTGAATAATTTAGTGGGCATTGTCGAAGGCGGTTTCATCCTGGGCGCCTGGGGCACCAATCGTGACATTACAGAGAGCGCTCTGGCGAAAGAGGCTTTGCGGAAGTCCGAAGAACGCTTTCGCATCGCGGCCGAACTCGCCAGCGATTTGATTTATGAGTTGGACATCAGAGACAGTCGCATGGAATGGTTCGGCAATGTCGCCGAACGTTTGGGTTATGAGCCTGGAGAATTCCTCCAAACATCCGAGTTTTGGAAACAGGCGCTGCACCTCACCGACCTCAATCGGGTGACGGCCGCGGTCGAGCGCCACCTGGTGACTGGCGCCCCGCTGCGGGAGCAATACCGTATCCGGCGTAAAGACGGGGAATTTCTCTATTGGATCGACCGCCGCAGGGCGCTCTGGGATGAGAACGGCGTCTCCTACAAATGGATCGGAGTAATCAGCGATATAACTCAAACTAAGCAAGCGGAAGGGAGGCAAACGCAGTTGCAGCTTGCCGTGCAACAATCGGCAATGGAGTGGCAGCGCACCTTCGACGCCATTCAATACCCGGTATTGATACTCGATTTTGCCGGCAAAATTACGCAATCGAATCGCGCCGCTGACGAAATATCCATGGGCTCCGATGGTGCCTGCGCCGGGCGCTCCATCGAAACGCTTGGCGCCGGCCAGCCTTGGCGGCAGGCGGCCGAGATGGTTCACGCCATGCCTGAAACCCGTTCGGCGTTGTCTTGTGTCATAAACGACAATGACACTGGGAAGACTTGGGACATTACGGCAAGTCTCCTTCCGGGGCCTGAAAGCAATGCGGGACGGGTCATCGTCGTGGCGCGCGACATCACGCGACAAGTAGAGTTGGAGGCTTCGCTTCGTCACAGCGAGCTGATGGCTGCCCTCGGGTCTTTAGTCGCCGGTGTTGCTCATGAAGTGCGCAACCCGCTCTTCGGCATCTCCTCAGTACTTGACGCTTTCGAGGCGCGTTTCGGTGGCGCGTCGGAGCACCAACAATACATCAATGTACTTAGAGAAGAATTGGGTTATCTCAACCGGCTAATGGAAGACCTTCTTGATTACAGTAAACCTTATAGTCAGGATTTACGCGAAGGTTCAGTTTATGACGTTGTTGTAAGCGGTATCAACGCCTGTAAGATGCTGGCCGAACAAGGGCAAGTAAAAATTGTCAACAATGCGTCAACTTCTCTCGCGCCAGTTATGATGGATGAGAAACGGATGCCGCAAGTCTTTTCGAATTTGATCAAAAACGCCATTCAGCATTCTCCCCCCGGCGCGACAGTGCATGTGGAGGCAGAGGAGATAAGCCTTGATAACCAGTTATGGGTCGAATGTCGTGTCAAGGATTCAGGCCCGGGTTTTCAGACCGAGGACCTTCCGAAAGTATTTGACCCCTTCTTTACCAAACGCCGTGGAGGCACCGGCCTCGGACTCTCGATCGTGCAACGGATTGTTCAGGAGCATGGCGGAAGGATCAAGGCGGGCAATCGTCCGGAGGGCGGCGCCGAAATTGCCATAAGGATTCCGGCCGAGCGCGTGGCATAAGAGTTGAGGTGACGTGCGTGATGTCGAAAAGTAAGATCCTGATCGTAGATGACGAACCCGGCGTACGATTCGGGATGCGCGAATTTCTTGAGACGCACGGTTATAAGATCGATGACACGAACTGTTGTCGGGGCGCCGAAGACCTGTTTCAGGCTATGCGCCCTGACGTAGCCATCATCGACTATTTATTGCCGGACGGCACCGCGCTCGACCTCTTACCTCGATTGAAAGCGATAGATCCGGGCGTGCATCTGGTCATTCTGACCGGCCATGGGTCAATCGACCTCGCAGTGCGTGCGATTAAAGAGGGCGCCGAGCAATTTCTCATCAAGCCGGTCGACCTCTCAACACTTCTCGTCATCCTTGAGCGTTTGCTTGAGAGCCAGCGCAACCATCGGAAGCAAATTGCCCGAAAGTCACAACAGGCCCGCCGAACAGTCGATCCGTTCATCGGCTCTAGCGCCGCCATCAGACAATTGGCCGAACAAGCAAAAAGGGTGTTGTCAACAGAGAGCCCCGTCCTGCTTCTCGGGGCCACAGGCGTCGGCAAAGGTGTGCTTGCGCAGTGGATACATGACAACAGCCGCCGATGCGAAGAGGCTTTCGTTGATCTTAACTGCGCGGGGCTGTCGCAGGAGCTTCTTGAGACTGAATTGTTCGGTCACGAGAAGGGAGCTTTCACTGGGGCGGCGACAAGCAAACTCGGCCTCTTCGAAGTGGCCCACCGCGGCACGGTATTTCTTGACGAGATCGGCGACGTCGATCTGCAAGTGCAGCCCAAACTGCTCAAGGTTCTGGAGGAGCAGAAATTCCACCGGCTGGGAGATGTTCGCGACCGGCAGGTCGATGTCCGCCTCGTCGCCGCTACCTGTCAGGACCTCAGCCGGTTAATGCGGGAAAATAAATTCCGCAGTGACCTTTACTATCGAATCAGCACGATTCCGTTGGTGATACCATCCCTCCGGGAAAGGGCCGAAGATATACCGGCGCTCGCGCGGCATTTGTTGGCAAACTGCGCTGCCGACATCGGTCGCAACGATCTGGAGCTGTCGCCAGACGCGGAACGCGAACTCCAGATGTACGCATGGCCGGGCAATATCCGTGAATTGCGCAATGTGCTTGAACGTGCAGCGCTGCTCAGCGAGCAACGTATCCTGCGGGCGGCGGATCTGCGCTTTGACGACGTGGCGAAAAGGGAAACCCCGGCTCATGATTCGCAGCTCACTCTGCTGGAACTCGAAAGACGTCACATCGAGCTGGTGCTTGCGGAGGAGCGTGGCCAGGTCGAGCGTGCGGCAAAGCGCCTTGGCATCCCGCGGAGTTCGCTTTACCAGAAAATCAAGAAGTTTCAGATAACCTCGTCCAGAGTCTAGACTCACTGTCTAAATCTCAGACGACCCGCCTTCCGATCTCCTGCCTCCCGAAATCAAAATCATCTATTTTCGAGGTTTAGTAAAAAGACAAGGTCATACGCCTTGTGGAGAGCGATTTGCTAAGAGTGGTGCATGTGTGACGAGAGAAGAATATTGATGGTTGATGATAAAGTGGCGCTCTGCTTCGCGATGCGCGAGTTCTTCAAGCTGTACGACTACCAAGTTGATTGCGCGCACAGTGTAGATGACGCCACGACACATCTTACCGACTCTCATTACCTGATCATGATTGCAGATCTGGACTTGGGTGGAACTCATGACCTGGACGGATTCAAGGTAATAAAGATGGCGCGGGAACAATGCCCCAAGACGCGGATCATTGTTCTAACAGCTTACGGCTCCGCCGAAGTAGAGTCGGCGGCCCGAGACCTCGGCGTGAGCGCGTTCCTGCACAAGCCGAGCCCGCTGTCGGAAGTGGCTCGGATCGTGTTTGAGCTTGCCGGGGACAAACTGAAAGATTAACTGGTCTGTTACGATCAAGACATTTCGAGGAGTTTAGAATGAGCGAGTCTAAGATTGATTTGGGTCGTGTATCGTCAATTGTTGATGTGTTGAACACGCGGGCTTCTGTACAAACAGATCAGCCAAGTTATGTTTTCCTATCCGACGGCGCCGAGGTGAACAGTCTGACCTTTGCGCAATTGCAGCGCAGGGCGCGCGCCGTCGCCGCCCATCTTCAGGAAATGAAGGCGCGGAACGAACGGGCGCTACTGCTCTATCCAGCAGGGTTGGACTATGTTGTAGCTTTATATGCGTGTCTTTACGGAAAGGTTGTAGCCGTTCCCGCTTACCCGCCGCGTATGAACCAAAACCTGAGACGCTTACTGGCTATCATTGATGATGCACAGCCGGCAGTTGCTCTGACTACCTCAGCCATCTTCTCTAAGCTTCAGAGCCGGTTTAATCAGGTCCCAATCTTGAAATCTATACAGTGGGTAATAACAGATGATATCGATCTGGGACAGGCGGACCTCTGGAAGGAGAACAGAGCGAATGAGGAGACCATAGCGTTTCTGCAATACACGTCCGGCTCCACTACGGTCCCGAAAGGCGTAGCGGTGAGCCATGGCAACCTCATGTATAACCAGGCAATGATGAGGGAGAGCCTGAAACATGACAACGATACAGTAATAGTGTCTTGGTTACCGATGTATCATGACATGGGCCTGATCGGGAACATTCTCGCGGGAATGTACAACGGCGCTCCATGTTACCTGATGTCGCATACGGATTTCCTACAGAAACCATCGCGCTGGCTGAAAGCTATATCGAAGTACAAGGCCACTTTCAGCGGAGGGCCAAACTTCGCGTACGACCTTTGTGCGCGTAAAGCGCGTCAGGAACAGCTCGAGGGGCTGGATCTGAGTTGCTGGAGGACGGCGTTCAACGGTTCGGAACCTGTCCGAGCTGAGACTCTTAGACAATTCGCCGAGGCCTTTTCGCCATACGGGTTCCGCCCCGAGGCGTTATATCCATGCTATGGACTCGCCGAGTCGACCTTGTTTGTGAGTGGAGACGTCGTTTCGAAAGCTCCGGTCGTCACCACTTTCGACAAGACCGGGCTGGAGGAACACAGGGCGGTAGCGTCTGGTCGCATTCAAGATGGAGTAACGCTTGTGAGTAGTGGAAAGCCATGTCTCGAAGAGCGAATTATCACTGTCGACCCGCAGACGCTCACTAGGTGCGACGAAGGTCAGGTGGGGGAAATATGGGTGTCGGGCGCCGCGGTGGCCCAAGGGTATTGGGGAAAACCGGAGTTGACTGACGAAACTTTCCGCGCGCGGCTATCCGATACCAAAGAAGGTCCATACTTACGCACGGGAGACCTCGGGGTTGTCTTTCAGGGCGACTTATATGTGACCGGGCGTATTAAAGATCTCATTGTCATTCGCGGGCGCAATCATTACCCACAAGATATAGAACTCACGGCGGAAACGAGTCACCCTGCGTTACGTCCCGGGTGTTCGTCGGCATTCGCCGTGGTCGGCAAAGAGACCGATCGATTGGTCCTGGTCGCCGAAATAAATCGTGAGGGGCGGAACAGTGTCAATATGAATGAAGTGGTGGAGAGCATTCGCCGGGCGATCCTGGTAGAACATGAAATCGACATTTCCACAGTTGCGCTAATTAGACCTGGGAGATTGCCGAAAACGTCCAGCGGTAAGATTCAACGCAGCGCAATCCGCTCCGCTTTTCTCAGTGATAGCCTGGAAACAGTTTATCAGCGCCAATTCGTAGCTGGCCAACCGGAGGGGCAACCTCGCCGGCCCGAAGACGCGCTGCGAACCTTGGGATCATTGAAAGATTGGCTGTCGCTCGAGTGTTCCTCCAAGCTAAATATCAGCCACCATAAAATAGACGTGGATCAACCTATTGCCTGTTATGGGTTGGACTCTCTCGCCGCAACCGAGTTTGTTATTAGCATTGAAGAATCGCTCGGAGTACAGATTCCCATCGACAAACTCTTCAGGGGGACCCCAAGCATATCAGAATTAGCATTGTTTCTGTATGAACAACTTCAACCAGCCCGGCCAGATCACAGCGAGACCGGATCTCAAAATATCGGAATAGAGGGACGGCAAATCACACCTCATCAGGCTATCCCCAGTTCGTACCTTATGAAGAATGAAAGGAGCGACATAGATGAGAGGCGAACAAGAGAAGCCTTTAAGACGAGATCACCCATTCTTCAACCATGTGAACCCGCGTCTCGGGCGCTTGATGTCGCAGCTTGAGATGGACAAGGTGTTTGTTCGAGGGGAAGGTTGCTACCTTTACGATCAGTCAGGAAGGCGCTATCTGGACTTTCTGGCTCAATATGGCGCGCTTCCATTTGGGTTCAACAATCCATATATATGGCAAGCCGTTGAGCAAGTGCGAAACAGTTTTGAGCCAAGCTTTGTTCAACCCTCCTATCTTGAAGCCGCCGGCGAGCTCGCGAAACGACTAGTCAATGTGGCCCCCCTGGGGATGAAATACGCGACTTTTACCAACAGTGGGGCGGAAGCCGTCGAAGCCGCTATTAAACTGTGCCGATCCCGCACTAGGAGGATCGGCGTTCTAGCCGCAAAGAACGGTTTCCATGGAAAAACCCTGGGGGCGCTTTCCGCGACTGATAAGAGGAAGTATCAGGAAGGTTTCGGAGCGCCGGTCGAGGGTTTTGATTACGTCCCTTTCGGCAATCTCGATGCGCTCGATCGCGCGCTTGCTGGCCGATTCTATGCCGCCTTCATAGTCGAGCCGATTCAAGGAGAGGGAGGGATCATCGAAGCCCCTCCAGGGTATCTGGCAGGGGCCGGAGAAATCTGTCGGAAAAACGGCGCCAAGATGATCGTCGATGAAATCCAAACAGGTTTGGGGCGTACAGGCGCGATGTTTGCTTGCGAAACCGAGGGCGTTATTCCAGATGTTATTACTGTCGCCAAAGCCCTCAGCGGCGGGCTGGTGCCAATTGGAGCCTGCATTTACGGGGAAGATGTTTACAACGATGATTTCGCCCTCAAGCACACTTCGACTTTCGCCGGCAACACTCTCGCGTGCAGAATCGGATTGGCTACGCTCGACCTCCTGGAGGAAAACGACCGCCACTTAATCCGGCAGGTGGCAGACAACGGAGCTCGTTTGAAACATGAGTTGCTGTATCTTGAGCGGAAACATCCAAACACTCTCGACGTAATTCGTGGCCGCGGCTATATGCTGGGAGTCCGCTTTGGCATCAACCGTTTCAACTGTGGTCCCGGTCTGCTAGGCTGCTTGGGAGAAACTGAAGCCTTAACCTCGCTTGTGGTGAGTCGCATGCTGGAGATGAACGGCGTACGCCTCGGTTATACCTTGAATCATGGCGGAGTACTCCGCATCGAACCTCCACTGGTCGCCACCTGGAAAGAGTGTGAGGTTTTCCTAGAAGCTTTTGAAGATACTCTCACTGCTCTGGGGGCACGCAATACAGCATATTTCACCGCTCATCTTACAGGAATAAATGTTGGCGTCAATGATTTGAAGCCGCAGAGCCATCCGGGCGTATGCCAGTTCCTCATGACTGAGAAATGTAATCGCTTTGCCTTTCTGCTGCACCCATTGACAGTGCGCGACTATGCAAGTATCGACCCGAGCCTCAGCATACTTTCCGAACGGCAGGTTTCGCGCTTGGCCGAGTGTGTCGCCGAGAACTTTGACCCGTTCGTAATCGGTGATGCGCACATCGTCTCAAAGACGGGCCAGACCGCTTACGGGGAGTTTATTATCGTGCCGCGCACCGCGGGAGAATTGGCGCAAATGCCTTACTCCAATGCTATGTCGGAAATAAGGACGGCGGCGCGGACAGCGAAGGAGAGAGGGGCAAAAATAATCGGCCTAGGCGCATATACATCGGTAGTAACACGCGGTGGCCTTTACCTCAAAGATGATGGATTGCCGGCGCTGACCACAGGCAACTCCTATACTGCAGTCGCCGCTATGCAGTCCATCGAAGCGGCCCTTGAGATGACCGAGCGCGATCTATCGACAAGCTGCGTAGCAGTTGTGGGAGCGACTGGCTCCATAGGTCGGGCCATCTCCATACTGCTCTCGCAGCATGTAGAGAAATTGATATTAATCGGGAATCCGGTCCGCCCGACGGAGAGCAAGCGCCGCCTAATGCAGGTATGCGTAGGCATTTTGCACTCAATCGGAGAAATGCGGTCGCAAGGCAAAAAGGCGTCTGAAAGGACACTTGCCAGCGCAGTATACGACCTCCTGCCCTCTGAGCGTAAGGACTGGGGCAGTTTAGATTGGATCGGGTTCGCCACGGAATTGGGACAATGCTTGTGTGTTATTCCTGATGCTTACGACGTTCATCAGTCGCTCCAAGAAGCGGATGTAGTGGTTATGGTAACCAATGTGGTGGGCGATTTGGCGCGGCCTGAGGACATCAAAGAGAGAGCGGTAGTGTGCGATATCTCGCGCCCGCCGAACATAAGTCAGGCCGTCAGGATGAATCGCCCTGATATATTTGTTATCGATGGCGGAGTTGTAAGTTTGCCTGATGCCTCGAGGCTCAATTTCAATCTGGATATAGGTCCCGGGCTTGCCTATGCATGCATGGCCGAGACCATGATTCTGGCGCTAGAGCGTCAGTTTGAAGATACCAGCCTTGGGATTGATCTTGACATGGATAATGTAATGAAGATGGCTTGGCTGGCTGAGCGTCACGGATTCAGACCGGCTTTGACCCATTCCAGTTGTAAGCCGCTGCAAGGAATTAGCGCAGCAAAAGCCATATAAACGTTCGGTGTTGTTTTGGGTCCTGATCTATCTGAAGCCATAGTAAGAGAGTCTTTGAGGCCCAAAACGACAGAGCCTTGGTAACCGCCCATTTTTTGGAGGTACCCTAAATGAGCTGCGCCATAGTGAATGATATTCCCAGTTGGTACGCAATTCACACACATCCAAAACAGGAAAATCGCGCTGAGAGGAATTTACAGGCCTGGAACGTGGAAACATTTTTTCCCAAGATAAAGGATTGCCGCTTCAACGAATTCACAGGCGAGCCATTCTATTTCGTTAAACCCTTGTTTCCTGGATATCTCTTCGCGCGATTCGCGCTGAACGATTTGCTTCATAAGGTCCGTTTCACTAGGGGGGTGCATAGCGTCGTGTGTATAGGTAATGATCCTGCGCTGGTTGATGACAGAGTGATTGAAATCATTGCCGCCCAAATTGATGAGACAGGTTTTGTAAAAATTGGCGCTGATCTCGAACCTGGCGCCAAGGTGTTGATTCAAGCAGGCCCATTCAAAGGGCTCACAGGAATTTTTGAGCGGGAGGTAAGCGCTGCTGACCGAATCAAAATACTGCTGGACTGTGTAAGTTTTCAAGCTAGTGTAGAAGTCGAGAAGAAGCACGTCAAGGTTTTATAGCGAGAGAAAACGTTGGCAATGTAATAAATAGATTCGATTTGAGAATAAGTCAAAATCAGCAACCAAACAGTGAAAGGAGTTTTTCAATGGCAGTAAGTATTCGTCCACTCAACGACCGCATCATTGTGCGCCGACTGGAGGAGCAAGAGCAGATGCGCGGCGGTCTGTACATTCCTGACACGGCGAAAGAGAAGCCGCAGGAAGGCGAGGTTCTGGCGGTAGGCAATGGCAAGCTGCTCGACACGGGGCAGCGCATCGTGATCGACCTCAAAGCCGGCGACCGCATTCTGTTCGGCAAGTACGCCGGGACCGAGATCAAGCTCGATGGCGATGAGTACCTGATCCTGCGCGAGGACGACGTCCTCGGCGTGGTCGAGACCGTGGCCAAGGGTAAGAGCGCGAAGTAACCAAATACAATCGAGAGGAATCTAGAAGCTATGGCAAAGCAAGTAATTCATGGAGAAGATTCACGCCAGGCGATTTTGCGCGGCGTCAATCAACTGGCCGACGCGGTCGCGATCACGCTCGGCCCCAAAGGGCGCAACGTGGTCATCGATAAGAAATTCGGTTCGCCGGCGATCACCAAGGACGGCGTGACAGTGGCCAAGGAGATCGAGCTGAAAGAGCCGCTCGAGAACATGGGCGCGCAGATGGTCCGCGAAGTGGCGTCAAAGACCTCGGACGTGGCCGGTGACGGCACGACCACGGCGACCGTTCTGGCCCGCCAGATTTTCAAAGAGGGCGTCAAGACAGTGGCCGCCGGCGCCAACCCGATGGCTTTGAAACGCGGCATCGAGAAGGCCGTCGAGAGGGCCGTCGAGGCGATCAAGGATCAATCCAAGCCGGTCAAAGGCGACGCCATCGCCCAGGTCGGCACGGTCTCGGCCAACGGGGATCAGACCATCGGCGGGATCATCGCCGAGGCGATGAAGAAGGTCGGCAAAGACGGCGTCATCACGGTCGAGGAATCGAAATCGCTGGACACGCTGCTCGAAGTGGTCGAAGGCATGCAGTTCGACCGCGGCTATCTGTCGGCCTATTTTGTGACCGACCCTGAGCGCATGGAGGCGACGCTCGAGAACGCGCTGATCCTGCTCAACGAGAAGAAGATCAGCTCGATGAAGGATCTGCTGCCGCTGCTCGAGCAGGTGGCCAAACTGGGCAAGCCGCTGTTGATCGTCGCGGAAGATGTCGAGGGGGAAGCTTTGGCGACGCTGGTCGTCAACAAGCTGCGCGGCACGCTGCAAGTTTGCGCCGTCAAGGCGCCGGGCTTCGGCGACCGCCGCAAAGCTATGCTCGAAGACATCGCCATCCTGACCGGCGGCAAGGTGATCAGCGAAGACCTGGGGATCAGGCTCGAGAACGTTAAGCTCGAGGACCTGGGCAAGGCCAAGAAGATCACCATTGACAAGGACAACACCACGATCGTCGAGGGCGCGGGCAAGGCCGCCGACATTCAGGGTCGCGTCGCCACCATCCGCCGCCAGATCGAAGAGACCACGTCGGATTACGATCGCGAGAAATTGCAGGAGCGACTGGCCAAGCTGGTCGGCGGCGTCGCCGTGATCAAGGTCGGCGCGGCCACCGAGACCGAGCTGAAGGAGAAGAAGGCTCGCGTCGAGGACGCCATGCACGCCACGCGCGCGGCGGTCGAAGAGGGGATAGTTCCGGGCGGCGGCGTCACGCTGGTCCGGGCCGCGAAGGCTCTCGACAGCCTCAAGCTCAAGGATGAGGACGAGCAGATCGGCGTCAACATCGTCAAGCGCGCGCTCGAAGAGCCGCTGCGCAAGATCGCCGAGAACGCCGGCCACGAAGGCGCGGTGATCGTCGAACGCGTCAAGGCCGAGAAGAGCGACGCCATGGGCTTCAACGCCGAATCGGAGCAGTTCGAGGACCTGGTCAAAGCCGGAGTCATCGACCCTGCGAAAGTTGCGCGCACTGCGCTGCAGAACGCGGCTTCAATCGCCGCGCTGATGCTCACGACCGAGGCTCTGGTCTCCGAGATTCCCGAGGAGAAGAGATCCCCGGCCATGCCCGGCGGTGGAATGGGCGAGTTCTAAACACATTCTACAGCGGGTTGCATTTAGATGTTCAGGCCAAAATATCTTGGAATGCGGATGAATATTGATCGAAATAGTTAATCTGAATATTCAACAGCAAACCGCTTTATAAGCAAGAGTAGTTTCAATACGGAATGGCGGTAGCCTGTTTACATTTGGGGATGTCCAACATGTTTTCCCAACCTCCCCAGATTGATCCTGCACAACCCAGAGTGATGTGGAAAGGATTCTTATAAACGTCCATAGTTCGTGGGATATCAAATCACCGGAGAAAAGATTAGAGTTGTTGCGGCATTTAGAATCAGCAGCTTAGATAGAAATTCCAGAGTCCTGCGCAGACT
>Ga0187894_10005198_pt1 | contig 13461 bp, 12 predicted proteins | sample GBC1701081metaG_FD_136650 | JGI IMG/M metagenome (GOLD analysis project Ga0187894, IMG submission 136650) | White microbial mat communities from a lava cave in the Kipuka Kanohina Cave System on the Island of Hawaii, USA - GBC170108-1 metaG ... | reverse complement strand
CGTCTGCTGTTGCGCTCGATTTTGAGCATTTCTTTTAATTGTTCGGCACTTTCTCTGATTTTTGGTAACGCTTTATTCATTTATTACATTATTGCACATCTTCTATCGGGAAATGGTATAAGTTCTCAAACAAACTCAAAACGATTTTGTCCTAAGTGTGGAAATGAAGTTACGGATGAAGCCCTTTTCTGTCCTGAATGTGGCAAAGCTGTTCCTATTTCAAATAATCAGACGACAACTAAAAACAATCAAAGAAATGTTTCTAGCTCAGCGACTCCTTCTACCAGCGTAATTTCAGACAAGCAGGCTTTTGCAATACAGAAAAGATACATAGATGCTTATCGTGTGGCGAATACTGTGAACGGTTTTGGGCTGACTATTAAAGTAATCGGTGTTGCCATTGGAATTTTGGCTTTGTTGGTTGGCTTGGTCGTTGGTAGTAACGATGCGGGACGCACAGGGTCTCCGGAACTTGCAGCAGTAATAATTGCCTTTGGAATATTTGTAGCAGTTCTTTTTTTCATTATAGGGGTCTTGGTTTCAGCACAAGGACAAGTCTTGATGGCATCTTTGGATAATGCCGTGAACTCTTCTCCGTTTCTGACAAACACACAAAGAGCAAAAATTATGTCGTTGCCAAGCGCATAAAGTAAGAAGGAGTTTTAAGATGAATGCTTGTCCCCGATGTCAAAATGCAGTTGATACGGATGCTTTGTTTTGTAATGGGTGCGGTTTCAAAATTGAAATTGTAGAGGTGTCAACACAAGTTTTGCAACCAACTATTGCCACGCCTGTTCCGGCTTTTTGCCCTAGTTGTGGAAATAGCTTTAATCAAGGCGATAAGTTTTGTAAGTTCTGTGCTAACGATTTAAGGTCTCTGCTAACGAATCAAATTGTTGAGCCGCCAAAGGCGGTTATGCCGATGCCGCAAACCAGTTATGGCGCGTACACACCTTCTGATAATAATACTTTCGCTTTTCAAACTCATCAGCAAGAAGAAAATGTTTCGGAAACTCAAACATCGTCAAGCGGGCTTTCAATGTTTATAAGTCCGACCGGTGCCGGCATTGCCGCTGTATGTTTCTTTCTTCCTTGGCTCGAAGTTTCTTGTAATGTAGTGAACACCCATAGCAAATACGTTTCAGGTGCGGATTTGACGAAAGCCGATGGGAGTTTGTGGTTGTTGTTATTTGCGGCTCTGACGATTATCGGAGCGTTCGCAGTTTGTAAGCTTCAAAACAGAGTTTGGAAATCTCGCATAGTGATTTTGATAATTTCAATTATCGCGCTTGGTTATATGTTAATCAAAGCAGTTGCTGTTCAAAGCGAGTTAAACCGAATGCCGAATTTCGGTGGCTTCAATCCCGTTCAGATAAAACCGCAGATAGGGCTTTTGGGAATTATCTTTGGTTTCATTGCTTCTTTGATTGGTTGTGCTTTTTTGTCGAAGACATCTACTGCAACTGTAAAAAATTATGATGTTTCTTTTGGGAAAAGTGAGACCAATTGGAACGCAGGAAGCGGGGAATTTTGGAATGCCGGAGTTCAACCTAATGTCGCCGCGTTGCTCTGTTATATCTTCATTTTGTTTCCGCTAATTTTCTTCATAGCCGAACCTTATAACAGGCAAAAGTTTATTCGCTTTCATGCGATTCAAGCACTGCTTTTTATGGGGACAACGACCGCGGCTTACATTGTGGCGGCTATATTGTGGGCTGTTCTATTGCAGAGTCCATTGGGTGTTATCTTTGGTTTGCTTTATATGACTACCCCTTTGGCGGGGTTCGTTGCCGCGATTGTTTGTATGGTCAAAGCTTATCAGGGCGAAGTGTTCAAACTGCCAAAGATAGGCGACCTTGCAATGTCAAAAGTTTAGAACGAGGTTGTTATGAAAGTCTGTCTGCAATGCGAACGTAGATTTGAAGATAAAGACAAATTTTGCCTGAAAGATGGTTCGATGTTGCAAGATATTCCGTTGCCAAACAACAGCACAGACCCTCTGTTTTCAAATGTTTCTTTTAATCAATCTCAAACATTGTCGCTTACTGTTGTTTTTTGCTTTGAATGCGGAATGCAGAACAAAATCGGCTCAAAGTTTTGTAAGCGATGTGGCACACATCAGCTTCAAGAAGTAACGCCATTGATTGAAACACCGATTACCGTAGAAGCGACTCAACCCTTAAAACAAGAACCAAACATAGATACTCTGTTTTCAAACCAAAAGGATGATGAGCCAAAGAAAAACGATTTGGGGTTTTTCAAAAATATAGAAAGTATCAACGAAGAAGAAGAAGGGCGAGATAAAAAACGCATATTGATTTTCAGTGGTGGAATTTTAGCTCTGCTTTTGATAATTTGCGGAATCGCTTGGTATGCGTCTTTGCCGCATCCATCTGAAAAGAAACTCGTTGATGCGATTACAAACAATCAGTTGATGTTGCCGCAAGGCGCGAGTGCGGTTGATTACTATCATCAATTGAAAGCAGATGGCGTTAAGCCCGAAACAATCAAAAAGTATGAAGAGAGATTGATTCCGATTGTGCTACAAAAACCTCAAAAAACAATTGACGATTTCACCGTTACCGGCGCAGATGACCCCGGTTTGGAAAGTTGGCAAGAGTCTTTGAAGTTGTTGGAGTGGGCTAATGAAATGAAGCCGAACGACAATCTGATTTCGGCAAAAATTGCTTATTGCAAAGGGCGGGTTGCTTATATTTCAAAGAACACAGAGCAATCAATCGAACTTTGGAAACAAGCCGCAGACCTTGATAAATCTTGGGCGTTGCATATGAATGGCATTGGTGTGATTTACAATGAACGCAAAGACTACTCAACCGCACGAGTGTTCCTTTTTGACGCAATGAACCGCAATCCGAAGTGGGCTAACCCTTATAACAACATAGGCACGTCCTACTTCTACGAAAACAATTTGTACGAGGCAGAAAATTATTACCTTCAGGCAATCGAACGCGCACCCGATTGGGCACGCCCACACGCTTGGCTTGGGACAATCGCAATGAAGAATCAAGACTACTCTCGTGCGGTACATGAGTTTGAAAAAGTTCTTTCGTCAAACTCAACAGGTTCGCTAAATATAGATGAAATCAGACAGAAACTAGAAAAAGCCAGAAATCTCTCACAAGGTTACGCACCTTACTAGGGGTAAATCAGAACGTAGAGTTTATCAGCCCAGTCTGATTCAGCGGCTTTTAGTTGATTGTATTGCGCTATTGCGGCGTCTCTGTCACCCATCTTCAAACAGGCTTTGCCTAAATTGTAACGCGCTTTTCCTAAATCCGAATTGATGCTGATAGCCTGTTGCAAACTCTCTTTGGCTTCTTCAAAACGGTTAAGCTCAATCAAAGTTTCGCCAAGGTAGTTGTAGGTTTTCGCTTCGCCTTTCAGGTTTTTTAACATCTCAAAAGCTGAGAGTGCTTCGGTGAATCTTTTCTGTTTGAAATAGGCAAGACCCATGCGTTCGTATGCGGTTGCGTGGTCAGGGCGAAAAGATATTGCGCGTTTGTAGGCGAGTATCTCCAAATCGGTTTTGTTGAGTTTGCTGTAAGTTAAACCAAGAGCAAAATGTGCGTCTGCGTTGTATTGGTCAAGTTTCACAGCCTTATCGTAAGCGTCTTTCGCATCATTATACTGCCCCATTGCGTAATAGGACGCGCCCAGATTCATGTAAGCTTCAGTCCAATCGGGGCGAAGTTTTATAGCCTGTTTTGTCGCACGAAGTGCATCGTTGTGACGACTCAACATCCCATAACAAAAACCTGCCTGATACCATGCTTCGGCGTAATCATCATCTGCTTCGACGGCTTTCTCGAAATATGGAATTGCTTTTGTCCATTCATCGCGGGAAAGAAAACCGAGACCTTGAGCGTAGTAGCGTTCGGCATTTGCGCGTTTGCTTTTCTTTGCCCCCGAACTTAAATCGGCGAAAGTCTGAACCGTGCTTGATTTCATCTGGGCGACTCTTTCTGACGGAACGGCAAAGTTCAAACTTTGTCCTTCTGCCGCTTGCAAAGTAGCAACGCCAATAACTTCGCCGCGCATATTCACAACAGGCGAACCCGATGAACCGGGTGAAATCGGTGCGGTTATTTGAATGATTTTTCCGTAGCCGGGGATTTCGCGTACAGCAGAAACAATTCCGTTTGAAACAGAGCCTTCAAGCCCGAAAGGATTTCCGATAACAACAATGCTCTCGCCTTCACGCGGCGTAGTTCTGTCCATTGGAATCGGCACAGCCTGGTTTGCGGGAACATCAACATTAAGAATCGCCAAATCGCCTTCACCGTCCGTTGCTACAACGCCTTTGACCGGAAAAACTTTGCCGTTTGCAAGATGAATCTCCGCGCGTGTTGCGTTCTGTACGACGTGCAGATTCGTCACTACGCGGTCATTGGCAATAAAGAAACCGCTTCCGCGAGAAAGTTTTTCGCCCTTTGCCCCGAAAGTTTCAATCGCAACCGCAGACGGTTTTATACGCTTGACCAAATCGGGCAAATCATCTTGAGCAAACACAAACCGTGCATTTGCAAAAAAGATTAAAAGGAAAAATAAGATGATTATTTTAAGGCATTTCATTACTTTCCAAAAACTAACCAACATTTACAGTTTTATCAAGATGTCATAGCGTTCAACGCGTTATCAACCAAAGTTTTTGTTTTTACAGCAATATCTTTGACTTCTACATCTTCGCTTGTTTTGGTCTTGCGTGATAATAATTCAACAAAGCCGTCATTAATTTTTTTTCCGACCGTGATACGGAAAGGAATGCCAATCAAATCAGCATCTTTGAATTTGACGCCTGCGCGTTCGTCGCGGTCATCAAGCAAAACATCAATGCCGTTCGCTTGCAACCCGGCATAGAGCTTTTCGCCTGCTGATTTCATCGCTTCGTCTTTGACGTTTGCGACCGTCACGACAACATCAAACGGTGCGATTGATTGCGGAAAGATAATGCCGTCTGCGTCGTTGTGAAGTTCGATTGCAGCCGCCAAGATACGTTCGACGCCAATGCCGTAACTACCCATCACAATCGGAACAGCTTTGCCGTTTTGGTCTAACACGGTTGCGCCCATTGAATCGGAATACTTTGTCCCGAGTTTGAAGATGTGACCAATTTCCAGAGCCTTAAAAACTTCCAGATTGCCTCTACCGTCGGGCGATGTTTCGCCGGATTGTACAGTTCGCAAATCCGCCCATTGGTCAACATCAATATCGCGTTCAATATCAACGCCGCGAATGTGATGATCGTCATTATTCGCGCCCGTTGTCATATTGCGGCGCGATTTCAGCGCGTTGTCGGCAATAATGAAAGGCGCGTCTTTACCGTTTGCTTTTGCTATTTCTTTTGCGCGAACTCCGCCAAGACTTCCGGCATGTGCGCCCAAAAGTTCAAAAATTTCTTCATCGTGTGCGGGTCGAACTGCCGTTACTTTCAAATTATCCGCAAGCTTTGTTTCGTGTAGTTGATGGTCGCCGCGAAGAAGAGCCAGCACAGCAAAATCTTTTCCTTCGTTTGAAGCAATAAAGACAAGCGTTTTGATTTGGCGGTTTGCATCCGCGCCGCCATCGAATGTAACCAAATCTTCGATTGTGCGGACACCGGGCGTAGGAAATTCTTCAGGAGCGGATAAACCTTCGCCGTCTTCGATTGGTTCAATCAATGATGTGGCTTTTTCGACATTTGCGGCGTAACCGCTTTCTTCGCACACAGCTATTAAGTCTTCGCCAGCCTCGGTTTTGACCATAAACTCGTTTGAAGCAGAACCGCCCATCGCGCCCGACGATGCTTCAACGATTGAGAATTTCAAACCACAACGCGAAAAGATTTTTATGTAAGCTTCGCGCTGGTCTTCAAAAGATTTATCAAGCCCCGCAAAGTCAACGTCGAATGTGTAGGCATCTTTCATCGTAAATTGACGCACACGCAAAAGACCCGATTTTGGTCTTGGTTCATCGCGGAATTTTGTTTGGATTTGATACCAGACTTGCGGCAACTGTTTGTAAGAACGAAGTTCGTTTCTGGCAATCGTAGTGAAAACTTCTTCGTGTGTCATTCCCAGACAAAGGTCTGCGCCCTTGCGGTCTTTAAGGCGAAACATATTGTCGCCCATTATTTCCCAACGTCCCGATTCGTCCCAAATCTCACGCGGGTTTAGAGCGGGCAGGAAAAATTCCTGTCCACCGATTGCGTCCATCTCTTCGCGTATGATGTTTTCGATTTTGATGATGCTTCGTTTTGCTAGTGGCAAATAAGAATAGATGCCCGCGGCGAGTTGGCGTACAAGACCGGCACGCAATAAAAGTTTGTGCGAAATTACCTCAGCATCTGCGGGTTCTTCGCGTAGTGTAGGAATAAAAAATTTTGACCAGCGCATATTTTGAATTTTTGATTGCCGATTGCCGATTTTTGCTAATAAATCAGGAAGGGCAATAAACGAATTTCAGATTAAAAAGACCGCTCATTGTCGCGCAAGCGTAGATGAAATGACAAACTCAAACTCGAAATTAAAGAGATAAACAGTTTGAAACTGAAGATTAACGTGCGAGAAAAAGAAATTTGAGCAGAGAAGAAAAGTATTCGGGTGTGGATATTACAGCACTGATTAAGAAGGCACATTTCACACCTGCTTGGTGCGCGTTTCTATATTTTTGTTCAATCTTTCTTTGGCGGGTTTCTCAACAAAAGATTCCAGCTCCTGAAAGTCTTTTGCAAACAGATTTGCTTGGAATCTTCCGCGAATGCGTTAGTCATCAAAACCGTTGCCGCCAATAACGATTGAGATATTTGAGTAGCACAACAGCACAATGGCTGGACCCGAAGACCCTACGGCGACAGAACAAGTAAACGAAAGAGTCGTTGCATGCGAATGGATTGAAGGCAATCCGAAATACTATCCGACCGGAATCAGTAAAAAACACGTTCTCTTTTACGGGTTGTATGCAGAGGGAATCACAAAAAACGAAGGCTTGAAAATTATGCTCTCCCTGCGTTATTTGAAGAAGTGATGCTGTTTGCGAGCGATTACCGGTTGATGTAACATCGCGCTTCTTTTTGAGAGGTAATAAGATGAAAATTGCAATAGCAAGCGACCATGCAGGTTTTGAGGTCAAAGAAGAATTAAAACCTTTGCTTAATGAATTGGGCGTCGAAGTCGAGGATTTGGGAACCACGTCAAACGCATCGGTTGATTATCCCGATTACGCGAAAGAGGTTGGCGAAGCAGTCGCACACGGCAAAGCGGACGAAGGCATTTTAGTTTGCGGCACGGGAATCGGAATGGCAATAAGTGCGAACAAGGTTTATGGCATACGTGCCGCACTCGCATGGAACGAAGATACCGCCCGATTGGCGCGAGAACACAATAACGCAAATGTTCTGGCAATCGGCGCACGGACTACGCCAAAAGAAGAGATAGAAAAAATTGTACGCGCCTGGTTCGAGGCAAAGTTTGAAGGCGGAGAACGCCACGAGCGAAGGATTGAGAAAATAAGGCAGATGGAATCGGCTGAATAAGGATTTAAGAAGATGGACGAAGCAATCGCAACAAATGATAATTCGCCGAAATTTGACCGTCGTCCTTGGGGGACTTTTACAGTGTTGGACGAAGGCGAAAATTATAAAGTAAAACGCGTTGAAGTTCTTTCGGGAAAACGACTCAGCTATCAGAAACACGCACGTCGCGCCGAACACTGGTTTGTAGTTGAAGGCGAAGCAAAAGTTACTCTCGACGGAAAAGAAGTGATAGTTCGCGTCGGTGAATATGTTGATATTGAAATTGGTACGGCACACCGCGTTGAAAATGAAGGCGACAAGACTCTGGTTTTTATTGAAGTCCAGCGCGGCGATTATCTTGGCGAAGACGACATAGTAAGATTGCAAGACGATTACGGAAGAGTTGAATAAAGTCTGGCGAATCCCGCAAGTCAAAGGACTTGTGAAACTCCTCAGGCTCGAAGACTAATGAGCGAAACCAACGACCAACAAAACCCGAAACATTATTCCAACGCGGCAATTCGTATTGCGATGATGCCGAATCAAACCAACCCGCAAGGCACCATATTCGGCGGCGTTATTCTTAGCTACATTGATACAGCCGGAGCAATCGAAGCTCATCGTTACACGCGACTCCCGCGTTTTGTTACAGTAGCCATGCGCGAAGTAGTTTTTCATGAACCCGTTTTCGTCGGCGATATTGTTAGTTTTTATGCCGAAACAATTAAGGTTGGAAACACCTCGATTACAACCCGCGTAACGGTCGAAGCAGAACGATATGGAAACCCGTCAGGTGAAAAAGTTAAAGTCACAGAGGCAGAGGTTGTTTACGTTGCCGTTGACGAGAACCGAAAGAAGATGGTGATTCCCCGCTAACGCTTTTTTGGCTTTTGAGTTGGTTTGGGTGACGGTGAAGGCGTAGGTTGTGAAAGCGGAATTGATAAAGGTTTACGGATAGGGATAACCAAAACCCAACCGATTTCTACATGATTTTGTGATAATAACGGATATTTAGATTTATTAGCCCAGATAATATCCTCCGACGACCAAACCCCAAATGATTGTGTAAGGCTGTTTATTGTGTCGCCTGCTTCAACAGTGTGAACGGTGAAGTCCATGTAATAATTTTTTTGTTCCCACTTTCTTGTGAGTAATAAACCTTCAAATGATGACCACCACAAAGTAATACTATCAACCGAATGAATAAGCGTGGAGTTTGTTGACCTAAAGCGTGAGTGCCAAACAGGAATCAGAAATAGTAGTAACAATGACGGAACAATAATCCAGCGTAGGAGGGGCTTCCATTTTTGTTTTTTATTTACTTTCTGACATGATACACCCAAGCGATAAGCAATTTTGTGCATGTACTCGCCGTAGTAGGCAAACTTAGGAAGATTAAAAGCTTTTCGTCTTGCAATTTTTACTAAAAGATATTCAAGAAAAAGGAGTGGTGTAGTTAAAAAGATTGTTAAGCCTTGCCAGTGTTTCAGTACATAACGCCATAATCTGAGAAGAACTCTGACAGCGAGCCACAGAAGAATTATGACTACGATAAGAACAAAGATTGCTCTTTGTGGCAAGTAGAATCTTAGAAAGAAAATCTCAAAAATATATCTGATTGAGCTACGCAATAGTTCAGCCATAATGGGGCAACGACCTTTTTTGTGTAACCTTTGAGACAACTTTAAGCCATTGAAAAATAGCTAGGGATTTTTAATATCATCCAACGGTGTAAGTTTATTATCATCACTTGAATCGTCATTTCCAATCTTCGATTCAGAAGCGATACTTTGTGCAATCTCACGAGGAGGTGATGTGGTTGCTATCGGCTTAGAACTATTAAATATGCTACTGCCAAGTAGTTGTTTAGCGTGTTCAGCGGCTTCCGGGCTGGCAATAAGACCGGATTCGTTTGCGCTAACAATAGCTTCTAGTTGAGCTTTGAATCGAATAATCTCTTCATTTATTTGCTCTGCTCTGATTCTTTCAGCCGCACTTGGGTCTTGAGCCAAACGTAGAGGATTTAAGCCGTTTTTTAACATATCTTCATAGAACTTAACTCTCGTCCGCATTATTTCGATTTCCCCTTCGACTTTTATCTTTTCAATCGTGGCTTGTTGTTCAGCTTTCATCTTCTCAAGTTCGGCTTGCTGTTGTGCAACTTGTGTGTCAAGTTTGTGCGTAGCTGTACTTTGGTTTTTGGTATCTTCAATTGCTTCCAGACTTTTTTGATACTCTAACGCAGGGTTATTCAAAGTAATTTCTGCAAATATATTGTCAATGGCAAATCCTTTGTCTTTAGCTATATCTTTGCTTTCACCAATCAAAGCGTTTTGTATTGCACGCTCTACATTATATCTTTCGTCAACCGAGTATCTGTGGCTTGTGTTTCTAATGATTTGTCTTAACTGAGGGATAAGAAATTCGCTGACGTTTGTGATGTTTTGACTAACAATCAAACCAGCATCACAAACTGTACAAGAATAGGTAACTTTTGCATGAAATCCTTTTGTACTACTTCCGTTACTTGGAAGGTCGTCGCATTGAAGACTTAATTGGTAAGAGGTTAAGTCCACTTCATAAACACTATCAACTCCATCAAAAGTGATAACTCCCCAACTAAAGGGACGCCCTTCTTGTAAGGTTTCCACTACTTTACCGTCTTTTACAAAAACCAAAGCGGTATGAGCTTTTGGCTTAGGTCTTTCTTCAAAAATTCTAATTGTACTTTTGTATTCTTTCTTACTTTGAATTGGGTTGTATGTGTCAGTCATTTTATTTGCCCGTGTTTTTAATTTTGTAACAGCTTGCCATATTCTTGTTTCAAATGTGGTTTGAGTTCCAAGAGAATTCTTCCGGCAATTTCCATCCGAAATGAATCTCGCCACCAGATTAAATATCGAAGCAAACGTATTGCTTCGGGTTCACTGCCTTCATCAAGAACCGTATAAATAACATATCTAACTTTGCGATAAAGCTTTTCATCCTTTACAGAGTTTTCCAGCCAATTGCGAACTTCACTAAATATCATATCAAGATGAAGTTTTTCCCCAAATAAAGACTGCCTCAAAAGTGTAGAAAAGGCTTTGCGATACTCTTCGTCTTTTGTAAAAAGCCAAAGCGGAGTTGGACAATGAGTTGTTTCACCTTCCGGCGAACTTTTGGTTTCGTGCATGATACTCCAAAAAACAATTTGGCTTAGTTGGTACGCCATAGATGTTCTTTTCTCATTAGCCCATTCAATCAATGTTTTTAAGACAGTCATATATAAATCTTCTTTGATTTGCCCTGCCTCAAACATACCGAGCAATGTATCTGCAAGTGCAAAAAACAGAAGCCAGTCGTTTGCCTGCACAGCTTTATTTATATTTTTGATTGTTTCTTTGGGAAAAAATAAACATATATCGCTGTAATGAGCTACTGTTGCCGTCCAGCGTAGATTGAAATCGTCTTTCAAGGTAATCCAATGACGAAGCAGAGTGAGAACTTCGTTTGTGTGACAGTCTTTTATAATGGGAATACTCAAAGCTCTGCCAACTAATCTTCGTGTTGATGGTTCGGGCGACTTTGACCACAACATTAAGACTTTTGAGCGAATCGTCTCAAACGCATCGAAGCAAATAATATTGCCGACAGCATCAGCCGCTTTAGCACGCACCTGAAAACTTTTGTGGCTACCAAGTTCAAGCAACCATTCAAGTAAAGGTTCGCGCCAACTCCAACGCTCGTTCCAAACGTGCGATAGAACAGCATCTTGATAATCTGAATTGCTGAATTGCAACAATTTCACATTACTGATTCCGTACTCCGTATGTTCTTTTCCATCCGCAAATGTGGCGTTAAGAATTTTTAGCAAGCTACTTTTTTTATTGAGGAATTCTTTTGACGAGTTGGCAGAATTCTCTTGAGCAGAGGTTTGTGCTACCAAGTCAAAATGCCTTGCCAGATATTGCTGAAGCTTTGAACTCATGTCAAAAAAAACATCTTCACGACAGCCATTAAGCACCGATAGCGAAATCATCAATGAAGATAGAGAGAAATCCGTATGTCGGTTAAACCACTCGTCTATTTCTTCGGATAGATTTTCATTTGGCTGGCTGGCATTATTATCAATATCCCCTTTTTTAGCAGACTGGCTGATAGACTCTTCGGATTTGGTGTTATCCGAAGCCTTATTTTCCTTGCGGGTTTGGTCACCGATAACTACATCTCTGTTCGACTTAATTTCTCCAAAGAAGTTATCTCCGCTACCGCGCTGGTCAACCGAGTATTTATCAATCGTAATAAAGTGAAAGTGTATGCCTTGAGTATCTTTGCCCACATTATTGAGACTCTCTCGTATTGTGTCGGCTGATTGCAGAATTTTTTGTATCTCTTCACTCTTAGAAATAGGTATAGAGACAGCCTCTTTTGGCTGTTGTTCCGAAGCAAGATTTGATTCCGAAGCGGTTGGGTTACTCATCTGTCAAACCTCTTAGTGTATCTAAAGAAAGCCTTGTCAAAATGTTGAGTGAATGGATTTATTTGCTTCGTTTTTGATTGCCCATTACAACATCCCGTCCGGCACTGATTGGTGCATTAAAATTATCTCCCTGTGTGCGTTGGTCTATCGTTACAGAACCGACAGCGATATTGGCATTTGGTGGACTTGGCGGATTTACAGGTATCACGGGCGTATCAATCGCAGGAGTCGGACTCAGACCTGATTCATAAGTTTGAACAGCATTGTTAAACTCCTGTGCCAATTCATTGGCAGTCTGTTGTCTTTTATTTCGTTCTTTTGATAAGGCACGCATTACCACAGTTTCGATGTCATTTGGGATATTCCCTTTAATTTCTTTGAAAGGTCTTGGGTTTTCCGAAATGTGTTTGACCATTATTAGCGGGCCACTCGGTGCGCTAAAAGGCACTTGTCCGGTCAGCAACTGATATAAGACGACACCCAAGCTGTAAATGTCCGAACGATGGTCTATGTCTTTCTCGCCGTTGCATTGCTCTGGAGACATATATTGAGCAGTGCCGATTATTGCACCTGTCTGAGTGATTTGGGTTTCGTCAAAATCAAGGATTTTTGCAACGCCAAAATCCAGGACTTTTATTTTTTCGTTTCCCATCCGGTCGCTGGTGATAAATATATTTGAAGGCTTTATATCACGATGCAAAATTCCAAGTTTATGAGCTTCGCTCAACGCGGAACAGACTTGGGATAAAAAGTTTGAGTCTTGTTGAAAAGAAAGAGTCGTTCCCCCACTAATTCTACGCTCAAGGTCTTCTCCTTCCAGATATTCCATTACGAAGAAATGGTAATCGGAATAAACATCGTAGTCTGTTACTTTGATGGCGTTCTCGTGATTGATTTGCGCCGCAACTTTTGCTTCACGCAAAAATCTGTTTCCGGCGTGATAATCAGTTGCCACCAAGTGAGGCTTTAGAACTTTGATTGCACAAAGATTGCCTAAATCGGTATGTCTGGCTTTATAGACAAACCCCATTCCGCCTTTGCCAATTTTTTCTGTTATTTCGTATTTACGATTGAGAACTAAATTGTTTTCTAAAGGCGTTCCATCACTATGGCAAAATAAATTTCTGTCTTCCCATTCACGGTTACATTCATAACATCGTCGCATAGCTTCACTCCGTTAGGTGGTTTTATTCTGAAATAAGTTCTGTTAAGAAATCCTGAAAATGGGTTGAATCTTTCTTAACGAAGCCCAAACCTGATGCGACATCTTCAGTAAAAGAAAATACTTTAACCGATTTAGAAATAATGGAATTGTTATACGAAAGTGTCTGGTCAACGTCAAATTTTCGATGTCTAAATAAAAACTTTTGTAACTGATAAGGTCAAGTGATAATAATTCAAAAACTATAATCAGGAATCGGTTTTAGCTGTCGAAGACAGCGATATATTCTTAGCCCATAGTGCAGCTATGGGGAAATTAAACAGAGAT
>Ga0187894_10005197_pt1 | contig 13461 bp, 8 predicted proteins | sample GBC1701081metaG_FD_136650 | JGI IMG/M metagenome (GOLD analysis project Ga0187894, IMG submission 136650) | White microbial mat communities from a lava cave in the Kipuka Kanohina Cave System on the Island of Hawaii, USA - GBC170108-1 metaG ... | reverse complement strand
GATGGAGACCTTCGCGCCCGCGTGTGTGGACGTGATGCGCGCCTGGCCGGTCCGCATCCCTTCGGCCCACATGATGCGCTGCGCCGTGTGGACGCCCGCGGAGATCTCGACCGGCATCACGCGGCTGTTCGCGCCCATGCGGACTTCGATCGTGTGGCGGCCTGGCTTGAACGTCCCGGAGTACGGCGTGCGTCCGTTCGACTGGCCGTCGACGAAGATTTCGAGATTGCTGGGCACGGTCTCGACGACCAGCGTGCCGGTGCCGCTCGGCGAGACGAACCAGTAGGCCGCGGCAAAGGCGACGCCTTCGAGCATCGCGAGGACGAGCGACGCCGCGATCGTGCGGCGCCAGTTCACGCTGACGCGCGGAATGCGCCGGCGGCGGCGTTCCGAGATGATGCGATCGCCGCCGAGGAAGTTCGGGCCCATGTCGACAGGACCGTCGGCGAGCGGCGAGATGACGACGGCCTCGTCCGGCTTCGTGCGCGCGCGCAGCACCGACTGCGCGAGCGCGCGCCAGGACGGCACGCCGGTGACTGGATCGACCGGCGTCGGCGGCACGACGGGCGAGGGGTTCGACTCACCACCGAACGACGACCCCGTGTCCGAGAACTCGCGTCCGCGGGCCCAGGCGGGCACGGCTTCGATGGGAAAGTCCGCGTCCCAGGCGGCGCTGCCGGTCGGCGCGGTCTGCGGCGCGATCGTCGGTGAGATCAACGGCTGCGCGGGCGCCGGTTTGACGACCGGCGTCGCGAGGAAGACGGGCGTCGGTGCGGGCGCGGGTGACGTCGCCAATGGCGGCATCGCGAGCGGCGACGTCGCGCTGGCCGCTGCCGGCGCCGCGATCGCTGGCGGCGTATCGATCGATTCGATCGACGCAGTCGATGCGATGGATGCGATCGGTGCGGCGACGGTGGGCGGCGCGACGGCCGGCACGTCCACCGGCGGCGGTGGCGGTGTCACCTTAGCCTTCGGCATGAAGGCCGGCTTGATCACAAGCGTCGTCGGCGGATCCGCGACCGTCGGCGGCGCGGACGCCGGTGCGAGAGGCGGCGCGAACGACATCACCGGCGCCTTCGGCGAGTGGACGACCGCTGGCGCGGGCGGCGGCGGCGGAACGATGGGCGGCTTCGCGTCGCTGGATGACGTCGCAACGACGGGAGCGGGCGCGCTCACCGGCTTGACGTCCGGCATCGGCGGCACAACGCTCTTCGCCGCCGCGGGTGAAGCCGCTACGGGTGACGTAGAGGATGTCGTCGCACCGCCGCTTTTCACGTTCGCGACGATGTCGGCAATGCTGGGCGCCGCCACATCGCGCGCCTTCGGCATCGGCGGCGCCGCCGGCTTGACGTCACGCGACGGCAGCGGCAACGAGGATGCTGAAGACGTCGCCGCTACCGGTGTCACGACTGGCGGTGCGCTGACCAGCACGTCCGGAATGGCCGGAGCGGACGGCGTCGCCTTCGCGGCAACAGGCGCCGACGCAGGCTTGGCGTCCGACGGCTTCGATGCGGATGACGTCGCAACCGCGGACGGCGGCGCAACCGCCGGCACGTCCGGCATCGGCGGCACGGGCGGCGTTGTCTTCGCGGCGACAGGCGCCGGCGCAATCACCGGCATCGGCGGGGCGCTCACCGCTGGCACGTCCGGCAACGCTGGCACGGACGCAGACGCGCTCGTCGTCACCTTCGACGCAGACCTGGCGTCCGATGCTTTCGATGCGGACGACGTCGCAACCGCGGACGGCGGCGCAACCGCCGGCACGTCCGGCATCGGCGCGGACGGCGTCGACCTGGCGGCGACCGGCGTCGGTGCGGACTTCGTATCCGCAGCCTTCGACGTGGACGCCTTCGCGACCGCGGACGGTGGTGCAACGGCCGGCACGTCCGGCATCGGCGGCGCGGACGACGTGGCCTTCGCCACGACAGGCGATGCAGGCACCTTCGCGACAACAGGCGTCGACGCGATCACCGGCATCGGTGGCGCGCTGACTGGCGGCACGTCCGGCAATGACGGCGCAGGCGCGCTCGCGGTTACCTTCTTCTCCACCGCAGGCATCGGCGCCGGTGTGGACGCACTCGCCTTCGATGCGCTGACCGACTTCGTGGACGGCGTGGCGGGCTTCGTCGCTCCGGTAGCAGGCGCGGTTCCTGTCGAAGCCGTCGTCGAGGTCGACGCGGCCAGCGGCGCGCCTTTGCGCTTGCCGGTGGCTCGCGTCGAGAGCGAGGCTTCGGCGTCCTGATACGAATCCGCGGCGGCCTGCTCGAACGCGCTGACGTCGGCCGGCACCGGCGTATTCGCGCGCTTTGGCGTGGACGCCGCCAGTTCCGCCTGCAGCGACGCCAGATCGTCCTGCGCAGGCGCCATCTCCCGTGACACCGTCTCGCGCGATGCCATCTCCCTGGGCGGCGCGCTCTTCGCCGGCTTCTCCTTCGCCGATGCACGCTCGCGCGGCGCGTCGGCCAGCGCCGACTTCTTCGCAGGCGAGCTCACAAGCGCTTGCGCGTGGACGCGCTCCGTCTTCGCCGTCGGTGTCACCGCAGGCTGCGGCGCCGCATCGCGCGCGACGGGCGGGGCCGCCGGCGATGGCGCAGGCGTGAACTCCACGGCGGGCGCGGCCAGCGACGCAGCCGGAGCCGCGACCGGTGTCACATCAGCCGATGCGACAGGCACGGCCGCGACGACGACCTCAGCTTCGGGAACGACGATCGAGGCGTCAGCAGCAACAGCCGCCGCCGCAGCCGCCACCGCGGGCGCGACAACGTCGGCGTGACCGCTGCCGAGCAGCGCGTAGTAGTGATCGAACAGATCCTTCGCGTCGGACGCGGCGATCCGATACCGCTTGTCCGCAAGCACGCTCTCCAGCGTCTGCTGCGCTTCGCGGACGCTCGTGAACGGCGACCGGTGTTCGAGCGGCAGCGCGCGTTCGAGCCACGCCCGCAGCTCGGACGACATCGCCCGCTCGCCGCGGTCCGTCGTCTCGCGTATCTTCCCCACCAGCGACGCGACCTGCTGCGGGAACTCATCGTCCACCAGCGATCGCCCGAGCAAGAGCGACAGCGCAACGACGCCGATCTGCACGATGTCCGTGCGCTCGTCGAACACGACCTTGCCACTCGTGCCCGGCACCGGAATGCGGAACTGCTGCCACAGCCGCCGACGCGAAAAGCCGGCCTTCCCCAACGCGAGCCCGAAGCCGTGATCGAGAATCACGAGACGGCCCTGCGGCGTGAGCACCAGCCGCTCCGGCGCAATCGCGCCGTGCGTGACGCTGCGCGAGTCGTGCAGCAGCGCGATCGCCGGCAGCAGCTCACGTACGAGCTGCAACGCTGCGTTCGCCGACAGGTGCAGCTTCGATTGCGTGTTGAAATCGAGCAGCTCCGACAGGCGCACGCCGGGCACCGCGTCGTACGCCACCGCAACGGTGCCGTCCTTGGCCTTCTCGACGCCGCGCAACCGCACGTAGCGCGCGTGGCGGAAATTCACGAGCCGCGTCACGCGCTCGCGGACGGCGGTCTCGAGATCCGCCAGATCGGCGCACAATTGCAGATGCTCGATCGCATCGCCCGATCCAGCAGTGACTTCCACGCGGATCCCCAAGCCATCCTGGAACCGGATCGCGGAAGCAGACGAAGCAGCAGCGGGTATGTGCACAGACATGGCTTACACGTAGGGCGACATCGCGCCACCAGCAGATGTGCAAGCGCCGCACCAGATCGGGCGCGATGCGTGCCAGCCATTTCGTGTCAATCCCCGCCGCGATTTGTCGCTAAAGCCCCGGCAGGGGCCATCCGATAACTACTCGTTCGCACACACGAGTTTGTTGCCGCGGCGATCAGTTCTGTAACCGCCCGCATGCATCCATCGCGCATCATCCATTGACAAAAGTTGTCGATCGCTGGCCGCAATCCGAACCGGCGTTGTAGACTGGTCGACGGCAGTTTTTGGCCGCTCTACATGTAATTTATGCCGTATCGCGCATTTTTTCGCTGTATCGCCGGATGCCACGGCGAGCATTCGCTGACCGTCCCGCTCTATCGCTGCCCGACGTGCGGCGATCTGCTGGAAGTCGTCCACGATCTCGACGCGCTCCATCACCGCTCCCCCGCCGCGTGGATGCGGTTGTTCGACGACCGCTACAAGCGGACGACGTGGCCCTACGGATCCGCCGTGTGGGGCAAGAAGGAATGGGTCTGCCCGAATATCCCGGACGAGTCGATCGTGTCGATGGACGAAGGGGGCACGAACCTGCTGTGGGCCGAGCGCTACGGCCAGAACCTCGGCGTGCCGGATCTGTGGATCAAGCAGTGCGGCAACTCGCACACCGGCTCGTTCAAGGATCTGGGGATGACCGTGCTCGTCTCCGTCGTGCGCGAGATGCAGCGCGAGGGACGCGCGATCCGCGCCGTCGCGTGTGCGTCGACCGGTGATACGTCCGCGTCGCTCGCCGCGTACGCCGCCGCCGCGGGCATCCCCGCCATCGTCATCCTGCCGAAAGGCAAGGTGTCGACCGCGCAACTGCTGCAGCCGATCGCGAACGGCGCGCTCGTCCTCGCCCTCGATACGGACTTCGACGGCTGCATGGCCATCGTCCAGCGCCTCGCCGCGGAGGAAGACGTCTATCTCGCGAACTCGATGAACAGTCTCCGGCTCGAAGGCCAGAAGACCGTCGCCATCGAGATCGTGCAGCAGTGGGACTGGGAAGTGCCGGACGTCGTGATCATCCCCGGCGGCAATCTGGGCAACGTCAGCGCACTCGGCGCGGGCTTCGACATGATGAGCGCGCTCGGCCTCATCGCCAAGCGTCCACGTATCGTCGTCGCGCAGGCGGCCCGCGCGAATCCGCTGTATCGCGCGTATCAGCAGAACTGGGAGTTCGAGCCGATGACCGCGCAGCCGACGCTGGCCTCCGCGATCCAGATCGGCAATCCCGTGTCGGTGAAGAAGGCGATCCGCACGCTGCAGCGCTACAACGGCATCGTGGAACAGGCCACCGAGGACGAGCTCGCGAACGCCTCGGCCGCCGCGGATCGGACGGGCCTGTTCAATTGTCCGCACACGGGCGTAGCGCTCGCCGCGCTGGAGAAGCTGGCGGCACGCGGCGAGATCACGTCCAAAGAGCGCGTGGTGGTGATTTCAACGGCGAATGGCCTGAAGTTCACAGACTTCAAGATGCAGTACCACGAAGGCACGCTGTCCGGCGTCGCGTCGCCGCACGCCAATCGACCCGTGGAACTGCCGAACGACTACGACACCGTACGCCGCGCGATCGATCACGTCCGCTGATCGATCGGTCAGGGCGTCGGCGCCGGCGACACTTCTTCCTGCTGACGCCTGATCTTGCCGAAGATGCCGTTGTACGGCGGCAGCACGACGGACACGGGTCCAAACGCCTGCGCCTGACAGGCGAGGCGGATCAACGGCTGCGGCTCGTCCGAGTCCAGGTAGCCGAACTCGCGCAGCCGCTGCCGTTCGCGCGGCTCCAGCGGCGCGAGGCGATCGCGTCCGCCAATGACACCGATCCAGCACGTCCCGCAGGACGCGGACCGGCACTGCACCGGAATCGGTCCCTCATGACACCGCGGATCGCGCGCCGCGTAATCGCGCGTGTCGTTCGCGGCCGCGGTCGCAATCTCCTGCGTCTCAATCGCACGGAACGCCGCCTGCGGATCGTGCTCGTCGAACGTGACGTCGTATTCCTTGCGGCCGCGCAGGAACCCGAAGAACCCCTGCCCTTTGTCCCGCGCGCGCGCCCTGAGCACCTGCTCGGGGGAACGCGCGATCGACGCGGGAGGAATGCGCACCGCGCCCGCGGACGCGAACGAGTCCGCCCCCACCTGCTCCAGCGTCATCAGGCCGACCGCCGTGATGCCCAGCGTCAGCGACACGTCCACGCCGGCCGCGCGCGAGACGCGTGACGCCAGCTCGCGGATCAGCGCCGCGAGATCGAGGCTCGGCGGGGCCGCGTCAGAGCCGGCGGCGGCGCCAATCACCGTGACGACATGCGGCCAGTAGCGATGGCCGTAGAGGAACCGGTGCGACGCGTCGATCAGCGCGGCGAGATCCGGCTGGCCCTGCAGCCAGAGCTGACGCATCACGGCATCGCGATCGGCCGCGGTCCGCAGCGTCCGCGCGAGGAACAGCGGGTGGAAGTGGAACCAGATGACGGTCGCGTCGCGATCGACCGGGTGGATGTCGACCAGCAGGCTCTGCACGGCACGCGTCCAGGCGCGTTGGTCGTATTGATCGAGATAGGCGTGGAAGAGCACGGCGGGATCGTTCATGACACGCTTGACAGGCTACGACGTCGCGCGCGCCGGTGCCGGCTCCGCAACGACAGGCAGACCTTGCGCCTGCCAGGCGGTCATGCCGCCGGTGACGTTGACGATGTTGGTGCGGCCGGCGCGCTGCAGGACGCTCGCGGCGACCGTCGATCGATACGCGGTGCCGCAGATGACGGCGACCGTGCCGCGTGACGGCACGTCGTCCAACCGGTCCGGCAACTGGCCGACGGGAATGTGTGACGCGGACTCGATGCGGCCCGCCTCGAATTCCTCGTCTCCCCGGACGTCGACGATGTGCCATGCGGGATCGCCGAGATGCGCGAACAGCTCGCGCGGCGACATCTGCGGCAGCGTGACCTCGGGATAGCCGGCGTGCGTCCACGCGTCCATGCCGCCATCCAGATACCCGCGCACCGCGTCCAGCCCCACGCGCACCAGCGAGCGGATGGCGGACTCGATGTCACTGAGGTCGCGCTCGCCGTCCGTCATCGCGCCATTGCCGACGAGCAGCAGCGGCGTGTCGTACGGCACGAGCCACGACGCCCAGGTCGAGACGCTGTGTCCGGCGCCAATGCCGAACGCCTGGGGAATGTGTCCCGCGCCGAAGCTGCCGGAATCACGCAGGTCGATGACGACATGTCCCTGCGCGATCAGCTCGCGCATCTGTGCCGCGTCGATCGGCCGCAGGCCCGGGAGCGTGGCGACCTGCGGGGGACCGTCCGCGTTGAACCGCTTCATGCGGCGGTAGTACGCCGGCAACGGCGGAACATGAGACAGGATGCGATCGACGAACGCCGCTTCGGACAGCCGGGCGTTCAGGTACGGATTCGCGATGCGCTCGAAGCCGAGCGTAGACGAAGGGCGGCCGCTCATGCCGGCGCCGCACATCGAACCGGCGCCGTGGCCGGGCGCGATCTCCAGGCCGTCGGGCAGCGTCGCGAGCAGGCGCCGGACGCTCGCGTACAACTGCGACGCCAGCGCGCGCTTCTGATCCTCGCCCAGCAGATCCGGTCGTCCCAGCGATCCGACGAAGAGGAAATCGCCGGTCAACATCACTATCGGCATGTCCGCCGAGCGGCGCGTGTCGAAGACGAGAAAGGACATGTGCTCCGGCGTGTGGCCGGGTGTGTGGACGGCCAGCAGGCGGACGCCGCCGATGGCGATCGTGTCGCCGTCGCTCAGCGCCTCGTGCGGCACACGCAGCTCGTACGTCTCGCCGCGGTCGTACGCGGACGCGCCGAACGTCGCGCCGGTGCGCGCCGCGAGCTCGGATGCGCCGGACGCGAAGTCCGCGTGGATGTGCGTTTCGACGACCCAGGTGATGCGCAGGCGCCGCGCCGCCGCGAAATCGAGATACACGTCGACGTCACGGCGCGGATCGACCACGATGGCTTCGCCGGTCCGCTCGCACGCGATCAGGTACGAGTACTGCGCGAGGCCCTTGTCATCGAACCGTTCGAACAGCACGCCGCCCCTCCTGATCCGTCACCACTCGCGCTCCGCCCGCCGTCGCCTCGACGTGTCGTGAGGCCCTGCACGCCGTCACGATGCGGCCGCCGGCGCCGCGTCGCCGAGCTGCGGCCCCAGCGCGCCCCAGGTCTCGGGATCCTGCAGCACGAGCGTCGCGAAGTACAGCCGGACGTCTTCCGCCGGAAACTTCGCGCGCAGCGCCTCGGCCGCGGCCGCGAGCTTCTCCGCGTCCAGCTTCGGCGTCTCGCCTTCGGCGATCAGGCCGTTGTCGTGCGGCACGCCCAGCTCGTCGAGGAAGGCGCCCATCATCGGACGCTGGCACGCGAGGTGATACGTCACCAGCAGGCGTCCCGAGACGCTGTCCGATACATTGCCGAGCGCCATCAGGTGCTTCACCTTCCGCTCCGTCGGCAGCGTCTGCACCGACTTGAACCGGAAGTTGATCTTGCGGGCGATGAGCGCCAGCACCTCCGCCTGTTCCATCATGGAGTCCCGGTCCGCCCAGAACGCCCGCGTGGCATCGAGGCGCTGCGCCTCCGTCATCTGCTTCCACAACGCCGCGGGTCGCGACAGTCGTTCGTCGGTCATGGTCATCTCGTCAGCTTGCGATACTTGATGCGGTGCGGTTGATCGGCGTCCGCGCCGAGCCGGCGCTTCCGGTCCGCTTCGTAGTCCTGATAATTGCCCTCGAACCACACGACGCGGCTGTCGCCTTCGAAGGCGAGGATGTGCGTCGCGATGCGATCGAGGAACCAGCGATCGTGGCTGATCACGACGGCGCAGCCGCCGAAGTTGAGCAGCGCCTCTTCCAGCGCGCGCAGCGTGTCGACGTCGAGATCGTTCGTCGGCTCGTCCAGCAGCAGCAGGTTCGACCCGCGACGCAGCAGCTTCGCGAGGTGGACGCGGTTGCGCTCGCCGCCCGACAGCGTGCCGACCTTGCGCTGCTGATCGCGTCCCTTGAAGTTGAACCAGGACACGTACGCGCGCGACGCGACGGACTTCTTGCCGACGTCGAGGTCGTCCGCGCCGCCGGAGATCTCTTCCCACACGGTCTTGTTCCCGTCGAGCGCGTCGCGCGACTGATCGACGTAGCCAAGTTGCACCGTCTCGCCAATCCGCAGCGATCCGCCGTCCGGCTGTTCCTGTCCCGTGATCATCCGGAACAGCGTCGTCTTGCCCGCCCCGTTCGGTCCGATGACGCCAACAATGCCGCCGCGCGGCAGGTTGAAGGTGAGATCGTCCATCAGCAGGCGATCGCCGTAGCCCTTCGTCAGGTTCTTCGCTTCGACGACGATGTCGCCGAGGCGCGGGCCGGGCGGGACGTAGATTTCCACCGTGTCGATCTTCTGCTGGGCGTCCTCGCGGAGGAGATCCTCGTACGCGTTCAGGCGCGCCTTGCCCTTCGCCTGACGCGCGCGCGGCGACATGCGGATCCACTCCAGCTCGCGCTGCAGCGTCCGCTGACGACGTCCCTCCTGCTTCTCCTCCAGCGCGAGCCGCTGTTGCTTCTGATCGAGCCAGGAGGAGTAGTTGCCCTGCCACGGGATGCCGGAGCCACGATCCAGTTCGAGGATCCAGCCGGCGACGTTGTCGAGGAAGTAGCGATCGTGCGTGACCGCGACGACGGTGCCGGCGTAGTCCTTGAGGAAGCGTTCGAGCCAGGCGACGGACTCGGCATCGAGGTGGTTCGTCGGTTCGTCGAGCAGGAGGAGATCCGGCTGGCGCAGCAGCAGGCGGCACAGCGCGACGCGGCGCCGCTCGCCGCCCGAGAGCTGGGTGACGTCCGCGTCGGCGGGCGGACAGCGGAGCGCGTCCATCGCGAGCTCGATGCGCGAATCGAGGTCCCAGGCGTTGGTGGCGTCGATGCGATCCTGGATCTTCCCTTGTTCCTCCAGGACCTTTTCCATCTCGTCCGGCGAGAGGTCCTCGCCGAAGCGCGCGTTGATCGCGTCGTACTTGTCGAGCAGGCCGCGGATCTCCGCGACGCCTTCCTCGACGTTGCCGCGCACGTCCTTGGCCGGATCGAGCTTTGGTTCCTGCGCGAGAAAGCCGACGGAGCAGCCCTGCGCGAGGAACGCCTCGCCGAGGAAGGACGTATCCTCGCCGGCCATGATGCGCAGCACCGAGCTCTTGCCCGCGCCGTTCATGCCGAGAACGCCGATCTTCGCGCCTGGCAGGAACGACAGCCAGATGTCCTTCAGAACCTGATGGTCGGGAGGATGGACCTTCCCGAGCCCTTTCATGACGTAGATGTATTGAGGAGCCATTCAGTCGTCAGTGGTCAGTCGTCAGTGATCAGCTATCAGTTGGTGATCAGTCATCAGCAGGAGCGGCTCGTGAGCCGCGCTGTCAGCAAAGCTCTACTGACAACCGATCACTGACGACTGACAACTGGTTTTTCAGTCGCCGTCGATCAGATTGCCGAGGCCGCCGAGAATCGATCCTTCTTCCTTGCGGCCGCCGGCCACGCCCGGAATCGCCTTGTAGATGCGATCGGCCAGCCGGCTGAGCGGCAGCGACTGCAGCCAGACGCGGCCCGGACCGGTGAGCGTGGCGAAGAACAGCCCTTCCCCGCCGAAGAACGCGGTCTTCACCTTCCCGACGAACTGAATATCGTAATTCACAGACGGCTGCATTGCCACCAGGCATCCCGTGTCGACGCGCAGCACTTCACCCGGCGTGAGATCCAGCGTGTGGAGCATGCCGCCCGCGTGGATGAAACACCAGCCGTCGCCCTGCAGGCGCTGCATGATGAAGCCTTCGCCGCCGAACAGACCGGCGCCGATCTTCCGCTGGAACGCGATGCCGACGGAGATGCCCTTCGCCGCGGCGAGGAACGAGTCCTTCTGGCAGATCAGCTCGCCGCCGAGCGTGGACAGGTCCATCGCCAGGATGCGGCCCGGATAGGGCGCGGCGAACGCGACGCGATGGATGCCCGGACCGGTGTTGGTGAACACGGTCATGAACAGGCTCTCCCCCGTCAGCAGGCGCTTGCCGGCGCCGAGCAGCGCGCCCATGATGCCGGACTTCTGCTGCTGGCTGCCGTCGCCGAAGATCGTTTCCATCTGGATGCCGGGCGTCATATACATCATCCCGCCCGCTTCCGCGATGGTGCTCTCGCCCGGATCCAGTTCGACTTCGACGAACTGCAGGTCTTCGCCGTGGATGTGATAGCTGATGTCGTGCGCACGCTTGCCGGGCGCGCCCTGGCGCGGCGGCGGGGGCGGCGGCAGCGGCGTGCCCGAGGCCTGCGGGAAGAGTCCCGCGAAGTCCGGCACGTCCGCGATCGGCGTCCAGACCGTCAGGCTGGGCGCGTACACCAGCGTTGCCGGCGTAATGCTTCCTGTCTTGTGACGCGACACGATGTCTTCCTGTGACATCGGCCCCTGCGCCTGGCCGTCGACGGCCACGTACCATTGCTGCCCCACGGGCATGAAGACGTCTCCTTGAACGAAATCGAAAATGCTGCGCGCGCGCGCGCCGCCGGCCCGGACGAGGGCGACGGTGTTGGAAGGGTGCGCGTTCGGCCCCGGAACGGTCGGCCCCTGGCGTGGGACCCCGGACGTGAGGCACTGCACATGATACCCGCTGGCCCAGCCGCCGCGCGAGGGCCGCCAGGCGGAACGTCCAGCGGCCGGCGCTTACGGGACGCGGCCCGGATTGGGCAGACGCGACAGCCACGCCTGCGCCTCCCGCACTTCGTCGCCCGTCAGCGCGTGCCCGGCGTCATGCCAGAAGGTCTGCACGTCCGCGCCCCCCTGCCGCAGCAATTGCGCCAGCTCCGTCGTCTGATCGGGCGACGCGTACGGATCGTTGCGTCCGGCGCCAATGAAGACCGGGATGCCCGTCAGGTCCGGCAGCGTGTCCGGCACGAGCGGGACGACGGGGTGGAACAGGGCCGCGCCTGCGACGCTGCCGGGCCGCAGGAGGAGGAGGCTGGCGCCGATGTTCGCGCCGTTGGAATAGCCGGCGATGAACAGCGTCGACGTCGAGAAGCCGTATTTCTTCGAGGCGGCGTCGATGAAGTCCGCCAGCTCGTTCGTCCGGTAGCGCAGATCCTCGATGTCGAAGACGCCTTCGGCGAAGCGGCGGAAGAAGCGCGGCATCCCCCGCTCGAGCACCTGGCCGCGCGGGCTGAGCAGCGCCGCGTCCGGCTCGAGGATCTGGCCGAGCGCGATCAGGTCGTTCTCATCGCCGCCGGTCCCGTGCAGGAGCAGCAACGTGCGGTGATGCCCCGAGGATCCGGGCACGTACCGATGACGGAAACGTTGGGTCTCGTCGGTCATGTCACCTGCATCGGGCCGGCGCTGCCGGTCTTCTGAGTCCATTGGTTGGAGATCCAGCCGAAGCCGGCCCTTGCCTCTTGCCAACGCCGGCCGTTCCAGGGGAAGATTCAGCCAGGCGAATATTCAGCGAAGACCGTCATGCTGCGCCGCATCCTTCATCTGGACATGGACGCGTTCTACGCGCAGGTCGAACAGCGCGACGATCCGTCATTGCGCGGCCGCCCCGTGGCGGTCGGCGGCGACCCGAGCGGGCGCGGCGTGGTCTGTGCCGCCAGCTACGAAGCCCGCGCCTTCGGCGTCCGCTCGGCCCTGTCGATGGCCAAGGCGATCCGCCTGTGCCCCACCCTGCTGATCGTCAAGCCGGACTTTTCGAAGTATCGTGCCCTTTCGGGGACGATTTTCCAGTTGTATCGCAACGTGACGCCGCTCGTCGAGCCGTTGTCGCTGGATGAGGCCTATCTCGACGTCACCGAGAACGCCTGGGGCGAGCCGCTGGGCGTCACCGTGGCCCGCCGGCTGAAGGCGGACGTGCGCGAGGCGACGGGCTTGACGGTGTCCGCGGGCGTCGCGCCGAACAAGTTCCTCGCGAAGATCGCGTCCGGCTGGCAGAAGCCGGACGGACTGACGGTGATCGCCCCGGAGCGCGTCGAGTCGTTCCTGCAGCAGTTGCCGGTCGACGCGCTGTGGGGCGTCGGTCCGGTGACCGCGCGCAAGCTGCGGCAGGCGGGCCTCGCGCGGCTGGTGGACGTCCGCGCGGCGGACCCTGTCCGGCTGCGGCAACTGGTCGGCAGCTTCGCGGACGGCCTGCGTCAGCTCGCGCACGGCATCGACGATCGGCGCGTCGTGTCCACGCGCATCGCGAAGTCCTCCGGCGAAGAGCATACGTACCCGACCGATTTGACGGATGTGGAACGCATCCGGACGGAAGTCGCGCAGATGGCGGAGCGCGCCGCCGCGTGGCTGACGCGGAAGGCCCTCTATGCGCGAACGGTGACGCTGAAGGTCCGATACACGGACTTCTCCACCATCACGCGCAGCCACAGCGAGTCGCCCGCGACGCAGGACCGCGACGCGCTGGTCGCCCGCGCCACCGCGCTCCTCAACCGCACCGACGCCGGCGCTCGTCCGGTCCGCCTCCTCGGCGTCAGCGTCCACGGCCTGAGCGACACGGCGTCAGCGGAATCGCCCGAGGAGAATGAGCGCCCCCAATTGCCGTTTTGAGCAACGCCACTCTTCGCACCTCGATATCACGCCAGCAGCGGTCACGAACTGACTCCGCACGTCACTCTGGAGAGCAGCCGCTAGCCCGCATTATTCACGAATGAGTCTGTCACAGCGCCATCGCCCGCGGTGACGACTCGTTCGAGGTCGAAAGTGGTTACGGTGATGTCGTCAGCCCGCGAGGATGGGCCTGTGGAGTC
>Ga0187894_10005196_pt1 | contig 13461 bp, 10 predicted proteins | sample GBC1701081metaG_FD_136650 | JGI IMG/M metagenome (GOLD analysis project Ga0187894, IMG submission 136650) | White microbial mat communities from a lava cave in the Kipuka Kanohina Cave System on the Island of Hawaii, USA - GBC170108-1 metaG ... | reverse complement strand
CTGGCCGGATCGCAATCTGGCCCGATCTTGGCATAGCTCGCAGCGTAGTGATGAGGATACCATGCCGGACGACTCTGTTTTCAATACCCTCGTGCGGTCGTTTGAATCACGCCGCGAAACGGCAATGTCGCTGTCGGAGTATCTCGAGGCCTGCCGCAGCGACCCGATGCTGTACGCCAGCGCGACGGACCGCTTGCTCGCCGCGATCGGCGAGCCGGAAATCATCGACACTGCCAAAGATCCCCGCCTGGGCCGGATCTTTCTGAACAGGACCATTCGTACGTACCCCGCGTTCACGGGGTTCTACGGCATGGAAGAGACGATCGAGCGCATCGTCTCGTTCCTGCGCCACGCGGCGCAGGGCCTGGAGGAGCGCAAGCAGATGCTTTATCTGCTGGGCCCCGTCGGCGGCGGCAAGTCATCCCTGGCCGAGCGCTTGAAATCGTTGATGGAAGTCCATCCGATCTACGTGCTGAAGGCGGGCGACGAGCTGAGCCCGGTGTTCGAAAGCCCGCTGGGCCTCTTCGACCCCGATACGATGGGCTCGCTGCTGGAAGAGCGCTATGGCATCCCGCGGCGGCGCCTGACCGGGCTGATGAGCCCATGGTGCCTCAAGCGGCTGGAGGGCTTCGGCGGCGACATCTCGCGTTTCCGCGTCGCCCGCATCCAGCCGTCCCGGCTGCGGCAGATCGCGGTCGCCAAGACCGAACCGGGCGACGAGAACAACCAGGACATCTCGTCACTGGTCGGCAAGGTCGACATCCGCAAGCTCGAGGCCTTCGCGCAGAACGATCCCGACGCCTACAGCTACTCGGGCGGCCTGAACCGCGCCAACCAGGGCATCCTCGAGTTCGTCGAGATGTTCAAGGCGCCGATCAAGATGCTGCATCCCCTGCTGACGGCGACGCAGGAAGGCAACTACATCGGCTCTGAGAATATCGGCGCCATCCCCTTCTCGGGCATCATCCTGGCGCACTCGAACGAGGCCGAATGGCAGAGTTTCAGGGCCAACAAGAACAATGAAGCCTTCATCGACCGGATCTCCGTGGTCAAAGTCCCCTATTGCCTGCGGGTGACCGAGGAAGCGAAGATCTACGACAAGCTGATCCTGGGTTCGGCACTGACCACGGCGCCCTGCGCGCCCGCCACCATCGAGACGCTGGCGCGGTTCTCGGTGCTGTCGCGCCTGCGCCAGCATGAGAACTCGACGCTCCATGCCAAGATGCGGGTCTATGACGGCGAAACACTGAAGGAATCCGACCCCAAGGCCCGAAGCGTCCAGGAATACAAGGACGCCGCCGGCGTCGACGAAGGCATGGACGGCGTCTCGACGCGCTTCGCCTTCAAGGTGCTGGCCGCGACCTTCAATCACGACACGACGGAGATCGCCGCCGACCCGGTGCATCTGATGTATGTGCTGGAGCAGGTCATCCGCCGCGAGCAGCTGTCGGACGAGATGGAGAAGCGCTATCTCGAGTTCATCAAGGGCGAGCTGGCGCCGCGCTATGCCGAGTTCATCGGCAACGAGATCCAGAAGACCTACCTCGAATCCTATTCCGACTACGGTCAGAACCTGTTCGACCGCTATGTCGACTACGCCGATGCCTGGATCGAGGACCAGGACTTCAAGGATCCCGACACCGGCCAGCTGCTGAACCGGGAGCTTCTCAATCAGGAGCTGACCAAGGTCGAGAAGCCGGCCGGCATCGCCAACCCGAAGGATTTCCGCAACGAGATCGTCAAGTTCGCGCTGCGCACACGTGCGAACAACGCCGGCAAGAACCCGTCGTGGACGAGCTACGAGAAAATCCGCGAGGTCATCGAGAAGCGCATGTTCTCGCAGGTCGAGGACCTGCTTCCCGTCATCTCGTTCGGTTCCAAGAAGGACGGCGAGACCGAGAAGAAGCACGGAGAGTTCGTCAAACGCATGGTTGGCCGCGGGTATACCGAGCGTCAGGTCCGGCGTTTGGTCGAATGGTACATGCGGGTCAAGCAGGCCGGTTGATCTGTTTGATCCGCGTGCAGCCGGGAGCGGCCTGCCATGCAGATTCTTGACCGGCGCTTGAACCCCAGCGGCAAGAGCCTCGAGAACCGCCAGCGGTTTTTGAGGCGTGCCAAGGCGCACATTCAGCGCGCGGTCCGCGAGGCATCGCAGGACCGCAACATCTCGGATATCCTTGACGGCGGCGAGATCAGCATCCCTGCGGACGGGCTGAACGAGCCGCGCTTTCATCACGGTCCGGGCGGCATTCACGATAATGTGTTGCCCGGCAACAAGACGTTCTCGGAAGGCGACATCCTGCCACGGCCCGAAGGCGGTGGCGGGCGTGGCGCAGGCGGTGCCAGCGACGGCGGCGCCGATGCCGAGGATGCCTTCCGCTTCATGCTGACGCGGGAAGAGTTTCTCGACCTGTTCCTGGACGATCTCGAGCTGCCTGATCTTGCCAAGCGCAAGCTGGCTGACGTGGAGCACGAAGGCCTTCGCCGGGCCGGCTACTCGGTATCGGGCTCGCCGGTGAACCTGGCGGTGACGCGCACCAGCCGGTTGGCCCTGGCGCGTCGCATCGCGCTGCGCCGCCCAACGCCTCAAAGGATTGAACAGCTCGAGGCGGAGCTGGCGGCGTGCGAGGACGCCGAACGTCGGGCTGCGATGCGGGCCGAGATCGCCGCGCTCAAGACCCGGATGAAGCGCATCCCCTATATCGACCCGATCGATATCCGGTACCGCCGTTTCGAGAATGTGCCCAAGCCGGTGGCGCAGGCGGTGATGTTCTGCCTGATGGACGTGTCGGGCTCGATGTCGGAGCACATGAAGGACCTCGCCAAGCGGTTCTACATGCTCCTCTACATTTTTCTCACGCGACGCTACCGCCACGTCGAGATCGTCTTCATCCGCCATACCGACAAGGCCGAGGAGGTCGACGAGGAGACCTTTTTCCGCAGTCCGGCGACCGGCGGAACGGTGGTGTCGAGCGCACTGGAGGCGATGCGGCGCATCGTCCAGGACCGCTACCGGCCGCAAGACTGGAACATCTACGCCGCCCAGGCATCCGACGGCGACAACTCCTACGGCGACGGCGAGCTGACGGCGAGCCTGATCACCAACGCCATCCTGCCAGTCTGCCAGTACTTCGCCTATCTCGAGGTCGGTGAAGCGGGCCAGCATGACAACCCGGTCATGCCGAACTCGGCGCTGTGGGGCATCTATGAACGCCTGGCCACCGAGGGCCAGGCATTGGCCATGCGCAAGGTCAGCAATCGCAGCGAGATCTACCCGGTGTTCCGCGATCTCTTTCAGCGCCAACACGAAGGGAAGGCTGTGTGATGGAACGGCTGTACCAGGGCGCCGAGTGGGATTTTGCGACTCTGCAGCGTATCCACGACGCCTGCGAGGAGATCGGGCTGCGCGAACTGGGCTTGGACGTTTACCCGACGCAGATCGAGGTGATCACGACCGAGCAGATGGTCGATGCCTATTCCTCCATCGGCATGCCGCTTTTTTACAAGCACTGGTCGTTCGGCAAGCACTTCACGCAGCACGAAGCCCTCTACCGTACCGGGCTGCGCGGCCTGGCCTATGAGATCGTGATCAACAGCTCGCCCTGTGTCTGCTACCTGATGGGCGACAACACGGCGACGATGCAGGCGCTGGTCATCGCCCACGCCGCCTTCGGCCACAACCACTTCTTCAAGAACAACTACCTGTTCCGGCAGTGGACCGATGCCGAGGGCATCCTCGACTATCTGGAGTTCGCCAAGAGGTACGTGGCGCGCTGCGAGGAGCGCCACGGCCATGCGCTGGTCGAGCGCACCCTCGACGCCGCGCACGCGCTGATGGCCCAGAGCGTCGATCGCTATCCGGGCAAGAAGAAGCTCAACCTGCGCCAGGAGGAAGAGCGCGAACGCCGGCGCCGCAATCACAAGGAAAGCAGCTTCAACGACCTGTGGCGCACCGTGCCGACGGGGCGCGGCAAGAATGTTGCCGAGCTCAGCATCGACCGGCGCCGGGCGCTGCTGGGCCTGCCGCAGGAAAATATCCTGTACTTCCTCGAGAAGAACGGACCGCGGCTGGCGCCGTGGCAGCGTGAGCTGCTGCGGATCGTGCGCCACATCGCGCAGTATTTCTATCCGCAGGGGCAAACCAAGGTCATGAACGAGGGCACGGCGACCTACGTGCACTATCGCATCATGAGCCGCCTGCACGAGCGCGGCGCCATCTCCGACGGGCATTACCTGGAATTTCTGCAGTCGCACACCAACGTCGTCTTCCAGCCGACCTGGGATGATCCGCGCTTTTCGGGCTTCAATCCCTATGCGCTGGGCTTCGCGATGATGCGCGACATCGAGCGGATCGTCACCGACCCCAGCGACGAGGATCGGGAATGGTTTCCTGCCATCGCCGGCACCGGTGACGCGATGGCGGTGCTGCGCGACATCTGGGCCAACTACCGCGACGAGAGCTTCATCGGCCAGTATCTCAGCCCGCGTCTGATGCGCGACATGCGCATGTTCCAGCTACACGACGATCCGGCCGAGACCGAGGGCATCCTGGTCGAAGCGATCCAGAACGAGCGCGGCTATCAGCGCATCCGCCGTCAGCTGGCGCGACGCCACGACATAGGATGGATCGATCCCAATATCGAAGTGGTCGACGTCGACCTTATGGGCGACCGGCGCTTGATCCTACATCACAACGTCGTCAACGGCTGCGCGCTGGAAGAGGCCGACGCTCAGCGAGTCCTGCAGCACCTGGCCAATCTCTGGGGCTATGACGTGCTGCTGCGCGAGATCGACTCATCGGACACGGTTCTCAAGGAACACGTCTGCAGCCCACGCAACGCCGTCCTCGCGGCGGCGTAGTATTTCCTCCCCACGCAGTGGGGAGGTGCCCCGATACGACGTTTCGACGCTTGGCGTCGAAACGTCGGTGGGCGGAGGGGACCCCCTCGTGGTCCCAGTAACAAAAACCACGTCGGCTCCCCATTCGGCCTTCGGCCACCTTCCCCGCCAGCGGGGAAGGGAAAATAGTCACATCGCGGTCCAGCCGCCGTCGACGACGAGCTCGGCGCCGGTGACGTAGGACGCTTCGTCGGAGGCGAGGAAGAGGATGGCGTAGGCCACTTCGTCGACGTCGCCGGCGCGTCCCAGCGGCACGCCCTTCAGCGTCTTGGCGCGCTGGGCCGGATCGGCCGTGCGGCCCGACGTGATCATGGGCGGCATCAGGCCGGGATGGACCGAGTTGACGCGGATGTTGTCGCGGCCATGCTGCACGGCGATACCCTTGGTCAGCAGCCGAACCGCGCCCTTGGACGCGTTATAGCCGACATGGATGCCGGGCTGGCCGACAATGCCGGAGACGGACGACAGGTTGATGATCGAGCCGCCGCCCGTCTTCTGCATGGCGGCGATGGCGTGCTTGGTGCCGAGAAAGACTCCCGTGGCATTGATCGCCATCAGCCGGTTCCAGGCGTCGGTGGCGAAGAGATCCTCGACCGCCGAGCCGCTGATGCCGGCATTGTTCACCAGGACATCGAGCCGGCCGTGAGCCGCCAGCGTCTTGTCGATCGCCGATTTCCATGCGGCCTCGTCGGTGACGTCGAGGTGCACGTAGGTCGCGCGACCGCCGGCTTTCTCGATATCGGCCACCACCGCGGCGCCGGGTGCATCGAGCACATCCGCCACCACCACGGCCTGGGCACCCTCGCGCGCGAACAGCCGGGCGGTGGCGGCGCCCATGCCGTTGGCGGCACCGGTGATCACCGCCACTTTGCCTTTCAGGCGCATGATTTCCTCCTGTTCTGGTGCCGTGACGCACCCGTTCCTTGGTTGGCTGAACCCACGTACAGTGCGCATGTCGCGTCAGCGGATCATCATCCGTTTGCGCACGGCTGGCGTGACGGCCCGAGAGTCATCGCCGGCAGGAGGTATCCATGGATCACACGCCGCTGCCGATCGCTCTTGTCGCGGCCCAGGGCTTGCCACTGCCCGACGGACGTCGCTCCGTCGAGGTATTTCGCGATGGTGATCTCGAAGTCAGGATGGCAGCGTCCCCGTCGCGCGGTCCGCAGGTACCGCATGATCGCGACGAGCTCTACATCGTCGCGGCCGGCAACGGCCATTATCGCGTGGGCGACACCGTCACCGCGGTCGGGACAGGCGATCTGCTGTTCGCGGCAGCGCATGCGCCGCACGGCTTCGAGGACTGCTCGGATGACTTTTCCGTGTGGGTGATCTTCTACGGACCTCAGAAGTAGTCGGCTTGCCCGTCATCCGCCCTGCATCATCTGCACGGCCGTCAGAATCTCACCGGTGGAAGGAAACTTGCCCAAGCCAGCCGGACCTTCCGTACCGCATTCGATGTTGGCCCAACGAACGATCGACTCGCGGTCGATCAGGAACTGGCCCTTGAGCTGCGGCCACTGTCGCTCCATGTCGGCGTGATCGGTCTGGTTCTCCATGTAACCGTCGAGCTTTCCCACGGTTTCCGCCGCTGCCATGATCGGTAACGGCTCCGGAAACATCCCGTCAGGATTGATCTTGACGGTTTCGAGCGCCTTCATGAACTCGGGATCGGGAACGGGCTTGGGAACGCCGTAAGCCCGATGCGTGGTGAGCTCGGGATCGGCGGCCATGCGCAAGCGCGTAGGGCGAAACTTGAAATAGAGTTGGGCGTTCTGCGGTGGCGTGGCCACAACGCAGAGCGTCTCGACTCCCGTAGCCTTGAGTGCCGGCTCGGTCGTTGCGATCTGGGCGATCGCCCGACGGCAGAACGGACACCACAGTCCGACGAACAAAGCGAGGAACAGCGGGGACCTCCCGCGATAGTCCGCCAGCGAGATCGTCCCGGTCCCGTTCACGGCGGGAAGCGCGAAGTCAGGCGCCGGCTCACCGGGAGAAGCCGTCGGGCGCAATTCAGCGCTGGTCATGTGACCCTCCGTCCACCAAGAGCTAACAGAGAAACGGCAAGACCAGCAGAGCCTCAGGCTCCAGACCAGCCCGCTCGCATACTTCTTGAGATTTGGCCAGGTAGACTTCAGCCATCGCGACGTCCCCGGCGTCGAGATTGAGGGTGGCAAGGCCATCATAGCAGGGAAACAGCAGCTGCGGCTCGCCAATTCGTTCGGCCAGCCGCAACGCTTCCTCGTAAGCAGTACGAGCTAGGGCGTGCTCGCCATGGCATTGGTGGATCTGACCTAAAACGATCAGTGGCACGGCCAAGTGATCGAGCAACCCCAGACTGCGGTCGAGGTCGATCGCCATCTGCGCCGCCGCCATGCCTTCCGCCTCGCAGCGATCCGTCAGCGCGCAATAGGCAACCGCAAGATTGGCATAGAGCCGAGACTGGAAGCCGAGATCACCCACTTTCTTCGCACTCTCAAGGCCGCGCAGGCAGGTCTCGATGCTGCGTGGCGGGTCGAGCGAGCTGTAGAGCACGCCAAGGTTGGTGTACCCGCGACACGTCGCCTGCAGCAGGTCATGCTGTTCGGCCAGCGCAATGCTCTGCTCGATCCGGCCGACCGCTTCCGCAAGTCGGCCCGTGCGGGCAAGGGCCACACCCAGCGTATTGTAGGCCTGTGCGCGCGTTGTCGCCGTCTCCCGGGCGCGCTCCGGATCGAGAGCGTCGCCGTCCTGGCGTGCCGCTTCGGCGAGCGACCGTTCCGCCCACGCGATGGCCTGCTCATTGTCGCCGGCGCGAAAGGCCAGCCGGCCGAATTCCTGGAACAGCTGCGCCCGCTCGATGGGATTGCCATCATCGCCCAGCTGTTCGAGGCCCGACTCGAAGCAGGCCTTGGCACGCTCGCGATCGCCGGCTTCCCAATGCAGGGCCCCGAGTTTGCGGCATAGACGCGCGATGCCCTCATGGTCCGCAACCTTTTCGAGCGTCTGCCGTCCCGTTTCATAGTGCGCCAGCGCTTCTGCCCATTTCCCCGTCAGCGCCAGAACGTCCGCCAGCCGCTCACGCACCCCCTCCGCCTGGCCGCCATCCGTCGGGCCGTCGGCGAGCGTCCGCAGGGCGCGCGCGTAGTGGCGGATGGCATCGTCATTGGCATAGACGGCGCGCGCCCTATCGCCGGCGGCCGTCAGGTAGCGGGCGCCCTTGGACTTGTCCGCGGTCAGGCTCCAGTGATGGCCCAACGCCTCGAGATCGGCCAGCCGCGACGGCATCGGGCCTGCGGCGTGCTCCAACGCGCGGCCAGCCCGCTCGTGCAGCGCGCTGCGCCGCGCGTGCAGCAGGTTCTCGTATACCACTTCGTGGACCAACGCGTGCGTGAACCCGTGGCGGCCGCCATCGCGGCCGTGTCCAATGGGGCGAACCAGATCGGCTTCGACCAGGCGACCGAGAACGGCGCTGGCGCTGTGCGCGTCTGTCGCGATGGCGCACAGCAGCGTCTGATCGAAGATCGTGCCCAGCACCGCGGCCTCCTGGAGCAGGCGCCGGGCATCGGCGGGAAGCCTGTCGATGCGCGAGAGCAGCAATCCGTGCAGTGTGGCGGGAATGTCCGCGGCGCCGGCGCCCGTAGCGCATGTCCAGCGATCGCGCTCGCGGATAAGCGTTCCCGCGGTCATCAGGCTGCGGATAATCTCCTCGACAAAGAGCGGATTGCCCCCCGCCCGCGTCGCAATGACCTGTCGGACCCGGGCGAAAGCCGCGTCGTCCACCGAACCGAACAGGCCACTCACCAGCGCTTGCGTTTCATCCGCCGACAGCGGACCGAGCCGAATGATGGTTTGCGCTGCCCGGTCCACTTGGGGCGGGCGCGCGTCGGGCCGCAGCGAGATCACCATCATCAGCGGCCGCTGCACCAGGTCGTCGAGGATCTCTCGCAGCAGATCCACCGAGGCGGCGTCGGCCCAGTGGAGGTCCTCGATGATGATGAGGAGTGGGCTTTGCTCGAGGCGCCGCTCGATCAGCATCCGCGCCGCCAACGCGATCTGACGCCTGACTTGCTCGGGATCGAGTTCGCCAGAACGCCCCTCCTCGACGCCCAGCAGATAGCTCAGCACCGGCATGATCGCTTCCGCCGTTCCGGCCTGGGCGCCCAGAGCACCCAGACCTGAGGCGAGCTTTTGCCGCGCGACGTCGACCGAGTCGTCGGGTTCCACCCCGTACCCCTCGCGGAAAAGCGTCGCGAAGACACCGTAGGCCGGCTCGCCCATGGACGCGCAGGCGACCCGGCGGACGGCCGTGCGGACAAACCGGTCGTCGCCTGCCAGATGCTGCAGGAACTCCGCCATCAGCCGCGACTTGCCAGTACCGGCCTCGCCCACCAGGCTCACAACCTGCGCGCTGCCTCCCTGCATGCGGTCGAAGGCCACCAGCAGCTGACCGAATTCTACGCCGCGCCCGACGAGAGGAGCGGCAAGCCCGTACGCCGCAAGCCCGCGCGCCGATTGCGGTTCGGCGAGCGCGCCGAGCAGCCTGTGGACCACAATCGGCTCGGCCTTGCCGCGCAGCGTGACGTCACCGGCAGGCTCGAAGGCGAAGCGATACCGGGTCAAGGCGTAAGTGGCCGCCGAGACCAGGATCGTTCCCGGTGCTGCGGCACCAAGCAGGCGGGACGCCGTGTTCACGGCGTCGCCCGTCACATCGTAGGCCGCGCCGGCGACGGCAGTGAAACTGCCGGCCACCACCGGTCCGGTGTGCACGGCGATATGCAAGGCCACTGGCTGGCCGAGCCGCGCCGCCCATGGCCTGTTCAGCGTCCTGCCGACATCGACCATGGCCAGGGCCGCGTCGAGCGCACGCTGCGGATCGTCCTCATGCGCGACCGGCGCCCCGAAGAGAGCCAGCACGGCATCGCCGATGAACTTCGCCACAAAGCCATCGTAGCGGGTGATCACCTGTGTCAGGGCCTCGAACAACGCGTCCTGGAACGCCCGCACATCCTCGGGATCGAGCCGTTCGGACAATGCGGTAAATCCGCAGAGGTCGGCGAAGAGGATCGTGACCTGCCGGCGATCGGCCTCCCGGTGCGGGCCCGGCGCTGCGGGCAGCGGTTCGGCCGGCAGCGCCGCGCCGGCACGCGAAGCTGGCTGTCGAAGGCCGCAGTGCGGGCAGAAGGCGAAACCCGGTGATAGCTCCAGACCACAGCCGACGCACGTCATCGAGTGGCTCACCATGCCGTGCAGGACAGCCATTACCATAACACCAGAGCATGCGAGCGCTCCAGCGCTAGGCAAGATCGGCGCCATCAGCATAGCATCGGCGCTGCGTTCCGCTGGGAGTCTGATCTATGCGACAGCCCGTGTCGTTCTACAGTGAGGGCGTAAAGCTTGACGGCGATCTGTTCCTGCCCGACGACCTCAGGCCGGGCGAAAAACGGGCCGGTGTCGTGCTGTGCCACGGCTACACCGGCGTGAAGGACCTCTATCTGCCCGACAACGCCGCGGCCCTGAACCAGGTCGGCTACGTCGTGCTGACGTTCGACTACAAGGGCTGGGGCAAGAGCGAGGGTGCGCGCAGCCGGCTGGCCCCGTTCAGCCGGGTCGCCGACGTCCAGGCCGCGATCACCTTCCTTGGCCTCCAGCCATCGTGCGACAAGCAGCGCATCGGCCTGTACGGCACCAGCTACGGCTGCGCCACGGTGGTGTTCACCGCCGCCATCGACGAGCGCGTGACGTGCACGGTCGGCGTCGTCGGCATGGGCCATGGCGGGCGCTGGATGCGCAGCGTGCGGCGGCCCGATGAGTGGTTCGACCTGCTGGCGCGCGCCGAGCACGATCGCGAACGACGCGTGCTGACTGGCGAATCCGAATTCGTCGCCCGCGAGGACGTCCTGTTGCCGGACCGCCAGTCGGCCGAGCTGGCGGCCAGGGCCCGCGCGGGCAACCCCAACGCGGTCGGCACGATCCCGCTGGAGTACATCGACGAGACCCTGTCGTTCCACCCCGAGTGGGTGGTGGACAGGATCGCGCCGCGGCCGCTGCTGCTGATCGCCGCCGGCAACGATCGCCTGGTGCCGCCGGGGGACTGCCAGTCGCTGTTCGACAAAGCCAAGGAGCCCAAGAAGCTGGTGGTGCTGCCGGGCGTCGGCCATTACGAGGTCTACACCCGGCCCGCCTTCGACGACGTCATGCGCGAAACCAATGCCTGGTTCCGCCAATACCTGCCGGCGGTGCGCCAATAGTGGGCAGCCAGTCCGGGATTATCAGGTATCACGCGCTACCGCGCCGGCCTGCGGTTTTGGATGACAATGCCGGCACTGGGGATACAGTTCGGACCAGGAGGACATTGCCATGGCCGAGATCAGGTTCGCTGCCGGCGCACCGCACGCGCCAGGTTTGATCGGGTTGATGCAGACGGCGCCAGGCCCGGTCAAGGACGTGGTGGCCCACACCTACCGCAGCCTTGCCGAGGCGATCGCATCGTCCGATATCGACGTGCTGATCGTTTTCGCCAACGATCATCTCGCCAACAGCCGCATCCGCGCCTATCCCGACTTCCTGATCGGCATGGCGGCCGAGCATCGTGGTCCTTACGAGTGGTTCAAGCCGTGGATCGGCTGCCGGGATTACACGGTGAAAGGGGCACCGGATGTCGCCGCGGCGCTGTTCGGCGGCATGACGAAGCGCGGCATCCGCATGTTCGCCCAGCACGAGAACCTGAAGTTCGACGACAACATCTCCGTGCCGGTGCTGCTGACCGACATCGAGAGGTCTGGCGTTCCGATCGTGCCGGTGCTGCAGAACTGCACCGTGCCGCCGATCCCCGACCAGCACCGCTGCTATGCCGTCGGCAAGGCGCTGGGCGATTTCATCCGCGACGACCTGCCCGCCGATATGCGGGTGGGCCTGCTGGGCTCCGGCGGCTTGAGCCACGAGCCCGGCGGCTCGCGCTACTACTTCATCGATGAGGCATTCGACCGCTGGTTCCTCGAGCTCGTGGCCTCGGGCGACCACGACCGGCTGCTGCGCGAGCTGACCCTGGAGAAGATGGAAGCGGCGGGCTCGAGCGGCACTGCGGAACTTTTGGCGTGGGTCGTCGTGCTGGGCGCGATCGGCCCGCGACCCGGCAAGAGCTTCGGCTATGCCGCCCACCGGGATTTCAAGTGCGGCGTCGGTGCCGTGCAGTGGGACATGGACGCCAACCAGCCCAAGCTGCGCGCCGCGGCCGAGTGAGGATGCCATGGGCCTTGAAAAATTCGATCCGTCGCTGGCAACGCACGACCTGATCCAGGACCTGAAATGGTCAGAGGCCTTGCGCGGGGAATTTGCCGTCAACGAAGCCGGCGTGCTCGATCGCTATCCGCTGCGCCAGGACGAACGGTACGCGATCGAGACCCGCGACTTCCGCACGCTGTATGACATCGGCCTGCATCCCTATCTCGGTGGCCAATTGGCGCGCCTGATCTTCGGCAATGAAGCCGGCAAGGGCGCCACCGTTGCCGTCAACAAGCTGGTCGAGTCGCTGCAGGGCAAAGGGCCGGTAACCTAAAAGCCGGGAGCGCACCGGCAAAAAGCGACCGACCGCCTCGCGGAACGCGGCGGCGCGCATGTCGGCACTACGCGTTTGACGACCCACGCGGCCGCAGCGATTTGTATGGTATCGCTGCCGGATGCCGGGAGGGTTGGCCATGCGATTCAGTTTTACGCACGAGCAGGAGGAATTCCGCACCATCGTGCGGCGGTTGCTGGATGCGCGCTCGCCAGTATCGGAAGTCCGGCGCCTGATGGCGACCGACGCGGGCTTCGACCGCGACGCCTGGAAGAGGCTCAATCAGGAGCTGGGGCTCACGGCGATCCTCGTCCCGGAAGCCTATGGCGGCCAGGGTTTCGGCCATGCCGAGCTCGCCATCGTGCTGGAAGAGATGGGGCGCGGCCTGCTGTGCGCGCCGTTCTTCTCGACCGCGGTGCTGGCGACGACGGCGATCCTCAATGCCGCGAGCGAGGCGCAGAAGCAGGCCCTGCTGCCAGCCATCGCCGCCGGCGATGTCACGGCGACGCTGGCGTTCTCGGAAGACGATGGCCGCAACGATGCCGATGGCGTGGCCATGACCGCCGTGCCGGCCGGTGGCGGCTGGCGCCTGGATGGCGCCAAGAGCTTCGTGCTGGACGGCCACACCGCCGATCTGATCATCGTGCTGGCGCGCAGCCCCGGTTCGAGCGGCGAGAACGGGCTGTCGTTCTTCACCGTGTCGGGTGATGCCAAGGGACTGACACGGCGGCGGCTCAAGACCATGGACGAGACGCGCAAGCTGGCGCGGCTGCAGTTCGAGGGCGTCGAGGCCCAGCTGCTGGGCGTGTCGGGCGCGGCGGCGGGTCCCTTTGCCAGGACCATGCAACAGGCCAACGTGCTGCTGGCCAACGAAATGGTCGGCGGCGCCGAGAAGCTGCGCCAGGCCGCGCTGGACTACGTCAAGATGCGCATGCAGTTCGGCCGCTCGATCGCCTCGTTCCAGACCACCAAGAACAAGGCGGCCGACATGCTGGTCGACGTCGAGCTGGCGAAGTCGGCCGCCT
>Ga0187894_10005195_pt1 | contig 13462 bp, 9 predicted proteins | sample GBC1701081metaG_FD_136650 | JGI IMG/M metagenome (GOLD analysis project Ga0187894, IMG submission 136650) | White microbial mat communities from a lava cave in the Kipuka Kanohina Cave System on the Island of Hawaii, USA - GBC170108-1 metaG ... | reverse complement strand
GTCGAGGGGGCGTTGGCCGCGCTCACGCCGAATCTGCGCGAGGCGGTGTTGCTGCGCTACGGGCATGGCCTGACCTACCGCGAGATGGCCGAAGTGATTGGCTGCCCCCAGAAAACGGCGGAAAGCCGCGTCCGGCTGGCGCACGAAAGGCTGCGCGGCTTGTTAGAGCCGGTGGGGCAGGGTTTATTGGATGAATTGATTGGGATTGAATGGGGATGAAATCAGTATTGTCGATCAATTGTGGCGACTGCCGCGCCAATCTGGTGGCGTTCGCGCATGGCGATGGGTCGCCCCTGCTCCGCCGCCGGGTCGCCCGGCATCTTGACCACTGCATGGCGTGTTATGATCTGTACCGGCAAGAATTGGATCTGAAACGCGATCTGAAACGTGAAGTGCCGCGCATCGGCGCAGCCCATCAACCCAATTTTAACCAGCTATGGGCGGCCATCCAGCAGGATATTACTAAGCCCAGGCCGTCCGCTCCGCGCTTCCACATGCGCTACGGGTTGGCAGTCGTGGCCCTCGCGCTGGTGTTCCTGCTGCCGATGACGATGGGAGGACAGCGTATGTTGCTGGCCGCGCCGCCGACACAACCGATCCCGCTCACACAACGCGCCACACCCAGCGGCACTGCGCCTGGCGCGCTCGAAACCCCTGTCGCGGTTTACTTTCTGACCGATCTGAGTCAGGTCACGCCGGAAGCCCCTCAACAGACGGCGGGGCCATCGCTTGTCGTAATCAGCACCCCCTAAAGTTGAGGCTTTCATGACGACGACCTACCCGACCCCCGCGACTGCTGAATATGCCGCCAACCCGCTCAACCGCTGGCTGGCGAAAGTCTACCCGATTACCTGGGAGACGGTGCTGTATACCGTCATCCTCGTCCTGGCGATCTTCACGCGCTTTTATCTGCTGGGCGACCGGACGATGAGCCACGACGAGAGCCTGCACACCAAGTTCTCGTGGGATTTATTTGCCAACGGGGTGTTCCAGCACACGCCGCTCATGCACGGGCCGATCCTGTTCCACATGACGGCGCTGAATTATTTTCTGTTCGGCGACAACGACTTCACTGCCCGCATCTACCCGGCGGTGCTGGGTGTACTGATGGTCATGTTCCCGCTGTTGTTTCGCCGCTGGATCGGGCGTTGGGGCGCGCTTCTCGCGTCGATCATGCTGCTGATCTCACCGCTCCTCCTGTTTTACAACCGTTACATCCGCGAGGACACACCCTCGATCTTTTTCACGCTGGTGATGGTGTACTGCATCTTCATGTACCTGAACGGGCCGCCGCACCTGCGCCGCAAAGCCCGCTGGTTGTATATCTTCTCCGCCGCGATGCTCGCCAGCTTGGCGACTAAAGAAGTCGCCTTCATGTACCTCGCCATATTCTTCGGCAGCCTGTTCGTCTATTGGGCGGCGCGCATGGCCGAATATTTCTTCCGTATGCCCGGCAAGACACTCATGTATTTTGTCTCGCTGGCGGTGATGATCGGCGGGATCGCGGCGCTGGGCATGTACGTCGTGCTGACGGTCACGCCGCCTGAAACGGCGTCTACGGCTGGCCCAGGCTCGGTCGAGTTCGCCAGCCTGCTCAAATGGACGTTAGCCGTGATCGTCGGAGCGGTCACGATTGTCGTCGGCCCGCTGCTGTGGGTCTTCCGCCGCAGTTTGGCGCGCATCCCCTGGCTGGATGTCGTGCTGATGCTGTTGTTGGTCGCCATGTTCGCCTCAGTATTTATCGTCGTCGAGGAACGTTCGCGCTTGTCGCACCAGGACGACGCCAGCGCCGCCTCGGTGCCAAATGTGCCGGGCGAGGAAGGCGCGGCTGCCGCAACATCCGCCTACAATGCGCTGCCGTTTTATGCCGAGTGGGTGGGTGCAGTCGTCGTCCTGGTGGTTTTGCTGTATTCGGTGCAGGCCGGTTGGTGGCGCAAATTGCGCCGCTTCCCCGAACTCGATCTACTGATCGTGATGGGGACGCTGGCGCTACCCTGGGCCACGCCGTTTGTGATGAAGTGGATGGGCGCGAGTGTGATGTCCATGCCTTCGATTGCGGCGGCAGTGCAGTCGGCCATCCCGTTCATCCAATTTGATTTATCCAGCTATTGGGTACAGGTCTTCCTGTCATTCCTGCCAGTTCTGCCCGCGATGGTCGTCTCGGTCGCGCTGGGCCTGGTGTGGGATTGGAAACGCTGGCTGATTTGCTGCGCCATTTTCTATGTCCTATTCGTCTTCTTCTTCACGACGGTCTTCACCAACATCCAGGGTGTCGGCACGGGTATGATCGGCAGCCTCGGCTACTGGTTGGAGCAGCAGGCCGTCCGGCGCGGCAACCAGCCGCAGTATTATTACCTCGTGCTGGTTTTGCCCTTCTACGAATTTCTGCCGATCATCGGCAGCATCCTGGCGATGTTCGCCGGGTTGGCGGGCTTCTGGAAGTTCCGCAAAGACCGGCTGGCGCGTGATGAGCAGCCCGTCCTTGAGCCAGTGAGCTTCGACTTTTCGGAACAGTCCGAATCCGAAGCCGTGCCAACGCTCGAAGACATGCTGACCGAGCCAGGCCGCCGCAAAAGCAAGCGCGACCCTGACCGTCTCAAGCAGTTGCCCATATTGTTATTCATCGGCTGGTGGGCGGTGCTGAACATGATCGCCTACACCCTGGCTGGCGAGAAAATGCCCTGGCTCGGCACGCACATGGCCGTCCCGATGATCTTCCTGGCGGCCTGGTTCTTTGGCCGCATCATTGAGCGTCTGGATGTCAGGCAGTTCTGGTCGCGCAGTTGGGCATACTTGATTATGCTGCCATTGCTGGTCGTCGCGCTGGCGCAGGTGGCGCGCCCGCTGCTGTTCGGCCCCGCGCCCGGCGGTTTGCAGCAAGAGCAGCTCACGCGCACCTTCCAATGGTTCGGCGGCCTCTTGATCGCGGCGCTTGTCCTATATGCGATTTACCGGCTGGTGAAACACACTGGCTGGGGGCAGTTACGCTACATGATTGGTCTGGCCGTGTTTGTGTCGCTGGCCTTCCTGACTTTTCGTTCCGCCTGGATGGCCGCCTTCATCAATCACGATACCGCCAAAGAGTTTCTTGTTTATGCTCATGCTGGCCCATCCAACAAACAGGTCGAGCAAATGCTCGAAGACCTCAGCCGCCGCACCACCGGCCAGGAACTCGACATCCAGTTCGCTTACGACTATCGCATCTCGTGGCCGGGCGCGTGGTATTTCCGCAACTTCAATAACGCCCTCTTCCTGGGTGAAAGCCCCAGCCCGCGTCAGATGGAAGATGCTTCGGTCATCATCGTCGGTAACGAGAACAAGGCGACGGTCGAGTCGGCGTTGGAAGACCAATACTACCGCACAGAATTTGTGCGCATGTGGTGGCCGATGCAGGATTACTTCAACCTGACGCCGCAGCGCATCAACAGTGTATTGGATTTCTCACCGGAGAACGTGCAGGCCGGGCAAATCCGTGAAGGCCTGTTCGACATCTGGTGGAATCGCGATTATCAGAAATACGGCGAGGCCGTCGGCAGAAACTTCGACCTGAACCAGTGGCCGCTGGCCGACCGCATGTTTGTCTTTGTGCGCAAAGACATCGCCGCCCAGGTGTGGAGTCTCGGCGTAGGTGAGGGCAGCGCCGTTAACCCGCTCGATACATTACAGGTCAACCTGTGTACCCAAAATTGGGAGCCGCGCGCGGCAAGCCAGGTATTCGCCTCGGCGGGCAGCGGCGAGGGCCAGCTCAGTTTCCCGCGCCAGGTCGCCGTCGGGCCGGATGGCAAAATCTATACCGCCGAAGAATTTAACCATCGCATCTCGGTCTTTAACCCCGACGGCACGTTCGCCTTCAGCTTCGGCCAGCAGGGTACGCAGCCAGGCGACTTTGAGCGTCCGAACGGCGTGGCGGTCGGCCTGAGTGGCAATATTTACGTGGCCGACACCTGGAATTACCGTGTCCAGGTGTTCAATCCCCAGGGCGACTATATCACCAGTTGGGGGCAAAAAGGCGAACTCGGCAGCGGCGCGCAAGCCGTGCCGTTCGACGCCTTCTGGGGGCCGCGTGCCATTGCGGTCGATGCCAGCGAACAGGTGTACGTGGCCGACACTGGCAATAAGCGCGTCCGCGTCTACACGAAGGACGGCCAATACCTACGCGACATTGGCTCAGGCGGCAGCGGCAACGGGCAGTTGGACGAACCGTCCGGTCTGACCGTCAGCCCGGATGGCGTGCTGTACGTGGCGGATACCTGGAATCGTCGCATCTCGGCTTTCACGCTCGATGGCGTCCCAGCCAATCGCTTCCAATCATCCGATGGGCAGGCCGTGAATAACTTCCGCGTGCGCGGCTGGGTCGATGACCTGGGCAACCGGCCTTACGCGGCGGTTGATCCGACCCGTAACCTCCTGTTTGTGACCGACCCCGACGCCGGGCGCATCCTGATCTACGACGCGGCGGGGCAGTGCGTCGCGTCGTTCGGCCAGTTGAACCGTGAGACGCAGGATGCCTCCCAATTCGCCAGTATTGGCGGCATCGCCGTCAGCGGCACGGGTGAGCTGTACGTGGCCGATGCCGGGTCGGGGCGCTTGATGCGCTTCGATCCGTTCGATGTGCCAGTCGCCATAGATGTGTCGGGGCAGGGGCAGGCCGTCGCGCCGGATAATCTGGCTGAAACCATGCCCGAACTGATCGCGCCCGTTGGCGTCGAGGTCACGGACGAGGCCACCATCGAGGTCGCGCCGGAAACGACTGAACTTCCAGCGGGGTAAGTCAGCCGGGGGCAAGGGTGCGTCTTGCACACGTCGCCCTCATGTTTGGTTGGCAAATCATGAAATCGGCCTTGTCAAGTTGTGCATGACATGTTAAAATAACTCCTGTTGGGCAGAAAAAGTGGGTACATCCCACTTTTCTCTTTTTGTGTAATTTGTCATCGCTTTCACCATGCTCAAATGAAATACTTTGAGCATTTTGTTGTATCATAGAAGCAAAAATCGCCCCCGGAGAATCCCTTATCAAGGGAGTTAGAAGTCAGACGTTATGAGAAGCGAGTTTGAAATAGCCTTCAACGAGATCACCGAGCAGCGGTCGCTGCCGCGCGAACTGGTGTTGGAAGCCCTGCAAACGGCGTTGGTGTCTGCCTACCGCCGCGATGCGAATGCCAGCGCCGCCCAGCGGGTCGAGGTTAGTATCGACCCGAACAATGGCCGCGCCCGGATTTTCGTCGAGAAAGAAGTGGTCGATTCGGTCGAAAACCCGAACACCGAAGTTGACCTGGAAAAAGCCCGATATTACGAGCCGGAAAGCAACATCGGCGATACCGTCATGGTGCAGGTCGAAGGCACGACCAAGAAGTTTGGTCGCATCGCCGCCCAGACCGCCAAACAGGTCATCCTACAAAAAATCCGCGAGGCCGAGCGCAATTCGCTGTTTGAAGAATATGCCGACCGCGAAGGCGACTTGATTACCGGCACGGTGCAGAGCGTGAACTCCAACATGCTCACCATCAGTCTGGGTCGCGCCGAGGCGATCATGCCGCGCAACCAACAAATCCCCGGCGAACGCTACAAGCCGCACGACAAGCTGCGCGCCTACCTGCTCGAAGTCAAGCGCAGCAATCGCGGCCCGCAAATCGTCATCAGCCGCAGCCACCGCAACATGCTGCGCCGCTTGCTGGAATACGAAGTTCCCGAAATTTTCAACGGCCAGGTCGAGATTAAGAACATCGCCCGCGAGGCTGGTTATCGTTCCAAAGTTGCCGTCGCCGCGCTGCAAGAGGGCATTGACCCGGTTGGCGCGTGCGTCGGGATGCGCGGCATCCGCATCCAGAACATTGTCAAGGAACTCCACGAAGAAAAGATTGATGTGATCGAATGGAATGCCGACCAGCACAAGTTTATTGAGAAGGCACTCAGTCCCGCACGCACCAGCGGCGTCTACCTGGAAGATGACCCGGACACCGGGCGTACCGCCGTCGTCATCGTCCCCGACGACCAGCTTTCCCTGGCGATTGGCCGCGAAGGGCAGAATGCCCGCCTCGCCGCCAAGCTGACCGGCTGGCGCATCGACATTAAGAGCGTGACCGAGGCCGTCCAAGATGCGTTGAACAACTTGGAGTCGCCGGTTTTGGCCGATTTGCCGGTGAACCAGCCCGAACTGATCGAAGAAATCCGCCGCGTGATGGAAAAGAAACTCAACAATCGTGCCGTCATGCCAGAAGAATTCACCCTGCTCGCCAAGTTCGCCGATATGATCGAGAAGCGGTTGGTGGCGAAGCGCGATGTCGCTCGCCAGGCGCGCATCGCCGAGATCAACGCCGTCAAATCGACGCTGCCGCAGCAGGCCTTCAAGCAACCGATCAGCGCCCTTGACCTGCCCGAAGCCATCATCGAAGCCTTGCAGCCCCTGGAAAATGTCGGCGAAATTATGTGGCGCTTCTTGATTGACGAGGATCGCCTGCGCCGTCTCCTGGCCGACCTGCCCAGCGAGTCGCTGGCGATAGTACAGGCCGCGCTCGACCAATTTGTGATGCCGGAAGACGAGCCGGAGCCGGTCTTCGACATGGCCGCGCCGGAAGTCGCCGAAGCTGTTGCCCCAGGGGTTGTTGAATTGGACGATGAACTCGTCCCGGCGGCCTTCCCCGACGAGCCGGTGGTCGACATTCCGCCGGTAGATCGCGGCCAGCCCGCGCGCAAGCCGGTGCCGCCGCGTAAGGAAGTCGCACCTGTCCTCGACGAAGAGGTAGACGAGGAAGATGATGTCGATGTACTGCTGACGGGCGGCAAGAAGAAGGAGAAGAAGAAGAACAAGAAGGAACGTCAACAGCGCCGCCAGCTCATTTTCGACGAGGAAATCGGGCAGGTGATCGCCAAACGCCGCCGCAAAGGTGGTCGTGGCGAGACGTGGGAAGATGAGGAATAGCCCGGCGATGGGCACCGAACGCCAGGCGGGCAGCAAACACGTACCGATGCGGATGTGTGTTGTCTGCCGTGATAAGACCAACAAGCGGAGTTTGATCCGCGTGGTTCGCACCGAACATGGCATCCGGGTTGATCCCAGTGGTAAACTTAACGGGCGTGGCGCATACTTGTGTGACCGTATGAGTTGTTGGGAACGGGCAGTGACGACTGACATTCTGAACCGGGCATTGCGGACTTCGATGACACCCGAAGACCGCCAACGGCTGCAACAGGCAATGCCACAACCATGATGGCGTACACCATGATGGTAAAACGGTGTTCATCACCACAAATACATACTCAGCGACAGGTCAGGTGCTAAAAGACGATTAATCTTTCCTGGCCTGCCGCTCCATAGCACGGAGGGATAGTAAGGATATGGCACAGGAAAGACAGGTGGTACTCCTCCCGGAGTACGTGACCGTACGCGAGTTAGCAGAACTGATAGAGGCCAGCCCGATTGAGGTCATGAAGCGCCTCATCGCCAACGGCATTATGGCCTCGATCAACCAGCAGGTGGACTACGATACCGCCGCCATCGTGGTCGAAGAAATGGGCTTCGAGCCGCAGTCGGCAGCCGTCATCGCGCAGCAGGAAGAAAAGCAAAAGGCGGCGGAAGCGCAGACTTGGCGGCAAAAGTACACCATCGAGAAGCCAGAAAACCTCGAAACCCGCCCCCCAATCGTCACCATCCTCGGACATGTCGATCATGGCAAGACCACACTGCTCGACACTATCCGTAAGGCGCATGTCGCCGAGGGCGAGGCCGGCGGCATTACCCAGCATATCGGCGCATATCGCGTCAACCATAACGGGCGTTGGATCACCTTCCTCGACACCCCTGGTCACGAGGCCTTTACCGCGATGCGGGCGCGCGGCGCGCAAGGGGCGGACATCGCCATCCTGGTGGTCGCGGCGGACGACGGTGTGATGCCGACCACCCGCGAGGCGCTCAACCATGCCCGCGCTGCCAATGTGCCGATTGTGGTTGCCATCACCAAGATCGACAAACGCAACGCCAACCCGGAACAAGTCAAGCAGGAATTGAGCGATCTCGGCCTTACGCCCGACGAATGGGACGGCGATACCCTGGTCGTGCCGGTGGCCGCCGTGAACGGGACGGGCATTGAAGACCTGCTCGAAGCCATCTTGTTGGTCGCCGACGATAACGAGATCGTGGCGAACCCCGCCGCCGATCCGTCTGGCATCGTCCTGGAAGCCGAAATCAATCCCAGCCGGGGGACGCTGGCAACGCTGCTGGTGCTGAACGGCACGCTCCGGCGTGGCGATAGCGTCATCGCCGGCGAAGCCTTTGGCCGTATCAAAGCCATGTACGACGAGAAAAGTAAGCCGCTGGACGAAGCCGGGCCGTCTGTGCCGGTGCGTGTCCTCGGTTTGAACGCGGTGCCAGAGCCGGGGGATACCTTTGAGAAGGTCAAGAACGACAAAATCGCGCGCCAGCTAGCGGACGAACGCAAAGAACTCAGTGCCGCCCAACGCGCCCAACCGGAGCGTGGGGCCTTCACCCTGGAAGATGTATTCGCGCAATACTCGGCGGGGCAGGCTAAAGAACTCAACCTGATCGTCAAGGCCGATGTGCAGGGGACGATGCAGCCGATTATCGACTCGCTCAAGAACCTATCCGAGAAAAGCAAAGCAAATGAAGGCATCGGCATCCGCATTCTGTCCGCTGAAATTGGCAACATTGGCGAGAATGATGTGATGCTCGCCAGCGCGTCCGGCGCGATCATCATTGGCTTCACCGTCGATGTTGATAACGCCGCGCGCCGTACCGCCGACTCCAAAGGTGTCGAAATCCGTCAGTACAATATCATCTACAAACTCCTGGAAGATATTGAACTCGCGCTCGAAGGGTTGCTCGAACCCGTATATGCCGACAAAACGATCGGTACGGCGGAAGTCCGTCAGATATTCAAAATCCCGAAGGTCGGCACGATTGCGGGCAGCTACATCCGCGATGGCGAAATCCGCCGCAACGCGCGCGCCCGTGTCAAACGCGGCAGCAAGGTGCTGGCGGAAAACCTCACCATCGGTTCGCTCAAGCGCGACAAAGACGATGTGCGCGAGGTGCGCTCTGGCTTCGAGTGCGGTATTGGCGTGAATGGCTTTGATAACTTTCAGCCGGGCGATTTGATCGAATTCTACGTCTCCGAACGGGTCAACTAACCCGTTGGCAAACGCGACGAATGCAGCGGCATCAGCCAACTACGCGCAGACAAGCGGACTAAAAAAGCGTCCTGGCTGTGCTGAAGTGAGCTTGCCTTTTGATCCGGTTGTCAAACAGGAGGTCGTCATGTCTATTAAACAGGATCGTGTGGGTGAACAGATTCAGGCCATCTTGAGTGATCTGCTGCTCCGCGAGGTCGCTGATCCTCGCTTGAAGAATATCACCGTCACGGGCGTCCAAATTGATAACGAGTTGATGTATGCCGATGTATATATCAACGCGCTCGGCGATGAAAGCCGTCAGCAAGCGGTAATGACAGGTTTAGAACGCGCTAAAGGCTTCCTCCGCCGTGAGGTCTCCAAGCGCGTCCGCCTGCGTTCTGCCCCCGAATTGAAGTTTCACTGGGATGCGACGTTAGAGCGTGGCGAACGCCTGAACCGGCTGCTGTCGTCACTTGACATTCCTCCGGCAGAACCCAGTGCGGTGCAAGCGGTTGAGGCAGAGGATGACGAGTAGCATATCCCCACAATGGGCTGAAGCTACCGAGGCGGTCGAACAGGCCGCTTCTGTCTTGATCGTCACTCACATCAACCCGGATGGCGACGCGATTGGCTCGCTCTTGGGGCTGGCGCTGACTCTGCGCGCCAGGGGCAAGAAAGTCGATGCGGTCGTCGATGGCGGTGTGCCAGATTTCCTCCGCTTTCTGGTTGGCGCGAACACCGTGCAGGGCAAACTCAAACGCGGCAAATGGGACGTGATGATTTCGTCCGACTCCAGCGATGAAGAACGCGCTGGCCTCGCGGGCGTCTATGGCCGCAAACACAGCGCCAGGGTCATCAACCTCGACCATCACCCGACCAACACCTATTTTGGCGACATATTTCTGGTAGTGCCGGAAGCTGTCTCCGCGACCGAGATTGTCTATCTGTGGCTGGAGCATATGGGTCATCCGCTGTCCGAGCCGGTCGCCATCGCGCTCCTGACCGGCCTCGTGACCGACACGATGGGCTTCCGTACCAACAATGTAAAAGCCGCGACGATGGGTCTCGCTCAGAAATTGATGGAGGCAGGCGCTTCCCTGTACGACATCACCCAGCGCACGATGGTCAGCCGCCCCTTCCGTGACCTGCAACTGCTCGCCAACGCTTTTCCGTCGATCAAGCTGCAAGGCACCATTATTTCGGGTGTCGTCACCCAGGATGACCTCAAGCGCGCCGGTCAGCATGAGGCTACCGACGGCGGCCTGGTTAGCCAATTGATCGCTGCCAACGAAGCGGTCATCGCCGTCGTGTTCAAAGAACTCGCTGACGGCAAGGTCGAACTCAGCTTCCGCAGCAAGCCCGGCTTCGACGTGGGCAGCGCGGCCTTCGGCCTGGGCGGTGGCGGCCACAAGCAAGCCTCCGGCGCGACCATTGACGGCCCGCTCGATGTAGCCATCGCTCGTGTCATGCCCCTGCTGCAAGCGGCTGCCGCGCAGGGACTCGCTACGACCGCATAATAGAGTTGCGATGGCAGACGTATTCGGCTTCCTCAATATCGACAAACCACCCGGCATGACCAGCCATGATGTTGTTGCGAAAGTGCGGCGTGGCCTGGGCGTGAAAAAAGTCGGCCACGCCGGGACGCTCGACCCGATGGCGACCGGCGTACTGGTCATCTGTCTCGGCGCGGCCACCCGCCTGAGCGAATACGTGATGCAATCGACCAAAGGCTACCACGCCCGTCTCCGTCTGGGCATCACCACCGATACCTATGACGCCGATGGCGAAGTCCAGATCGTGCGCGACGCGGCGGACATCACCCGTGAAGTGGTCGAAGCCACTTTGCCCGCATTCCAGGGCGACATTCAGCAAATTCCACCCATGTATAGCGCGATCAAGCAGGGCGGGCGCAAACTCTACGACCTGGCGCGCGCGGGCGAAACCGTCGAGCGCGAAGCCCGCGCCGTGCGTATCGACGCGCTCCATATCATGGACTGGTCGCCGCCGGAGTTCATGTTGGACATCCTGTGCAGCGCCGGGATGTATATCCGCAGCCTCGCCTCTGACCTAGGTGAAGCGCTCACCGTCGGCGCGCACCTGACCGGCCTGACCCGCACCGCCAGCGGCTACTTCACCCTCGAAACCGCTCTCCCGCTGGCCGCATTGTTGGCCGACGACGATTGGCGCGCGTCGGTCATCCCGCCCCATGTGGCGTTGTCCGCTTGGCCGTCTGTTCACCTCGACGCTGCCACTACCGACCATATTTTGCATGGTCGCGCCGCACACCTCGATAGTGCCATCAATGGCCTTGCCTTTGCCTACGGGCCAACCGGCGACCTGATTGCCATTGTCCAGGCTGGTGATGGGTGGTTGCTGCCACATAAGGTATTCTCGTGATATGATAGACACCGGTGGGGCGGGCCATCGGTTCGCCCTATTTTGAGCGATCATCCACAACCGGATCAATATGAAGCAGCACATTTATAACCTCTCCGAAGCCCATTTGCCCCAACCCTCCATCGTCACCATCGGCGTATTCGATGGCGTCCACAAAGGTCACCAATATCTGGTCAAGCGGTTGGTCGAAGAAGCCCGCGCCAGTGGCCGCCTGGCTGTTGTCCTGACTTTTTTTCCGCACCCGGATATTGTGCTGCGTGGGCTGCAAGGCCGTTATTACCTGACCACCGCCGAACAAAAAGCCGCCCTGCTGATGGATTTGGGCGTCAACTGTGTCATCACCCACCCCTTCAATGACCAGGTGCGCCAGATTCGCGCGGCGGATTTCGTCGATCAACTGGTCGGCCATCTCAACCTGCAAGAGTTGTGGGTTGGCTCGGATTTTGCGATGGGTTACAAGCGCGAGGGCAATGTGCCGTTCCTGAAAGGGCAGGGTGCGGCCAAAAGATTTTCCGTCCACGAAATCGACCTGATCCAAAACGGCGACTCGGCCATCAGCAGCACCGCCATTCGTACCGCGCTCCAGGACGGGCAGATCGAGCAGGCCAACGATTGGCTTGGACGCGCCTATGGGGTTTCCGGCGAGATCATTCACGGCGAGAAGCGCGGGCGGCAGCTTGGCTACCCGACCGCTAACATGGATGTGTGGAGCGAGCAGGTCATCCCTGCCAACGGGGTTTACGCAGGCTGGGCGCGCTTGGGCGACGAACATTTCATGGCGGCCACCAACGTCGGCGTCCGGCCACAATTCAACGGCAGCAACATCACCGTCGAACCGTACCTACTCGATTTTGACCGCGACATTTACGGCCAGCAGCTTGAAATCACCTTCGAAACCCGCCTGCGCCCGGAAGGCAAATTCGCCAGTCTGGACGAACTGATCGCCCAGATTGGCCGCGACGTAGACGACAGCCGCGCCTTCCTCGAAGCCCAACAAACTTGAGGCGCGCCGTAGGTGACATTCGATACAAGGCTTTGTCAGAGCGATGCTGAATTTCGAGGCATTAGCCAACCATGTTTCTCTTTGAGCGCCTTTAGTGCGCTTGGCTTTTCGGCAGCCAGATGGCTTTAGCCTCTCGCGGCGTTTTGGACGATACAGGATAGATGCGGAAATCAATACATGTCCAAACCCGCCAAACAAGTTTGAAAAAACTCTGCTTCTCCGTCTCTCTGAATCTCTGGGATACGCTTTTCGTCTTTTTCTTTTTCTAGTAACTGACAACTGGAAACTACTCCGGCTTCGCCACCCGATAGCCCATCCGCCGCATCAGCGCCTCGTCCTCGCGCCAGTTCTTCAGCACCTTGACATGCAAATCCAGGTACACTCCTGTGCCGAGCAGTGCCGCTAAATCCGCCCGCGCCGCCGAGCCGAGCGTCTTAATCATCGCGCCGCCCTTGCCGACGATGATGCCCTTCTGCGAATCGCGTTCCACGTAAATCGTCGCGTTGATGTAGGTCATCGCCGCCGAGCGTTCTTTGAACTCGCTCACCTCGACCGCCACCGAGTAGGGGATTTCCTTCTCGGTGTTCAGGATGATTTTTTCGCGGATCACCTCGGCGGCGATGAAGCGCATGTTGGCCTCGCTCACCTGGTCGGCGGGGTAGTAGCGCGGGCCAAGCGGCAAACTTTCCAGCAGATAGGCCACCAGTTCTTTCATGCCCGTGCCATGCGCCGCGCTCACCAGGATGGTCGCCTCGTTCTCGACCAGTTCGCCGTACTGTGCCAGCCGTGCCTCGCGCGTTGCCGCGTTCACCAGGTCAATTTTGTTCAGCCCCAGGATCACCGGCGTATTCCCGCGCAGCCGCCTCATCGTTTCGGCGATGTGTTGGTCGGCCGCGTGTGGCTCAACCGAGACATCCAGTACCCACAGGATCAGGT